>Ga0209567_10001619_pt1 | contig 11377 bp, 13 predicted proteins | sample COG_12_FD_184756 | JGI IMG/M metagenome (GOLD analysis project Ga0209567, IMG submission 184756) | Pelagic marine sediment microbial communities from the LTER site Helgoland, North Sea, for post-phytoplankton bloom and carbon turnover... | ecosystem: Environmental > Aquatic > Marine > Neritic...
GCCGTCTTCCTGTGGAGAACCGCGGGGAAGGAGGCACCGGAGGCGCTGCGCGAGACCACGACAGACGCCGAGGGCCACTTCGCACTACGGGATATCGAGGCGCGTGCCCACGACAACATCTTTTATCTGACCACCAGGGGCGGTGCCGGCGACGCCTTGGTGCTGATGTCCGTGCTCGGCGGCGATCCGCCGGAACAGGTGGTGGTCAACGAGCTGACCACCGTCGCCTCGGTATTCACCAGCGCCCGCTTCATCGACGGCGAGAAGCTCAGTGGCAACCCATTGGGGTTGCACATCGCCGCCGGCAATGTGCCGAACCTGGTGGACCCGGTCACCGGCACATGGGGCGAGGTGCTGCTCGATCCTATCAACAGCACGCAGACCACGACGCTGGCGCGGCTGAACACCCTCGGCTCACTGATCACGGCGTTTGGCACGGTGGCCGACGATGCCTGGCGCGCGAACTTCTTAAAGGCCGCAACCCCCATCGGCGGGGTGACGCCGAAAAACACCCTGGAAGCCATGGCCGGCATCGCTCGTGCGCCGTGGACAGCCTCCAAGGAACTCTATGCGTTGTTCGACGAAGCCTACCCGCAACCCAAGGACGGCTCCCGGCGCAGCGCGCCCTTCGTGCCGTACCTCGCCTACGTTCCCGATGATTTCGCGCTCTCGCTGTGCTTCGCGGGCGGCGGCGTTTACTCGGTCGGGCGGCTCATGTTCGATGCCGACGGCAACGTCTGGAGCGGGCAGAACTGGATGGCCGGCTCGCAGTCGGGCGTCAACAAAAGTATCGGTGGCGGCGTGGCCAAACTGTCTCCCAACGGAACCGCGCTCTCGCCGCCGATCACCGGCTTCACCGGCATGGGCATTGACGGCATGGGCTGGGGCACCGCTGTGACGCTCGACAAGGTTTGGCTCTCGAGTTTTAACGGCAAGATTGGCGTACTGAATTTCGATGGCACACCCGCCGCCAAGGAGAGCGACCTCCCCTTCAAAGAGAAGTTTCTCGGACTGATGGGTATCGGTGTTGCCGCGAACGGGGATGTCTGGATTGCCGACGGCGTGGAGGATCAACTGCTCTTTTTCCCCGGCGGACGCCTCGAAGACGGAAAAATCGTGAAACCTGCCGGGCTGAAGTCGCCGTTCGACATCGTCATCGATCCCCAGAATCGTGTCTGGGTCAGCAACTCGCAGTCCGACAAAGTCGTGCGGTTTCCTGCCGATGATCCTTCCAAGGCGGAATCCTTCCGCGCCGGGATCGGCGTCCGCGCCCTCGCGCTCGACTCGAAGGGCAACGTCTGGGTCGCGAGCAACATGTCGCTCGACTTCCCCCCGCCCGTCATCCCTGACGGTGCGTCCATCATGGAGCAGTTCAAGATTGCCGCGGGGCACTTGCTGAAGGTCCTTTCGAGCAAACCTGGAATGGTGACCGGGGTGGTGAACATGATCCGTCCCGACGGCACCCCCAGCCCGCGCCGACCGGCTTCACCGGCGACAAGCAGATCAGCGTGCCCTGGGGTTTGAACCTCGACGGCAACGACGACGTCTGGGTCGGCAACTTCTGGGGCCGGGGCGTGGTGCTGATGGCCGGCGACGATACCAAGGGTCATCCAGAAGGCACCAGGACCGGCGATGTTATCCACGTGTTCAAGGGCGGCAGCATCCAGATGCTCACCGACGTATCCATCGACCCGGCGGGCAACGTCTGGGCGGCGAACAACTGGAACGACCTCAACGCCGCCGCCGCGCCCGACCCGCTCCGCCCCACGTCGACCTGGGGTGGAGGTTCGGGCATCACGGTCATCTACGGCGTGGCCGCGCCGGTGCAACCGCCGCGCATGGGACCGGTGCGGCAGCCCTGAAGACCCGGACCGGTGAAGTGATCTCTATCCATCACTACTAACCTGATTCAGAGATAATCATGTCAAACATCTGGTCGGAATTGATAACGCTGATTGAGTTGTTCAGGCACTGGCTGAAAAAGGGCCCGATTCTCCTCGTCTTTATCGGGCTCGTCGCTCCAGTGGTCGCGGCTGACGATTCGCTGCCGTCATGGAACGACGGGCCGTCAAAGTCGGCGATCGTCGAGTTCGTCGAGTCGGCGACCGACAAGACGCGTGCCAGTTATGTGCCGCCGGAGGAGCGCATCGCCACCTTTGATAACGACGGCACGTTATGGCCCTCGCATCCGCTGTACACGCAGCTCGCCTTTGCGATGGATCGAATCAAGGCGCTGGCGCCCAAACACCCGGAGTGGCAGACCAAACAGCCCTTCAAAGCGGTACTCGACAATGACCTCAAAGCGCTGGCCGCGGCAGGCGAGCATGGCCTCGTGGAGCTGGTCATGGCCTCGCACGCAGGAATGAGCACCACGGAGTTCGAGGCGATCGTGACCGACTGGCTGGTCAAGGCGCGTCACCCGCGCTTCAAGCGGCCATACACCGAGCTGGCGTATCAGCCAATGCTCGAGCTGCTGGAGTATTTTCGGGCCAACGGCTTCAAGACCTACATCGTCTCCGGCGGTGGCATCGAGTTCATGCGGCCCATGACCCAGAAGGTCTACGGGATTCCGCCCGAGCAGGTGGTGGGCTCGTCTATCAAGACCCGATACGAGGTGCAGGACGGCAAACCGGTGCTGATGCGCCTGCCGGAGATCGATTTCATCGACGACAAGGCCGGCAAGCCCGTCGGCATCAACCAGTTCATCGGCGCGCGACCGATTGCGGCGTTCGGCAATTCCGCCGGCGACCGCGAGATGCTCGAGTGGACCGGCGCGGGTACCGGTCCAAGGCTGATGATGCTGGTGTTCCACGACGACGCCAGGCGCGAATATGCCTACGGTCCGGCCAACGGGCTGCCGGACACCAGGTTCGGAACCTTCCCTCAGTCATTGATGGACGAGGCGAAAAATAAGGGCTGGGTCGTCATCAGTATGAAGAATGAGTGGAAGCGGATTTTCGCATTTGATAAGTAATGTCGGCGACGCTCATGAAGGCGTTTTCTGCATGAAGCCGAACAGACACAGGAAGGAGAGGATAATGAACATTCAAACTTTGCAGGCACGCTTCGCCCGGTATACGGTGGCGCTAATGATTGGATGGGTTGCGCCGTGTTTCGTGGTGCCAGCGCTGGCCGCTGATAAACCCAACATCCTGGTCATCTTTGGCGATGACGTCGGCATGTGGAATGTCGGTGCCTACACCCACGGCATGATGGGGCGCACGCCCAACATCGACCGGATCGCCAAGGAGGGCATGCTCTTTACCGATCACTACGCGCATCCGAGTTGTACCGCCGGACGTGCTGCGTTCATCACCGGTCAGTACCCCATCCGCACCGGTATGACGACCATCGGCATTCCCGGTTCGGACCTGGGTCTCCAGAAGGAAGATCCGACCCTGGCCGAAGTGCTGAAGCCGCTTGGCTATACCACCGGCCAGTTTGGCAAGAATCATCTCGGCGATCGCAACAAGTTCCTGCCGACCGTGCACGGCTTTGATGAATTCTATGGGAATCTCTACCACCTCAATGCCGAGGAAGAGCCGGAGCAGCTCGACTATCCCGGCGTCAAGAACCCTGCATTCAAGGAGAAGTTCGGTCCGCGCGGCGTGTTGCACTGCTGGGCGACGGATACGGACGACCCCACTGACGATCCGAAGTTCGGCCACATGGGCAAGCAGCGCTGTGAAAATACCGGCCCGCTGACCCGCAAGCGCATGGAGAACGTGGATGCCGAATTTCTCGGGGCGGCCGAGGATTTTATCGATCGCAGCGTCAAGGACGACAAGCCGTTCTTCGTCTGGTTTAACCCGACCCGTATGCACATCTGGACACACGTACCCCAGGAGTATATCCAGAAGGCCGTGGATGAGGGGCGTCCCGAAATCGATGTCTACCGCGCCGGTATGATTCAACATGACGAGCAGGTTGGGCAGCTCCTGAAGAAGCTTGACGACCTGAAGATCGCCGACAACACCATTGTGATCTATTCGACTGATAATGGCTTCGAGCTAATGCTTTGGCCGGACGGTGGTTATTCGCCTTTTCGGGGTGAGAAGGGCACCACCTGGGAAGGTGGTGTGCGCGTTCCCATAATGGTTCGCTGGCCCGGCAAAATTGCGGCGGGAAGCAGTTCCAACGAGATCCAGAGCCACGAGGACTTGTATGCGACGCTTGCCGCCGCCGCCGGTGAAACAGAACTTAAGGACGAACTGCTGAAGGGCAAGAACATGGGCGGCACCACCTACAAGGTGCATCTGGATGGCTACAACAACCTGGATCACTGGACCGGAAAGACCGACAAATCCGCCCGCAATCAGTACTTCTACTATGACGAAAACGACTTGACCGGTTTACGTGTCGGGGACTGGAAGATGTCCTTTGCGGTCAAGAAGGAAGGCCTGTGGTGGAACCAGCTGGTCTATCCGCGCGTACCTTATCTGTTCAACCTGCGCATGGACCCTATGGAGCATATGGATCAGGAGTCACACGAGTTTGGCTATATCGGTCGCAAGCTGTTCGCACAGAAAATGTGGACGTTAGTTCCAGCCCAGGGGGTCCTCGCTCGGCATATCGAAACGCTAAAGAAGTTTCCGCCACGGCAGCGGGCGGAATCGCTCAGCATGGAGAAGGCCATGGATGCGCTGATGAAGTCATTTGAACAGGATGCAGCGGGGATGCAATAAGCAACGCAGTTCGACTCCGACGGTAACCTGCAGAGCATCAGCGATCATTCTGCCGGCGACTGACAACTGCAACGAACAGTACAGGTACCAGGCCGCATTGGTCTGGATTACAACTAAGGAGTAAATCTTATGAAATCGCTTTTCAAAAATCTTGCTGTATTAGTGTTACCTGGCATTCTTCTGGGCATGATTGCCTGTTCAAGTACGGGTACTTCACAGCGCTCGCACAGTGCCGCCATGGCCAAGGTAAAGACAGCGTCCGGAACCGTCCTCATCGATGAATACCAGATCATGTGGATGGTCGGCGGCGACATCGGCGGCGGGACGCTCCAGCTTCAGGGTCAGTCGCACAAGTTCGAGATGGGCGGTCTGAAGCTCGGCGGGTTCGGTGCGCACAAGGTCAAGATGGACGGTGATGTCTATGATTTGAACAAACTCGAGGATTTCACAGGGGTCTATGCGGAGGCCGAGATCGGGTTTACCGTAGTCGATGAGGGCAAGGGGGATTTCTGGTTGAAGAACGACAAGGGCGTGAAGCTGCGTCTGAAATCACCGTCATCGAAGGGCATTGCCCTGGACCTGGGGGTCGAGGGTGTGGATATACGCTTGAAATAAGCGTCTTGTTTAAAATCGTGATCAGGAGGACATACACATGTTACGAACAAACTGGCTGCTCATCCCGTTAACGCTGGCCATGACAGGTTTCCTGTCCAGCGTGACGGCTGCACCGCTGGATGCGGGATACCTGACAGGGAAGTGGGAGTTCAATACGCAGGGAAGCTGCGGCGGCGAGAATGCCGAACACCTGGTAATTCGCGCCAACAGTACCTTCGAGTATGGCCGGCGTGGCAAGGCGGAAGCGGTCGGTTTCTGGCACATCGCAAACGATGTGGTGACCTTCGATATGATAAGTTCGCCGGCTGATTTTCAGGATATACAGCACGAACTGAAGGCAAGTACAGGGTACGAAATTGACAGCATGCACATGGTGCCGGTGGATATGCAGCAGAACCAGTTCAGCGCGGTAGCCAGCGTTGGCGATCTGATGCAGCAGTTCAGCTTGCAGCGCTGCCAGTGACCGGCTATCCCATCCAGCAGGAGGAAAATGTTATGAAGACGATCCAACGTCGTACCTTCGGGTTGAAAGTGTTGCCAGCCGCCTTGCTTGCCGTTGCCATGTCGTTGACGGCCTATGTACAACCGGCTGCGGCGCATGGCAACGCCGGTGCCTGGGCGGCCGGTGGCCTGCTCGCCGGTCATATGCTGACCCGGATGCACATGCGTCGCGAAGCGGCTGTGTACAGCGCAGGGGAAAGGCAGGGAGCGTATGCTGTCGCGCAGCCTGCCGCCGCCGCCCCGTCATCGACCATGACAACGGAGCAGAAACTCAATCAGCTCAATAAGCTGGCGGCCGGGGGCTATATCACACCGGCGGAGTACAAGGCCAAAAAGCAGGCGCTGCTGAATAGTCTGTAGCACTCTGGCCTGGGCGCCCCTCCAGACGGCGGCTATGCATGAAAGATCGGATAGAGAGGTCATCAGCGATGAAAAACCGGATCACGGGCGGCTGTGCGGCACTGGCCCTCGCCTTATGCAACGTCTCGGCACAAGCCGCCGGTCTCTGGCTGTACGAACAGGGCACACCCGACGTGGGCACGGCCAGCGCCGGCATGACATCGCGTGCGCAGGATGCCGCCACTGCGTTTGCCAACCCGGCGGGCATGACCCGCTTACAAGGTTCGCAGCTCATGGTCGGCGTGCAGCCGATTTACACGGATATCGAGTCCGATGTGGAGGTAGCCACCTTCGGCGGCGGCAATGGCGGCAATGCCGGTGGCTTTGTCCCCTCGGGTGGCCTGTTCTACGTGCACAGCCTGTCGCAGGATCTCAAGCTGGGTTTTTCAGCGGGTTCATACCTGGGACTCGGGGTGACCTACGACAATGACTGGGCCGGGCGCTATTACATTCAACGCGAGGACTTTACGACGGCGTTTGCCAACGGTGCCGTCGGCTATCGAGTCAACGACTGGCTGTCGGTGGGCGCCGGGGTTTCCGTCGTGCATGGCGAGTTGGAGTACAAATCGGCTATTAATAATCTGCTCGACGGCGGGGCGGATGGCCGTTTCAAGTATGACGATACCGACGCCGATATCGGCGCCAACGCGGGCCTGCTGATCGAACCTCGCAAGGGGACCCGTTTAAGCCTGACTTACATCTCCAAGGTCGACTTCCATTTCAAGGACAGCAACTCGATCAGGGGCGCCGGCCCGCTGTTGAATGCGGCCCTGCAGATTACCGGGATCGCGGGCGGGACCACCAAGATAAAGTGGACGCTGCCGGCGCAGGCCATGCTCGGCGCTTATCATGAGTTGACCGACGACCTCGCCATCATGGGTAATCTCGGCTGGCAGAACTGGTCGGAGTTTGGTCAGGTGGGGGTATCGCTCGACTCCACGACCTCGATAAGCACAACGGTGGATGCCAATTTCCAGGATACCTGGCATGCGGCGCTTGGCGCCCGCTATCGTCTCGATCCCCAGTGGTCGGTGTCTGCCGGTGTTGCTTATGACAGCTCACCGGTCACCAATTCCGACCGCAGCATCGCCCTGGCGCTGGACAGACAGTATCGCTATGCCGTGGGCGCGCTGTATGACTGGCGCAAGGACATCACCCTGGGCGTCGCCTTCGAGTACATGGATGCGGGCAGCGCACCGGTTGATCAGCAGGGTGGGCCTTTGCGCGGCGACCTGAAGAGCGACTTCAAGAACGATGACATTTACTTCCTGGCGCTTAGTATGAACTGGAAATTCTAGCGGCTTGTTGCGGGAACCAAGCCGAAACTGTTTTTTATTTGTGCCAATTCATAGAGTTGACCGGCACCGAAATTGAGGAAAGAAAATGAAATCACATATCAGATTTCTAATCGGGTTTGTTACTGTACTCGCCGCAAATGCCGCGGTTACAGCGGACGTGATTATTTATCCAGCCAAAGGTCAGAGTTCCCAGCAAATGGAAAAGGACAAATACGAATGTTATAGCTGGGCCAAACAATCATCGGGTTTTGATCCCATGGCGCAACCGCGAACGACATCGGCGCCCCCGCCACGGGAGGCACAACAAGGCGGCGCAGGTCGCGGCCTGTTGCGGGGCGGTCTTACCGGCACGGCCGTTGGCGCTCTTACCGGGAACACCAAGAAAGGCTTGAAGATCGGCGCCGCCAGTGGTGGATTAATCGGTGGTATGCGCAGAAATGATCAGGTCAAACGAGAGAAAAATGCACAAAATCAATGGGAACAAGCAGAAGTCGCCAACTATTCCCAGAATCGTAGCAAGTATGACCGCGCCTATGCCGCCTGTCTGAGCGGCCGTGGCTACACGGTAAATTAGACGGAGAGATATCATGAAAAAAATTCTACAACTTGCCATCGCATACTTTTTGATATCGGTTCCGTACAGTCTTGTCGCTGCTACCTTTGACGGTTCCAAGCCGGTACTTTGTGCGTCGATGGATATTCATGAGTGTGTGTTTGGGGATGGTTGTGTTCGGCGAACTGCCGCAGATATAGATGCCCAGGAGTTTTTCCGCGTCGATTTCGAAAACAAGACCATCACCGCCACGAAACAGGGCGACGACAAGCGTACCACGACAATAGAACGCTCGGAAATCGTGGACGGCAAACTGGTATTGCAAGGCGTGGAAGATGGCCGCGAGGATGAACGGGACGGTCTCGGCTGGAGTCTGTCCATTGCCGAACCCAGTGGCCGCATGGTGTTAACGGCTTCCGGCGAGATTGAAGCGTTTGTGATCTTTGGGGCTTGTACGCCGGATTGAGGCCGGCAAAGGACACAAAGGTCTTAACCCACAGGAGGATTTATCATGTCTTCCATGGAAGAGATTGAGATGGAAAAACGCCGCAAGGCGCTCGACAAAGACGTTGCCTCGTTGGTGGATAAATACCTCCGGGCGATGGAATGGGACATCCCCGAGGCTGACGAAACAAAGGCGCGGCAGATGATCCTGGATGAGATGAAGCAGGCGATCAGCCGGATAGAAAGCCAGTCCTGAGGCAAGACCGCATTCACCGGGAGACCGAAACATGTCCTTCGCGCAAATCAAAGTATTCGTTTCGGCCCTCGTCGTAATGTCGCTGCTGCTCACGGCGTGCAGCAAGAACGTTGATTCGGAAACCGTTGCCTACGATTTCGCTCGACTCTATTTCGTGGAAGACAATATGGTTGAAGCCGCTAAGCTGACAGGTGGTAGCGCCAAGGCGAAGCTCGAAGGATTTCTGCGAGAAATCGAGGCGGTGAGTGCCGAAGAGCCGGCCAAGGACAAGCCGCTTGTGAAGGCGACGATGCTGGAAATGCAGCCCCTCTCACAGCATGAAATTTTGTACATCTATCGCGTTACATCAGATATAGAGGTGGAGGGCATGGAGCCGATCACGGCAAAACTCTGGCTCAGCCAGGAGGGCAATGCCTGGCGTGTGAGCAAATTTGTCCAGGAAGAGTGAACTGGGGATTAGCGGGGTGTCAGCGCACTGCTCGCGGTTCGCGCTCTTATTGCATCTCGATGGTGCAGTCGGGCTGCAGATTGAATACGTATGAGATTCCGGCATCGAGCGCGACTTCGGCATAGCACTTCTTGTATCCCTTCCTATAACCAAACATGTAACTGCCGGTTTCAGTGGTGAATTCATAATCACTGGTCTTTCCGAACCCGTAAATTTTCACGTCATTGATGGTGAACGTCACGTCATCGCCGGACATCGCTTTGTGGATCCTGACAGTCACGGCACTGTCAGGCGAACTGGCGGGAGTTGGTTCGTGAATATCACCTGTACTTGTGCAAGCGGTCAAAAACGCCAGCGGCATTAACTTAACGATAGTTTTTGTCATGTTTTCACCCGTGTTGTCGCGGAGTACACTGGTCTTGCTGTACGGCATGGCTAATCCGATCAGGGCGATGATAACGTGATTGCGGGGTCGGACCAACACATCCTGTTGAGGTCAGGCGACTTTGGTGAGGATAGTCAGGTTTTTTGCCTTTGCAGGCGGACTGTGTTTGACTTTCGGCCGCAGCATGCGCACAGGATTGCCACTGAGAATGAGATAAACGCCATGCTGCCAGTGGTTTAGTGGAGGAAAGGCATGAAAACGTATGACCGTTCAATTTTGGCCGCCATTTTGATTTCGGCAGCACCGCTTGTCAGCTTTGCCGGTTCGCTGGAATGTCAAGGCAACATTATTTCAACCGGCGTGACCGAGGCGCAGCTGCTGGAAGCCTGCGGCGAACCGACATCGCGTGACGGCGCCAACTGGCGATACGAAATGCCCGGATCCCTGCCCATGGTGGTCACCTTTGGAAACGGTGTGGCGATGTTTATCAGGGAAGCGGAAGCCGATGATGGATTGGGCTCTTCCGCATCCCCGCTGGGCGCCCCTCCCTGAGCGTTTTGCCAGGACGTAGACTCTAAGTGCCTGAAGAATAAACCTGCCAGCTGCATAACTTTCGGTCTGCACTAAGCTGTAGGAGCGCCGTCCTTCGGCGCGAATCGCGGCCATGAGGCCGTTTATACCCGGCACGGGTGCTCCTACAGGTGGATTTTTGTAATGATTTGGTAAGGTGGGGTACTTTTATGGGTATGATGAAATTTAATATAGTACGACCGCCTGACTTCGGTATCCTGTCGTGACGCAATTCTTCAGGCAAAGATCTGGATACCTGGTCATCGCCGCATTGTCCCTGCTTGCCCTGAGTTGCATGCAACCGGCGGCAGTCATCGACAAGCCCATAGAACGCACGGTCTCGCCAACCCAGACCTACTCCTACAGCCAGGATATAAAACCTGTCCTGGAACGCAAATGCATCGCTTGTCACGGTTGCTATGATGCACCCTGTCAGCTGAAGCTGACATCCCCTCAGGGGCTGCTCCGGGGCGCAACGGGCAAGCCTGTTTATGACAGCGCACGTTTGTCCGATATGGCGCCCACGCGCTTGTTCGTCGACGCCGGGACCACTGCCGAGTGGCGCGACAAGGGTTTTTTTCCGGTGCTCAATGAGCAAGGCGGTCAGCTGGAAAATAACCTGGAAGCTTCATTGCTCTACAACATGATACGGCTGGGCAGGGAGCAGCCGCTGCCGCCGCACTCTGCGGTGCCGGAACACATCCAGCTCGGCCTGCAACGCAAGAACGAATGTCCGCTGCCAGCCGAGTTTGATAGCTATGCGCAGAAAAAGCCGCTGCAAGGCATGCCGCTGGCGATCAGCGGGTTGAGCGACAGCGAATACGGGACCTTGCGGCAATGGATCAGGGAAGGGGCGGTCATCGATGAACAGCCGTCCCCGCCCATGCAGAAAGAACAGCAGCAGATTGGCCGCTGGGAAACATTTTTCAACCGTACGGCGTTAAAAAACCAGCTGGTCTCCCGTTACCTGTATGAACATTTATTCCTGGCCCATGTGTATTTCGAAGGCCTGGGTAGCGGAAATTTCTTCCAGCTGCTGCGCTCCAGCACGCCTTCGGGAGAACCCATCCGGGTTATCCCTACGCTGCGCCCCAATGATGATCCCGGCCAACCGTTTTATTACCGCTTGAGAAAGATAGACAGCACGATTGTTCACAAGACGCACATCACTTATCCGCTCAGTGGGGAGAAGATGCGCCGCTTTGAGGCGCTGTTCCTGGCGG
>Ga0209567_10001621_pt1 | contig 11376 bp, 9 predicted proteins | sample COG_12_FD_184756 | JGI IMG/M metagenome (GOLD analysis project Ga0209567, IMG submission 184756) | Pelagic marine sediment microbial communities from the LTER site Helgoland, North Sea, for post-phytoplankton bloom and carbon turnover... | ecosystem: Environmental > Aquatic > Marine > Neritic...
TGCCAGTTACGGCAATTACGGTTGGGCCACAACCGTGCCGGTCAAAACCATTGCTGATGCCAAGCAGGTCAAATTCCGCATTGCTGAAGCTGCGGTTAACAAGCTTTCGTATAAGGCATGGGGTTTTAACCCGGTCGTCATGCCCTGGCCGGATGTGCCGGTGGCCTTGAAGCAGGGGGTTATCACCGGATTGGATCATACCCTCACCGTGTGCAGCATCACCAAAAAATTTGAGGTGGCCAAATATTTTACCGAATTAAACTATGCCCAGGGCCTGTTTATCTGGCTCTTCAACAAGGCCTGGTTTAATAAATTACCGCCGGATCTGCAGAAAACGCTGGTTGAGACGGTCCATGACATGTGTGCTGAGGCGCGTGTGGCTGCCAAAGCGCAGGAAATGGAACAGCGCAAGGCTGCTATGGGCAAGGGTATCGAATTTTTTCAACTGCCTGACAAAGAGATGATGACTCTCAAAGGTCAGGCCGATTCGGTACATCAAAAATTTGCGCCTGAAATCAACAAACTCCAGGCCGGCGATAAATTTCGCCCGGATAATTATTTAATGGAAGTCCAAAAATACATGGGCTATACAAAATAACTTGATTATTTTGATACGACGCACTAATAAAGGGGCTTCGGTCTAACCGAAGCCCCTTTTACTAATTTCCGGACGAAGAGGTAGGCCCCCATGTTTGGAAAGATTCTGAATTTCCTGGACAAGGTCTTGACTTTTTTTGAAGAATGGACGCTGTTTATCAGTGTGCTTGTTGCTCTGGTGGCGCTTTTTTTCAATGTCATCTTGCGATACGGCTTCAACTATTCACTGGCCTGGTCTGAAGAGTTGGTGCGCGAAGTCATCATCTACACCACCTTTATCGGATGCGTTGCAGCTGTTAAAAATCGTTCGCTGATTAAAATTGACGCGTCCGTCCAGATTTTTCCCAAGCTAAAAGTCCCCTTAACTTTTTTCAGCAATTTTGTGGTCATGATTTTTGCGATCATGATGATCTATTACGGCTGGCTGATCGCAGCACTTCAGGTTCGTACCGAGCAAAAGACGATTATCATGCAAATCCCGCTGGTATATCTGTATTCAATCCTGCCGTTGATGGGCGTTTTGATGCTGATTCGGGTTATTCAGGTATTTTACGAGGATATCCAGGAACAATTGGCCCAAAAGGCCCAGGATTAATTTTGGCGTTAAGTTGAACTAAGGAGAATTGGACTATGGAAACCAGCCACATCGTCATCCTGGCCATCCTCTTAGGATGCATGGCGACTTATATTCCCGTCTTTATGTGTCTTTTCTTTACCGCCGTATTGGGTTTCATATTTTTTACAGACCTGCCCATTCTCCTCCTGGCCCAAACGATTTTTCGCAGTATGGATAACTTTGCCCTGGTGGTGGTTCTTTTCTTTATTCTGTGCGGCAATATCATGACGGCCGGCACCATTGTGGAAAAGCTGATTAAGATGGCAAATTCACTTGTCAGCTGGCTTCCGGGCGGCCTTGGGATGGCCGGGGTTCTGGCCTGCGGGCTGTTCGGTGCCATTTCAGGCTCCACGGTGGCCACCGTGGTGGCCCTGGGGGGCTTTATGATTCCGGCTCTGATCGATAACGGATATCCGCAAAAGTATACCCTGGGGGTGATGACCACATCACCCAACCTGGGGGTCATCATCCCGCCCAGCATCGGTATGATTTTATACAGCATGATCAGTAATGTATCCCTTGAAGGCCTTTTTCTGACCGGATTTTTGCCGGGTCTTCTTATTATGTTCGGCGTTTGCCTCTACACATATTTTGTTTTTCGCAAGAAAAAAGAAATCGTGCGTAAACCAATCCCCAGACCGGCCGAGCTCTTAGCCGTTTTTAGGGAGTGTTTCTGGGCTTTGATGCTGCCGGTCATTATTTTCGGCGGCATTTTTTCAGGCGCCTTTACCGCCAATGAAGCGGCTGTGGTTGCCTGTGTATATGCTTTTATTGTGGAGCTTTTCATTCACCGCTCGATGAAATTTTCAGATGTCAAGAAAGTAACCGTCAGCTCAGCGGTGACGTCCGCTACCCTGCTGATCATTGTTGCCGGTGCGGTCTGCTTCGGCCGTTTGCTGACCCTGGAAAATATTCCGGGTAAAATCACCGAAGCGGTTTTAGGCGCAATCGAATCGCCTTACGTGTTCCTTCTGGCCATGAACACACTGCTTCTGTTTATCGGTATGTTCATGGATATTATTTCGGCAACCATGATCCTGGGGCCGGTATTTTTACCGATGCTGGATGCGTTTGATATCAGCTGGATGCATTTTGGCCTGATTCTGACGGTCAATCTGGCCATCGGATATTGCACGCCACCTATGGGTGTCAGTCTTTACATCACCGGTGCAATAGCCAATAAAGATTTGATTTATATAACCAAAGCGGTGATTCCATTTATTATCATTCAGATGATCGTGCTTTTTATTATAACCTACATACCGGATGTTGTTTTGTGGTTGCCGAGGGTAATGGGCTTTTTGGAGTAAAAACGCAACAGGGCGGCATTCGATTTTAGGAGGCGCTTCACATGTCAGGTGATGAATCTTTACTAAAGGGCAAGCATATCCTGGCCGTGGATGATGAAGAGGATATATTGGAGACCATCGCGGACCTGTTGGATGAGTCGGTCATCGATACGGCGCGGGATTACGAGAGTGCTTCACAGAAAATAAAAAAAGGGCGATATGATCTGGTCATTTTAGACATTATGGGGGTCAATGGGCTTCAACTGCTCGAAGAATCCGTTGACCGGGGCATTCCCGCAGTCATGTTAACAGCTCATGCCGTCAGCCGGGAAACCCTTATGGAATCCATTCAAAAGGGTGCCATTTCCTATCTGCCCAAGGAAAAGCTTTCCGAGCTCGATGATTTGCTGGATGCGATCTTAGGGGCCTATCAACGTGGTGAGCCACCCTGGAAACTGCTTTTTGAAAAACTGGGTGATTATTTTGATAGACGCTTCGGCCCTAATTGGAAGGAAAAAGATAAGGAATTCTGGTCGGAATTCAGCCGAAACTATTCGATCGGAAAAGGGATTCAGGAGCGCCTCAAGCACGATAAAAATATTCGTGACAAGGGAATTTAACCTTCGTTTGCCGGTCGCTAAAATTATTTGTATAATCTTAATTGTTGCTATTCATCCGTTCATGTTGAATAATCCATCCGTCTGTATCCTGCTAGATTTACCTTTCCGATTCGGCTGAATTGAAAGGGCCTATTTCGACAAAAATACGCGGTATTTATCCGATTTTTAGGCGCTTTCTTTCTTGACACCGATGGTACCTTCCTCTATAGTTCATCTTTTATGCCAATGCTGTATACAGTATACATTGACTAAAAACATCAGTTTCAGGAGGGAAAAATGGATTTTAGTTTTCCGGAAGAGCTTGAAATTTTACGAAATACGGTACGTGATTTTGCAAATGAAAAAATTGCGCCCTTTGCCGATGAATGGGATGAGAAGCATTATTTTCCCTATGAGGAAGCCGTCAAACCCATGGGCGAGCTCGGTTTATTCGGCACTGTTATTTCCGAGGCCTATGGAGGGTCTGAAATGGGCTGGCTGGCCGCCATGATTATTACTGAAGAAATCGCGCGGGCATCGAGCTCTTTGCGGGTACAGGTGAATATGCAGGCCCTGGGCTGTGCCTTTACCATTGAAACTTACGGCACTGAAGAATTAAAGCAAAAATATATCCCCAAGCTGGTCAGCGCCGAATACATGGGCGGCTTTGCCATGACAGAACCGGATGCCGGCTCAGATGTCATGGCCATCAAGTCCCGCGCCGAAGACAAGGGCGATCACTGGCTTCTAAATGGGTCCAAGACCTGGATTTCAAATGCCGACGTGGGCGATGTGATGATCTATTATGCCTATACCGACCGTGATGCGGGCTCCAAAGGCCTATCGGCTTTTGTGGTCGAGCTTAAAAATTTTAACGACGTGCGCACCACGGCCCTGGATAAACTGGGATCACGGTCGTCACCCACCGGAGAAATCTATCTGACCGACACCAAAGTGCCCAAGGAAAATATTCTCGGCAAACCCGGAGATGGCGCCAAAATACTTTTCGGGTCCTTGAATCAAACCCGACTTTCGGCTGCCGCCGGAGGCGTGGGCGTAGCGCAGGCCTGCCTGGATGAAACCATTAAATATGCCACCGAACGCAAGCAGTTTGGCAAACCCATCGGTGATTATCAAATGAACCAGGATATGATTGCCCAGATGTCAAGCGAAATTGAAGCCGCCCGCTTGCTGGTTTACAAGGCCGCCTGGGCCAAAGATCAGGGCCGGCTGAACAACGGTCTGGATGTAGCCCAGGCCAAATATCTGGCAGGCGAAGTCGCCAACAAAAGTGCCCTATATGCCATGCGGATTTTGGGTGCCTATGGTTATTCCACCGAATATTCGGTGGCCCGTTTCTTCCGGGATGCACCGACCTACGCCATGGTGGAAGGATCCGCCAATATCTGCAAATGGATCATTGCCCTGGATCAGCTAGGCATCCGCAAAGCAAACAGATAAAACTGACTTTAAAACCATTATCTTTTGCCCGAGGCCTTTGTTAAAATCCGATTCAAAATACTCGCGTACTATCGTGTACGCTCCGCTTTCGAATCGAATTTCGCCTTGTCCTCGACCAAAATGTAACAATTTTAAAGCCAGTTTATGGTTCTTATTATTCTATAAATTTCATACCGTTTAAGAAATATAGTATTTATATTAGTAGAAAGGAGTGAAGTATGGATATAGTCGTTTTGGTAAAACAGGTACCGGATACCGAATCTCTGGTGCAGATCGCAGATGATGGGGTTTCCATTAAAACACAGGACATCAAATGGATCATGAATCCCTACGATGAACTGGCGGTTGAAGCCGCTCTGCAAATCAAAGAGGCTCAGGGCGGCACGGTAACCATTGTATCCCTTGGACCTGAAAAAACAATTGAAACCATCCGAACGGCACTGGCCATGGGAGCTGACCAAGGGGTGCACATCAATGATCCGGCAGCCGAAGGCAGTGACTCGCTGGCTACAGCTAAATTGCTGGCTGCAGCCTTGAAGGACATTCCCTATGAATTAATTATTGCCGGTCATCGAGCCGTGGATGAAGACAACTATCAGGTCGCATCGGCTGTCGCTGAAATGCTGGGTATCCCCCAGGTTTCCATGGTCAACAAAGTCGAACTTGCTGATGGCAAAATTATCTGTGATCGCACGATCGAAGGCGGCACCGTAGTCGTGGAAGCTGCTTTGCCGGCCCTGTTTACCACCCAGCGGGGGCTCAACGAGCCGCGTTATGCATCTTTACCGGGTATTATGAAAGCCAAGAAAAAACCCGTGGATATTAAAACCGTTGCCGATCTGGGCGTCGACGCTGGCCAGGTGGGAGCAGCCAATCGCAAAGTAAAGATAAAAGCGCTGAGCCTGCCTCCGGAAAGGCAGGCTGTCAGAATGGTAGAGGGCGAAGCGGCAGGTGATAAGGCAGCAGCTCTGGTAAAAATTCTACACGAGGAAACTAAAATTATTTAGAGGAGATATAAAATGGGACAAGGTGTTTTTGCAATAACAGAGCAAAGAGACGGAGAACTTCGTAAAGTAAGCTTTGAGACTGTGAGCGAAGGGCGGCGGATTGCCGATGGCTTAGGCGCCGAACTGACAGCCGTCATTCTGGGGTCTGGTGTCGACAGCCTTGCCGCAGAGCTCAACAAATACGGTCCGGATAAAATTATAGTTGCAGATGATGCGGGTCTGGCGGATTATACGACCGATGCGTACAGTAATGTATTGGCCGAGTTGATTCAATCTGCGGATCCGGCGGTTATTATCACGGGCGCATCGGCACAGGGCAAGGATCTGGCAGGACGCCTGGCGGCCAAACTGGATGCCGGTGTGGCCATGGATTGTGTGAAAGTGCAGATCGAAAATGGCAATTTAATCTGCACCCGACCGATGTTTGGCGGGAAAATCAATGCGGATGTCGAAATAGAAGGCGATTGTAAAATCGTTGCCATTCGTCCCAATGTCATGGATATTGCGGAAGTGGCAAAAGACGGTGCCGTTGAAAAGCCGGCGGTACAACTCGGCGAAGTCAAAACAACGATCGTTGAAAAGAAAATGGATACCAGTGATAAAGTCGAGCTGACGGAAGCTGATGTTATCGTTTCCGGTGGGCGCGGTACAGGCGGCGATTATGCCGGTATTGAAGCTCTGGCTGATGCTCTGGGCGCTGCGGTCGGGGCATCGCGTTCTGCTGTTGATGAAGGCTGGCGGCTTCACAGTGACCAGGTGGGCCAGACCGGAAAAACCGTATCACCGACACTGTACATTGCCTGTGGTATTTCAGGCGCCATCCAGCATCTTGCCGGTATGTCGACTTCCAACTATATCGTCGCCATCAATAAAGACGAGGAAGCGCCGATTTTCTCAAAAGCAGATTTTGGAATCGTTGGTGATCTGTTTGAAATTGTCCCGGCGATCACCGAGGAAGTTAAGAAGGTAAAGGGCTAGGCGCTCATTATTTCATTAATCCTCCGATTTGCTCTGTTTTAGACGAATGCTGCAAATAAGATCAGCCCTGCTGTTGCCGGCAGGGCTGATTGTTTTTGGACGATGCTATCAGTGCCAGCATCAAATCATGATTTCAACTAACAATCCGAATAGTTGTGACGTTAGATTTTTGCCACGAAAGCACGAAACAACGAAAACACGAAAAAAGACATATAAAAATTTCGTGCTTTTACCTTTTCGTGTTTTCGTGGTGATTATTTCAAACGCAACGGCATCTAATTGGCTCAATTAAAACGCAGAAAGGAGATAGCGTTGGACAACGAATTGGTTGAAAAAACAAAAAAAACGGCGAGGCTGTACTTTAAGGATGTTCAGACAGAACGGCCCTTTGATCTGTGGCGATCCTTTGACAAGGATCTGGCCAAAGATTTATCGCTTTTTATCACCGGTCAGATGTATGCCCGAGAAAAAATTCCGCACCAGACCCGACAGCTGGTAACTGTTGCAGCCCTGACGGTTCTCTGCCGTTTGGATGAATTAGAGCTACATATTCATGCGGCGTTAAATGTCGGTTGTACGCCGCAGGAGATCGCCGAAGTTATTTTCCAAACCGCTATTTATGGTGGTGTGCCGGCCACCAATCAGGCCTTAAAAACGCTGAGATCGGTCTTGGAGGAAAAGAGCCTCTGGCCGCTTGAGGAATAGTTGTAGCCCACAGATCTTAACCGCGAAAGCTAGAAAAACGCGAAAACGCGAAAGGTTTTTAAAATCATCTGTTTTCGTGCTTCGATATCTTCTTGTTTTCTTGATGAACATTAAAACCTTGATGGTCGAATGTAAAACTAGGCTATCTGTTGGCTAGCATGCTGTGAAAAGAAATGTAATCTTTGCGTCTTTGCGTGAGAATCACTCAATCAAAATGGACTCTGTTGACAGCCAGACGCTTTTACTTATAGTCTAAATGTGAGCCAAAACGCTTGACTTGGCCTTAATGTCGATTCTAAATCAATGAGGGAGGCACGGATGAGTTTAAAACTGAAGCAAATTGTTGTATCCATCGAAAATGCACCCGGCCGATTGCACGAGGTCACTGATGCGCTTGGCGGTGCCGGGATCAATCTGCGAGCATTGAATCTGGTGGATACCGGCGCTTTTGGTCAGTTGCGGCTTCTGGTTTCGGATGTGGCAACTGCCCGAAAAATTTTAATGGAAATGCAAATCCCCGCTTATGTGAATGAAGTCGTTGCGGCTGAAATCGAAGATAAACCCGGCAGTCTGGCGGATCTGCTTAAACCGCTGACGCAAGCAGGTGTGTCGGTCATATTTATGTATGCTTTTATTACGTTTGCTCAGGGTAATGCGATTATGATTTTTCGTTTCAGCGACAATGACAAGGCTATTGAGGTTTTGAAGGCCAGCGGCATCAATTTGTTGGACACGGAATCATTCGGGATTCTTGAAAACAAAAGCTAAACCATCATCACATGCTGGGGCTGATTATTCTACAACATTAAGGCCCATCGGTTATCCTGGGATTGTTAAAAGCCGTTTCGATCCTTAAATTTTTTGTTCTAAGATTCCTTGTGCCGCAATCCACAATTCCATACTTTTATGAAAAGCGCTTAAATGACCTCTCGCAGACCCAAAAATTCTACCGCTAAATCTGCACGGCGTAAGCCCGGCAATTCCGAGGCGACTTCAGCTGTGAAAGCCGCAGCAACACAGATTCAAAAAGAACGCTATCGTGTTCTGATCGAAGATGTTGCCGATGGTTTTTACGAAGTCGATCTAAAAGGCAATTTTCTATTTTTCAACGATTCTCTCTGTCGCATATTCGGTTACTCCCGCCGCAAAATTAAAAACAGCAATTTCCGCACTTTTATGGATAAGATGAACGCGAAAATTGCCCGAGATGCGTTTAACAAGATCTATCGTACCGGTAAGGGCATAGTGGATATCAGCTGGGAAATCATCCGCAAGGACGGTGAAAGGCGTCATCTGGAAATTTCTGCCAGCCTGATCAAAGATAACGATGGTGAGCTGATGGGCTTCAGAGGCATCGCCAGAGATGTAACCGATAAAGTGATGGCCCGGCGGGCATTAAGCGAATCTGAATCCTGTGCGCTGGAGCTTTCCCAGCAAAGCCGCCGCGCCGAGCAGCGCTACCGTGCCTTTTTAAGTTTTCTGCCCATCCCTGTATTCGTGTTTAATCTGGATAATACGGTGTCCTATTTGAACCCAGCTTTCGAAAATGTTTTTGGCTGGCGCTTGGAAGAACTGGAAGGCAAGAAAATACCATTTGTCCCCGAAAAATTTAAAGACCAAACGATTGAAGGTATCCGGCGTTTGCACAAAAATAAGATTCTTCGAGGCTTTGAAACCAAGCGACTGACCAAAGACGGCCGGTTGCTGGATATCATCGTTGACGGTGCCATTTTTTATGATGAGCAAAATCAACCCGCCGGCCAAGTCGTCACCCTGCGGGATGTAACCGAGGAAAAGCGCAATGCGCGTTTAAATCGGGCGCTTTTCCAGATAGCGCGTGCCATGTATCAATACCGCGGTCTTGATCAGCGGCTGATGTTGATAACCAAGGAAATTCAGGATTTACTGGGTGTGGAAGGCGCCATGGTTATTTTGCACGACCAAGCCAATCAGGAATTTTTCTTTCGGGAAGCCGTCTTCGATAAATCCGAAACCGGCACCAATTTTAAAGAAATTCGCTACCCGATCGACAAAGGCATTGCCGGGCTGGTTTACAGCACTGGCAAGCCCCAGATTATAAAAGATGCTTATAAAAACCCTCACTTTGTGCGAGAAATTGACCGCCAGGCGAACTATCGCACGCGCAACATGTTGGATGTGCCCTTGATGCTCGAAGGTCGTATGATCGGTGTGCTTTGTGCCGTCAACAAAAAGGAGGGGGATTTTAATCAAACCCATATCGACGTATTGACAACCATCGCCAATCTGGTGGCGCTGCCGATAGAAAATGCCAGCATCAATGAAGAACTCAAGCGCTCGTATGAAGATGTCAAAAGCTTGAACCGTACCAAGGACCGCGTGATTCACCATCTGTCCCATGAATTAAAAACACCGGTTTCGATTTTATCCGCCTCATTGAATCTTTTGAGAAAACGGCTTTCGGAAAGATCTGATCAGGGCTGGGAACCTATTTTCGATCGTGCGCAAAGAAACTTACAGCGGCTGCTGGAGATGCAGTACCAGCTGGAGGACATCCTGCGCGAAAAGGATTACAAAGCCTATTATATGCTCTGCGCCCTGCTGGACGCATGTGTAGATGAGCTGGAAGTCCTGATTTCGTTGGGGTTGGGGGAAAACGACATTATCCAAAAGATTCGCGGGCACATTGAAGAAACCTACGGCCCCCGCAAGGCAAGACCAGAGGTGATCGCGCTGGGACCGTTTGTAAAAGAAAAAATTAAAGTGCTGCGATCTAAATTTGCACATCGCAAGTGCCGCTTGAGGACTTATGTAACGGAAACCGCTTCCGTCTACATACCGCCCGACGTTTTGGGAAAGGTCATCGAAGGCTTGGTTCGCAACGCCGTTGAAAATACACCTGACGGTGGAAACGTATCGGTCAAAGTGCGGAAAGGCGAAATTGGCCCGGAATTTGAAGTCAAAGATAATGGCATCGGCATCAGCGATGAAAATTTGCGCTTGATTTTTGAAAATTATTTTACCGCTTATGACACCATGCAATATTCCACCCGGCAGCCCTATGACTTTAAAGCCGGCGGTAAAGGCTTTGATTTGCTGCGCATGAAGATTTTTTCGGAAAGGTATAACTTTAAGATAAAGATGACATCCCAGTCGTGTGAATTGGTAGATGCAAAAGGGCATGAATGTCCGGGTAATGTAGTGGATTGCACACCGCACAACGATGACAAAGCGTGCCATAACAGCGGCGGTACAACAGTGACAGTGCAATTTTACCCGACCGAACGATTTAGCAAGAGAAAGCCATCGCGAAGTGGGAAAAGGCAAAATAGCAGCTGAAGCAAAACGTCTTATTAATCTTGATGCAATAAGTGAATTGTAAAGGTTCTTGCAATGAGCGAACAGAATGAAAATAAAAAAGATTTGCAGCTGACGGGAGACGATGCCGAGCAATTTTTCAAAGATATTGAAATCGAATTTCTCGTCCATGAACTCAAAGACCCTATCGCCATCATTGAGACCGGTTTGCGGACCCTGCTCGAGCGTCAGGATAAATTTGGCCCTTTATCCAAGCGGCAGGAAAATACGTTAAAACGCACGTTGCGCAATTCGAAAAAAGCCCGGGAGTTGCTTCACAGCATGCTGGAAATAGGTCGGGCGGAAGCGGGGTGTTTTCTGGGTGAACGCTTTAACCCGGCACAATCCATTGTGCAGGCTTTGCAAGATGCGCTTGAAACCAATGCAGGCGCCATTTTTGAAAAATATGCCGAATATACCCGTGAACCGGAAGCGCTTGGCTATTTAAAAACCTGTGGCATTGTTCTCGATATCTCACCCCGGGCAAAAGATCTGGAAATGTTTCAGGATGAAACTAAATTTCGCCAGATCGTCGGCAATTTGATAAAAAACGCACTCCATCACCGACAGCAGCGCGTTGCAGTTCGACTTGAAAGGGATGATAATGATCTGGTGGTGGCCGTCAACGATGATGGACCCGGAATCGATCCGGAACACCATGAAATGGTTTTTCAACGCTATGCCCAGGTCAAAGAATGCGCCATTGTCGCTCGCAAAGGCCATGGCCTGGGATTGGCCGGGGCCAATATCATATCGCGCTGCCTGGGCGGCAAACTCACGCTGGAAAG
>Ga0209567_10001622_pt1 | contig 11374 bp, 8 predicted proteins | sample COG_12_FD_184756 | JGI IMG/M metagenome (GOLD analysis project Ga0209567, IMG submission 184756) | Pelagic marine sediment microbial communities from the LTER site Helgoland, North Sea, for post-phytoplankton bloom and carbon turnover... | ecosystem: Environmental > Aquatic > Marine > Neritic...
TTCGAGGCTCTGCCAGGGGACGCCGGCGCGATCCAGCAGGAACACCTGGACCGCCGTCGAAGCAAGGTCGAGAACCAGGTCTACGATCTGCCATCGTGCGGTTCGACGTGGAAGAATCCGGGTCCGCCGCACGGTTCCGCCTGGCAGGTGGTCGAGAAGGTCGGCATGCGGGGAGCGCGCCACGGAGGTGCCCAGATCGCGGAGAAACACGCCAATTTCATCGTCAATCTCGGTGACGCGCGCGCGGAGGACATCGTGTGGCTGATGGCCGCGACACGACAGCGCGCCCACGAGGAGCTGGGCATCTGGCTCGAGCCCGAGATTCAACTGTGGGGATTCAGCCCCGAGCTCTGCCGCTCGGTCGGAGCCGCGGCATGAGTCGCCGAACGCTGCGCCGGGTTTACGTCATCGCCACGGTTGGCATGATCGCGACCTCCTCGCCCATCTGGGGGCCACACCTCTTTCGCCTTCTTCCGGGGACCACCGTCCAGCACGTCGGCGTTGTGGGTGCCCGATTCGTGGGTCCGGCACAAGTGATGAGCCTGGCCGCGATCCCGGATGATGCCTCGGTATGGGACGACTACGCGCCGGTCGAAGAACGCCTCAGCGCCCACGCGCTCATCGAGGAAGTCCGAATCCGTCGCACCGGCCTGCACACGCTGGAGATCGCGGTGACCGAGGTCGAGCCCGTCGCCCTCATCGCGATGCCGCGACTCGGGGTTGCCGACGCCGAAGGTCAGGTGCTGCCGCTGGACCCGATCGCGGCCCGGCTGAAACTCCCGGTGCTCGGAGGCCTGGCCGAAGTGGACGAACAGTCCGGGCAGCTGACCGATCCCGAACGTATCCGCGTTCTGGCCGCCATCGGCCGACTGGGGCGCGAGAACCCGGAGTTTCTGAGCCAGGTGTCGGAAGTCCGTTTTCTGGCCCCCGACGGAATGGAGTTGCTCCTGGTCGATCTACGCCACGCCGAGCGGATCCTGCTTCCGCTCTCCAATCCGGTCGGAAGCCTGACCCGCATCGAGACGGCGCTGGACGCATTCACGGGACCCCGTCCGGTTCGTTCGGCCGACGGCCGCTTTCGGAATCAGGTCGTGCTCGCGCTGGAGGGCACCCACTGATGGGCGGGGCTCGGTATCGGGTCGGACTCGACGTCGGATCGACGACGACGTCGGCCGTCATTCTGGAGCCGAACGCCGATTGGGAGCCGAACCGCGGGTCGGCCCGGATTCTGGGCATGGGCTCAGCGAGGACGGAGGGAGTGCGTCGGGATGCGATCGCCAATATCGAGGCCACCACTGACTCGATCCGAGACTCGGTGCGGGAAGCGGAGCTCACCGCCGGGCTTGAAGTGGACGGCGTGGTGGTCGGATTCCCGGCCGCGCACATCCAGACGCAGCGCTCGACCGGCGTGGTCGCCATACGCTCCGAAGAGGTCAGCAAGGACGATGTCACGCGCGTGCACGAAGTGGCGCGGGCCGTCGTGATCCCGAAGGAGCGGGAGCTTCTGCACGCGATCCCGCAGGACTACGTCGTCGACGGCCACGATGGGATTCAGCTGCCGGTCGGCATGGCGGCGACGCGCCTCGAAACCGACCTGTTCATCGTCACGGCTGCCTCGACGGCCAGCCGCAACCTGCGGAAGGCCGTGGACCGCGCCGGCTGCAGGGTCGAAGACCTGGTGTTGCAGCCGCTGGGCAGCAACATCGCGCTGCTCGGTCAGGCTGAGCGCGATGCCGGTGTGGCGCTGGTGGAAGTGCGGGATGCCGGGACCGACGTCTCGGTCTTCCGTGACGGAAAGATCCGCCAGCTGACCTCGATACCGTGGGGTGAAATGGCCGTGGCCAACGACATCGTGAAAGGCCTCGGCGTGTCGATGGAGGAGGCAGGCAAACTCAAGGAGCGTTATGGAGCGGCACGGACCGCAGACGTGGATCCGGATGAGGAAATCGAGATTTCGGGACCCGTACCCGGTAGTCGACGGCGTATCTCGCGCGAGCTCCTCGCGCACATCATCGAGCAGCGGATGGACGAGGTGCTGGGCCTGGTCTACGAGCGGATCGAAGACGAGGGCCTGCACGATCAGCTGGGCGCCGGGTTTGTGCTCTCGGGAAGCGGCACGTCACTGCCGGGGATCACCACCCTGGCCCAGCACGTGTTCGGTGCCCCGGTGCGGGTCGGTACGCCGGGTATCGGCCTCACTGGCATGGTCAAGCCGGTTCAGGACCCGCGGCTGGCTACCGCGGTCGGGTTGGCGCTGTACGGCGCCATGAAGGGGAACGGTCGCTCGAACGGCAGGGTGGGCCGGGCGTGTGGGCGGATGACAGCATGGTTCAAGGACTTTTTCTAGGAGGGACCTCCCAGGGGGAGGCCCAACACTTTACGAGGGGTGCGTTCGAGTGAAGCGGCTGGTTACATCGGGCGGCGCACGTCGGAACCGTGGGGAGGAGCAGATGATCTTCGAGTTTGATGAGGGTGTGTCACGGAACGCGAGGATGAAGGTCGTGGGTGTGGGTGGGGCCGGCGGCAATGCCGTGAACCGGATGATCGACGAGGCGCTGGAGGGCGTCGAGTTTATCGCCGTCAATACGGATGCCCAGGCCCTCAAGAAATCCGACTCACACATCAAGATCCAGATCGGCAAGAAGCTGACGCGCGGGCTGGGCGCTGGCGCGCGTCCCGAAATCGGGCGCCAGGCCATCGCCGAGAGCGAGGAAGAGGTGCTGCGGGCGATCGATGGCGCGGACCTCGTGTTCGTGACCGCCGGCATGGGCGGCGGGACCGGAACCGGGGCGGCTCCCAGGATCGGACATCTGGCTCGCGAAATGGGAGCTCTGTGCATCGCGATCGTCTCGAAGCCGTTCCACTTCGAAGGCAAGAAGCGGATGCGGCATGCCGAGCTCGGCCTCAGGGAGCTGCGCCAGGCGGTCGACACGATGATCGTCGTCCCCAACGAGCGGCTGCTCGCCGTGGTCGGGAAGGGGACGAGCTTCCGCGACGCCCTCAAGAAGGCCGACGAGGTGCTGCTGCACGCTACTCAGGGCATCTCCGACCTGATCAGCGTGACGGGTGAGGTCAACGTGGACTTCGCGGACGTACGCACCATCATGTCCAATCGGGGCTCGGCGCTGATGGGTACCGGCGAATCGACCGGCGAGGACCGGGCCGTGGACTCGGCGCAGCAGGCGATCTGTTCGCCGTTGCTCGACAACGTCTCGATCAACGGCGCCACCGGAGTGCTGGTGAATATCACCGGCGGTCTCGATCTGGCGATCGACGAGGTGACGACGATCAACTCGATCGTCCAGGAGTCGGCTGGTGACGAGGCGGAGATGATCTTCGGCGCCGTGCACGATCCCGAGATGGACGGAACGCTTCGCGTGACCGTCATCGCCACCGGCTTCGGCGAGACCGTCGCCGAGCAACCGCCGGTCGAGGAGAAGGCCGTGCAATCGGACTTTGCCGGGCCGCGGCTGGTGCGGGTACCGGACGAAGCTACGACGACCGTCGAGCCGAGTCTTGAGCCGCCGGTGACTCCGCGTAACGGGCTGGAGGATCTGGAGATTCCCACGTTCATCAGGCGTCAAATGGATTGAGACCTGCGGATTTGCTCCGCTCGCTGGCGATTCATCGGAGAAACGCGGAGGCAGCAGCGACGTGGCGCCCCGAGTGAATCAAGGCTCGCTTCGCGAACCCGCAGGTCTCGGAGGGTGGGTATCCTCCGCTCGCTGGCGATTCATCGGGAGACGCCAGGTCATCAATGACGCGACGATCGACTGAATCGAGGCTCGCTTCGCGAACCCACAGCGAGCGTCGGGAAACCGTCGCACGGACCGCGCGAGTCAGGCCATGTGATCGTCTGTGTTTGGGAGGGTGTGTATTGGGCGTCGTGCGATCTTGGTCCGCGACGCTCAATCTACACCCACCCAGCGACTCAGAAGCTCCCCGGAGGGAGCCTCTGGAACCGGCGGTCACCTGGTTGGTACTGACCGCTCGTTTCCCGCCGGGAACAGCCAGCTCCTCGGAGGAGAGCACCGGTCGCTGGCCGGGGAGTGGCGTAGAAGTGCCGTGATGCGTCATCATTAGGGCTTCCGCCGTCGGGATCCGAGACCGCGGTGGGGCCCTGCAACAGGGAATACGGGGAAGGGATTTGCAGCCAGGCGACTCAGATTCGATAAAGCAGGCGCTCGATCGGGACGATCGCGACGCCCGCGGTCTCATCCGGCGCTACTGGTGGTCCGGTGCGCTGGCCATCGGGGCGGTATCTCTCTTCTTCGCCCAGCCACGGACCGGAGCCGAGCCGGCCGAAGTGCCGGTCATCTTCGTTCCCACCCCGCCACCGGTATCGGTCACGCTGGATACTCTGCGGAGCGGGCAAACGCTGGGCGAGATGTTCACCGCCGGAGGCTTCACTCCCGGCGAGATTCACCAGCTGGTCGGCGAAATCAGCGAACACCTCAGCGTGCGCCGCCTGCGTCCCGGAGTCGTGGTCGGCGTCTTCGCGCATCCCGGAGAGCCGACGCACCGGATCTCGATCCAACCCGACGCCGATCAGGTGCTCCACCTGACGGCGGCCGGCGACACCTGGGAATCGATGATCGATTCGGTTCCGGTCACCGTGGACACGGTGCTCATCGGTGGCGTCATCCAGACGAGTCTCTACGAGGCAGAATTGACCGGGGATGTCGACCGTCTCGCCCCGCGGGAAGACATCGAGATCGTGTGGGAGCTCACCCGACTCTTCGCCTGGCAGGTGGATTTCCACCGCGATCTCAGAGTCGGAGACGGATTCCGGGTCGCCATTCGCCGCGAGGTCCGGCCGGATGGCAGCGTACGACCCGGCGCCCAGGTGCTGGCCGCCGAGTTCATCAACCAGGGCCGGATGTATACCGCCGTGAGATTCGTCGACCCGAACGGCAAGGCGGAATACTACGATCGCGACGGCGAGTCGTTGCAGCGCATGTTCCTCCGGGCTCCGCTGGAATTCGCGCGCGTCACCAGCCGCTTCAACCCGAGGCGGTTTCACCCCGTGCTCCGACGCCGCACTGCCCACCTGGGGACCGACTACAGCGCCCGGACCGGGACGCCGGTGCTCACCGTGGGCAACGGTACGGTGACCCGAGCCGGCACCTGGGGCGGCTACGGCCGGATCGTAGAGATCCGCCACAACTCGACGTATACCACGCGCTATGCACACCTGAGCGGCTTCGGACGGGGAGTCCGCGTGGGCTCGAGAGTGCAGCAGGGGCAGGTGATCGGCTACTCGGGCTCGACCGGGCTCGTGAGTGCGCCGCACCTCCACTACGAGTTTCTCAAGAACGGGCGGCAAACCGACCCCCGTCTTCTGAAGCTGCCGCCGGGACGAGCCGTCGCCGAATCGCTCCGGTTGCAATTCGAGCTCCAGAGAGATGAGGTCGTGCCCGTCCTTGATGCTCTCGTCGTGCCCGATATCTTCGAGGAGCCGACGCGTGTGGTGGAAGCCGATCTGAAGTCGAGCGCGAGCTGACCTTCCGCCTCCCGTGAGGGTATGGCCTCCGGTCGGCAACGGCCGGGGGTTTCTCTTTTTCACCGGAATTCATGACACATCCGTTATGGCTGGCCGCAGCGGCTGGCCTGGCCATCTTTATCACGCTGTTTTGGTACGCCCACCGCGAGGAGCGGGTGCGCGGTCGCTGGACGGCGGCAGTGCTGCGAGCGCTGGCTCTCTTCCTGATACTGGGGGGCCTGTTCCTGCCCGCGTTCGGGCGTGGAGGGCCTGGAAGCACGGGTTCCGTCGTGCTGCTCGACACATCCCGGAGCATGACCCTGCCGGCGTCTCCCCGGACCACTCGCCTGGACTCGGCACGCGCCGTCGTGCGGTCTCTCGCACCCGACATGATCATCGGCTTCGGTGCTGACGCGGCGCAGGTTCCTGGCGACAGTGTGGACGGAATCACCGCGACGGGCGGAGCCACGCGGGTCGCTGTCGCGTTCGAGACCGCCCGCAGACTCGGAGCCGACAGCGTCGTCGTCGTCTCGGACGGTGAATGGGAAGATCGGCAGCTGGCCGTGACGCTGGCCGAGCGCCTCGGCCTCGGCGTGCGCGAGATCAACGTTCTCGAGCCCCCTTCGAGGGTCGGCATCCGAACTCTCAATGTCCCGCGCCAGATGCGGTCCGGAGACTCCGTCAGGATCGTGGTCGAAGTATTCGCGGCGGGTCCCGAGCTGCCCGACAGCATCACCGTCGAGCTGGGAACGGGAGGCCGGACGCTGACCACCGAGCGGATCGCGGTACCGGGATCGGGAAGAAGCTCCCGAGTATTCCTCCGCTTCCGGCCGACGACGCCGGCCGGCGATGGCGAGTGGCGGCGCTACGACGTCACGCTGGATGCCGGTGCCGATCCGTACGGAACTGCCGACGCACGAACCGCCTGGGCCGAGGTGACGCGGCGCGCCACCGGTGTCGTGCTGGTCGTCCTGACACCGGACTGGGAGGCGCGCAACCTGTTGCCGGTTCTCCGTCGGGCCTCGACGGCCGGTGCCGTCGGATACGTCCTCACGGCTCCCGGACGCTTCGTGAGCATGGGACCGGATCCGACAGCCGTCCCGACCTCGGATGTCCTCGCTGACGCGCGTGCGGCCGACCTCCTAGTGATCCTCGGGGGGGGAGACCGGGTTCCGGAGGAGCTGCGCGCGATCGCGGAGAGGCAGGACCGGCTCCTGGTGTTCCCGGGCCGCGCCGGCCCGGCGATCGGAACCCCGCTGCGCCTCCGGGACGGCGAAGCGGGCGACTGGTACCTGGACGAGACCATCGTCGCCAGTCCGATCTCGGGGCTTCTGGCCGGGCTGGCGGTCGACGACGTTCCACCGCTCACCCTCCTGTTCGATGCCGAGGGACCGTCGACCTGGACCCCGCTGCGCGCACGGCGGAACCGCCAGGGCTCGGCCCTGCCGGTTATGACGGGCGGCATGCGCGGAGATGAGCGTTGGGTCGTGGCCACGGGCGCCGGTTACTGGCGCTGGGCATTCCGGGATGGCGCCCCGCGCCAGCTCTACGAGCGCACCTTCACGGGCGTGGCCGGCTGGCTGCTCGAGAACCGGGTCTTGCGCATGGTCCAGCTGGACTCCGACCCCGTGGCAGCCGCCCGTCCCGTCGAGCTGCGGGTGGCGGCCGGAGTCGAGCGGCTGCGACTGGTGGTGCGCGATTCCGCAGCCGTGGTGTGGACCGACTCGACCTCCACCGGTCCGGCCGTGCGGGGGCCGACGCTCGAGTCCGGGACATATCGGCTGGAGGCGCGGGGCATGCGAGACGGCACATCCTTCCGAATCGAGCGACCCTTCGAGGTAGTCGACGCGTCGCGGGAGCTCGAGCCGCGCGACCGCGCACCCGAGCTGACTCTGGCCGCCACGGCCTCCTCGCTCGGATTGGGCGGCGCTGGCCGCCGACGTCCCGTGTGGCCCTTCCTGGCGGCGGCCCTGCTCCTGTGCACGGAATGGGCATGGCGGCGACGCATCGGCCTGCGGTGAGGCGTTCCGTGGCAGCCGGACGATCGGAGCGTCGCGAGATGACGATCGGGAGCGTCGCGAGATGACGGCAGAACGACTGGACCTCAAGTCGGAGCGGCCCAGACGGTCTCTGTGGAGACGCATCGTGGATCTCGCGATGACGGATGTCGGGACGCTCGTAAAGGGAATCGACGAGCGCTCGATCGAGGGTCTCGAGCAGTTGCTGCTGGAGGCCGATTTCGGCGTGGACGCCACGATGGAGTTGGTAGACGATCTCGAACGCGCCTCGAGGCAGGGCGACGTGCGCAGCGAGGCCGAGTTGCGCGAACTCCTCGAGAGCCGAATCCGGGGCATGCTGGACGATGGCGAGCCGCCCCGAGAGCTGGCCAGACCGGAGGAAGGCGTGGCCGTGAACCTCATCCTGGGCGTCAACGGCACCGGCAAGACGACGACGGCCGCCAAGCTGGCGTGGCGTTTCCAGCAGCGGGGGGAGCGTGTCATGCTCGCGGCCGCGGACACGTTTCGGGCCGGTGCCCAGGATCAGCTGCGGGTGTGGGCGGATCGTCTGGGAGCCGAGTTCGTAGGCGGGGCCGACGGAGGCGATCCCGCGGCGGTCGCGTTCGACGCCGTTCAGGCGGCGACGAGCCGGGGAGTGGACCGGCTGTTCATCGACACGGCCGGTCGCCTCCACACGCAGAGTGGGCTCCTGGAGGAGCTCAGGAAGATCGACCGAGTGGTGGCGCGGCAAGCCACCGGGGCGCCGCACGAGCGGATTCTGGTGGTCGACGCTACCTCGGGTCAGAACGTGATCAACCAGACGCGGGAGTTCGGCGCCGCCCTCGAGCTTACCGGTCTGGTGCTGTCCAAGCTCGACAGTACCGCCCGCGGGGGGACCGTGGTGGCCGTGGCCCGCGAGCTGGGCGTTCCCGTCCGCTACGTCGGCACCGGCGAGCAGCCCGGCGACCTTGAGCTGTTCGAGCCCGGGCGCCTGGCCGCCAGGGTCCTCGGGGAGGGCTGAGCGCCTGCCTCGTGACACGATGAGCGCGCGTCACACGCTACTCAGCGGACCCGTCCAGTATCTGAAGGGCGTCGGCCCACGGCGCGCGGAGAAGCTGGCCCGGCTGGACGTGCACACCGGCCGCGACCTGCTCTACCACATCCCGCACCGCTACGAGGACGCGACCACGGTCACGCCGGCCGACAGTCTCCGACCCGGCGATGACGCGTCGGTCATCGGGCACGTGGTTTCCAAGGGCGTACTTCCGACCCGGCGCGGCCTCCGGATCTTCCATGCGGTCCTGCGCGACGCGAGCGGGATGATCGAGTGCGCGTGGCCGGGCCAGCCGTGGCTCGACCGCAGCATCAAACGGGGCGACCTCCTCCTCGTCTCGGGGCCGGTTCGATTCTACCACGGGCGGCAAATGCAGCCCCGCGAGCACACCGTGCTCGCGAGCGGCGGCGATGCGAGCGCCGCGGCCGAACGGGGCATCGTCTTCCCCGTCTATCGGGCCACCGAGGGTCTCAGTCACCGACAAATCCGCACCCTTCTGGCTACCAACCTCCCGAGCCTGCTCGAAGAAGCGGCGGACCAGGAGTTGTTCGATGAGGCCTGGCGGCGCGAGGTCGGCGTGCCGGAGCTCGTCGCGGCGCTGGCGGCGCTTCACGAGCCCTCGTCGCTGCAGGCGATCGAGCCGGCGCGCCGGCGCCTCGCCTACGAGGAGCTGTTCTTCGTCCAGCTGCTGCACGCCCGGGCCCGCCGCCGCATCCGCGACGAAGGCGGGGGAGTGGCGCTCGACGGCGCATCCACTCTTGTCGAGCGCTTTCTGGAGGGTCTGCCATTCGAGCTGACCGCGGCCCAGAGCCGCGCGTGGGCGGAGATCCGCGCGGATATGGAGACACCCCTGCGCATGTACCGGCTCCTGCAGGGAGACGTGGGGAGCGGAAAGACGGTCGTGGCCGCCGCCGCGATGCTGAAAGCGGTGGAGAACGGCCGCCAGGCCGCGCTCATGGCGCCGACCGAGCTGCTGGCCGAACAACACGCTCGCAACCTCACCCGCCTGACGTCCGAGCTGGGGGTGGAGCCCCGACTCCTCACCGGCGCGGTGACGGGGAAGGCCCGCGCAGCGCTGCTGGCGGATATCTCCGCGGGAACCGCCACGTTCGTGATCGGGACCCATGCGCTCATCCAGAAGGGCGTCGAGTTCGAGGCGCTCGGGCTGGTCGTGATCGACGAGCAGCACCGTTTCGGCGTCGAGCAGCGGCGCAGCCTTCGCGATGCCGGCGGGATGGCCGACACGCTGGTCATGTCGGCCACACCGATCCCGCGTTCGCTGGCTCTCACTCTGTACGGAGACCTGGATCTCTCGATCATCGACGAGCTGCCGCCAGGACGCACGCCCGTCCGCACGGCCGTCAGGGGGCCGAAGAGCCGGGAGAAGGCGTTGGAGTTTCTGCGCGACAAGCTCCAGGAAGGGCGGCAGGCCTACGTCGTCTATCCACTGATCGAGGAATCGGAGCTCGTCGATGCGCGCGCGGCAACGGAGGCCTACGAGGAGTTGAGCGAGCGCTTCGACGAGTGGAAGGTCGGCCTGTTGCACGGACGGCTCCCGTCGGCTGAGAAGGACGAGATCATGCGCGGCTTCCTGGCCGGCGAGATCCAGCTCCTGGTGGCGACGACCGTCATCGAGGTCGGCATCGACGTGCCCAACGCGACGGTCATGCTGATCGAGCACGCCGAGCGGTTCGGACTCGCCCAGCTGCATCAGCTGCGCGGTCGGGTCGGGCGGGGTGCCGACCAGAGCTACTGCGTCGCTTTTCACCCGGGAGGCGAGACACCGGAGCGGCTGCGCGCCTTTGCCGCGACGACGGATGGCTTCCAGATTGCCCGCGCGGACCTTCAGATCCGGGGTCAGGGAAACGTGTTCGGCATGGAGCAGCACGGGGTGCAGGTGCTTCGCTTCGCGGATCTGGAGCGGGATGCCGATCTGCTGGAGCACGCCCGGCAGGCGGCCATCCGGTTGATGGAGGACGACCCGGAGCTGCAGCGCCCCGCACACCGCGGCATCGGGCGGGAGTTGCTGGAGCGGTACACGGATCGGGAGCAGTTGTACGAGGTCGGGTGACCCGACATTTTGCCTGATGACTGATAACTCTTCTTCGATTCGAGATCTTCCGGATCACGTCGGAAGCTCAGTGACGGTTCGCGGCTGGGTGCGGCAGTTCCGGTCCAGCGGCGGGATCCGCTTCATCGTCCTCCGCGATGGCACGGGCGATCTTCAGGTCGTCGTGCCTCGGGATGAGATCGACGCCGAGAGCTGGGAGATCTCCGAGCACCTGGGCCTCGAGGCGAGCCTGCTGGTCGAAGGCCTGGTTCGGGCCGACAAGCGGGCCCCCGGCGGCTACGAGATGACGGCGACCCGCCTCGGCCTCATCGGGGAGTCGGCCGATTATCCCATCCAGCCGAAGGAGCACGGAGTCGACTTTCTCCTCGACCGGCGGCACCTGTGGCTCCGGCACAGTCGTCAGACCGCGATCATGCGGGTGCGCGACGAGGTGATCAAGGCGATTCGTGACTTCTTCTACGAGCGCGACTTCGTCCTCGTCGACACGCCGATCCTGACGGGCTCGATCGGGGAGTCGGCCGGCACGCTGTTCGAGACCGAGTACTTCGATCAGGGGACCGCCTATCTGGCCCAGACCGGGCAGCTCTACGTGGAAGCGGCGGCGGCGGCGCTCGGCAAGGTGTATTGCTTCGGCCCCACATTCCGAGCCGAGAAGTCCAAGACGCGCCGTCACCTCACGGAGTTCTGGATGGTCGAGCCGGAAGTCGCGTGGCTGGACAGCGACGGCAACATGGACCTCCAGGAGGAGTTCGTCTGCTACATCATCTAGC
>Ga0209567_10001623_pt1 | contig 11370 bp, 3 predicted proteins | sample COG_12_FD_184756 | JGI IMG/M metagenome (GOLD analysis project Ga0209567, IMG submission 184756) | Pelagic marine sediment microbial communities from the LTER site Helgoland, North Sea, for post-phytoplankton bloom and carbon turnover... | ecosystem: Environmental > Aquatic > Marine > Neritic...
ACTATTAATTTAGTGGGCAGGGAAATATTTTGTCTTAGATTATCAAAGCCATATTGAAGCTCTACTATTAATTTAGGGGGGCTGAGCAATATTTTGTCTAAAATTGTCAAAGCTGTATTGAAGCTCTGCTATTAAATTAGTGGGCTGAATAATAATTTGTCATATATTATAAAATCTGTATTGAAGCTCTACTATTGATTTAGTGGGCTGAGCAACATTTTGTCTAATATTACAAATCTGTATTGTACTGTATTGCGGTTCTGCCTTTAGCGAACCGAGGTCAATCTTACACAATGGCAGACAAAATTAAAATTAACGAGTGTTCAGCGATGCAAATGCTGGCCCTACCGGGAGTAGGACCCTCATCGGTGGAGAAGATAGTAAATATTCGCAAAGCATTTGGACATGTGACAATGGAGCATTTACAATCAATTAAGCGGTTGAGAATAACACAGGAGATGATGGAAAAACTTGATTTCTCTCCTTGTGAACCCCACCGCCATGGAGGCGAGGATGAGTCTGAAGAATCTGATGATGATGGTAGTCACTCGGCTAGTACGCAGATAAGGTCAACTGGGTCGAGCCTGATGTCACAACCTCAGATACATACAACGCCGGCTGCTCAACAGCAAACGCCCCCATTAGCGGCCCAACCGCCAATGCCGTATTTCTATCCGCCTTACATGCCACCACCAACACAAGGCTACTACGGACAGCCATCAGCTCCATGGTACCCCCCACCGCCTCAGCCATATGCAAGCCCACTGGCCCCAGCCAATACCTTGCCAACATCGGCTAAATCCAAGAACAACAGCTCTGGCAACATACCGAGCAAAAGAGATGTTAAGATGCCAAATACCATTGCGTATAATGGATCTTCAAAGTGGAAATCATTCTTCAAAAAATTCTGCACATTTGCAGATGAACAGGGATGGGACGCAAGGGAGAGGAAAAATCATCTCTGCTACTGTCTAGATGGAAAAGCAAGTGATTTTTATGCATCAATAACTGAAAAAGACCCAGATCTGGAGTATTTCGATCTGGTATCGAAGATGGAACGCCGGTTCGATTTCCAGGACTTGCCAGAAACAGTCCAAATGCAGTTTCAGTTTGCAAAGCAGAAGCCAGAAGAATCTGTGGTGGAATGGGCTGAGAGGGTAATGACAATGGCCTCCAGAGCCTTTGATGACATGTCAGAGAAACACTTACAGAAACAGATGGTGTTCAAATTCTGCCAAGGGCTACTTGACAAGGAAGCTGGCCAGTATGCGATCAATATAAGAGTCGAGACTGTGGACGCTGCCCTTGACAAAGTAAAGTGGTACCAGCATACCCATAAGATTATGCACCCTAAACAACCCTCAAGGAGTGTGTATCAAGTAGATCATGATTCAGAGGAAGAATATGGGATATATGCGACAGGCACACGGCCACCAAGACAGTATGGCTATCCACGCCCTCAACAAAGGGTCAGATTTGAAGATGCTAAGTCGGACGTAGATAAGAAACCAGACAAGCTCGAAAACCGTGTTAGTTCACTGGAGGAAAAAATGCAAAATCTTAGTCTGGTTATGGAAAAAGGTTTCAACGACTTACGAAGGATGACATCATATCGGCAAAGATCTAGATCTCCATCCCCAAGAGGTGCATGTTTTCAGTGTGGAGAACAGGGGCATTTTAAAAGGGACTGCCCAAAAGGACGGGAACAGGTGAAATCCGAGACCCTGGGTGAAACAAGGTCTTTAAACATGTAGGGATCGAGGGAGAAAATGACGGCCAACCGTCGATCCAGGCTATAAACGGCCATTTACTTGATGATGACCAGATAGTTGCAGTTGATTGTTTAACCCCGGAGAAAATTTATAATAACCGTGCAATAGATGAAATTTCGCAGGGCATATGTGAAAATGAGGACTCACTTGCGGCAACTTGCAATCTTCCCCAAGAGGAGGGCGATAGCTGTGAGCTCACAGATGAGTCTAGTAATGAGAACTGGGATCTGAACCTGCTCCACCCCGCGGATGAAAGTGAAGATAACAATGACCTAGACTCTACGCTGGTCAATGGTGAAGACCAAGAAGAAATCTCAATTTGCCAACTCCGGTCAAGCTCAATGTTCAAAATTCCAATCAGACTAGAGGGAAGAGATATAATGGCAGTTATCGACACAGCCGCAGAGGTCACCATTATCTCGGATAAAGTTTATAATGACCTGGAAGAGAAACCGGTCAAGTTGAAGACTGTTATCCTGAACACTGCTGGGAGGAAAATGAAAATGAAAAGCTTTGTAGTTGGCCCAGCGAATATAGGGATAGGGTCAAGAAATTACCAGGAAAATGTGTATGTAGCCCCCATTCAAGATGACATGCTGTTGGGATTAGACCTGATGAGGAAATGGCAGGTCAATATAAATATTCAACAGTCAGTGCTCACGGTGGGTGGAGAAGAACTTGAAATGAAGTTTGACCACAAGTCAACTTCACCAACAGTTTCAAAGGTTGTGGTAAGAAACACTGTCAGGGTTCCGCCAAACTCGGTTATGCTTGTTAAGTGTCGAGTAGAGCAACCGATGTCAGATTTTATTCTAGAACCAAGCAATAACCAACAAGTATTTATTCCTAGGATTTTATACGGGGAGGGTAGAGAACATAAGGTCTGTGTAGTAAACACGGCCGATCATTTTGTCAAATTGGAACAGAACAGGGTTTTGGGCCAAGCTGAAGAAATTGATGCCGCTGTATCAGTAGCAGAAATGCGGCAGATTGATGAACAAGTGATACCTGAAAGTACAAACAATGAAGCACCAATACCGAGGGAGATACCAGAACATTTGAAAGATTTGCTGGAAAGGTCTTCGGTTAAGCTAGGGGAACCAGAAGCCAGAGAACTCCGGGAACTCCTTGGCGAATACCAGGATGTCTTTGCTAAAGAAGATCTTGACTTGGGTCACTTTACAGCAATTCAACACAAGATCGATACAGGGGATGCTAGGCCGACCAAGCAGCGTATGAGGCATACTCCATTAGTTTTTGTCGCAGAAGAAGAAGCCAACCTGAAGAAGATGCTACAGGCTAAGGTTATCCAACCTTCAGTGTCAGAGTGGGCCTCCGTGCCAGTATTAGTTCGCAAAAGAGATGGAAGTGTGAGGTGGTGCGTGGATTATCGCCCCTTGAATGCAGTTACCGTTAAAGATGTATTCCCCCTCCCATTGGCCGAAGAGTGTACCAATACGCTCGCAGGGAATATATGGTATTCAAAGTTAGACGCGAACTCTGCGTATTGGCAAGTTAGGATAGCAGAAGAAGATCAGAAGAAGACGGCCTTTATGACGAAGTATGGCCTGTTCGAATTTCTATCCATGCCATATGGATTGTGCAATGCCCCAGCCACTTTTTCACGGGTTATGAACCTTGTTCTCAGAGGATTAAACTGGAACATTGTCCTAGCCTTTCTTGATGATGTATTAGTTCTGGGAAAAACATTTGCAGATCACATTCAGAATCTTAAACAGGTTCTAGAAAGATTTCGATTCTATCAGCTCAAACTTAAACCGAAGAAATGTGTGTTATTCCAACCACGCGTTGAGTTCTTAGGACGTTGGGTGAGTGAAGGAGGAATGGAACTTGATGAAGAGCAGGTGAAAGCTGTGAAGAATTGGCCGACCCCAAAGAACACCAAACACGTTGAGCAATTTCTGGGTTTGGCAAATTATCACCGAGGTTTCATAAAAGACTATTCCAAGATAGCGGGACCGTTGTATGCCATCACTGGGAAAAACCTATTCAGATGGGATGCCGAACAGGAGACTGCTTTCGAAGCTGTCAAAGATACATTGACATCCGCTCCAGTCTTAGCTTTCCCAAACGGTGAAGATCTTTTCATTCTCGACACAGACGCGTCGGACCTAGCAATAGGCGCAGAATTGAGCCAGCTGCAAAATGGCCAGGAAAGAGTTATATCGTACGGGAGCTTTGCATTATCGAAAGAGCAGAGAAGATATTGTGTAACACGGAAAGAACTTCTGGCAGTCGTACGATTCACTAGGCAATACAGACACTATTTACTGGGAAGGTCAATTATTGTAAGAACCGATCATAGCAGTTTAACGTGGCTCTTGAATTTTAAGAATCCACAGGGCCAACTTGCCCGATGGATTGAGGAGTTAGGCCAGTACGACATCAAAGTTGTACATCGCCCTGGGCGGAAACATGGAAATGCAGACCCCATGTCTAGGAAACCGGGTGATGAAGATTCTTGTGGAAATTACAGGCTCGGCACAACCGAGTTTGATCTGAAGGAACTACCATGCGGAGGGTGTCCTTACTGTGTAAAAGCCCACAGAAATTGGGCAGAGTTCGTAGAGCAAGTGGATGATGTGGTTCCTCTGGCCAGCAATTGCCCGGGCATTGCTCAGGTACAGGGGGATGATGCTCCACCGGAGGATGAGGAGGACATGTTGTGGCCCTGGGATATTGGAGGATGCTGGTGTACACCGGGCAGTATACATTTAGACATAGTGGCTAAACCAAACGGTGATTTTACTCTGCAGGAGTCAGTATGTGTACAGGTGGTTTCAAAGGATAGCGACCAGTCTGAATGGATAGACGGTTTTGCAGCCCATGAAGACATTAAGGGTGAACTTTTAAAAGATCCCGAATACACTGTGCTTATGAATTGGCTAACATCAAGTCTGGAACCATCGGAGGACGAACTCTTACTATCAAGTCCAGCAGAAAAGTATCTCTGGCTGAACCGAGAGACCTTTTCTTTGAAGGATGGGTTACTTTGGACTAAAAATGAGGAGGAAGACACCCTGGTAATTCCAATTGGTCTTAAGGAGGAACTTATGCGAAGAGCACATGATATCCCCTCTGCAGGTCATCAGGGAATAGATAGAACAAAGGCTAGAATAAAAACCAAGTACTTCTGGTATGGTATGGGCAAAGATATCAAGAAGTATGTACACTCGTGTGAATTGTGCAACCATAACAAGGGTGTGACGAGACATGCCAAAAGCCCTTTGACGCTCTATCATGCCGGCGCGCCAATGGAACGAGTCCATTTGGATTTTTTAGGGCCACTGCCTAAGACCGAAAAGGGAAACGAACACATCTTAATGATGGTGGACCAGTTCACCAAGTGGGTAGAATGTATCCCATTACCATCGCAAACTGCAGAAACCACGGCTCAAGCTGCTATCAATGAATTCTTTTCACGATTCGGATACCCTTTCCAAATATTTACTGACCAAGGCAGGAATTTCGAAAGTAGGCTTTTCACCAAAGTCTGTGAATTATTACAAATACACAAGTCCAGGACAACCGCTTATAGGCCTTCTGCAAACGGACAAGTGGAACGATTTAATAGAACTCTTATGGACGCAGTGAGATGCTATGTTGGCAAACACCAAAACCAATGGGACAGACACCTGGCCCAAATTGCCGGTGCACTTCGAGCCTCTGTTAACCGCAACACGGGCTACACCCCTAACAAACTGATGCTTGGGAGAGAGCTCAATTCACCAGCAGAGTTAATGTTTCCAACCCAGAAAACAAAGAAAAATTCTGTAGACGGCTATGTCACGGAGCTAGAACATGCGATAAAATCTGGGCATGAAGTGGCCAGGAGCAAGTTGAAGACAAATCAGAAGAGAATGAAAAGAGACTACGATGTGAAAGTAAGGGCGCATACATATTCAGTAGGAGATCTTATACTTATGCTGGATACAGCCTCTGTGAAGGGAAAGTGCCGGAAGCTGCAACCACCATGGAAAGGCCCTTATCTGGTCGTGACAAAACTTTCGTCCTATCTGTACCGAGCAAGGTCTCAGAACAAGGTGTTCACGGTGAACCATGATAGGATGAAGAGGTGTACAGACTCAAAGATTCCCAAGTGGATTGAACGCCTGAGGGAACAAGGTGCTGTAGTGAACCAGAAAGACAAACTCTTCTGCTTATGTCGAAAACCGGACTGTGGGGAATTCATGATACAGTGTGACAGGTGTGAAGAGTGGTTTCATGGGAACTGTGTGCGAGTACAGGAGAATGAAGCTCATGAAATTAACAAGTACATCTGCCCATTGTGTAAGGTTGATCAGAACAAGTAGCTCGTATTGAGTATGCATTATTTTTATTTTTCAGGTCCTAGAAGTACCCTGAGCTTCACCCTGATGTTCTAGAGTGACCCTGAACCTTAGAAGTTCTAGAAGATAACTGGACTAAACGAAGTTCTAGAGAAACACTGAACTTGGACGGGAAGAACCCTGAACTTCACCTAATGTTCTAGAGTGACCCTGAACCTTAGAAGTTCTAGAAGATATCCGGAATAAACAAAAGTTCTAGATAAAAACTGAACTTAAACATGGAGAGCCCAGAAGGCAGTCCCAAAAGGACATGGTTGAAGGAACGAGAGCAGTCAAATTATGTGGAGAGTGTAAGGAGGAACACCCTTAACGGAATTCTTTTGGAGACGGGCACAATGATTAGAAACTTGGGGATGGTCCGCTCAATGGACACCCAAACAATGGGTGAGCTTATAATTGGACAATACCAACTGGCCGCCGGAAGGGGAAATTTCAATTGGATTGGACAAATGCAACGGGCAGCCACCCAATTCATGTCCACCTCATGGATAGTGGAGAACATCCCCCAGAGGGACCCCAAGAAGAATATTCGCCCAAGAACATCCACCCAACGGGAACACCAAGCCCCCGATGATTGTAGAGATTTCAGGCTGCAAGAGCATCCGAGCCTTCCAGTACTGCGGGTGATTGAGCAAGGCAACACTCAACCCCTGACTACAGAGACACATCAGGAACAGGAAGTTAGTAGACCTGCTTCGGAAGAGCGGTCAGACACCCGCAAGGTGGTATCGGACACCCACAAGGTGTTATCCGACTCGAAAAAGACACAAGACACCCAAAAGGTGCACTCAAAACCATCCGCAGCAAGGCCCGAGGCCATCAACAAGGTGCCATCGGAATCTAGGCGAGAGCGATCAGAAACCTACAAGGTGATGAGGGCAGACTCTCACCGGGAAAGGTCAAGCACCCACAAGGTGCAGGATGGAGCAGCAGCTCGAGGATATTTGGAGCAGGAGTCCTGGAGAGGCCAAGTAGAATACCGGACTCGCTCACCAAATCGGTACGACTCAAGAGAAACCCCAAGATACAGAGAGCAGGAGTCCTGGAGAGGCCAAAGAGAATACCGGACTCGCTCACCAGATTGGTACGACTCTAGGGAAACCCCAGGATACAGAGAGCAGGAGTCCTGGAGAGGCCAAGTAGAATACCGGACTCGCTCACCAAATCTGTACGACTCAAGAGAAACCCCAGGATACAGAGAGCAGGAGTCCTGGAGAGGCCAAAGAGAATACCGGACTCTCTCACCAGATCAGTACGACGCGAGAGAAACCCAAGGGTACAGAGAGCAGGAGTCCTGGAGAGGCCCGAGAGATTACCGGACTCACTCACCAGATTGGTACTACCCAATAGAGACTCAGGTCTACACCCGAACTCCGGTCCATGATAGAGACCTGGATGCGCCACCACAGGAAAGCAAAGACAGAAGGGTAGAACAGAGTTGGGGTAACCACAATCAAAGCTCGAGACAAGCACCAGAAGTACTAGTTGAACCCAGTGACCTGGTAGTTCATGTCAGACAAGTGGAGGTGAGGCCTAAACGGAAGCTGCTTGACCAGGACCATGGTGGGAAGACGGTGAAGAAACACAAGGTTTTCTGTCCCGTGCATGGGTGCGACCATCAGACTGGCAAAATGAAGTGGCACGTTTACATGCACTTGCCAAAGGAGTTCACCATCTACTCCACAAGAGATAAGCCGGAAGAGGAATTCCTGGATAGATGCAGAATTGTGGGATTGCAGTATCTAGCGACCGCAATTCTGGGCCCAAGAAGCACGTTGGGAGATCTGTTGAGGTTCGCCAACGACAACTGGGACCCCTATGAGAGGTATGCAGTCTCCCCAGAAGTTGAAGAGGCAATCCGTAGGGTGCATGCGAAAGTTGGAAGAGGAACCTTGTACAGGATTGTACTCTCCCCTGCAAATAGCGTGGCTTGCCTTCTCCATTGGCGGCCACTGGCTTTCCTTTACAATCACTTGTCAAGGGTCCAGAGGGAGGGTTTCGAAGATGCCTGCTCTAGCCCGAGACCACAGGGGTCAAACCCGACTGTGGGTGCTCCCAGCACAGGATCCCTGGCCCTGACAGAGGACGGCCCTGAGGTAAACACGCCAGAGGCGTGTTCTCAAAGTGCTTCTCAAGAGACGCAAGCAGAAGATGCGGGAGACCAATCATCACCAATGGTAACTCCGAAACCAACCACAGGAGAAATGGGCACACCGGATTGTGATCCTGGCATGCCCACTGAACTTCTTACAATGAATCCCACACCTGAGATGGGAAGAGCTGACACAGTTGCACCGGATTTGGACCGTGTACAGCCGGTTTCAAAGACCCTGGCAGACTTGAATAACAACTCCATTTCATTGGAAGCCCCAACCCTAACTGACGTGGAAATGGGGACAGGAGGCACACCAACGGAAACCCTGCCTACCAGTGACCAGGCAGACCAGGTGGCAGAGACAGAGGCTACGGTGCAACAAGATGACCAGAAATGGACCTTAGTGACCAGTCAGAAGCGGACGGAGAAGGCCACAGGGAAGACTTATGCTGGTGTCGCCGCAGGGTCGTTTCCTACACCATCAGACCAAATAAGGGTTCACAGGAAGACGGATCCATCGTTGCCAAAGGCTTTTGACAGCCACTTCCACCTAGACAGGCTTAACCTGAGGCTAACAGAGACCATCACTAGTGTGGAGGATGCATTTGACGTGGACGTAGGCTACGGACCCGAACATCGAGTAGCTCTGTCCGGGGGAGTTCTGGTGTTCTGCGACCCAGAACGTTATGACGAGCTTGTGATTCCAAATGATCCTCGCTGGAGAGTAGCCGTGGGGATCCACCCGAAGAAGGCTCCAAGTTTTAGAGAACTCCAATGGGTCCATATGCAAGTACTGCTTTCAGACAACCGCGTTACTGCAGTTGGGGAGGTGGGACTTGACTACTCAGTTCCACAAGACCAATGGCCCATACAGGAGCAGGTGTTGAAGAAGGTCCTGACTGTCTGTGGCTTGGGGCATGTCCTAGTCCTACATATCAGAGGGAACAAGCGGGATCCCTGTGGGATTCAGCCACATGCTAGATGCTTGGAAATTGTACAGCACCAATGCTCAAGGTATCAACGGATCCACATCCACTGTTTTACCGGAGACTTGAAGATCAGCTCCAAGTGGAGGAACATCTTCCCGAACTGCTGTTTTGGATATACAGGGTTGGTGAAGAGATTCAATCTGGATCAGCGATGTGCGGTCGCGCAACTTCCGCTGGATCGTATTATCATCGAAACAGATTCCCCCTACATGGAGATCCACAGCGGCCAGACTGTCAACACTCCCGCATATATTGGAGATGTAGCAAAGGCAGTTGCCGATCTTAGGATGATGCCGGTAGCAGCCGTTCTACAAGCGACAGACCAAAACGGGCGTGCGCTGTATGGTTGTCGAAAGGCTTACTAGTTTCTGAGCATGCCAACAGACAAATTCAATCTGGAGAAAGGACGCCGATTGAATAGCAATAGACAATACCTTTCGGTTCAACGGAAATTTCCATTTGGATTTCAATCTGGAGAAACGAGACACCGATTGAATAATGATCAAATAGAAATTACTGAACTTTATGGATCTCAATCTGGACAACTGGGGCACCGATTGAATAGGGAACAAATTGAAATAAGTGAAATTCCAGCATAAACGAACTGGGACAACGAGCCCGTTTGAGAATACCAAGCTCCTAGAAAGGACAATGCTATTAAGAATAGTTTAAATTGTGTTGCATTTTCTTATATCGTTCGAAGTTGTGTTACAGTTTTAGTAATTAACCTGACTAATAGTTCATTAGGATTGACCAGTAATAACTAGGAAGGACTAGATAATTCTGTCCAATGGTTTACCAATGTATGCTATGCACAGGCTTTATAGAACGGGGGGGAATGTGGTAATTGTACATAGATTAGGGCCGCATTAAGCCCAGGATTTAGACCAGCCCAATGTATTGGGTCATGTGACGAGTACCTGTGGGAACATACGACATCCGCCATGACAGCTAGCAGCCGCTAAGTTTTATCATTTATTGTATCTATATTTATATGTATTTATCTCTGTGCATCCGCACCTAAGAAGGCCATGGAGGGTTCGGGGAATCCTGACGTCTGATAAGGTAGGACCAATTTTACTATAATGGCGCCGCTCGCAGATTTCGGACCATTTTAACAGTGCTGTAAAAACTTGGGCATTGTCAAACTTTGCAAAAATCGGCCGAACCGCCGAGTTGGGAATTCGGGTTCAGTTCGCATTTAGCAAGTAAAACATGCTTCGAGCATACGCACAGCAATAATTCCAACTTGCTTTTCACCAAGAAAAGTTCATCTTGCATTCGGACTCGGGGTTAAATCCGTTCTGTTTGCTCAACTCACGAGGTTGAAATTGCCGCCATTTCGGACCGCTTGGTTAAACTTGCGTGAAAACTTGGCACTTTTTCTTCAGCCTCGCAGCTTTCAAAGTCGATTTAGGCTAAGAGTACCAACTCTTAATGAATTATTTTTTCGATTGTCTTTCCAAAATAAGAAGTTTGTAACACGATTCTGAAAGAAACCGATTTTTAAAAACTGATCACGTGACTTGGTAACTGAAACTTATCACGTGACTTCGGCATTCAACAGCCGTACAGAAATTCGGAATACGAATTCGAACTTTCAACATTAGCTTCAAATAGATCGTCTTTTCTTTCTGAGACTGAGAAATTAATTCTTTTGAAATAGATCTAGCTCGACTAGGCCTAGTTCGGATTTATCACTTTAGGAATTAATTCACACTGGGTTTCGATTCGGAGGGAGGAAAAAGGAATAGCCATTAGGAAAAATAAAAAGTTTGAGATTTAACCTGTTCTGATAATGTGCCAAGGGAAAACTGTAAATTATCATTTTGAAGAAAATATCTTAAACTTAGGTAGATCTTAGGAGCCCTACTCTTTATCTAGTGGGTGGAGCAATATTTCATCTTTTCAAAATTGTATTGTAACTAATGTTGACTTTGTATTGTAACTAATGTTGACTTTGGGGGTTGAGCAATACTTCGTCTGATACGTCCAAGATTGTTTTGTAGCTCTACTATTAATTTAGTGGGCTGAGCAATACTTCGTCTGATACGTCCAAGATTGTTTTGTAGCTCTACTATTAATTTAGTGGGCTGAACAATACTTTGTCTGATACGTCCAAGATTGTTTTGTAGCTCTACTAT
>Ga0209567_10001626_pt1 | contig 11355 bp, 6 predicted proteins | sample COG_12_FD_184756 | JGI IMG/M metagenome (GOLD analysis project Ga0209567, IMG submission 184756) | Pelagic marine sediment microbial communities from the LTER site Helgoland, North Sea, for post-phytoplankton bloom and carbon turnover... | ecosystem: Environmental > Aquatic > Marine > Neritic...
GCAAGCTGATCGTCAGTATGTCTTCCCAGCTCGGCAGTATCGAGAACTCGAATGGCCGCTGGTACGCCTACCGCGCGAGCAAATCGGCACTCAACCAGTTCAACAAGATCTGGAGCGTGGAGCTGGGGCCCGAAGGGTTCACCTGCGTCGTCGTGCATCCGGGCTGGGTGCGAACGGACATGGGCGGGCCGAACGCCACCTACGGAACAGAGGAGAGCGTTACCGGTCTGGTCAGCGTGATCGAAGGTCTGAGCAAAGAAGACAACGGCCGCTTTTATGATTTCCAGGGCAAGCCGATCTCCTGGTAGCGGAGTTCAGTCATGGATCGACACGCGGATGCCAGTCCGATGTCAGTTCGCCGGAGGATCACGATTGTCCGGCAACACAAGCGAAATAGGTTTATCTTTCGGCGCATGCAGGACACTGTTGCCCGAACAGAGGGTCGTTCGGACCGGGTCGACGGTTGCGCAATGGATCCAGGATTGAGCGCGCTGCATTCTGGGGTAAAGGTGTTCCAGGTGCCAGGGGGAGAGGAGCGATGATCGGGTCAAGTCGGACCGCAAGGTTCTCAGCATTGAGATGCTCATGCGCTGTCGTCGCTGTCCTGGGCGCCGGTTGCGTGACCGTCGGGCCGGACTACGAAGCGCCCACCCCCACTGTGCCCGATCAATGGCAACAGACGGTGCTCGACGAGATGAGTTCGGACGAGCCCGATATCATCCGTTGGTGGGAGTTGTTGGAGGACCCGCAACTCACCGACTATATCGAGCGGGCACGCCAGGGCAATCCCGGTCTGATGGAAGCGGTGGCGCGGATCCGGGAAGCCAGAGCCGTCCGTGCCATCGCGGCGGGCGAGCGCGTGCCGGACCTCAACGGATCTGGCGGCGCCATCCGTGAGCGGACCTCGGAAACCTTCTTCCCCCCCGAGGTCGACGGCAACCGAACTTCCAACCTCTACGAATACGGCGCCAACGCGCGCTGGGAAGCAGACGTATGGGGCCGGGTGCGGCGCCTGGTGGAGTCGGCCGATGCGAACCTCGAGGCATCGGTGGAATCCTACCGGGACGTCCTCGTGCTGTTGAACGCCCAGGTCGCGCTGGCCTACACCGATGTGCGTACCTCGCAAGACCGGATCGATTACACCCGCGGCAATATCAAGACCCAGAGGGACGCCCTGAAGCTGGTCGAGGATCGCAACAAGGCGGGTCTGGCGTCGGATCTGGAGGTGCGTCAGGCGGAGCTAAATCTGTATCGGACCGAGGCCTTCCTGCCGGCGCTGCAGGCGCGTCTGACGGCGGCGATGAATCAGCTTGGCGTGCTGCTAGGGGAGCCGCCGAGCACCCTGCACGCCGAATTGGCGGCCAGCAAGCCGATCCCGAAAGCCACCGGCGAGCTGTTGCTCGGCATCCCGGGCGATCTGATCCGTCGCCGGCCGGATATCCGTGCCGCCGAACGCACACTCGCCGCGCAGACGGCCAGGGTCGGCGTGGCGACTGCAGAGTTGTATCCCCAATTCAATATCTTGGGCCGCTTTTCGATTGTGACGACGAACTTCGACGACCTGGGCGATTGGGACAATCGTGGCTGGAGTGTCGGCGGCGTCTTCTCCTGGAATCTGTTCGACGGCGGTCGGGTACGGGGCCAGATCGACGTCGAGGACGCGCGCACCGAGCAAGCCTTGCGGCGCTATGAGCAGACGGTGCTGGACGCGCTGGAAGAAGTCGAGACATCCATGTCCGACTATGCGCGGGAGCAAGAGCGCCGCGCGTTGCTGGCCAAATCCGTGTTCGCCGGGCAGGAGTCGGTGAGGCTCGTGCTGATCCTTTATCGCACCGGTCTGACGGATTTCCAGAACGTGCTGGACATGCAGCGATCACTGTTTGAACAACAGGACGAATTTGCCGACAGCGAAGGACAGGTCACCGGCAACCTGATCAGGATCTATACCGCCCTCGGTGGGGGCTGGGACCCGGATGAGTTGCCTTAGATCTGATCACGAATCTTGACCGAGGAGCAGACGTGCAGGAAACAAACAACAGGCTTCAGGGCCGTACCGCGTTGATGTTGATCGCCGCGCTGGCGGGCGCGGTCAGCGGTTGTGAACAAGAGGTCGTCGCTCCGGAGATCGTGCGTCCGGTGCGGGTCGTCAGGGTCGAGGCGCCGGATGCGATCAGCGGACGGGCCATGCCAGGTCGCGCCAAGGCGACCGAGGAGACCAACCTCTCTTTCGATGTCCACGGGACGATACTCGATCGCCCGGTCAATGTCGGCGACCGGGTTGAGAAGGGACAGCTGCTGGCCCGTCTGGACCAACGCGACTACAAGAACCAGCTGGACTCGGCGCTGGCGGCGCGCAATCGGGCGCGGGCCAATTATGAACGGGTCAAGATCGCCGCAGAGTCCGGCGCCGTGGCCAAACAGGATCTCGATGATGCCAGGGCGCAGACGGATATGCGCCAGGCCGAAGTCAATATCGCCGAGAAGGCGATCCAGGACAGCGAGATCCACGCGCCGAGAGCCGGCACCATCTCCGCCACCTACGTCGAGGCGTTCACCGCGGTCCGGGCCAAGGAACCGGTCGTCCGCCTGCTCGATACCAGCGCCATCGAAATGGTGGTGCAGATACCCGAAAGTCTGATCTCGCTGGTGCCCAGCGTGCTCGACGTCCAGGTCGAGTTCGATGCCTTTCCCGGCCGGCCGGTGCCGGCCCAGATCAAGGAGATCAGCAACGAGGCCAGCCAGACCACCCGCACCTATCCGGTCACGCTGATCATGGATCAGCCGGACGGCTACGAGATTTTGCCGGGCATGGCTGGCCGGGCCACCGGGAACCTGCCCGAGGGTATGGTGCCGGGCATCCAGGGATTGCAGGTTCCGACATCGGCGATATTTTCTGGCGATGATCCGGCAACGGCAGACCAGTCGTTTATCTGGGTGGTGGATGAAGCCGCCGGCGTGGTGAGAAGACGGCCGGTCGAGACCGGACAATTCAGCCGCTTCGGCATCATCGTTACCGATGGTGTGGCCATCGGCGAGCTGGTGGCGATCTCGGGCGTTAACCATCTGCGGGAGGGTCAACAGGTACGTCCCGTGCTGCCTGGAGAGAACACGTGAGCCTGACGGCCCTCGCGATCGAGAAGAAGGCCGTCACCTATTTCGGCCTCGCAATCCTGCTGGTAGCCGGTTCTGCCAGCTACTTCCAGTTGGGGCAACTGGAAGATCCGGAATTCAGCATCAAGACCGCTGCGGTCACCACGCTATATCCGGGTGCCAGCCCGGAGCAGGTCGAGTTGGAGGTGACCGACCGGATCGAAAAGGCGATACAAGAACTGCCATCGCTCAAGCACATCTATTCAATTTCGCGGGCCGGCATGTCCATTATCAAGGTGGATATCAAGGACGAATACTGGGCCGACCGACTGCCCCAGGTGTGGAACGAGCTGCGCAACAAAGTCGCGGACGTAGTGCCGAAATTGCCACCGGGTGCGGGCAAACCGGATGTGGGTGACGATTTCGGTTTTGTCTACGGGTTCTTGCTGGCGCTGACCGGTGACGGATTCAGCTATTCCGAGCTCGAAGACGGCGCGGAGGCATTGCGCAAGGAGCTCAGTCTCGTCGAGGGCGTTTCCCGGGTGGAACTCTGGGGTGTGCAAAAGCGCGTGGTCTATGTCGATGTGTCTGAGCAGCAGCTCAGCGCGCTTGGACTGTCCGGTGACGCCATTGCCAACACACTGCAGGTGCAGAATGCGGTGGTCGACGGCGGGTCGGTCGACGTGGGCACCCGCCGCTATCGGATCGAACCCAGCGGTGAGTTCACCTCGGCCGCGGACATCGAGAACATGTTTATCCGCCCGACCGCCCTCGATGCCATTCAGCGGGATCAGGCTCTGGCCGCGGCCTCGGGTGAGTTGATAAGGATCGGCGATGTCGGCGAGGTCAGGAAAGGCTATGCCGATCCACCGATGACCCTGATGCGATACAACGGCCAGCCGGCAATCGCCATCTCCATGGCGAATGTGGCTGGCGGCAATGTGGTCCACACCGGTCGCAATCTCGAGCGACGCATCCAGGAATTATTAGGCGTCACCCCGGTCGGTCTGGAGGTCCACAAGATCTCGTGGCAGGCCGACGAGGTCACCACCGCGATCAACAGCTTCATGATCAGCCTGATCGAAGCTATCGCCATCGTTCTCGGTGTGCTGGCACTGGCCATGGGTTGGCGCATGGGGGTGATTATCGGCGCGGCCCTGGTGCTGACCATTCTCACCACGTTCCTGCTGATGTCGATCTTTAGTATCGATCTGCAACGGATGTCGCTCGGTGCCCTGATCATCGCCCTGGGCATGATGGTGGACAACGCCATCGTGGTGGCGGATGGGGTCTATACGCGATTGCAGCAGGGCATGGACCGCAAGCAGGCAGCCATCGAAGCGGCCACCGGGCCGTCGATGCCCCTGCTCGGTGCCACGGTGGTGGCGGTGATGGCGTTTTACCCGATCTTCGCGTCAGAAGCCGGCGCCGGCGAGTATTGTCGGACCTTGTTTACAGTGGTCGGTTTCGCCTTGGTATCCAGCTGGTTTATCGCCATGACCATCACGCCGTTGCAGTGTATAGATCTGCTGCCGGACCCGGATACGGCGGATGCCGACAAGGACCCCTACGACACGACCATGTTCAGGCAGTATCGCGCCGCGCTGGAATGGGCCCTGCGCAACCGCGTGGTGTTCATGGGTGCGATGGGCGTCCTGCTGGTGGCCTCGCTGCTTGGCTTCGGCATGGTCAAGCAGCTGTTCTTCCCTGATTCAAGCCGCCCCCAGCTGATGATCGACTACTGGATGCCCGAAGGCTCGAGGATTCAGCAGGTGTCCGATGACCTCAGCGTCATCGAGCAGCGGCTGCTACAGGAGGATGTGGTGACCGGCGTGTCCACATTCGTCGGCCAGGGACCGCCCCGGTTCTATCTCCCGGTGGACTCCGAGTTCCCGACCCAATCCTTTGGCCAGTTGATCATCAACGTGGATGACTACAAGGAGATTCCCGGGTTGGTGGAGCGCATGGAAGCCTGGTCCGCCGACCAGCCCTTTGACTCGCTGATCAGGGTGCGGATGTATGGCGTGGGCCCGGCCGATACCTGGAAGTTCGAGGCACGCTTTAGCGGACCCGCGGAAGCGGATCTGGCCTATCTGCGCGAGCTCGGAGAACGGGGCGTCGAGATACTCAATAACGCTCCGGAGATCGCCCGGGAGGCGCGTACGGATATGCGCCAGCGGGTGACCAAGATCGTGCCGGAATACAACCAGGAGCGCGGACGCTGGGCGTCGGTGGATCGCGCCGATCTGGCCAATGCGACCAAGCGGAGCTATGACGGATTGCAGGTAGGGCTATACCGGGAGGCCCGGGATCTGTATCCGATCCTGTTGCGGCATGTGGAAGATCAGCGTAGCGCAGCGGCGCTGGATACGCTGCAGATCCAGCCGTCGCTGTCCACCGAGACCGTGCCTTTGTCCCAGGTCGTCACTGGCATCGAGGACGCATGGGAAGACCCGATCATCATCCGTTGGGACCGGAGGAGGGCGCTGACGGTACAAGCGTCGCCAAGCATAGGGCGCACGTTTCCACAGATGGCCCAGGTGCTGACGGGCAAGTTCGAGGAGATCGCGAGCGAGCTGCCGGTCGGCTACGAGCTGTTCTGGGACGGCGAGGACTACAGCACCAGGGAAGCGCAGGCGTCTCTGGTCCCGGGCGTGGTCCCGGCGGTGGTGGTCATCCTGTTTATCATCGTGATGTTGTTTAATGCGTTCCGGCCACCGATCATTATCGTGCTGACGATCCCCTTCGCGATCATCGGCGTGACCTGGGGTCTGGTGCTCACCGGAGCCGCTTTTGGTTTTGTCGCACTGCTGGGCGCGATGAGCCTGTCCGGCATGATGATCAAGAATTCGGTGGTGCTGCTCGATCAGGTAAATATCGAGCTGAGGGCAGGCAGGTCGCCGTATGACGCCATCGTCAATGCGGGCATATCCCGTCTGCGGCCCGTGCTGCTGGCGGCGGCCACCACCGTGTTGGGCGTCATCCCGCTGATGCAGGACGTGTTCTGGGTCGGTATGGCGGTAACGGTGATGGCGGGTCTGGCGTTTGGCACCGTATTGACCATGGTCGTCGTGCCGACGCTCTATGTCATGTTCTACCGAATCCGATCGCCGGAAAAACGTCTGGCCTGAGCGACCATCGGGTTCAGGTCCCGGCGGTTCGCCTCTTCACTCAAGCTCCGGGCCCGGGGTGGGCCGCATACGCCCGGATCCAGCGGCCGCCCGTACGTCGGTCCGAATTGTCGCCGGGCGGATTGTTTCGATTTTTCTTCCGGTTCTCCAGATGGATCCGGCAAAGCGCAGACCAGCGCGTTGCCGTTTCCTCTCAGCACGATCGGTGGATGGGGAATTCTACTGACACCTTTCCGCGGATATTGGCCTGGCTGAACCAATGCTGTTTATTCCTCATTGAGGGAATCCGCTGCCGGTACTACACACATTGTAGGCACCCGGTAAACGTGGCGGATGTCCGTCATCCCCCCGGCATCCAGCGTAGCGAAGCCATGGCGCATGGCGTCCGGGGCCGAGGAGGATGTGATGAGGAACAACAGACACCCATTTACAGTATTGGCGATCCTCGCCGGCATGCTCGCGGTAGGCGCGGGCACGTGGGCGGAGCGACCACCAGGAGCCGGCGGCGGTGGGGGTGGGAAGAAACCACCGGATTACGGCGATCTGTTCGTGCTCTACCGTGACGCGGACGGTATCCCGCTACTGACCGGCGATTTTTGCCAACAGCCGCTGGCGGCCGGGACATTCGATGGCTGTATCCAGATTCCGGGAACGTCCGAGCCGGAGGATTGCCGGCTGATACCGGTCGATCCTGCGACCTGTTCGGTCGAACCGGCCTACGCGATCTATACACAAGAGGTGGAGTTCGGGCGGATGAATGAAGCCCGGTCACCGGAGAGCGTGTTCGAGGCGCAGCTCGAAGAGGTGATCATCGAGCTTGGCACGGCCGGTTGCGTCACGCTGGACCCGGCGGGGCGGCCCGTTTGCAGCAGCCTCACCGATGACGGCGTGGTGTCGAGCACCACCGACTCGCCGCTGCAGAATCTCGCCATCTATCGAGAATTGATGCTGCGAGGGACTCTGGGCGGATCGGTCACGCTGCCCGCGGACTGGATGGTGATGGCGGCCAGAGCCGCAGGTGCCGCCGTCGACAAGAGTGGCAAGGTGACGGTGGATATGCTGGTCTACCTGAACCAGATCATGGGGCTCGTTGAGCCCGATGCGAACCCGGTTCTGGGGACGACTTGCATCGACGTGCGGGAGGAGGTGAAGGGTGTGGTGAAGATGGTGCAGAAGTGCTTCATCGACTACAGCAGCTTCTCCTATGACCGCTATGCGACCTTCGGGCCGAATCCCGGGTCGCTGCCGCTCCCGCCGTACATTCCGGCCACGGATCCCTACGACGGCTGGTTCGAGTATCTGGACGAGGTGGGCCCCGACACGTTCGCAATTACCCGGGGACCGATCATCGACGCGGTGCCCGAGCTGTTGGTCGAGCCGGATTACTACAGCACGAGTATTGGTGCTTTCGCGACGGCTGCTGACGACACCCGTGCGGTCATCAACTTTATGCACACCTGGCCGGTGCCCGATGAATACGTCACGCCGGTGGTCTGCGAGGCCGGTTCCGACGAGTTCTATGATGTCTCGATCAGTGCGGATTCCGGGCTGCAGGTACCGAAACGGATGGTGGCCGGCACCGAAGGCAGGGAAGGTGTGGTAACCGTCGCCAACGCCGGTCCGGCGGAGGCCAGCGGATTGTTGATGGTGGTCGGCGTCGATGCTGATGGCAACACCATCGGCCCGCTGTACAGGATGGAAGGCGACGTTCCTACCGAAGAGACCATCTTCGAGGATGGACCCGAGGCCTTCACGCTCGCGGCCGGACACAGCCAGAGCTGGGTATTCTTCTTCAGCATGGACTATCCGACCACGATCAGCTGGACCGCGACTGCCGAGGCCGAGTTTGATGCGAACCTCGCTAACAACACGGTTACCGAGCGGACCATCGTGAAACGACCCAAAGGCGGTGGCGGTGGCGGACATTAGCGCGGGATCACCGGGGATGCCCGTGTGTTCCCGGTGAGCGTGCCGCGGTGCCAGAGATGGCGGACCGGGAGGCGGCCTGGTGTCGCTTCCCGGTCACTTGTTCTGAGGCCCGAACTCCTAACTCATAGCTGATTGCGAGCGCGCCCGGTCCACACGTTGCCCGCGATTCATCCTGCTCATGAAGCCCAGGGCAGTTCGACAAGTCGCGTTGGTTCGTCCATCATCGCTGCAGCTCAGGGGGAGCGTAGCGAAGGATCCGCGGCGTTGATAGCCGGATCCAGCTTGGGGTAGTGTCGGCCCGCGAATTCGGTCAATGCCGCGCTGGACGATACGGTTACAGCACCCGTGCGTTCTGCGTGAGTAAAAACGAATAACAACAAGTGGGCGCTGAGCGGGCGTCCGCAGCGGGGGGCGAACTGCGGTGCTGTTCAATTCGCTGACGTTTGTCGTCTTCTTTGCCGTCGTGCTGGCGTTGCACTATGTGCCGTTCGGCTGGCGGACAAAGAAATTCAACCTGCTCATCGCCAGTTATCTTTTCTACGCGGCCTGGAGTCCGCCGTTCGTCATCCTGTTGTGGGTCTCCACGCTGGTGGACTGGCAGGTGGCCAAACGCCTGTACGTGGAAGAGCGCCAGTCCCGGCGCCGTCTGCTGTTGTGGATCAGCATCGCGGTCAATCTGGGCATGCTCGGTTACTTCAAATACGGCGGCTTTTTGCTGGAGAACTTCCAGGCGCTGATGGCGGCGATCGGTGTCGCCTACCAGGCGCCGGAATGGAACATCGTGCTGCCGGTCGGAATCTCGTTCTATACCTTCCAGACCATGGCCTACTCGCTGGACGTCTATATGCGCAGGGCGGCGCCGGCAAAGTCCATGCTCGACTTTGCGCTGTTCGTGACCTTCTTCCCGCAACTGGTCGCCGGGCCCATCGTGCGGCCGACCCAGCTGATCCCGCAGTTCCGGCTGCCGCGGGTGGCCACGGCCGGGCAGCTCGGCTGGGGTCTCGGGCTGATGACCCTGGGCTTGTTTAACAAGATCGTGATCGCAGACGGCATGTTGTCAAAGGCGGCCGACACCGCCTTCGGCGCCGCGGGCATGCTGCACCCGCTGGATGCCTGGCTGGGGACGCTGGCGTTCTCGGGCCAGATCTTCTGTGACTTCGCCGGCTATTCCACCACGGCCATTGGCGCTGCCCTGTGTCTGGGTTTCTCGCTGCCCGACAACTTCCGCTTCCCGTATGCGGCGGTCGGCTTCTCGGATTTCTGGCGGCGCTGGCATATCTCGCTGTCCGCCTGGTTGCGTGATTATCTCTATATCCCGTTGGGCGGTAACCGCAAAGGCAATCTGCGCACCTACGCCAATCTGATGACCACGATGTTGCTGGGCGGTCTGTGGCATGGCGCCGCGTGGACCTTTGTCGTGTGGGGTGGATTGCACGGTGCGTTTCTGGCGGCCGAGCGCTGGCTGAAGGCGCGTTTCGGGCGCGGGACGATGTGGAAGCGCTGGGGGCCGCGTCTGTTTCTCGGTCTGCTGACTTACTTCCTGGTCAACATCACCTGGGTGTTTTTCCGCGCACAAGATTTTGGCACCGCCTGGCGCATGATCGACACCATGCTGACCTTCAATCTGGACGGGGCCAAGGTGTTGCCGACCATCGATATCATCCTGGTCAGCGTCGTGATATCGGCGATGCTGGCGGTGCACGCGTTTATGCGCCATCGGTTGTTGCACGAGGTGGTGGCGGCGGCGCCGCGTTGGCTGGTCGGCATCACCTGGGGTGCGATGTTATTCCTGATTGTGATTACCCAGGGGCAGAGCAATGCCTTTATCTATTTCCAGTTCTGAGCCGATGTCGACTGCGGAGCCGGTATTCGAGCGTCCGCTCCCGTCACTCGGGCGCAGCGGCTGGCTGGCGTTGTTTGTCAGCGTGTTGTTGATGGGCGGCTGGGAAAACTGGGTGCGCGGCCAGGGCGTCACGCCTTCCTTCCGCAATTCTGACGGCCTGTGGGCCGAGCAACGCCGCCGCATAGACCGTGGTGACGGGGACGGTTGGGTCCTGAGCGGGTCCTCGCGGACCTTGTTCGACCTACAGCTGGCGGTGTGGGAGCGTCTGGACGGACGGCGGCCGATCCAGCTCGCGCTGGAGGGCTCCAGCCCGGTGACCGTGATGGAGCAGCTGGCCGGGGACCCCGATTTTACCGGCACGCTGCTGGTCGGAGTCGCTCCGGGTCTGTTTTTCTCCGGTTATGAACTCAGACGCCGCGCGATGGACCGTTATCTGGACGAGACACCGACCCAGCGGTTGGGGCAGAACGTTTCGATGCTGGTCGAGCCGTATCTCGCTTTCTATAATTTTGATTATGCGCTGCCGGCCATCCTCCGCCGCCAGTCGCTGCCGCCACGTGAGGGCGTCGAATTCCAGCTCGAGGTGCGCAAGCTGTCCAATATGGAGCGGGACCGGAATACGCGAATGTGGGACAGACTGATCCGGGACGAGGATTACCGTCGGCTGGCGACGGAGATCTGGGAGCAGTTTATGCAGCCGCTGGCGGAGCTGCCGCCGGAGGTACAGGAAGGGATTCTCGAGAGCCGCGAGAAACAGATCGATCGTGCGGCAACCGCCTACCAGGCGCTCATCGCCAAGGGCGCGCAGGTGATTTTTGTGCAGATGCCGTATGCGGGTGGCTACACTGAGAGTGAGCGCGATTTCGCGCCTCGTGCCGAGACATGGGATGTGCTGCTGGAGCGCACCGGGGCGCTGGGTCTGCACTTTGAGGATCATCCGGAGATGCAGGGCTATTGGTTGCCGGAGTGGTCTCACATGACTGCAGATGAAGCCGATCGCTTTACCGAGGCGTTCTACGGATTGGTTCAACGGGAGCTGGCAGCGCGCGGCGGCTGAGGGTACTGTCGATCAGGTATCTGGATCAGGGATCTGGCATGGGTAATGACGCGCGCCGGTCATGACTTTGGGTGCGAGCAGTGGTGATGCAGCGGGAGGTAGGGACGTGAACATACTGGTAGCCGTGGATCTGTCTCCGGCCTCGGCAGAGGTGATCGGTGTCGCGCGCCGGGTGGCCGGTGCAACTGCGTCAAAGGTTTTCGTTGTGCATTGCGCCGAGCCGGAGCCGGACTTTGTCGGCTACGACGCCGGGCCCGAGGTCGTGCGTGACCAGGTGGCCGCGGAATTCCATCGCGAGCACAAGG
>Ga0209567_10001627_pt1 | contig 11343 bp, 4 predicted proteins | sample COG_12_FD_184756 | JGI IMG/M metagenome (GOLD analysis project Ga0209567, IMG submission 184756) | Pelagic marine sediment microbial communities from the LTER site Helgoland, North Sea, for post-phytoplankton bloom and carbon turnover... | ecosystem: Environmental > Aquatic > Marine > Neritic...
GGCACCCTCTCCCCCAGGGGACCTTCTCTCGCCTGGCGGCGATTCACCTTGTCTTGCTCCGCAATTCACCTTGAAGGACGCTAAGGACGCGAAGTAAAATACTTGTTTTCTGATATAGAGGGTAATGTAGCTTAACACGCAGTTTTGAATAGAAATCCTCAATGTTTCAATCGTTGTTTCCTTCGCGTCCTTCGCGGTTAATTCTCTTGTGTACTGGGTATTTACCCACTTGATCCAGTGAAGACCCCAAAATGTTATGGTCCGGACGGTGAACCGAAAGATTCGCTGGGCCAGGACACCAAGCACAGGTGTGATATGTCCACCGTCTTTATCATGCACAAGCCTCCATCGCGATTTGCTTTGCCCGACCGAAATCATTTTTACCACTGCCGAGTTTCGGGATGGTGTCGACATGGATGAGTTGCGACGGTTTCATTAGCGGATTTAGTCCGGATTGATCGATAAGTCCCTGTATCTGATCGTCATCGATAGGGCCGGCAATCAACAGGACCACCTTTTCTCCCTTCTTGCCATCAGGCAGCGCAATGGTGAGTATCTCCACCTCTTCCGGGAGTGTTTTTCCGATCGCGTCCTCGATGGCGCCGAGACTGATCATCTCGCCACCGATTTTCGCAAAGCGGGAGTAGCGATCGACAATAGTGAGGAAACCATCTTTGTCGAGATGGCCTTTGTCACCGGTCTTGTACCAGCGTTTGCCGTCCAGTTCGACGATGACATCGGCGGTCATTTCCGGATCGTTGAGGTAACCCAGCATGACTTGGGTGCCACCGAACAGGATCAGACCATCCTCACCCACCGGGAGTGTCTCCAGTGTCTGTGGGTCAACGATGCGGAAACTTCCACCGGGCAGCGGCTGGCCGACGGTGCCAGGTTTAATACCTTGCTGAACCTTCCAGTCCCGCGGATCGATCCGGTCCGGAATGTTGACGCTCGCCACCGGCGTGGTTTCTGTGGCGCCATACCCTTCGTAGATTTCCTTGTTGAATTTGAGCTTGAAGGCGTCGCGTACCTCCGGGCTGAGCCTTTCTGCGCCGGCCACCACGACGCGCAATGAGTCGAACATCAGGGGGTGGATACGCTGGTTTCGGGTGAACAAGCGCAGGAAGGTGGAGGTGCCGCAGAAGACAGTGGCCCGGTGTTTGGCGATCGCCTTGGCAATGGTCAGGGCGTCGGTGGGGTCCGGGTGAAAGATGGCCGGGATGCCTTCAACCAGGGGCATGAGTCCTGTCACCGTGAGGCCGAAGGCGTGAAACAGGGGTAAGGTGGCCATGATGGTGTCTTCGGCTCGCACATCGAGCACATCAGCGACCTGTTGGATATTGGCCATGATGTTGCGGTGACTCAGCAGCACGCCCTTGGGTTCGCCTTCGCTGCCGCTTGAGAAGAGAATGGCGGCCGGCTGCTCAATGTCAGCCCGCCGACCGAACAGTGCGTAGAGCATGCGCGCGGGCAGCAGTATCACTGTGGCCAAAACGGCGAGTTGCGTGAATCTACCAATCTCGTCCTTCAGGTCTTCCAGATAATACACCTGCATCCGGGCCAGCAGTTCATTCACGTCGACGCCACGCTGCTCCAGTTTTTTGATAAATCGCCTGGACGTATAAAGACTGCGGATCTCTGCCTTGCCGATTGCGGATTTCAGTGCCTGCAGATTTGCGGTGTAGTTCAGGTTGATCACCGTCTTGCCCAACAGCAGGCTTGCCAGGTTGGTAATTATGCCGGCGCTGCTGGTCGGCAGGAGTATACCGATATTCTGTTCCGGACTCCGTTTGCGAATCAGGCGAGCGAATGCGATCACCGCGGTGAGTGTTTTGTGCCCGGAAAGTGTGATGCCACCACCGGCATCAGCCAGGCAGCGTTTACCCCCGCGCCGCTTTGCGGTCCGCAGCCATGCCAGTGGAATGGGATCAAGTGTCTGGGTGTGGTGTTCCCAGGCATCGATCGAGAGATCAAAGACCCGCCGCTTCAGTTCATGGGCCGGCGTATCCATGGGCAGGGGTTTGCCAAAGGCAACAATCACGTCCCGCCGCAGGCGGTTATCCCGCATCTCCTGCAACTTATCGCTGGAGCGCGAGAAGCGGCTGCCCCAGAGGCCGCGCAGATAGAACGGAAGAATGACACCATCGACCCCCTCAACCGTTCGCTCATAGCCATGCTTGAATTCACCGAGCTGGCCATTGCGGCTGATCGCACCTTCGGGAAACAGGCAGACCACTTCTCCGGCCCGCAGCAGTTCATTGATTTTTTGCAGTGCCGCTTTACTTTGGCCGGCGGCAATCGGAATCACCCCGAAAAAGTCCAGGAACCACTTCAGGTACCAGCGCTGGTAGATCGCCTGGAGCATGACAAAACGCACCGGCCGCGGGCAGGAGATCTGAATCATCGCCCAGTCGAGCCAGCTGATGTGATTGCCCAGCATCAGCACGCCCCCGGTCCCGGGCAGGCTGTCGAAACCCAGCACCTCAATGCGGTTGGTGCTGGCAAACAGCCGTGCAATGACATAGCGCACCAGCGACTGGGGCAACTGGTAGAGGGTATAGAGGGCGCCGGCGAGTGCCGTGATCGTCAGCAGGTGAAACAGGCCGAGACTACTCGTGCCGCTGAGGGCAAAGGCGACGGTTAAGCCCAGGAAGCTGAGCATGACCACGTTCTGCACCCAGTTATTGCCCGCCAGCACCGTCCCCAGTTGCGCGTCTTTGGCATGGAACTGGATCAGGGCATTCAAGGGCACAATGAACAGCCCGCCGGCGGTTCCCAGGAGCAGAAAGTCCAGAATCAACCCACCCCGTGAATTCAGTTGCGGCAGGAAAAAGAGTGCGGTGACGATACCCAGTGCACCCAGCGGAATCAGGCCTGTTTCGATGTGATGTTTCGAGGCGCGGCCGGCCAGCAGCGAGCCGAACATGATACCGATGCCGGAACTGGCCAGGATTCCCTGAATGATGACGGTGTTGTTCTCAGCCAGGGTCTCCTTGGCAAAGGCCGGAAAGGCGGCCAGTACCACTTGCGAGATCCCCCAGAACGCGGAGAGACCGACGATGGAGAGCCAGATGGTTCGGTTCGCCAGGATCGTGTGGAGATTATCGTGTAGGTAGTGGCCTTTGCCATAGCGTTCCCAGTCGAAGCTGAGATCGGGTGCGCCCGTGCCTGTGGCGGGTAGTCGCAGGGTCGCCAGGAAACCCAGTACGGCGCACGCGACCAGGACCCAACCAAGGGGCGCAATCGCCTTCAGGAGTTGGGTCGCACTGTCATAGCTCACCCCGCTCAGCGCCTGTTCAAAGAACAGGGAAAAGACGAAGATACCGAGAAGAATGGCCACGATAGTGACCGCCTGAACAATCGCATTGGCGGTCGTCAGTCGTTCTTTCCCCGTCAGTTCTTTGATGTAGCCGTATTTTGCCGGCGAGTAGAAGGCGCTCTGAACTGCCAGCAGGAAGGTCATGGCAAAGGCAAAGCGAAACCAGCCCAGATAATAGGCGAGGGTGATCAGCAGCGTAAGCCCCACCGCAACCGCGGCGCTGACTTGCATGACCCGTGGTTTCGAATGTCGATCGGCAAGATAACCGGCAGGAGTAAAGAGCAGTACGAACGGCAGCAGGATCAGCCCGTTGACGATCGCCGTGAGGATGATCTGGGTCTGGCCATCATAGATCTTGAACACGGTGTTCTGGATCAGAATCTTGTGGCCAAGATCGACAAAGGCATTAAGGAAAATGATCAGCATAAACGGCAGGAACCCTGCCAGTCTGAAAAGTTTATCCATTGCAAAGGGTCCCTATTGTTCCTGTCAACGATGGAATTGCGGTTCGATCAACATGTCGACTGCTTTACCAAGTACCAACAGATCCTTCATGGCAGAGAAGGTTGTGTTCAGGAACAAAACTGTCTAATTATCACTCCCTCTCCCACCCGGGAGAGGGTTGGGGTGAGGGGATTAAACAGGATAACTGCTTTTTCGCCTGAAGCGCGGGTCGGATAGCGGGGCCTGCCGCGGCGGCTGTCGCGCCCGGGCAGGTGCCTCAAGCAGACTATGGCCAGATTCCCCGAATTAACGTCGCCTCGGTCACGCGCTCGATGGCGATGAGCAATGCAACGGTACGGAAATCCGGTGTGCCCGGGCCCTCCTCGCCCACCACAAAGGACTGCCAGCGACTGAACACCGTGTCCACTGTAGTGTACATCTTGCGTTTGAGCCCTTCCGTAATGCGGTCCGGGGCCCACTGCTCGTTGGCCTGGTTCTGCACCCACTCGTAATAGCTCACCGTCACACCGCCGGCGCTGGCGAGAATATCCGGCAACACATAGATACCCTTTTTGGCAAGGATCGCGTCGGCGGCCGGGGTGGTGGGGTTGTTGGCGCCTTCGACAATCAGACGCGCCTTAACGTTGTTGGCGTTGCCTGAATGAATCTGCTTGCTCAGCGCCGCTGGCATCAGGATGTCACAGCGCAGCTGCAACAACTCGGCATTGGTAATCGTCATGGTGTCTGGCATACCCACCACGCTGCCGTGTTCCACCTTGAAGTTCTGCACCTCCGCCGGATCCAGTCCGTCTTCGCGAAATATGCCGCCCTGGCTGTCGCTTACGGCGATGACTTTCGCACCTTCACGAAAGAACGTCTGTGCGGCTACGGAGCCGACATCCCCGAATCCCTGGATCGCCACCCGCGCACCGGCCAGGTCCTGCTGCTCAGGCAACAAAGCCTTGGAGAGAAAACGCTGAGCGGCGAGCACACAGCCCTGGCCCGTGGCCTCGTAACGCCCGTAGGAACCGCCCATGGCGATGGGCTTGCCAGTCACCACCGGTCGGTTGTTGCCGCCCGGATGCAAGGTATCGTAGGTATCGAAGATCCACGCCATGGTCTGTTCGCTGGTGTAGAGATCAGGCGCGGGTATATCGGTGTGGGGACCGAAAACATCGGACATCTCGGAGGTAAAACGCCGTGTGATGTGCCGCAATTCCTTCTCACTGAGTGCCTTCGGTTTGCACACCACAGCGCCTTTTGCACCACCAAAGGGAATATTGACCAGCGCGCACTTCCAGGTCATCAGCTTGGCCAGCGAAATCACTTCCTCGATGGTGACATCGGGGTGATAGCGTATTCCGCCTTTGGCAGGACCGAAAACGCGGTTGTGCACCACGCGGTAACCCTGGAAGCTCTGCACCGAACCATCGTCCAGTTCAATGGGAAAGTTGACGATGTTGATGCGCTTGGGCTGCTTGAGAAAGTCGATCAGGCCTCTCTTGAGGCCGTGAATATAGCGGCAGGCCTGGTTGAACTGCTGTTCGCTGATGGCGATCGGGTCCAGGTTTTCATTTGCCGGAGGACCGGGATTCCCGTCTGTCATTCACTATTCCTGAGTGTAAAACGTGCCCGAGTGGTCAAAAAACTGATCCGTTTCTAGATATCAACAGCTTAACATACTAAGGAGTGCACAAGTTGGTCGACACAAGCTTTCTGGACACGCTGTACCCCAGGGCACCCTCTCTTGCTACGCAATTCACCTTGTACCCCAGGGTACCCTCTCCTCCAGAGGACCCTCTCTCGCCTCACGGCGATTCACCTTGTCTTGCTGCGCAATTCACCTTGTACCCCAGGGCACCCTCTCTTGCTACGCAATTCACCTTGTCTTGCCTGACGGCAATTCACCTTGTAAATACATCCCTGTACGCTCGACGGCCGCGTCCATGCGGCCGACGGTCCCTCTTATAGCGTACCTGTCACAGGAACGCCTCGGGGGTACGCTCAATTTCCACTATCGCGAAGCGACCTCAAAGCACGCGTTCCATTTTTACATCGTATGGGCGTGATAGTATCTGATATAAGTTTTCGGGAAGCACAGCTGGTCTCCGGCCCGGATTCCCGTAACCGGCAGGTAATCATTGCATGTTTGCAATCATGAGCATATCTTGCTGCAGGATACAGGCCGGTGAAACAACACAGGATAAAATGAACGAGAAAACAGAAACTCGCAACATGGCGCTGTTCTGTGACTTCGAGAACGTCGCACTGGGCGTGCGCGATGCCAAGTACGCCGCCTTTGACATACAGAAGGTTCTGGAACGGCTGTTGCTCAAGGGCAGCATCATCGTCAAGAAGGCCTACTGCGACTGGGAACGCTACAAGGAATTCAAAGCGGCCATGCACGAGGCGGCCTTTGAGCTGATTGAGATTCCCCACGTGCGCCAGTCGGGCAAGAACTCTGCCGACATCCGCATGGTCGTCGATGCACTGGACCTCTGCTATACAAAATCACATGTCGACACCTTTGTGATCATCAGCGGCGACTCGGACTTTTCGCCGCTGGTCAGCAAATTGCGCGAGAACGACAAGGTGGTCATCGGGGTCGGCGTGAAGAAGGCGACCTCTGATCTGCTGATCGGTAACTGCGACGAGTTCATCTTCTACGACGACCTGGTGCGCGAATCCGACAAGCCGCGCCGCGGACGGCGCAAGCCCGCCGAAAAGAAGACGGGCAAGAAAACCAGCGCAAAGAGCGAGGATGACAAGCAGCAGGATGCGCTGGATCTGGTACTCGAAACGGTCGAGGCCTTGTTCAAGGAGCGTGGCGAACAGGAAAAGGTCTGGGGATCGATGGTCAAGCAGACACTGAAACGCCGCAAACCGGGTTTCGACGAGACTTATCACGGCTTCCGCACCTTCGGACAACTGCTGGAAGAGGCGCAGGCGCGCAAGCTGCTGACGTTGCAGCTGGACGAGAAATCAGGCGGGTATATTGTTAAGAGTCTGGCCCAGGAAGATTAGCTTGTCCCTGCCAATAACCTGATCCGATGACAGTGTTGAGCAACTGCTTGGCGAAATCCAGCGTATACGCGACAACAGCCGCTCAGCCGTAACCAGGATGTCGTTAGTTATTTGTTTCGATGATTAAACCCCTTTGGTCCAGGTAGATGTTGGCTGATCCCGCATTCACATCGGTAGGGCCGACGGCATTGATATCGCATTTGCCGCATAGCCCTGTCACCCCTTGGGAAGATGGATCCGTGGTGGCTGCGGTTTGGCGGGCATCGTGGCCTCCGCAGACGAGTTCTCGAGCGTTCCCGGTTGAAGGATACAATAAGGGTTATCTGTTCAGCATGTTACGCTCCCCACGGTGATCCGAAAAATTCGGTGGAGCAGGGCGCCCACTCTGCAAATCGCGCCGACCCGCTCAGGCCTTTCTGCTACACTGCGGTGCTCTTGGCGTTTGCCGTTGAAACATTGCCATCTATGCTCAGAATCAGTCGCAAGCTCGGTACTGCCGCGGCCATCCTAGGCACGGGAATAGTCGTATTTGTCATCCTGAAGCTGAGTGGGCCGGTACAACAGCCGGTGGAGAGCCGCGAGCGGGTGTGGCGCGTCGATACCTTGATTGCGCAGCCTGAGCAGCTATCCTCGACGCTGACCCTTTATGGTCGGGTCGAGACCCCCGAGCTGCTGCGCGCCGCCGCTCCCGCCGATGGCCGGGTCGCCGCGGTAGAAGTCAGGGAAGGGCAGCGCATCGAACCTGGGCAACTGTTGCTCAGCATGGACCAGCGCGATTTTGTTCCCCGGGTGCAGCAGGCGCAGGCCGATGTCGATGATCTACAGGCGCAGCTGAAACGTGAGCAGCTGCAGCATGCAGCCAATCAGGATGCGCTGGCGCATGAACGCGAACTGCTCGAACTGGCCGAAAGTGCATTGAAGCGGGCGCACGACCTGCGTGAGCGTAAGCTGGGTTCCGATGCAGCGGTGGATGAGGCGGGTGAGAACCGGCAGCGCCAGTTGCTCGCCGTCACCACCCGCCAGCTCGCCGTCGATGAACACGGGGCACGTCTGCGGCAGTACGAGGCCCGCCTGCAACGCGCCCGAGCGGTCCTCGCTGAAGCACAGCTCGACCAGCAACGCAGTGCCGTAACCGCGACGTTTACCGGCTTTGTGGCGCGAGTCGATGTTGCCGCGGGTGATCAGGTCAAGCGCGCCGATACGCTGCTGAGCCTGTATCCCACAGACGCTCTCGAGGTTCGCGCCAAACTTCCTGTGCCCTATCAGCAGGAGCTGTTAGAGGCGCTGAACGCCGGCCAGACGCTGCAGGCTGTAGCTATGACGGGTGCCACGGAAATTGTGTTACATCTGGATCGGGTATCCGGCGAGGCCGACCCCAGCGGTATCGATGGCCTGTTTCGCATTCAGCACGGCGCCGAATTGCTACGGCTCGGCAGCATGATCACCCTGCAGCTGCGGCGAGCTCCGCAAACCGGCGTCGTTGCCGTCCCTTATACCGCCCTGTACGGCAATGACCGAATGTACAAGCTGGTTGATGGCCGGCTGCAGGGTATCACGGTGACGGCGCTGGGCGACTATGCCGGAGCCGGCGACCGGTCCATGTTGCTGGTGAAGAGCCCGCAGCTGCGGGCCGGTGATCAGCTGGTGACTACCCACCTGCCCAATGCGCTGACCGGGTTGCGGGTGGAAGCTGCCACTGACGGCGACACCACTGCCGGACCATGACTGCCCCCAATTCGCAAACCGGAAGCGATTTGCTCGGCATTTTCGCCCATCACAAAGTTGCCGCCAACCTGCTCATGCTCATGATGCTGCTGGCGGGCGGTTTTGCGCTCGACAGGCTGAATATCCAGTTCTTTCCCAATTTTGCCCTCGATATTGTCTCCGTACGCGTGGTCTGGACCGGGGCCAGTGCTGAAGACGTAGAGACCGGCATCACCGAGCCGCTGGAGCAGCGGCTGAAGAACGTTGACAACCTGCGCAAGATGACCTCGACCTCGGCGCAGGGCGTGGCATCGATCACGCTCGAATTCGAGGAAGGCACTGATCCCGTCATTACGCTGGATCAGGTCAAGCAACAGGTCGACGAATTCCGCAACCTGCCCGCCGATGCCGAAGAGCCCCAGGTCAGCCACGCGGTCAACTACGAGCCGGTGGCCAGGTTACTGATTACCGGACCCGGCGACGTAGCCGAGCTGCGTCAGCTGGCCCATGAATTCGAGACCGAACTGCTGCGCCGCGGTATTGACCGGATCACCTTCAACGGCCGGCCGGAAGAGGAAATCGCCATCGAGATTGGCAGTTCCATGCTGCAGCAGTTGAATCTGAGTCTGGATGATGTTGCCGACCGCGTTGCTGCCCTGTCGCGCGACCTGCCGGCCGGCACCGTGGGTGACGGCGAGGCCGCGCGGGAGCTGCGCAGTCTCGACCAGCGCCGCGACGAATCGGGATTCGCCCGCTTGCCGCTGGTTAGCGAGGATGACTATCGTATAGATTTGGGTGCCATCGCTCACATCGAGCGGCAACCGCGCCGCGGCGGTGTGACGCTGAGCGTGCAAGGGAAACCAGCCGTTGAGCTGCTGCTGCAGCGGGCCGAAGCCGGTGACTCACTCGAGGCCGCCAGGGTGATCGAACAGTGGTTGCAGGACACTCGTCCAACCCTGCCGCAAGGTGTGAGCGTGCGCGTCTACGACGAATCCTGGCAGCTCATCAAACAGCGCATCATGCTGCTGCTGAAGAACGGCCTGGGCGGACTGGTTCTGGTGGTCGCTATCCTGTACCTCTTCCTTACCGCGCGGGTGGCGTTCTGGGTCGCGGTCGGGATCCCGGTCTCGTTCATGGCAACGCTGGCTGTCCTCTACTTTGCCGGCAACAGCATCAACATGATCAGCCTGTTCGCGCTCATCATGGCGCTGGGCATCATTGTCGATGATGCTATCGTCGTCGGCGAGGATGCGCTGGCCCACTATCAGGCCGGCGAAGCCCCGTTGCTCGCCGCCGAGGGCGGGGCGCGCCGCATGCTGGCCCCGGTGATGGCTTCGTCGCTGACCACCATTGCCGCCTTCCTGCCACTGATGCTGGTCGGCGGCATCATCGGCAAAATCCTGTTCACCATTCCGCTGGTCATCATCGCAGTCATACTCGCCTCGGTGGTGGAGAGTTTCCTGGTCCTGCCGGGGCATCTGCGGCACTCCTTTGTTAAACTGCATCATGCGCCGCCGACAGGACTCCGCGCAAAACTGGATCAGGGTTTCGCACACTTCCGTGACCGGATTTTCCGGCCCTTTGTGACCCGGACGCTTGACTATCGCGCGGCGACCCTCGCCACTGCCGTGGCTCTGTTGCTGCTCGCCGCGGGCCTGCGTGCCGGTGGCTATCTAAACTTCACCTTCTTCCCGTCGCCGGAATCACAGGTTCTCTACGCCAATGTTGCCTTCGTCGCCGGCACTCCCCGGGAGCGGGTCGACGCTTTCATCGAACATCTGCAGCAGACGCTGCGGGATACCGAGGCGGCTCTGGGTGAGCGCGTGGTTGCCGGGCAGGCCGCGCTTCATGCCACCACCGGCAATGAGCCCGCGCCGCCCGGTGCACAGCCGGATAGCGACCGTCCCGGTCGGCTGCTGTCCACCGTGGTTGCCCGCCATGGGTCCTCCGTCAACGCCCAGGCGCATCAGGAAAGCAGCGGTGATCAGCTCGGCGCCCTGATGGTCGAGCTGGCGCCATCCGAGCAGCGCGCCGTGCGCAACCCGCAATTCATCCGCGCCTGGCAGCAGCGTGTGGTGCTTCCTGCCGGTCTGGAACACTTCACCATCAGCGTGCGCCAACCGGGGCCGCCGGGTCGCGACGTCAACGTCCGGCTTACCGGCCGCGATGCCCTCACCCTGAAGCGGGCTGCCCTGGAGTTGTCTTCGTCGCTGGAGACGATCCCCGGCATGTTCGGTGTGGAAGACGACATGCCGTTCGGTCGCGAGCAGCTTATCTACCAGCTGACCCCGGCCGGCGAGGCGCTGGGGCTGACCACCGCTGAACTCGCTCGCCAGCTGCGCACCGCCTTTGAGGGGCGGCTGGTGCAGATCTTCCAGGACGGGCCCGATGAGGTTGAGGTCCGGGTACAGTTGCCTGAACGCGAACGTAATCTGCTCAGCACGCTCGGACACGTCAACATCAGGGTCGCGTCCGGCGATTCTGTACCACTCACGTCCGTGGCACGCTGGCGCGCACAGCAGGGCTTCCAGGCGGTGCGTCATGCCGACGGCCAGCTCGCGGTAGAGGTGAGCGGAGAGATCGACAGCAGCGTGAGCAACGCCAACCGCGTGCTCGACGCGTTGGAGGAAAGCGTCCTGCACGAACTCGAATCTCAGTATGGCATCAAGTACTCCTTCGAGGGTCGGGCCGCGGATCAGGCTGAGACAATCGGTGACATGAAGCGCGGTGTGTTTCTCGGCCTGACGCTGATCTATCTGGTGCTGGCGTGGGTGTTTGCCTCCTACGGCTGGCCCCTGGTGGTGATGGCCGTCATTCCGTTCGGCGTGGTCGGTGCGCTGATCGGGCATTGG
>Ga0209567_10001628_pt1 | contig 11333 bp, 13 predicted proteins | sample COG_12_FD_184756 | JGI IMG/M metagenome (GOLD analysis project Ga0209567, IMG submission 184756) | Pelagic marine sediment microbial communities from the LTER site Helgoland, North Sea, for post-phytoplankton bloom and carbon turnover... | ecosystem: Environmental > Aquatic > Marine > Neritic...
CCTGCGCGCGGTTCAGTTGCTTCTTGGGCACACAAAACTCGACTATCTCCCGAAGTCCATAGGTTGGAAAGTACTGTGCGATATTATGGTGAGTAAGTTGTTATGTGCAGTTTGACTGCTGACTCGCTGATGGCAGTGAATCTTGTCGTGGTAACTCGACATAATATTCTGGGCGATGCGGAGGACCTCGGTTACATATCGGCATTTCTGACCTCCTCGGCGTTACAGTGAATGCAGCCATTCGAGCAATGTTTTGTCCTGCTTCCAGGATGGAATCTCAGGGATCAGGGAAACGTCGGCGACTTTCTCAAGGGCCTTTCGTTTCATCTCCAGGTTTGCCCGCGCATAGATCTGCGTCGTCTTTACATCCACGTGACCGAGGAAGTCGCGGATAATTTCCAGTGGGACGCCACTTTGCAATAAGTGCATACCCTTTGTGTGACGCACGCAGTGTGGACTCACCGGTTGCGTGAAGCCAGGATGATTGCCACGTACAGCGTTGACATACTTTTCCAGGATATAGCGCACGCCCGAGCGCGATAACCGTAGGCCCTGCCGGTTCTGGAAGAGTGGCCGATCGAAGTGCTCGGGGCGATCCAGACCGTTGTCGCGCAGATAATCGCGCAGGATCTGTGCCGTTGTGTCCATCAAAGGCACGGCCCGCATCTTTCGACCTTTGCCCATGAGACGGATCTGTGCGGGTGGATCCAGGCGTACATCGCCCGCGGAGAGGTCGACCAGCTCCTGCACACGCGCGCCGGTGTCGTAGAGTACGCTCAACAAGACCGCGTCTCTGCGCCCCGTATGTGTACGCGGATCGGGCTGTGCGAGGATTTCCGCGAGGTACTCCTTGGAGAGATACCCAACGATCGGGTGCGCATGGCGCCGCAGTGGAATAGCCAGGATCTGCTGGCATTGCAGTAGTCGTTCCGGCACTTCCGACTGCACATAGCGGAAGAACGCATGCAAGGCTGCGAGGCGATGATTTTGCGTGGAAATCGTAGAGTGCCTGTCGTTGCGCAGATGATCGAGGAACGCTTCTACAAGAGGTGCGTCGATCTGGGCAAGGGACAATCGTTCCAGCGCGATGCCGCGGACGTCGCGACAGAACCGGAGCAGGAGGGTGAACACATCGCGGTAGGCCTTGATGGTGTTGGGGCTCAGATTACGCTGTGCGGCCAGGTAATGCGATAAGAAGTTGGTGACGTGCACGGAGAAGTCGGTGGGCTTCATAAGATGATCCTCCGCGGGATGACATCGCCGAATGCGGCGTTGACGCGCGAAGTGATCTCCGGGAACAGCTCGGCGGTGAGATGCAGATAGCGCTGCGTTCCAGCAAGCGACTGATGACCCAGATACGTCGCCAGCACTGGCAGCTTGGCATCAAGATCTGCGCCTTCGCGGTACCATCGCAGTAGGGTATGAACAGCATGCGTGTGGCGAAGGTCATGGACGCGCGGTCCTTTGCCTCTGCCGGCATGGGGGATCCCGCACTCGAGCAGCAGCTGCCGGAATAGACTGTAAACCGTTTTAATCGACCAGGGACCACCATGATGTGAGGGAAAGAAGAACGCATCGGATGGGCGCGCCCCGAGGTCAGCGGCATACTTTTGCAGTCGTACAACCAACGGCAAGGCGGGAGGAACCAGGCGATCCTTGCCAAACTTGCCTTGGCGCACCGTCAGGATGCCTTGATTGAGGTCAACGTCGGCGACTTGCAGATGCAACACCTCGCTGAGTCGGAAGCCGCAGCCGTAGAGCAGGCGAAAGACCTCGGGCATGATGAGGTGGCGCAACGGGGAACGTGCGGTGGGTGTGATCTGATCGACCGCCTGAAGCAACTTCTCAATCTCTGTATGCGTCAGGATACGTGGTGCAAAATCGGCATCGTTCTTTGCTGCCAGCGAAGCGTCTGGCACATCGGCACGGTAACCTTGCCAGCACATGAACATAGCGAACTGGCGAACGATGGAGATCCGACGTCGTTGTGTTACCGCGTTCTCATGGGGCTGCTTGGCGAGCCACTTCCAGGTAGTAGACCGGGGTAATTCCCCTGGTGGTAACGCTTCGTTGGACAAAAACCGATCAAAACTGGCTAACAACTGGGCTCCAGCACGATACTTGTAACCACATGCCTGTTTTTCAAGAACGAACTGTTCCATGAGTGGCGCGAGAGAGCATTGGAATTCAACTTTTTGGTCATTGGTCGGCATCACACACCTCCTCGGTGTCCAAAGCCGCGCTGCGCAGGGTTTCCACATCGGCCTTGGCGTAGATAAACGTCGATTTCATCGTGGCGTGACCCAGAATGTCGGAGATGACGTGAAAAGGCGTTTCCGCCTGGAGCAGTTGTGTTGCCAGGGTATGGCGTAGTGAGTGGAGACCGTGGCGTTGTTGAGTTGGAAACTGGATCCCCGCGAGTTGTTTCCAGTATTTGACGATATAGTAGAGGTGGTTGTCTTGGCTGAACGGTGCAAAAGGTGGGTTCAGTTTGAGGAACACCTCACGACGGTCTGTCTGAGGGCGGCCCGATTTTAAATAGTCGATCAATGCTTCACCGACTTCTTCGATCAGCGGCAAGCAGAGCGGCGCACGAGTCTTCGATTGCGTGATCTCGATGGTGGCCGCTTCCCAGTTGAGGTTATCGAGTGTCAGCGTTCGGATATCCCCCAATCGCAATCCCAGGCGACAGGCGAGCAAGAGAATCGCGTAGTCTCGTTTCCCTTTGGGCGAGCTGCGGTCAACGACCTCGAGGAGCCTGACAACGAGCTCCGGATTCCAGACCGATGGTATGGTGGCATCTCGGGGTACCCGGATCTTCGGCAGCACATCACTGAGATCCCGGTCCTGAATCCCTTGCAGAGTAAGGAACTGCAGAAACGACCGGACATCGGAGACGATCCGGGAGATGGTTTTGGGTTTCAGATGAGGGCGAGACGCAACGAATGCGGTCAGATCCCCCGGCTGTATCTGATCCAGAGTATCGAGATTTCTTGAGCCCAGGAAATCCAGAAATATTGCGATCTCTCGAATCCGCACGTTGAGGGTCGACGGTCGAAGATGACGCCGATCCCCGCAGTACTGCTCGTAGTCGCGCAGCGCCTTCTTCATCGCGGGCGGGATCTTGACCTTTTGCATATCCGTGCGGAATCGTTCAATGCGCCCATCACACGCAAAGTCTCCAAGCACTTTGACGCCGAACACGATGTGTCGACGCCATCCGCCTTCTTGCGCAACGAATTCACCATCGCGGATCCGATACGTGTCCAAGAAGCGGACTACCAGATCCTCCGAGTACTCATCTCCAAAGTTTTGCTGGCGAGAAAACGTTATGAGATGCTGCCAGATCGTTCGGTACCGCCTCAGCGACCTTCCGCTGTATCCGAGCTTCTCCAAATGGCCCAGGGCATCGGCAACGAGCCGATCCAGCGGTAAGTTGTGTGCAACTTCATGGTAGGACTGATCCATGATTAACCTCCTCGTAAAAGGCGACCCCGATGGCCGCCAGGAAGCTAATCATGAAATCTTATGTGCAGTAATCCAAAGCCAATGCCTTGATCGAAAGATACTTAACCACGCTACTCAACATAATCTTTTACTGTCCATAATACCGGACGGTACTTTCGAGCTTCGTGTGGCCGAGAAGCAACTGGACCGCACGCAGGTTCTTGGTCTTTTTGTAGATCAAAGAGGCCTTCGTCCTGCGCAGGGAATGGGTCCCGTATTCAGATGGATCAAGACCGATACTGGTAACCCATTGCTTGACGATCCGGGCATATTGCCGGGTCGATAAATGCAGCGAATGTTTGATCCGGCTCGGGAACAGGAAACTATCATGGCGTAATCCCGCGACATTGACCCAGTCTGCGAGCGTTCCTCGGGCCTGCTCGGTGATCTCGAACTGGACGGGTGTGTGCGTCTTCTGCTGCATGATAATTGTGCGAGACGCGATCCGGCCGCCATGCGAGACGTCGCGGAGTTTCAGCCGCACCAGATCACAGGCGCGGAGCTTGCTGTCGATGGCCAGGTTGAACAGCGCGAGGTCCCGCACGTGATTCGCCAACTGGAGTCGAATACGGATGGCCCAGATTTCCTTGAGTCTAAGCGGTGGTTTCTGTCCAACCAGTTTGCCTTTGTTCCAGGCGGCTTTTGTCGCCTTTTCGTGGGTGAGTAGATTCATGACATGGACTCCTTTGTCTTTCAAATGGAGCCCCATTGTGTAACCCGAATCCACGAAGAGACCTGGCGCGTTGACTGCAATAAAAACCCCGCGCTAGCCAGACTTGATTTTCCATAGCGGTTTCTCCCGTTGATCCCCCACCATGCGCGTCATGCGCAATCCGGGGAGGACCACGATGCGAATAATCTTGCTGCTGATACCAGGACTGCTTGGCGCGGCACTGCCGGTTCAGTTTGCCTTGGCCGATGCAGACGGCGAACGGGCGGCACTGGCCAGGATCGTCCATGAGCTCAACGCGATCGAACCCCTGATCGCCGAGGCCGCGTCGCAGACCAATCCAGATGCCCGTATCCGGTTTCAGTATGCATGGCTGCGGCAGGATCTCAATCGGATTCGACTCGGAATCCAGGGGCACATCGATGTGCCCCGGTCAGAACCCCGAACCTTCCCGCCACTACGCGGTGACTACCGCCGGTGATGACGGGTCATGACGGCGGCACAGAACGCGGCATTCCAGGCGGGCTCTGGTGTGACGCCGGCGACGCTGCTGATGGGCATCGCCTCGGTTGTCCTGGTGCTCGCCTTCATCTGGGTGATTTGGATATCTCTGGGATCCTTCCGGGCCTGGCAGAACGGGCAGGCGGTTTTGTTCGATGTGGCCTGGAGCGCGCTCCGCGCCAGCATCGTACTCATGGTGTTGGGTTTTTATCTGCGGTAACGGGCATGCGCCGGTATCGCATCGGTTCGGGGACATCCCCGGCAGTCATAACCGGGGGCAACCCCTTTAACTCAGAGGCAAGATAATGATGATCAAAACTGTAAAACTAGTCGCAGTCACAGCTGGCCTGCTGGCAATGTCGGTCGGCCAATCGGTGTGGGCGGCGCTTCCGACACCGGTCCCACCCAGTACCGCGCCGGCGGCCGGGGATTGGATCGCACTCATCAAGGGGTACATCAAAGACGGCGGCCTGGTCCTGGGGTTGGCCATTGCCGTGCTCGGTTTCCTGTGGGTGGCCTATCTTGGATTCGCCAAGTTCAACGAGGCCCGCCAAGGCAAGGCCGAATGGGCCGAGGTGGGTGTGTTGGGCATCGTCGGCGCGATTGTGCTGATCTTTGCGAGCTATCTGCTAACCGAAGCCGCAGGTGTCATTTGATCGATGCCTGATCGCGACGACATTCTGGCCGACCGTCTGAACGTGGAGCCCACGATCTTCAAAGGCTGTTCGTCATCGGAACTGGGCGTCATCGTGATTGTTGCCGCGCTCGTTTGGTTGCCCGTCAGTCTCACCCTGGCGGGCCTGATGGGCGCGGCCACCATGGGATTCGGGCTGGCCGGTGTCGGTGTGGTCGGCACGGTCATCGTGATGGCGAGTGTGTTTCAACGCTTGAAGCGGGGCCGGCCCGACGGGTACTACCAGCAACAGGCCAGCCTCTGGCTGGCTGACCATGGATTACGCCGCTCGCCGTTCATTCGCTCAAGCGGCGTCTGGGACATCGGGCGGACTGGGTATGCGACGTTACCGCACCGAAATCGATAACGTCCGCGCGCACCTGCGTTCGCTATGGACCGTGATCGGACTCCAGTTCGTTGTGATTCTTATCCTCTGGTTCGGCTGGAGCCAGGCCCCCAAAGATTTGACCGTGCACGTGCCGCCTGATCTTCGCTCAGGTGCAACGCTGCCCGTCAATGCGGTCCCGGCCGCCAATGTCTACGCCTTTGCCATTTACATCTTTCAACAGCTCAACCGCTGGCCGGAGGATGGGTCCCGGGATTACGGCAAGGCCATTTACCGGATCTCCCCGTATGTCACGCCGAGCTACCGGGCCGAGCTCCTGGCGGACCTGGCCCTGAAAGGGCGCCAGGGCGAGCTGGCCTACCGGGTGCGGGGGGTGCATGAGATCGCCGGGCACGGTTATGAAGAACGCCGCGTCGATGTGCTCGCCCCCGGCGTCTGGGTGGTCTGGCTGGATCTCGATCTGTTCGAGTCGGTCAAGGGCATGACCGTCAAGCAGACGGCCATTCGATATCCCTTAAGAGTCATCAGCCTGGCCGTCGATCCGGAGGCTAATCCCTGGGGCCTGGCACTGGACGGCTTTGCGAGCGAGGGTCCCAGACGGTTGAGCGAGTTGGAGCGTGATGATGAGACCGGATAATAAATGGTACAGGAACAGGGATCGACGGTTGCGAGACACACAAACCTCCAACCCGGTCCGAGTGGCCTGGTTTGGCGTCGCGCTGTTGTTCATGGCCTCACTGGTTCACGCCGAGACCGGCGCGATCGAGCGGATCGAGTGGAAGCAAGCTCCGATTAGGCTCGCGCTCGCCGTTGGTCAGGAACAGCGGATCGCCTTTCCTGCCGCCGTGAAGGTCGGTGTACCGGCCGCCATTCAGGCGATGCTGCGCGCGCAGAGCGTCGACGGCACGGTCTATCTGTTGGCGCATGCACCCTTTGGATCGAACCGGCTCATGGTGCGTGAACTCGACAGCGGACGCATCTACCTGCTCGATGTCACCGCGATCGAAGACGGGGAGGCGGGCCCCCCGATGCAGATCTATGTAACGGGTGAAACCGACGGCAACGTTGCTATCACGGATGCCATCCCGGAGGGCACTCCCCCGGGTTATATCGAGCTGACCCGGTTTGCGGTTCAACAACTCTACGCGCCAACCCGACTGGTCAGAGACCGGCCCGGAGTGGTTCGCGTCCCTGTCAAACGTGATGCCGTCGATCTGCTTCGAGGTGCCGCGGTTAAAGCAACGCCGCTCGTGGCGTGGCGAGCGGGCGGACTCCATATCACGGCCGTCAGGCTCACCAACCGCACCGATCAACCCCGGGTCCTGGACCCGCGCAATCTGCGGGGCGCCTGGCTGACGGCGACGTTTCAGCATCACCGCCTGTTGGCTGAGGGCGATGAAGCTGACACCACGGCCGTGTATCTGATCTCGGCCCGGCCGTTTGAAGTGGCTCTCCAGGGGCCCTGATGGCCGTTGCCGTATCCAACCGCCTGCTTCCCCTGCTCGCCGGCGCGGCGGTGTTGATGCTGGGTTTTGTGACCCTGAAGTCCTGTTCAGGTGAAAAGGACGACCCGCTGGTCATGGAGTCCGTGCCGCGTGCCCCGTCGCCGGACGCGGACAGTCCGGCCGACACCATCAAGACCTTGACGGCCAATGTTGCCGCCATGACCGCGGAGGTGAAGGCGCTCCGCCAGGACAACGACGGACTTCGACAGGAAAACCGAGATCTCCTGGCCAGCCGCCACCAGATCGAGGGCAACGTTGCCAGTCGGCTGAAACGTGAACTGCTCTCCCGAGAAAAGGATCAGGCGGCACGGCACCGCATCGACACCGGTGTGCTTGCCTCGCTGACGGCACGGGTGGATGCGCTGTCGCAGTCCTTGAGATCGACCGAGGACGGTAGCGACATCCCAGTGGGGCTGGGCCTTGACGGGGTGGTCTCCACAGACGCCATGGTCTGGATCGAGCCGCTGGATGCTTCCCTGTCATCGGACACTAACGGACTGTTGAGCCGCGTGAGCCCGTCCGCTGCACTGACGTCGGCGCGCGACCGGACCGATGCGCACACCCGGGCGTTGAACACCGTGCAGCCCGTTTACACCGTCCCGCGCAATGCCACACTCATCGGTTCGACCGCCATGACCGCCCTGGTGGGGCGGGTGCCGGTGCAGGGTCAGGTGCGTGATCCCATGCCGTTCAAGGTGATCACCGGCGCAGACAACCTGGCCGCGAACGGACTCACCGTCCCGGGTGTCGAGGGCATGGTGTGGAGCGGGACCGCGATCGGGGACTGGACACTCTCGTGTGTCACCGGGCGCCTGGAGTCGGTCACCTTCGTCTTTCAGGACGGTTCTATCCGCACGCTGCCTACGGGGAACCAACGTGCTACCGACAAGCCCCTGGGCTGGATCTCGGACGAGCAGGGCATCCCCTGCATCACGGGGGAACGCAAGACCAATGCCCCGACGTTTCTGGCCCAGCGGATGGGCGTGATGGCCATCGAAGCCGCAGCCCAGGCCGCGGCCAGCGCCGAAACGACCTCCATCGTGAGCGACGCCGGCAGTGTGACCAACAGCGTCACCGGCGACACCGGCAGGTATGTTATTGGCAAGACGCTCGCCGGGGGCAGCGAAGAGATTGCCAAGTGGCTCCTGGAACGCCAGTCCCAGAGTTTCGATGCGGTCTTCGTGCCGGCCGGCGCCCGCATCGCGATTCACGTCGACCAGGAACTGCCCATCGATCTCAATCCAACCGGCAGGAAACTCAACTATGCGCAAACCTTCGATCCGCATATTCGCACTCGGCTGGATTAGCCTCGTCCTGGCGGGATGCGCCGGGACCAAGGACACCGTCCTGCCCCAGGACGGCCCGTCGATGAAGGCCATCTATGAAGCCCATGTCCATGAGATGAATACACGCGACCCACAGGTTGTTCGAGGCGAGCTGGGCCACCGGCCCATCTTGGCCGGCGAGACGGCGCTTTCGGGTTACAGCCGGGATGTTTTCAACGAGATCGACGTGCTGTTTGCCCGCCTGCCGAATCCGACGCTCGTGATGTATGTGTTCCCCCATCTGGCCGGCAAGACGCGGGCACCGGTTCCCGGCTACGCCACGGCCTTTCCGATGTACGAGCAGGTCGAGTATGCCCTGCCCGGCGAAGTGCCGGGCCCCGTCGAGGGTGACACGCCATGAGCGTGTTCAAGTGGCGACCCGCTTCGATTCATGTCGGAGAGGGAAGGGATGACGCGCCGGTCACTACCGCGCAGTTTAGGCGGCAGTATGCCCGCCCGAACTCGTTTACGGATCTGTTGCCATGGATGGAGTACGACTCGGCAAGCCGGACCTTTCTGCTCGAGGACGGCGTCAGTGTCGGCGCGTTGTTCGAACTCATCCCGGCCGGGACCGAGGCGCGCACCCCGGCTTTCATGACGCATCTCCGCGATGCTATCCAGACCGCGTTGACCGAGGCTATCCCCGAAGAAGACGGCGCCCCCTGGATCCTCCAGGTGTACGTCCAGGATGAACCCAGCCTTGAGGGCTTTAAGAAAGACGTTGCGAATTATCCGCTGCTCGATGTCCGCGATACGGCCTACACCCGGCACTTTCAACAGATGTTGTCGGACCATCTTTCAGAAATCACGCGACCGGGCGGGTTGTTTGCGGACACCGTTGTTACCGGGACGCCCTGGCGGGGCCAGGTGCGGCGCGTGCGGGCCACGCTGTACCGGCGATTGAAATGCCATGGTCGCGCACCCCCGGCCGTCAAAGTCGAGGAACACCTGAACGATGTGGCCACGAAGTGGGTGGCTTCACTGGCCTCGGCTGGAATCCGAGTTAAGCGCGCCACCGGGCAGGATCTCTATGAGTGGTTGCTGAAGTGGTTCAATCCGAGACCTGAGATCGCCGGCGGCGATCCCGACAAGCTGCTCGAGATCGCGCCGTATCCCGGCGATGATGCGCTGCCGTTCGGCCATGACCTCGCCGAGCGGCTGATGCTCGCCATGCCGCGCTCAGATAACGCGTCGGCCACCTGGTGGTTCGATGACTTGCCGCACACGCTCGTCACCCTCCAGGGCCTCCGCCGGGCACCGGAGATCGGGCACATGACCGCGGAGCGCCAGGACGGAGACCACGTCTTCTCGCTCTTCGACCGGTTTCCCGAGCACACCGTGATGGTGCTGACCCTGACGGTTCGGCCCCAGGATGTCACACGCAACCACATCGCCCGCATCAAACACGCGGCGGTGGGGGATTCCGCGGAAGCCGAACTCACCCGCGAAGACGCCGGGGCTGCCGAGCGCGAGATGGCGCGGGGCAACAAGCTCTATCCGCTCGCCATGGCGTTCTATCTGAGGGGAAACGACCTCAAGTCGCTCCGCGCCAACGTGAGCCAGTTGAATGCGCTGCTGCTGCCCAACGGGCTGCAGCCGATCCTGCATGAGGCCGATCTGCTGGCGCTCGACGGGTACGTGCGCAATCTGCCCATGGCATACGATGAATTGCTGGACAAGTCGAGTCGCCGCTCGCGGCTGGTGTTCTCCAGCCACGCCGCTAACCTGCTGCCGGTGTACGGCCGCTCGCGCGGCACGGGGCATCCGGGTCTCGTGTTCTTCAACCGGGGCGCCGAACCCCTGGTGTTCGATCCGCTGCACCGGGCCGACCGGGAGAAGAACGCCCACATGCTCATCTTAGGGCCCACGGGCGCCGGCAAGTCGGCGCTTCTGGTCTACCTGCTGCAGCAGATGGTCGCGGTGTACCGCCCGCGGATCTTCATCATCGAGGCCGGGGGGTCCTTCGCATTGCTGGGCCAGCAGTTTCGTGTGCATGATCTCACCGTCAACCAGGTGACGCTGAACCCGAACGCGGACGTGAGCCTGCCGCCGTTTGCCGATGCGCTGCGCGTCCTTAAAGCCGAACAGCAGCAACCTTTGCCTCCCGATCCCGAGGCGCTGACCGACGATGAGGTGTTGGACGAGGAGGGGACCGGGCGTGATGTGTTGGGCGAAATGGAAATCGCTGCACGCCTGATGATCACCGGAGGGGATGAGCGCGAAGACGCGCGCATGACCCGAGCCGATCGGTTGTTGATCCGCAACGCCATCTTCCTGGCCGCCCGGACCGTGACGGAGACCGGCCGGGATCAGACGCTCACCGAAGACGTGGTGGCCGCGCTGCATCGCATCGGACAAGACGAGACGCTGCCGGATCACAGAAGGAGCCGCGCCATCGAGATGGGCGACGGCATGGCCCTGTTCTGTTCCGGCCTGGCCGGACATTTTTTCAACCGGCCCGGCACTCCGTGGCCCCAAGCGGACGTGACCATCCTCGAGATGGGCATCCTCGCCCGGGAAGGCTACGACGATCAGCTCGCCGTGGCGTATCTCTCCATGATGAGCCACATCAACGATCTGGTGGAGCGCCATCAGCACGATGCCCGCCCGGCGCTGGTGGTGACCGACGAGGGCCACATCATCACCACCCATCCGCTGCTTGCCCGCTACGTGGTCAAAATCACCAAGATGTGGCGCAAGCTCGGCGCCTGGTTCTGGATCGCAACGCAGAACCTGGAGGACTTCCCGGACGCGAGCCGTAGGATGCTCAATATGATGGAGTGGTGGTTGTGCCTGGTGATGCCCA
>Ga0209567_10001629_pt1 | contig 11332 bp, 12 predicted proteins | sample COG_12_FD_184756 | JGI IMG/M metagenome (GOLD analysis project Ga0209567, IMG submission 184756) | Pelagic marine sediment microbial communities from the LTER site Helgoland, North Sea, for post-phytoplankton bloom and carbon turnover... | ecosystem: Environmental > Aquatic > Marine > Neritic...
TCCGGTCGAGCAGATGCAGTATCTCGCGCTGCTGGTTGAACGCCTCGAAGAGCTGTTTAAGCTTGTCCACATCCGAGAGCTCGTCAAAGTCCATCAGCTTGTTCTGACCCGACAGCACGAACCTGGCCGCGTCCTGCCCGGTCTCCAGCGCCTTTTGCGCGATGCTGACGGCGTCGATCATCATCTGGTTGACGCTCTCGCGGGTGTCGCGCAGCTCCTGTACCAGGCGCGCTCGCACCGCCTGCAGCTCCTGACCCACGAAATGCTCGGTCAGGAAGTTTGAAGCGCGCCGCAGCTCCTCGGCCGAGTAATCGCGCTCGACGTTCAGGATTCGGTTCTCGACCTCGGCGTCGTTGACCACGAGTATCGCGAGAATGCGGCGATCCGACAGTGGCAGAAACTCGACCTGCCGCAGCGTGGTGCGATGCTGGCGCGGAATCGTGACGATTCCGGCCAGGCTCGTCAGGGACGACAGCGCGGACGACGCGGTCGCCGCGACGGCTTTGGCGCCGGTCGGCGAATCGTCGCGCAACTGGTGCTGCAGCTGGTCGATATCCCGCTCCGCGGGTGGGCGCAGCTTCAACAGCGTATCGACGAAAAACCGGTAGCCTTTCGCGGTGGGTACCCGACCAGCCGACGTGTGCGGCGCCGCGACGAAACCGAGGTCCTCGAGATCGGCCATGACGTTGCGGATCGTCGCCGGGCTGAGTTCGAGGCCGGAATTCTTCGACAGGGTTCGCGAACCGACCGGGCTGCCTTCGCGGATGTACTGCTCGACCAGCACCCGGAGGATGTGCTGAGCTCTGTCCGACGGTTCCCGATCGTTGCGTTCCGCGTTCATGGTGCGCTGAATGGCTGGCCTGAAATGATGCGGAAACCATGCAGCCGCGCCCGCGGGCTGTCAAGCGCAAACCTGATGTCGGCCGGACTTCGCAGGCGATTATTCTGTCAAATCCGGCCGCGAAGACCCTTGATGTCCCGTGACCACGATCTGACCTGTGTTAACCAGAATCTCGACCTGCTTGAGCCGATGATATTGCGTAGATCATCCACACGGGAGATGCGCGATGCCGCACACGATGCACAACGACAGATGGCTCAACAACCCCGAACGCCGCGTCGGCCGCGAGCAATTGCTGCGCGCCAAGCTCGCCAGCCTGAGCGAATCCGACCCGCAATACCAGGAATGCCGCGCGATGCTCGAAGCACGTGAGGACGAAACCCGCCAGCGTATTCATCACGCTTAGTCACCCCTCCCCCGAAGCGACCCTCACGGGGCGCGTTTTTTTCCTTGCCCCGCAATTCCCGGCGGCGTTAATGTTGGTCGATGGCCATGCAATTCGACACCGTCGCCCTGATGGGCAATCTGCGGGACCCGCGCGTCAATGAGTCAGTCATCGCGATCTCGACTCATTTGCGGGCGAAGGGCGCGCGTGTATTCGTCGCCGAGGACGCGGATACTCCAGACTTACCGACGGATGTCGAACGCGTGGCGGACGAACAACTCGCCGCCCGCGCCAAGCTGATCATCGCGATCGGCGGCGACGGATCGATGCTGCAGGCCGCGCGCCGGGCGGCTCACGCCGGTATCCCGCTTCTCGGCGTCAACCGCGGACGACTCGGATTCCTTGCCGACGTGTCGCCCAGCGATCATCACGAGCCGTTGGAACAGGTACTGGCGGGTGAGTACGAAAGCGAGGAACGCATGTTGCTGCATGCCGAGATTGTCGCGGGCGGTAAAACGCATGACTGCGGCGTCGCGCTCAACGACGTCGTCGTCAAACGTCAGGACACGGGACGGATGCTCGAGTATCACAGCTACGTCGATGGCAGTTTCGTCAACACGCATGGCGGCGACGGTTTCATTGTGGCGACGCCCACCGGGTCTACGGCTTATGCATTGAGCTGCGGTGGCCCGATCGTCGCACCGCTGCTCGACGCGATCGTGCTCGCGCCGATTTGCCCGCACACGCTCAGCGATCGGCCGATCGTGATTCCGGGGGGCAGCGTGACGGAGGTACAGGTCGGCGACGACCCGGCCGAGCGGGCCGAGGTCAGTTGCGACGGCGAAGTCGCCGGCGTCATCGAAGCCGGCCATACGCTGCGCGTCGCCGCGGCCTCACAGCGCGTGCAACTGATCCATCCCAAGGGATATGACTATTACGAAATTTTGCGCAGCAAGCTGAACTGGGGACGTAGCAACCGCCGGAAGTCCGATTCGGCCTGATCAACCGTGCTTGCCCAGCTGCATATCCGCAACCTCGCCGTCATCGACGAAGTCGAGCTCGAGTTCCAGAATGGCCTGACGGTCCTGACCGGCGAGACCGGCGCGGGCAAGTCCATCCTCGTCGATGCGCTGGCACTGGCGCTCGGCGAACGTGCGGACACGCGCGCGATTCGCGCCGGCGCGGAACGCTGCGAGATCACGGCGACGTTCGACACCCGCAAGCAGCCGGACGTGGTGGGTTGGCTCGTAGACAACGATCTCGACGATGATGACGAGTGCATCATCCGACGTGTTGTCACGGCGGACGGGCGTTCGCGCGGCTACGTGAACGGCCGGAGCATGCCGATGCAGACGCTACGCGAACTTGGCGAGCGACTCGTCGACATTTGCGGTCAGCAGTCGCATCAGTCGTTGCGGCACGCACGCGCGCAACGCGAGTTGCTGGACCAGTACGCCGGCCATCAGTCATTGCTCGACGCGCTGCAGGTAGCGCACGTCGAATGGTCAGCGGTTCGGGTCGAATACGAAGCACTGCGCGATGCGGCGGACGATGTCGCGGCGCGCACTGACCTGCTGCGGCACCAGGTCCAGGAACTGGACGCGCTCAACCCCCAGCATGGCGAGTTCGAGGAACTGGAACGCGCCCACAAGCTGTCGGCCAATCTCGGCCGCATCGCTGAAGGCGTGACCCGCGCGCTCGAAACAACTTACGACGGCGAAGATCTGTCGGCGCATTCATTGCTGAGCAATGCTCGTCGCACGGTCGACGAACTCGTCGAACTCGACATGGAACTGGCCACCGCGGCGAGCATGCTCGCGGAAGCCGAGATCCTGATCGCCGAGGCCGCCGACTCGATGCGCCATCGCCTCGACCGTCTCGAACATGATCCGACGGAGGAAGCCCGCATCGAGCAGCGCCTCGCGAGTTTTCACGACCTGGGGCGTAAGCATCGCGCTGAGCCGGGCATGCTCCCGGACGTCCTGACGAGCCTTGGGGCCGAACTCGATGGTCTCGAATCCAGCGACGAACGACTGGAAAACCTGGCAGCCCGACTGCGAGAAACCCGCATTGCCCTCGACGAGACGGCGCAAGCGTTGACCGCGTCGCGCCAGCGAGCCGCCGCGCAGCTCGGCGAACTCGTCACGGAAAACATGCAAACGCTCGGTATGCCGCAAGGCCGTTTCGAGGCAGCCGTAACGACGAATACGGACGACGCACCGCGCGTCACCGGCAACGATCGGGTCGAATTCCAGACCGCCGCGAACCCGGGCCAGCCGGCCGGGCCCCTGGCCAAGGTGGCATCGGGCGGAGAACTATCGCGCATCAGCCTTTCGTTGCAGGTGGTCGCGATGGTGGCCGAAACCATACCGACGCTGATCTTCGACGAGGTCGATGCGGGCGTCGGCGGCGGCGTCGCCGAAATCGTCGGCGGTCGCCTGCGCGAGCTGTCAACCACTCGCCAGGTATTGTGTGTGACGCACCTCCCGCAAGTCGCGAGCCAGGCCGACCATCACCTGCGGGTTTCGAAGATCACGGACGGCAAGACGACGCGCACGACCGTCGGCATGCTGAGCGCGAACGCACGCGTCGAGGAAATCGCGCGCATGCTCGGCGGCGTCGAGATTACCGAACGAACCCGCGCGCACGCGGAAGAGATGCTGAAGTCGAAAGAGAAGTCGCCGGCGAAATCTCGCGCGGCGGGCGCCTGACCCCGAACCCTAATCCTTCGGCCGGACGAACAGCACGAAACTGTGATCGACGAGCTCGTAGCCGTGCGCTTCGGCGATGCCCCGCTGCAACTCCTCGATGTCCTTGCTGACAAACTCGATAACCTTGCCCGTCTCCATACAGACCATGTGATCGTGGTGCTTGCCATCGTTCAGCTCGTAAACCGCGCGCCCGCCTTCGAAGTTGTGCCGTGTCACGAGCCCGGCGCGCTCGAATTGCGCCAGCACGCGGTACACCGTGGCGAGACCGATTTCGTCGCCGGCGTCGTTCAGCGTCCGGTAGATATCTTCGGCGCCGAAATGATGCTCGGCGCTTTCTTCAAGCAGCTTGAGAATCTTCAGCCTCGGCGCGGTGACTTTGAGGCCCGCTTTTTTCAGATCCTTGCGTTCCAACGTATTTTCCGGTGGCTCCCGACTCAATTTTGGCGGCGAACGGCCGAATGCTCACAAACGACCGATGGGGTATGATTCGGCCCCGATTATTACCCAGTTACCTCCAACCCTCCAATCAATGCCGACTCGCCGAGACAATGCGTTATCGCGCCGCCGCTTTGCCCTGAGCCTGCTGCTCGGATTTACCGTGTTGCTCGGCGCCTGCGTGTATCGCGTGGATGTGCAACAAGGCAACCTGCTCGAGGACGGCGATGTCGACGCGGTGCAGGTCGGCATGACGCGCAGCCAGGTGCGCTTCCTGCTGGGCACGCCGATCATCGCCGATACGTTTCACCAGGAGCGCTGGGACTACATCTACTATTTCCGGCAGGGCCGCCAGCGCAAGGCAGAGCGCTACTGGATGATCGTCTATTTTGACGGCGACAAGGTCAGTCGAATCTTGAAAGACGTGCCGGTCGAGCCCAGCTAGCGCTCAGTCTCTGGCGCACCGGGAATCCGTCAGCTGCGCTTCGCCGCACGCGCGCGGCGCGCTTCGCGCGGACCGATGCTGAGCTCACGATAGATCTCGATCCGGTCCCCGGGCTGCAGCACGTAATCATCGTCCACGACGCGACCGAACACGCCGACGGCACAAGTCGCCGTGTCGATCTCTGCAAACGCAGCAGCGATCCCCGACAACTCGAGGGCCTCACGCACGGGCGTCTGCGCGGGCACCGCAACTTCGATCAGGCGTTGTTCGTCGGGACGCGCGAACGCGACCTCGATAGCGATCGAGTCCGCGGAGCTTTCGCCCGGCTTACCCATATAGCTTATCGGCCCGCTTCAGGAACGCATGAACGAGCTGGCCGCAGGTCAGCTCGAACACCGGCCCGAGCAGCATGTCCTTCAGGCGACTCGCGAACTCGAACCGCATATTGAGTTCAAGCCGGGATCCCCCATCGGCGAGGGGCACGACGCGCCATTCGCCCTCGAGCGCAGAAAAAGGTCCAGTTACCAGCGACATACGGATGCGGCGCGGCGGCTCGAGACGATTGCGCGTCGTGAAGCGCCACACCTGCTTGCCGAGCGCGACCGCGAGCGTCGCGAGTACCTCAGAATCATCGCCGCGCTCCGGCGCAGGCGGCATGGCGAAGGACGCGGTGCACCCCGGTACGAAATCGGCATACGAATCGACGTCGGCGATCAGCTCGAACATAGACTCCTGTGCATAGGGCACGGTCGCACTGCGATGATACTCGCGCATGTTGCCGCGATCAGTTGAATACGCCGAACGCATTCAGCAGCACGAGGACGACTGCCACGGGAGCAACATAGCGCGCCAGGATGCGCCAGGCTTGATAGAGCGGCCCGGCGCTCGGGTCGAGTTCATCGGCGCTCGAGTTCCGGCACATGACCCAGCCGGCGAATATCGTCAGCAGGAAACCACCGAGCGGCAGCATGACGTTGACAGCGAGGAAGTCCAGGTTGTCGAAAATCGTCCCCTTGAAGAACTTGAACTCACTGAGATAACTGAACGACAACACGGTTCCGAACCCGAGCAACCAGACGATCAGGCCGATCCGGCGTGCGGCGGCCTGGCGCGATAGCCCGAAGCTCTCGACCATCCACGCGACGGCGGGTTCCATCAGGCTCACGGCCGAGGTCAACGCAGCGAAGCCGAGACAGACGAAAAACAGGAACCCGAAAAACGTTCCGCCGGCCATCTGGCCGAACGCGAGCGGCAGCGTCTGAAAGATCAGGCCCGGCCCTTCGGCCGGATCGAGGCCGTTCGCGAACACGATCGGAAAAATCACGAGACCGGACAGCAGCGCAATCGACGTATCGGCGATCGCGACCGAGAACGACGTCGACATAATCGACGCGTCCTGCGGCAGGTACGCACCATAGGCCATGACGGCGCCCATACCGACACTGAGCGTGAAGAAGGCCTGCCCCATGGCCGCGAGCACCACGTTGCCATCGATCTTCGAGAAGTCGGGGCTGAACAGGAATCGCGCGCCGGCGGCAAAATCACCGGACGAAATGGCATAACCAAGCAGAATCAGCAGCAGGATGACGAGCGCCGGCACCATGATCCGGACGGCACGTTCGATGCCCTCCTCTACGCCGAGACTGACGAGCACGACGGTCAGCGCCATGAACAACGTGTGCCAGAAACCGGTGACCAGCGGATTGCCGATGAAGGCGCCGAACTGCGACCCGAGCGTCGCGGCGTCCAGGCCGGAGAAACTGCCGGAGACCGCCTTGATCGTGTAGGCCATCGTCCAGCCGGCGATGACACTATAAAAAGACAGGATCAGGAACCCGCCGAACACGCCGGCCAGCCCGACGAAGCGCCATGCGGGTTGTCCAGCCTCCTCGACCCCGAGCAAGCGCATCGTCTCGACGGGGTTGCGCCGCCCGCGCCGACCAAGCAGGATCTCGGACATCATGATCGGCAGACCGATCGCGAGGACGCAAGCCAGGTAGATCAGGACGAACGCGCCGCCGCCGTTCTGCCCGGCGACGTACGGGAACTTCCAGATATTACCGAGACCGACCGCGGAACCGGTGACGGCAAGAACGAACGCGAACCGGGATGACCAGTTCCCATGAAGTGAAACACGCCCGCCGGTCGCCGCGACTGAGTCCGCCATTCATCCATCCACTGTGCGAAAATTGTAAGTTTGAAGGAAAGCGCAAACTCGGACAACACCGGGACCGCGCCACCACATGTCCACCAAGAGCAAGAAAAAGACCGGCAACGACTCGCGCATTGCCGAGAACCGCAAAGCGCGCCACGAATTCTTCATCGAGGAGAACTTCGAGGCCGGGCTCGCGCTCGAGGGCTGGGAGGTCAAGGCATTGCGGGCGGGTCGCGCGAACCTGACCGAGGCCTACGCGATCCTGAAAGACGGTGAGGCGTTCCTCCTCGGCGCGCATATTTCGCCGCTGAATACGGCTTCGACCCACATCCAACCCGATCCGATCCGGACCCGCAAACTGCTAATGAACCGTCGCGAACTGGACCGGCTCATCGGCGCGGTGGAGCGGCGTGGCTATACCCTTGTCCCGCTCTCGCTGTACTGGCAGCGCGGCCGCGCAAAACTCGCGCTGGGGCTGGCCAAGGGCAAGAAACAGCACGACAAACGTGCCTCGGACAAGGACCGCGACTGGCAGCGCCAGAAAGCGCGGATCATGAAAAAGGGCTGATCAGCTTCCCGGCGAGTCGCCTCGCGAAGGCGCAATGGCGGCGATGGCCGTTTCGAGTTGGTCGACGCGCCGGACGGCAGCTTGCCATTCTGCAAATGCCAATTCGCTTTCCTCAATGGTTCTTTTCAAACGCGCAATCTCCGTTTCCCAATTTCGGTTCTCATCTTTGAGGCGCGAGATCGCGTAATCCAGCTGCGTGTTTTTAACGGCAGCGTCGTTATAGAACCGCGGCGTTACGTACTTGCCTTGCAGATCCTTAACTCGCCTGTCATTGCGGGCGACGTGCTGCGTGTACGAGTTGATCTTGATCTCCGCGCTCGGCAGCCAGCCAGATGCGGACCATCTCTCGAAAGTTTCGTCGACCTCTAACTTCGCTTGACTGAGCTCCATTGCGAGCCTGACGAAGTCATCGTCGGATGGCGCAATCAGCCACTCATGATCATCCGCATGCGCGGCAGCGTCGCACAGAGTCTGCACCATCGCGTCGCTTACGAAGAAAAACTCGCTGCCGAGCTGCACGCCGGACTTCTCGAGCCTCTCCTTCACGCGGTACTCCCATTCCGTCGCCGCCCCGGCCTCTTTGAATAACGCGCGAAATACGAGATTGAGCGGGCGTCCGTCGGAAGTCGTCATTCTTGCGGAATCTGGTTCTCCGTCCGCGCCGATTCCAATCCTGACGCGACTCATGCCGTCGACTTCGAGTTCGTCGTCTTCGCTCAGGACATACAGCTCAATCGCCACCACTGGCCCCCAATAACTAGCTTCCGCAAATGGAATCAAACACTTATGGTAAATAGTACCCAGCAATAGAGCTAAATTGAAGGGCCGAGGAAGGAACCGGGGCACTTGCCTTTATCGCGCGCTTCCCTAAACTTCCGGACCAGCACGTGGTCCAAGACTTGGACTCCCGAATACGGGGGCGACATGGCTTCGACGTGGGTAGCGAAACCCAGAGTGCATGCCGAGGCGCAGACTACCTCGTAAATACAGCTGCAAACCATATAGTTGCCAACGACGACAACTACGCACTAGCTGCTTAAAAACCAGCCTAGCGCCTTCCGCCCGATACGTGCTTGTGCGTTCGGTTTCCGGGAGTCATCTTCACAAGATCGCGCGAGGGTATGTTTAGGACCCGGACGTTAAAACCTAACTAAACTGGCCTGTGGTTTTCCCTGCCCGTCGGGTTGCCGCAGGCGAGATTAAAGACGGTATAAGCATGTAGACCTCGGGGCGGAGTGCTTGCGGACGCGGGTTCGATTCCCGCCGCCTCCACCATCTGAGCTTCTGACACGTCCCAGGAAGCGCTCTAAAGCCCTCATCGTTGCGGGCTTTTTTGTATCTGGACTTCCCCGAGCTTCTAAACAAATCCAGTTGATTCCGGGGACAGGGAAATCAGGACGCCGCAGGTCTTTTTAATCTCAACCAGAATCGGACTTTCAGATCTCTGCCAAAGCTATCACTAGTTGCGCGAGAACCAACCTCATCAGCTTGGGAAGCTGAGGGCCTGTCAATCTACGCACGAACACCTGAACTGGTCTCGACAGGGCCGAACTCGCGCGGCTCTCGTCGTGGCCGCGTTGCGAACGCCATGATGACAGCGCCCAACAGACATACGGCACCAGCAATGATGAAAGGCGTCATCCAGACGGACGGTTGCGCGGCACCTTGTGCGGCATCCTTGAAGTAGCCGGCGAGCAGCGGCCCCGCAAGACCCGCAACGCCGTAGGCCGTAAACACCCAACCGTAGTTGCTGCCAACGTTCTTGTTACCGAAATAGTCTGCCGTAATCGCGGGGAACAGCGCGAAACTGCCACCGTAATTAAAGCCGATCAGCCCAGCGGCAAGTATGAATCCATACACCATGCCGAACGATATGAAAACGTGATAAGTCATCAGCATGGTAACGCCCTGCAGTGCGGACATGAGGATGATGGTCGGGCGCCGACCGATTCGATCGGAAATACTGCCCCAGGCGATGCGGCCCAGACCGTTGAAGATCGCGTACCAGGCCATGGCCGTGCCCGTGATCGCACCGGCATTAGCGACCCCTTGGTGCTCCAGCGCATCGATGCCAAACAGCTTGATCGAGTAGATCACCATCAAGCCTGCTATTCCGGCAAACATGAACACTGACCAGAGCATGTAGAACTGTTGTGTGCGCAGCATGTCACGCGCACTGAACTCCACGGCGCCTTCATGATCGCCATTCGCCGACGTTGGCGGCGTCCAGCCAGCAGGCTGATAGCCCTCCGGTGGATTTACCATTACCAAGCTGCCCAGAACCACGAGGACGGTAAATACGATCCCATAGATGACGAATACGCTCTGCACGCCCGGCAGCCCGAAAACGTTAGTGGTATTGAGCAGCCCGCCGAACCATGACCCTGCCAGCTTGACCCAGATCGTGGCGCCGAAACCGAAACCGGCAACCGCCAGCCCGGTGATCAGGCCTTTCTTATCCGGAAACCATTTAACGCACACCGATATCGGCACGACGTAAGCCAAGCCGATGCCGGCTCCGCCGATGATGCCAATGCAAGTTAGCTGTACCCAGAAGCTGTCGCCAAACAGGCCGCCCAGTATGTAGCCCGCGCCTAGCATCAGTCCGCCGACCAGTGATAAGGGCCGCGGGCCGATTCGAGGCAACCAGCGCCCCGCCAGCACCATTACGGTCGCGAATGTAGACAGGCCCGCGGAAAATACCCACGCCGTCTCGCTAGCCGAGAATGCATACGCGCCGGCTGCGTCAGTCAATCGCGCTGTGAAGACCGACCAAGCGTAGATGGCACCCAAGGCCAGTTGAATGAGGATTGCACCGACAACGATGAGCCAGCGATTGAGTGCGGGTGTATTGCGACCCATTGAGGCCTCCGAGCCAACGCCCAGCCCGATGCTATTAGGTGTTGGAATGGTAACAGCGCGACGGAAATAAACAGCCCACATTTCTACGAATAGACCTTCGGTTTGCACGTAGATGAATCAACAGGAAATTCCTGACGATCGGGATGATGTTGCGGCATGCGGCGGATGGATCGCGTCGCCCGCATTCCTGTAGTCGTGGCAGTCGCGACGTCGCGGAACATAACTCCAGTTCTTTTTCTCTCGCCGGAAATTCAATTCTCAATAATGTGACGCAGTCGCCGCATCGACGCTCGGATTTCGACAAAGTACGCCGCTTATTTGCAGGGAGACCGAGATATGGAACATCGTAAGAAGCTTCGCCCCGTCGCAATCGCACTGAGCGCGCTCGCAATTCTGAGTATCGCTTCGGCCGCGGAGGCCGATCCGGGAAGAGCAGTCAAAGGCTGCTTAGAGGCCATCACCGACGAACAGGGAAGGAAGCTGATTCCCCGCCTGAAGAAAATTCAGGCACGTGGCGGTTCCTATGAGGCGTGGTTCAATCTGAAAGACGGCGACGAGAGACTCAAAGCCTTTTGTGTGAAAAAGGGCAACACCTACGAGGTGATTACCTCGGAAGGTAGCTGGAAAGGTCGGAACCCAGCGCGTCCGGGCTGATCAACCGACTAAATCTGTTCGATTGATTCTATGGGTATGACGACAATACACTTTCTGCTCGGCGGAAACGCCTGCCACGCTTGACTGCGTGGTGTACGCCGCCTCCACCATCTGAGCTTCTGACATCTTCCAGTAAGCGCTCTAAAGCCCGCATAACTGCGGGCTTTTTTGTTTCTGCTGTCGGCCAGAATTGGACCTTCAAATTATGCGATTCTGCGCCGCATCCAGCCCGGCAGGCCTAAGGCCGAGCCGAATAGCCAGACAGCGCGGCCGATC
>Ga0209567_10001630_pt1 | contig 11329 bp, 12 predicted proteins | sample COG_12_FD_184756 | JGI IMG/M metagenome (GOLD analysis project Ga0209567, IMG submission 184756) | Pelagic marine sediment microbial communities from the LTER site Helgoland, North Sea, for post-phytoplankton bloom and carbon turnover... | ecosystem: Environmental > Aquatic > Marine > Neritic...
TCGAAGGCGGCGCTCGAGCCCGTCGAGTTGGACCAGAGCCGGGTCGGTCGCCTGTCCCGGATGGACGAACTCCAGAATCAGAGCCTGACGCGGAACCTGTACGAACGGGAAGAGATTCGGCTCAGCCTGGTCCGGAACGCCCTCGCGCGGATGGATGAAGGTACGTACGGCCTGTGCGCCGCATGTGAGTCGGAGATTCCCTACGAACGGCTGCTGGTATTCCCGGAGGCGGTCGAGTGCGGGGGCTGCGCATAATTCCGGTCGCAGCTGGATGACCCCGGCACGACCAGCTCTATTGTTGCAGGGGCAGCAGACACGCTCGTCCAGTCAACCAGTGCCGGCTCATCCAGGTGACTCTCGTAACCGGCGCGCCCAATAAGGTTAGAACAATGACCCCGGCGCGACTCGCTGTCGAGCGTCGCGAGACATTGAGCGAGTGAAACGAGCGAACAACACGCGACCTTCGGATTAGGAAGCGCTAGCTAAAGGCCCTCGATTGCAGGAATATCCCCGTATTCTGGGGGTAACGCGGAGATTCTCCTACATGTCGCCTTGGCTGATACAGGAGAATCCTACATACAATGTGTTCCAGAAGTGTTCCCACCCGGACTGACCGGAGTTTCTACCAGCCGCACTCAAAGATACGTTTAGGCTGCGCCCCGCCGAAGATCACAGACCCGACACGAGGCACGTGGTTGCCGAGTTACTGGTCTGTTCCTTGATGAGCTATATACTCGCTAGGTTGAGCCCCGCACGCGTTCCCCCCGCATGGGTTCGGTCATCGATTATGAGTTAGAGCGCAGCTCAGGGTCCGACGTGACGTCGACCTACCCCTTACTAGGTGAGAGACCCCAATGGACTGGAATGCGGTCGCAGCCTGGGCTGAAGTGGCTGGTGCGCTAGCTGTCGTAATCTCGCTGATCTACCTCGCGGTTCAGATCAGACAAGGAAACACGGTAGCGAAGGCGGCTGGTCAGGAGTCCGTGGTCAACGCGTTCCGCAACTTCACGCAGCCGATCGCGCAGGACCCGGAACTGTATCGACTCTTTCACCGAGGGGTCGAAGAGTTCGATTCACTTGAAGGAGACGACCGAGGTCGCTTCTTCCATCTCGCGTTCCAATTCGGCAAGGTCTTCGAGAGCGCCCACTTCCATTACACGCGCGGACTGCTGGATGAGGGGACCTGGGTAGGTTGGCGCAACGGGCTGGCGCACTACGCGCACGCACCAGGGTGGAAGAAGTACTGGGCCCTGCGTTCGGATCTGTATTCCCCCGAGTTCCGCGAGTTCGTGGCTGGCCTTACAGTACCCGAGGGGCGTGCCTCGGCCTCGGTTGTACCACGAATTGGTGAGGCGGAGGGGGATGTCTAGCTCCGAGCGGCTGCGCTCTAACAAGTGATTGCTGCTGGCGCCGAAGGGCCTGTCCGAGCGCTGCGCGCTTGTGGGCATCTCAGCGGCGCAGCAGAATCACGGGACGTTAGGCAGTCCGACTGTGAGAGGTGATGACTTCACCGGCTATGCTTGAAGAGTCACGCTGCTGGACGGTTTCAGGAGTCAGGACCGCTGAGGAGTTTTTCCGCGCTGTTTCTCTCCTGGTACCTGATGCAACCCACGTATTCTTGGAAGGCTCACCAGTTCCCGACATCGAGCTAATACTAGCGGGCGCGGCGGACGAGGCGCCCTATTCAGCACCGGCTGGCACGATCTGGTCCTGGCCACGGAAGAACCGGCGGTTCTCAGTTAGAGCCTCACGAGAGCTGTTCATGCAGCTGTCGGAGGCCGCGGCGTCACATGCCGAACCTGAGATATGCACTCATATCCACTTCTATCGCGGCCAAGAAGCCTTGGTGCAGTGGTTTGATGCCTTTTCCGATCCGCTTCTCGTTTCTAGAAGTGTGGAGCGCGAACGTGTTGAGTCGTTCACTACGGCGGTCGGTGGTGTCCTAGCAGACGGCTCTGCCTAACAAGCGTTAGCAGCAGACGGGGTTTAGATTTGGGTTGGAAGGGCCGGCCGTCATGGCCGCGCAGCTGAAACACAAATCCGTTAGGCGGCGACATTGGACCGACGCACCATACAGGAGAGAGCCATTGGCCGACAATGCGAAGACCACAGCGGCGACGGTGATTCCGACCATGCGATACAACGATGCAGCGGCAGCCATCGAGTGGCTCTGCGAGGCGTTCGGATTTGAGAAGCACCTTGTCGTGCCCGGTGAAGACGGCACAATCGTCCACGCACAGCTCGTCTTCGGAAACGGAATGGTAATGCTCGGCTCCGCGCGCGCGAGCGAGCTCGACAATCTTCAGAAGCCGCCGAGCGCTTTGGGTGGCGCCGTATCTCAGAGCCCGTACATCATCGTCGACGACGCCGACAAACACTACGCACGAGCCGTCGCGGCGGGCGCGGAGATCGTGATTGAAATCAGGGACGAGGACTACGGGGGCCGGGACTACTCTTGCCGCGATCCCGAAGGGCATGTTTGGAACTTCGGCTCCTACGATCCCTGGGCCTCCGCCTAACAAGCGCTTGCAGCGGACGGTCCGCTGCGCGGACCGCAGCTGAACCGCAACGACGTTAGGCAGCGGGCAAGCGACGGTACAAAGTGGACCTTTGATCCGAAGGAGAGCAGGAGTGAAGATCCTCGTCGTGGGGGCTGGGGTCACGGGCTGTTTCACCGCCACTCGCCTGCAGGACAAAGGCGCGGAAGTAACCCTCCTCGCTCGGGGAGCAAAGGCCGACCGTCTGGAGCGGGACGGCCTTCGGCTCAGAGACGGCATGACCGGCGAGGAGCGCACGGCGCGGTTGTCCATTGTCCGGGCCCCCGTCGCGGAGGAGCTCGAGGTTGCTATGGTCTGCGTGCAGGACCTTCACCGGCCATCGCTCGACGGTCTTCTCGGCCAACTCCCGGGTCGGCCCATCATCTGGTACCTGGGCAACACCACGACTGGATTCGACCGCGCGGGCGAGGTCCTCGGGCGCGACCGGGTGCTCGGAGGCTTTCCGGGCGTAGGTGGGACCTGGGAAGACGATGTGCTCGTCTTCGCCGACAGGGAGAAGCCAGCGGACATGCCCCTCGACCGGCTGATCGTCGGAGAGGCGTTCGACGTCGGAGCCTCGGCGGCGAAGCGCGTGGAGCGGGAGATTGGCGCGCTCGGGATGAACGTCGAGCGTTACGTTCCCACCATGGCCTGGCATTGGAGCCACCTGGCATTTGTGATCCCACTCGCGGGCGCCGCGAATGTCTACGACTGCGACACCGCCCGCGTCGCCGCAGACCGTGCGCTCCTCAAGCGCACCATGCGCTGCGCTTCTGCAGCGTTTCGGGTAGTGGAGCGCGCCGGCTTTCCCATCCTGCCCAGGAGCCTGCGGATGATGAAGTACATTCCCGCGTGGCTGGGAGCGCGGAGGATCGGCCAACTCTTCAACTCCGACTTCGGCCGCATTGCCATCGCCGGCCACGCCAAATCTGCGCGGGAGGAGATGCACGCCATTGCACAAGACTTCCTGGCGCTCGCCGGTGACAGCGTGGGTCCTGAGCTCAGCGAGCTGTTGGGGGCGATCTGAGCCGGTAGCCCTTCAACCCCAATCTGTCCCAGATATTGTCCAACCAGGGGTTTCACAGATGAAGAAGGCGTGCCGGCCACTCTCGTAACCGACGCGCCCAGAAGTGATTAGAAGCATGATCCCGGCGCGACTCGTCGTCGAGCGTAGCGAGACATTGAGCGAGTGAAGCGAACTACTACGCGCGGATGGAATGACCCCGGGAGGACTCGAACCTCCGACCTTCGGATTAGGAATACAGGGTCACGTTTCTCTACAGTACTCTGGTTTCTCTACAGTCGGTGACATCGGGGCTTTCTGTCCCGTTTCCTTCTCTCAGGCTTCTTAGGCAAAGTACGGGCAAAGTGGAAACGAGAGGGTGGGCGTCGGTGGCGGATCGGCCGGGTCTCGACTTGGAGCGTGTTGCCCGCCTGGCGGGGTGAACCGCCCCGGGGGCGAGTCGAACGAGCGCTTGAAACGGAGGGGCCGCTCTCCGACGCGCGTCCGGCTGCCTCCGGGACGGTCCACGGTCAGGGCCGGATCTCGACGAAGTCACGAGCCTCGACGTTGCTCCGATCGGGCAGTGCTGGGGTGCCGTTGCTTGGGAAGGCCGACGCGATGAGAGGTGCGAGGGCGGCGTTGATCCGACTGGTCTTCATGGTTCCTCCCGGCCTGTGCCCGCCCTTCAGCAAGTAGACTACGGAAGGAGGCCGGAGGTCACATCACGTCACGACAAGTTGGGAAGCCTCGTCACTCGGGTCCTGGTCCTGCAGCTTGCGATAGAGGGTTCGTCGATCGATTCCCAGCAAACGGGCCGCGTTGCCTTTGTGACCGTCCGTGTGCCTGATCACGGCCCGGACGTACTCCCGCTCTAGTCGCCGGAGGTCCCAGCCCTCGGCCAGCTGGCGCGCAATTAAGGCGTCGAGTCCGTTGAGTCCGGCGTTACCCAGGTTCGAAAGGTGGCCGAGATGCTCCGGCGTGATCTCCCTCTTTCCCTGTGACAGGACGATGGCTCGCTCAACCGCGTGCTTGAGTTGACGTATGTTGCCGGGCCATTCGTGGGACCTGAGCCACTCAATGGTGCCTAATGCGAACGGCACCACCGGGAGTCCTGCTTCTCTGGCAAACCTGTCCCGAAAGTACAGTGCGAGCTGAGGAATATCGTCCACGCGCTCACGGAGAGGCGGAACCTCGATGTGAACCACGTCCAACCTGTAGAACAGATCGGCACGGAAGTCCCCTTGCTCTACCAGAGACTCCAGGTCGGCGTTGGTCGCTACGATCAGCCGGAAGTCAACGGGAACGTCGTGTCCCCCACCGATTATCTGAATCCTGTGTTCCTCAACGACACGCAGCAGCTTGGCCTGCATGGCAGGGCTGAGTGAGTCCACCTCATCGAGTAACAGCGTGCCGCCCCGGGCACGCTCAATGAGTCCGGACTGGTCGGTAACGGCCCCGGTGAAGCTGCCACGCTTGTGCCCGAACAACTCAGACTCCAGCAGAGCCTCGGGAAGCGCACTGCAGGCCACGGGCGTCAGCCTGTGTGAAGAACGGCGCGAGTGAAGGTGAATACAGCGGGCGAGAAGGTCCTTTCCCGTTCCGGTCTCCCCGGTGATCAGCACCGTGGCGTCTGTGGAAGCGACCAGGTCGCAGACGTCGAGTACGCGAGTGATTGCAGGGGCTCCTCCCAACATTCCGCAGCAACGACAGCGGGGATCGGTTACGTGACCTGATTCGTCCGACGTTTCAGAGTCTCCAGCGGACCCGCACGCGTCGTGGCGCGCCGTCGAACAGCGCACACGGCTGGAAGCGGGTATATGAGGTCCGGTAGCCGCGAGACAGTCGCCCGCCAGATCTGGCAGGGCGAGGAACAGGAGTACGAGGGCGGCCCTGAGCATACTTCACTCTCCCGACTTCCGAGGATTCTGCTCGGGCGTGCTCTGCGATAATGCACTGCGAGGAGGAGGGCTTCCCGACGCGGCACTTTAGAGGGAGGGGCACGACCATTTGGGCCAACTACACGATGCTCGATTCTCGTGCTTCTGGCAACCGGGCCTGCGGCGCGAAAGGTCGCCAAACGCGACATCGCAGTGATGGAAACGGGTCAGATCACGACATCGACCCATCCTGCCCGGTCCACGGTGATCGCCGTAAGGTATTGAGGAACAGCTCCTTAAGCGTACCCATGCGTTCGCGCGAGTCTCGGCCAGAAGATTGCGTTGGTGATAGGCGAGGCACCAGGGCGAACGCAAACCGGGCGTTTCTCCCTTGCGGCCAATCAGACTGCCTCTGAGCCGGAGCTCTCCGGACGATCAGGTGCTTCCGGCACATAGATGGAGTCAAGGGCGAGAAGGGGCCGGCGCAGTTGCGCTGAACAGATGGACAGGGCCCGCAACGGGCCCGCGTAGCGCGGAGGGGCCAATGATGCCGTTACGAAAGACACTCGCGTGGTCGCTCGCATTCCTTCTCGCCCTCACAGTTGCCTGCGACCAAAGCCTGCCGACAGACGTTTCGTCGGACCACCAGGGACCCACTTTCAAGAAAGGAAAGCCCACCGGCCACGAGGCCGGCAACAACCTCTCGTACCCTGTGATCTGGGCCGAAGGGGTCCAGAAGGTGCTGCCCGGGACGCCAGGAATGACACCCATGCTGGCCGGCGATTGGTGGTACTGGTTCGGGCTCGAAGGCACCGATCCTGACATCGTTCCGCTCAGCTGCCCGCCCGATCCGGATGCCGAAGTCGGCGAGATCTACTGCGACGACGGGATACCGGGCTCAGTGACCGGAGCGTCCCCGGCACCGGCTCCGGGCTATCAGCTGGTGAGGGCCTACTTGCAGAAGGATCCCCTGAACACCTGGCAGGCCGGCTCGGCGGACTGGAGGGCCAGCCCGGTGAACGTCCACTGGATCGACTGGGGAGACAACCTCGAATCCGTCGACTGGTACACGCGGTCGCAGGTGCGCACCGAAGTGGTCCTGTTCCAGGACCTGGCGACGCCCATGACCGAGTACGAGATGCGCCACACGTCGGGCTGGGGGATCGACGAGGTGCATGGCATGGCAGCCGACCTTGGTGGAGCGCCGATCCTCGGACCGGGCACGCGCGCGACGGTCTACTCGCCCTGCGCGCGCCTCACGATCCAGAAGCTGCTGGTCGAACGGGATGACATCTCGGACGGCGACCTGACCTGGGTTCCGGCGGTTGGTTGGACCGAGACCGTTCCCGCACCGGAAGGTGACGACCTGATCAACGATGTCGCCCTCTTCAACAAGGCTGTCCATGAAGCCAGCGACGGACCCGGCTACTACAACGCGGAGATCAACGTCAAGGGCCGGATCATCTACGGCTACACCTGGAACGTGCGGAGACTGAACGAGGGTGCCGGTGACTACCGCCTCACCTTCAGCTTCGACCAGACTTGCGGCGCCGCAGCGCTGAACACGTTCTTCGTCGACGGCACGACTGAGATCATGGTTCCGCTTGAAGAGGAACTCCTGGTGGCCGCCGCCGAGGAAGGCGAGTCGCCGGGTGGCGGAGGCACTTCCGGGCTCAGTTTCGCTGACAACCTGACCTACATGGACATCTCCATTCACGAGCGTGGTGGCGGAGGTGGCGGCAGCGGTGGCGGCGGCGGCGGAGGCGGTGGAGGCGGTGGAGGCGGTCGACCTCCGGGAGGCGGCAACCACTGAACCTCTCAATTCAGAGTTTCCTCAACCTGGTCCTGCCGGAGTGAACCGGCAGGGCCGCAACCGGCAAAGTGAGGCACACGATGAGGGCGCACGGACGACACGCGAAGGTGTGTGAAAAGAGCTTGCTCGGCGCCGCGATGCTGCTGTTGGTCGCTGCGGCCTGTTCGAACACAACGCCCCTCGGCCCGGAGGCCGACATCCTGGCCGCTCGCGGCCGCCCGGGTCAGGCGGACGAGATCAGATTCACGGGGACGGTCGACATGGTGTGGCCCGGTGGACAGGGGATGAACGCCCCGGACGACGATCGATACGCTCAAGCCGGCCTGGCCGCCTTTCCGGGAGTTGCGCCGGGAAGTCCGAGCTCCGGCAACTTCGCATACCGCGTCATCGCGCAGGACGAAACTCTGCACCGCGAGATCGGCGCCGAGCTGTACTACGTGAACATCGACACGGAAGTGGCTGAAGTGCGTTTCCTGGGTGTGGTGGTGTCGGACACGAAGCCGTGCGGCGGCTCGGGCCACGGGAGCGGCGGTTGTTCGCATGATGACGGTACGAGCCACGACGATGGCGGCTGCTCGCATGATGACGGTACGAGCCACGACGATGGCGGCTGCTCGCATGATGACGGCACCACCCATGACGACGGCGGCTGCTCACACGACGATGGAACCAGCCATGATGACGGCGCCTGTTCCGGCGGCGGCTCGACCGGGGGACACGGTGAGCCCGGTGGCACCGGAGGATCGGGCAACCATCCGAACGGCAGCGACTGCCGGATCGGGCAGGTCGTGCTCGGGTGGGCTAGGGACGTCGGTACGCCCGGCCGCAAGGGTGATCGGATCTCTTGGAAGTGGTTCTATCCCGATGCGCCGAAGGTGCTCGAGATCAACGCGGCTATCGCAGCTGATGCGGAAATCACCTGGCCGTGCAAGTTGTGCGAGAAGGAGATCATCGGAGGAAACCTGGCGCTACACATCGACTAGCTACAGGCCCGGTAGGATCCATGCGCCGGAAACGGCCATGGGGGGAACGCCCGCCCTGCCCATCCTACCGGGTCCTTCCTCGAGTGGCGAATGGGCCGGAGGTCCGCCCGGCCCACAGCGGACGGGCCTCCACTCCTCCCTCTCTCTCTCTCCCTCTCTCTCCCTCCGGACTCGGGTTGTGACCTTTCCCCCCAAGCCATCGTCAACTACACGGAGGGAGTGGGGCCGCTCATCGAGATCCGTCTCACGGGTCGTTTCGGCCACTTCCTCAGATCGGCTAACCAAAGAGGGCGGGCCCAGGAGAAGAACCATGTTCCGTACGCAGCTCGCCTTGCAGGCGTTGATGGCGGCCCTTGTCCTCACCTCGCTGGGTCTCGCCGCATGTAACGCCGAACCGAACCCCACCGGGCCTGTAGTGATGCTCGAGCCGGAGTACGCGGGCTCGGGTCCGCACGGAGGCCCGGGAACAGTGGCCCTGGAGATCCTCGATGTGGCGCTCTCGTCGGAGATCATGGCCTACTACACCTACCTGTACGCTGCCGAGGACTTCGGAAGCCCGTTTGACAGGATTCGCGACGCCGAGCTGAGACATGTCGAGGCGGTTCAGAATCTGTACGTCAAGCGGGGATTGGAGGCCCCGGCGCTGGAAGAGCCGGACGGTGTGCTGACATTCGGGACCCGGCCACTGGCCTGTCAGGCAGGCGTGGCCACGGAACTCGAGGTCGTCGCCCGGTACGAAGAGCTCATTCCTCTCTTTCCGACGGACGTAGCGAAGGTCTTCCTGCAACTGCAGAAGGTGTCCGAGGATAATCACCTGGAGGCCTTCCTGGCCTGTTCGTAGGTATCCACCTGGGGGGGGGGCACGGTTGCCCCCCCTCTCAAACCAGCCTAGCAGAACTTGAATGCCTGCGGCGGCACTTCGGGCGCTTCGCTTTGACGAGCAGTGAACCCAATCTGTCCCAGAAACTGTCCCACCCGGGGATTCGCAGATGAAGAAGGCGCGCTGGTCACTCTCGTAACCGACGCGCCCAGAAGAGATTCGAGAAATGACCCCGGCGCGACTCGCTGTCGAGCGGAGCGAGTCATTCGAGCACCGGAGGTGCGAGACTACGCGCGACCTTCGGATTAGGAATGCGGTTGCTGGGGTGGCCTCTCGGGAACAAGGCAGACAGGACAGACCAATCTCGGGTCACGGAGAGTCTGCTGGGTCTGCCCCCACCGGCGGCGTCGGGTCAAGACACGGGTCAAGACGGAGCCCTCCGGCCAGCTGAAGGAACCGCCCACGGCCGTGCCCGGCCGGATCTACTGAAGATCAGGCGCTGGACGATTCCGGCGCTCGGTGAGGGCGCGACGGCCCTCGGTTCTCGGCCTTGCGACTTCGTCAATCACGGAAGCGCGAGGCGGGCGAGCGCCACTATCCGGCAAACCTTGCTACGATGTTGAACTGCTCATCAAAGACCACGTGGAGCACAAACTCGCTGTCGGCCGCGCCTCTGTTCTCGGGATCAACCACAACATACACGGTGCCGATGCGCACAATGTGGACGGCCTTTGCTTTGCCTGAGGTCCCGGTAGCGTTCTTGTATTCGCGGGCCGCCTCCTTGCACGTTTTGCTATCGGTGATGAGCTCAACCTCCGACAGAGGCACAGGACTGATTCCCCACACCGAGCGTGTCTTCACCGACTGTTCATCAGTATCCGTCGCGAGCTTCTGGGCATAGGTGAGCAGCCCCGAGGAGGCGTCGTCAGCTGGCAGGCACTGGGCTTTAGCAACGATCGGTGTGAGCGGGAGGGTCAACAATCCCGCCACGATCAATAGCAAGATTCGTGTCTTCATGGCGCGTTCTCCACAAGAGGAGGCGTCCAATGCGTAGACACAGGAAGCCCGATAAATCAATGACCCCGGCGCGACGCGCAGTCGCCTCCATCAGACCGAGTTCGAGTTTGGACGGGTGGGATCAGCACCAGTCTCCTTCTCCGGCGCACGCGATAGATGATGCCACGAACAAGCCGCCCAGGAGAATCCCAAGCACGCCGAGTGGTGTGACGCCCTTTCCTTGGTACTCCAGACCACGCACGTCGGCCAGTGGGATCGTCAGCCGCTCGCCATAGTGGGAATAGGAACCCGCGATGCTGTCGCCCACAAGCTCGGCATCGTGAACGATTTCGCGCTCCCCGTCTGCGTAGGTAACCCTGACCGTGTGATGATCGCCCACCTTCTCGGGTTCGATCTTGGTGTATACGGTGCAACCAGCGAGGACCAAAGCGACGATCGCGAGAAGGGCGCGCATTGTGGCCTCCAGTTCGGGTTACTGGAAGTCTCGCGCATGGCACTCAAGTGGGAATCAAGCGGGTGGGCCTCCTTGACTGCCGCTTGATGCCTGACCGATTATGATCTGCGAGGCAAAACGAGTCTTGTTTAGGCCGCTCTGAGGTTGGACTCTTGGATCCAATGCATCTGTTTGCGCTCGTATCGCTGACGGGGGCCCTGCTCAACTGGTCTGCGTGGCGGAGAGCCGAACGTCCTGAACGAGAGATGGAGACCAAGATCCTCGATCTCCCGGAGGATGTCCTGGACTCGGCTCTTCACGTCGGTACCGAGTTCGCCTGGCATCTGGAAGATCTCCCCCGTGCTATCCAAGCACTGCGAAGTGCTGGCTTGGCAATCCTGGGCGGCGAGGTCTGGGCCGTTCGTCTCAAGTCCGACTGCATTCCGAGCGAGTCGACATCCCAGCGCGATAACCTGGATCCCGTCAAGCGTCGGTCGGGGCTTGTTCTGTTTGACGATGACGAGTTGGTCATCTATGGCGGCATTCCACGGCACGGCCTTGGTCCGCTCACCGTCTTTCACTGGGAGGTGAAGCCGAGACAGGAAGGCGAAGACTGGGAATCCTTTGTCGCCAGATCTGCGGAGGAGACTTGGGAGTGGGTAGAAGCGACGAAGGTTGAGTACCAGGTGTCGCCCCGTTTGTCTCGGTCCGTGTTCTACAACGTGGTCCTAGCGGGAGAAGGCTGGGAGACGAGGACCCACTGGCCTCGAATGCGCGTCGACTGAGGCCGATGGCACGTCGATTCGCGAACCCTGCTTGCGCCCGATCAGGGGCCGCAGGCATCGG
>Ga0209567_10001633_pt1 | contig 11328 bp, 3 predicted proteins | sample COG_12_FD_184756 | JGI IMG/M metagenome (GOLD analysis project Ga0209567, IMG submission 184756) | Pelagic marine sediment microbial communities from the LTER site Helgoland, North Sea, for post-phytoplankton bloom and carbon turnover... | ecosystem: Environmental > Aquatic > Marine > Neritic...
TCTGTGAAATTTAATAAGCTTACTTTTTGTTTTAATGCAAACCAACTGCCTGTGGGTTGCAGCTTACACCCAAATTAAATTCATCAATTTAATTCAAATGGCTTAATAAATTAAAAATGACGGTCCAATTTGCAATCAGGATAAATGCTATTGCTTCCCAAATAACCTTGCAAGGAGGCAGCGATTCTCAACACCAACTGCCTGTGGGTTGCAGTGAATATCCAAATTAACCAAGTCTGATTAATTCAACTAGTTTATAAATGATAGTTAAAAGTATAATGTGCACTCAGGATAAATGCTACTGCCTCCCAAATAGCATTGCCAGTAAGCAGCGATTCTCAACACCAACTGCCTGTGGGTTGCACCGGGCATACAAATTAACCAAGTCTAATTAAATCAAATAGCTTACAAATTACAATAAATAGTATAATGTGCACTCAGGATAAATGCTACTGCTTCTCCAAATAGCCTAGCATGTAAGCAGCGTTTTTCAACACCAACTGCCTGTGGTTTCTCACGACGAATTCTGCATCCCAAAATATTTTTTATTATTTTCTATTTTTCCTTATTTGAGCGGATTTTTCGGGCCAATTCCAAATTAAAATGACTGTTGTTCAACAAAAAGTGTCAATTGATCACCCACAAGAGTGTCAACCAATCTTGTTTATAAATGTTTGTCTCGGCCGGGTTGCAACATTCATTCAATATGGCGGCAAATTCAAGCTCTCTCCGGGCGCCTCAAATGCATCCAAAACCGATGCAAATTATTAATTTAAAGTTGCAAACTAATGTGAGATGGTCAGTGGTTCTTTTGCAATCGATGATTAATAATATCTGGCTCTATAGTGGTTTTTACCACGCGCGAAACTCTCCGGTTTCACTCGCGTGAATCTTGCCCAAGTTTTTGCACAGAGCGTCTTTCGAAACAACCCTGCTCGCAGTCGCCACTGTAGTAAACTGGGGGTTTACTTACCTGAGGATCTGGACGGATCCCTCAGGAATCGTTGTGTCGGACTCAATAACACTGTGGCGCCTCCGGCGACACCGAATATCGCGAAACCGCGGACCTGATCAGGTTATGTAATAATTCTTGTAGAACGCAGCAGCCGACTGAAGTTGGATCCAGAACGAGGCGCGCACGAATAACCGGAAGGGTTGGTGTAATACGCGGACCGGACTGGGTGCGGCGGTCGTCGTTCACTACATTCCCCCCCGTCTTGTGAGCCTCTGTTCCCGGGGTTGAATATTGGATCCAGAGTTCAGGTATTACTTATATGCTCAATCACTTCTGGGACTACAGCTTTTCATGCCAATAGTCCAGCTTCACCACAAGCAAATCTAATCTAAATTCAAGACTACAGCCTTTTATGCCAATAGTCTTTACACTTCTATTACATGCTTACTTCCGGAAGGCCACTTCACGGTTATAAGTCAACACTTCTGAGACTACGGTTTCACATAACAGTGGCCTCACTTCAAATTTTCATACAACTTCGGCTGTATTAAAAAACTGTTCCAAAGTCTTTGCATTGTTTGCTTCCGGAAGGCCATATCTCTGAAATTGGCGAACACTTCTTAGGCTACGGTTTCCTGTACCAATGGCCTCTATCCCAAACCAACATTATCCTACACCTTCGGCAGTGCACGTAGACCGAATCGGAGTGCTGTTAGAAATCCTCTGCCTTACTTGCTTCCGGAAGACCATATCTCTGCAATTGGCTAACACTTCGGAGACTACGGTTTCCTGTACCAGTGGCCTCTTTTCCAAACCAACGTTATCCTACAACTTGAGCAGTGCATGTAGACGGAAATGGTAGGGCCGTTCCAAATAATGTGCGCTGATTACTTCCGGAATACACTATACACTGAAATTAATACACTATTCTGAGACTACGGTTTCATTTACCAGTGGCCTCTCTTCCAATCCAATACCAAGGCTACGGCTTTAGATATGCCAGTGGCCTTACAGGGGTGCTTCTTAATATGCAGTCCTGGTGCCATACAGGGCTTTGCCATTCTGTGCTGTTGCCTGCAGTACGGCATGTAGGGGCATCCTCCTGATGTTGGCAATCTCCTTAGCGACATCCCCGATGAAGGCTGGGGTGTTCATTTCCTGGGATCGGTGCACCTGTAAGTAGGGGGAGTCTGTCTCGATCACCAGCTTGTTCAAAGGTACGCGTTGGAGAGCATTCCGCTGGATGGCATCGAATCCTACAACGGCCCCTGTGAAACCGAAGTGGCAGTTAGGGAATTGTTGGCTCCAGGACTCATACACCTCTTCATCCCCAGTAAAACAATGAAGGTGTATCCTCTGGAACCGTAGACACTTCCGCTTCACTATGTCCAGACATCTTGCATGGGGAATCTTGCTATATGTGTCCTTCCTACTTCCCCGGACGTGCAACACCAAAGTCAGGCCTAGTCCACAGGCGTCAAGAACTTTCTCGAGCACTGCTTCCTGTTCTGCCCACTTGGACTCGGGGACGCCAAAGTCCAGTCCAACTTCGCCGAGGGCACTGGTCCTAGGGTCAGCAAGGTAGTGCTGGAGTTGCCTCCATCTTCCCTCGTCCAGGTCCCTCACCTTTTTGGGATGAACTCCGACGGCGATCCTCCATTTAGGGCTGTCCGGAAATTTCAATCCATCATAGTCATTGGGATCGCAGTACACCACAACACCTTCTCTTATTCCAACACGGTAATCGGGTGTGCGTCCCACGTAATGGTTTAGGGTGTCCTCCACCGTAACCAGGTCTTCTGTCCTCCAGTTGTTCATCCTATCTAGATGGAAATGGCTATCGAAGGCCAAAGGAAGACTCAGGTCCACATCAACTTGTACAGATGGTCTGATGGGCTCCCGGGTGACTTCCAGATAGGGATTCCTAGGACTCTCCGCTGGGGATCTCGCTGCGCTCGACCTTAGTGGGTTATCTAGTGGTAGGTCCCTTACTTGAGCTTCCTCCATTACAGGATCCACTGCTGCACTCTGTTCTGAGCCTTTAGACATCGGAACAGTCAGATCAAGAGGTGCTTCAGAAGTCTGAATCTCCGAGCTTGGGTGCATCGGAGACTCTCCTGTATGAATAACGGGTACGGGGCCTGTCCGATCTGCTGACGGTGCTTCAGGACTCTCCGAGCTTATGTACATCGGAGACCCTAATGTTCGCGTAACATCTACTGGGCCAGTCAGATCTGCTGCTGCTGCTTCAGGACTCTCTATTAAGGTACCGGTTACGGGATCGGCCGGTGGTCCCAGGGATGCCGCACTTGGATCCGCTGGGTTTCTTCTAGCCGATGCCTTCCAGAACTCCTCCCGCTGGTTGTCATCAAGGTGGTTTGACAAGAACAACATCGGCCTCCAATGGATGAGGCAGGCGACAGAGTTTGGGGGTTCCAGGCTGAAGTGGTCACAGGGCCCTTCCTCTAGGATCTCATGCATTCTTGTCATTGCTTCCACAATCTCGGCTGAGATGTCCAAGGGAGAATCCACTCGCCAAGTCTTAATGACGTATCGCAGTAGGTCTTGGAGAGGGCGGTCTTCCCCTAGAATGGCTTCTGCGAGATACTGTAGCCCATCAAGACGGCAATCTTTCAGATACTCGGCTTCTGGTTTGACAGGGGTTGAGTATATATAAAACTCCGGTGGCAGATGATAGTACGCGTGCCATTTTAGTTTGTGAGAATTGTGCTCACAGTTTTTAGCTGGGCAGGTTTTCTTGGCGGAACTGCTTCCTGTTTGGGTAGGGTGTGCTTCATAAAGCTTCCTCTTCCGACCACCGGGCTTCTGCAGAGTCGCAGGGGGCGCCTGTCTGGCCCTGTTTGGTTGGTAGGGTGCCTTTGGTTGGTAAGGTGCCTGGTCCAAAGATATATTCTGGCTGGATGGTTCTACCACCTCAGCATGGCGTACCTGCCTGGTCCCACTTTGTCCACAGATCATCTGTAATTCAAAATCCCGGTGCTGGGAATTATAAAACACCCTAGATCTTACTGGAACTTCTGCCCTAGTTTGTGATGTTGGTGGGCGACTCTCCTTGGATCTGTAGTGGCGTCTATGACCTCGTCTGGGCTCATCTCTGAAGTGCACTACTGGAGACGGCTTCTGCTTCCAATCTCCTCGATGCTCTTTATGTACCTCCGGGGACGGTTTTGTGGTCCAATCCCCGGTGCACTGCACAGGTTCAACAGGTTCAGGCTCTGGGGATGAAGCTCTGCCCTCAAAGTAGACATGGCTAGCTACTCTCCCCTCCTTCAGACGGAAATCCCTCGTCTCCTCCTGAGGTGTAGACTGAAACCTCTTTGGTGGTGGCAGGTTCATATTTTTCAACTTATGGGGCAAGTTCCTAACTATCCACTCATGGGAGAAGAATAGGGTGGCTTCACGTTGGACTTTGCTGACCCAAACGAAATTATCTAGGCTCGTAGCTACCCAATACTGTTGCTTTAGAATCTCTCCCATAGTGTCTGACGTCAGTGACATGTCTAGTCCAAGGTTCTGAAGCAATGTTTTAGGCTCCACAAGAAATCCTCTCGCCGTATTCTGCCGGACTTCCTGTGTGAACTTGGACTCGGTCCTCCTCTCTGACCTCCAATTTCTCCTTGGACTTCCACTCTCCGATGGGCTATCCATTTTTAAGAATAAGGGCCTCCGGTTTATCTCCAAGAGATCCCAGTGTGTTAGATAAGCCGCTGAAGTAGATACACTAAACTAGCGGAAGCACAAATATACACACGAAACAACCACTAGGCACTCCGGTTTATCTCCAAGAGACCGTTTGTGATAAGTCACTGCACAAATATACACAAAAAACAATCACTAGGTACTCCGGCTTATCTCCAAGAGACCGATTGTGATAATTCACTGCACAAATATACACACACACAAAAAAAAATCACTAGGTACTCCGGTTTATCTCCAAGAGACCGATTTTGATAAGTCACTGCAGTTACACAAACTAACTCATAACTTGATCACACAAACACTTTGAAGTTCTCCTCCAGCTTCTCTCTAAGAGGATCTGTGTTCCTGAAAATCAAGGAAATGAATTAGTCATGCAATTACAAGTTAACAGAAAGCTGGGTTAACCTTACATATGGGACAAATGTAGGATGAGATGGTTTCTGCAACGTCAGGAGTGACATGGACACAGTTGCCATGATACCACTCTTCACATTTCTCACACTGTATCATGAATTCGCCCATGTCCGGCTTTCTACATAGACAGTATAACTTTTCCTTTTGGTTGACCAGTAGGCCTTGCTCTCTCAGCTTCTGTAGCCATACCGGCAAGTCTCTGTCTAGACATCTCTTCAACTTATCATGATTTGCTGTGCATTTCTTGTTCCTCATCTGGACCCTGTACAAGTAAGGGGATAGTTTGGTTAGGATCACTCCTGGACCCTTCCATGGAGGGAGCAACTTCTTGGCTTTGCCCTTAGGTTTACTGCAGTCCAGCATGAGGACGACATCCCCTTCTTCATAGGACTTCTCCAAGACCTTGACGTCATGGTCCCGTTTCATGCGCTTCAGATTGGATTTTAGGTTGGTACGGGCCACCTCATGCGATGTCTTGATAGCCTCGGCGAGTTCAGTGACATAATCCTCACACTCTTTGCCTTTTTCCCGCACTCTTCCTCGACTGGTAGGGAAAAGCAGGTCAGCAGGCTGGTTGATTTCTCTTCCCAGCATCAACATATTCGGTGTAAACCCCGTCTGGCGGTTTACGGCGGACCTCAAGGCCCCTGCAATCTGGGGTACGAACCTGTCCCACTGATTTTGGTTTTTGCCGATATAGCATCGAACCGCGTCCATCAGCGTCCGATTATATCTCTCAACCTGGCCGTTCCCGGATGGACGATATGGAGTTGTTCGAGCTTTGTGGATTTGGAGCAATTCACAGAGCTTGGAAAACAGCTTGCTCTCAAAGTTTCGACCTTGATCTGAATGAATTTGTAGCGGGCACCCAAATCTGGAAAAGAATTCATTGACTGCCGCTTGTGCTGTCACCTCGGCTGTCTGTGATGGTAACGGCACACATTCAACCCATTTGGTAAATTGGTCCACCATTACCAGTATGTGTTCATTTCCATTGGGACTTTTGGGAAGGGGACCCAGAAAGTCAATATGTACCTTCTCCATTGGAATTCCTGCATGGAAGACTGTCATCCTACATTTGGCCTTTCTGGTGGCCTTTTTACTATGATTGCATGCTTCACAGGACTGCACATATCTAGCAACATCCTTGGACATCCTGTACCAGAAGTATTTGGCCTTTAAGCGCTCTTTAGTTCGACTTATGCCCTGGTGTCCTGATAGCGGTATGTCATGTTCCAACTGGAAAACATCCTTCTTCGAGTTCTGTGGAACAACTAATTGATCAGTACCATTATCTTCTGGGTCTTTCTTCCAAATGAGGTCATCTTCCATGTAAAACAAGTCTCGATTGATCCACAGATATTTCTCAGCAGCCCCCATCAGCATGACCTGGTCTTCTGATGGCTCCTCACCAGATTTAAGCCACTTGAGCAAGGTATCAAGCTCCGAGTCCTTCTGGTACTGGTCTTTCAGATCAACTGGTGCCTCAAGCCCTGCGTTTCCCCCTGCAGTTACTTTACTAATGTTGTGAACTGCCTTACGTTCTTCCAGAAACACATTACCATCTGATATAACCAGAATGGCATGTACCTTTTCCCCTGCAGGTTCGGTCTGCTCATGCTGTTCTTTGAACTCCCCATCTTTGTTTGGTGTGACAATATTTACTGAGCTAAACTCCTCCTGCTCTTTGTCTGGGGAGAGTTTTGACAGTGGAACTACATCGTCTACCTCTTGTACGAAGCCAGACCAGTTTTTGTGGGCTTTCCTACAATAGGGACACCCCCCGCATGGTAATCCCTGGAGTTCTCTTTCCATCGAGCCCAGATTGTAATTTCCACAGGTCTCGTCTTCGGGGGTCATTCTAGACATCGGATCAGCATTGGTATGGTCAGCGCCCTTCCTATGGAGTACCTTGTAGTCGTATTGACTGAGCTCTTCTATCCACCTGGCAAGCTGCCCCTGTGGGTTCTTGAAACGTAGCAGCCAGGTTAGGCTACTGTGGTCTGTCCTCACCTTGAAATGCCTCCCGAGTAAATAATGTCGGTATTGTCTCATAAATCTGACTATGGCCAACAGCTCTTTCCTCGTTACACAGTAGTTAAGTTGTTCCTTGGACAAAGCAACACTACCATAGGAAACCACTTTTTCTTGTCCGTCCTGCACTTGCACCAATTCAGCCCCAATCGAATGGTTGGAGGCATCTGTGTCTAGAATGAAGCTGTCTTTGGAGTTCGGTAAGGCCAACAAAGGTGGGGATATAAGAGCCATCTTGATGCATTCAAAGGCTTTTTGCTGTTCTTCGTGCCATTTGAACTTCTGCTTCCCGGTAATTTGGTACAGTGGAATGGCCATCTGGGCATAATTCTTCACAAAAGCTCGGTGATAGTTCGCAAGCCCTAAGAATTGCTCGACCTCTCTAGTGGTGGTTGGGGTGGACCAGTTCTTAACTACAGAGATATGATCCTCGGTCATTTCAATCCCTTCCTCACTCACCCATCTGCCCAAAAATTCTACCCTCTTCTGAAACAGTACACACTTCTTTGGTTTCAGTTTGAGCTGGTAAAAGCGTAGCCTCTCAAAGATAACTGCCAGGTTTCCCAGGTGCCCTTTGAACGTTTTCCCCAAGGTCAAAATGTCATCGAGGAAGGCCAAGACGATATCCCAGTTGAGTCCTCGTAACACTAAATTCATCACCCGTGAGTAGGTGGCGGGTGCATTGCACAACCCAAACGCCATGGAAACAAATTCAAAGAGGCCATACTTGGTTGTAAACGCAGTCTTCTTACGGTCTTCTTCCGCAATTTTAACCTGCCAATAAGCGGAGTTGGCATCCAGTTTAGAAAACCACTGATTTCCGGCCAGCGTGTCTACACATTCCTCTACCAAGGGCAGTGGAAATTGATCTTTGGACGTAACGGCATTCAGGGCACGGTAGTCAACACACCAGCGCACATTACCATCCCTCTTCCGGACCAAAACTGGAGCCGAGGCCCACTCAGACACTGATGGCTGGATGACCTTTGCCTTGAGCATCTTCTGTAAATGGGCAGCTTCTTCTTCAGCAAAGCCCAACGGTGTTCTTCGGAAACGCTGCTTCACAGGCTTTGCATCCCCAGTTTTGATTTGATGCTCAATTGCAGTAAAGTTCCCTAGGTCCAACTCATCTCGCGCAAACACATCCTGGTACTCTACCAAGAGCTTCTTCAGTTCACAGACCTGTGGTTTATCAAGGTTTTCTGCTGACCTTTGTAAAAGGTCCTCCAAATGACCTGGAAAATCCTTCATCCCAACAGGTTGTTTTGGGTCTTCTGGTGCTCCAGGAGCTTCTTCAACAACCTGGCTGTTCTTATTGTCACTCAATGTAACTCCAGGAGTTTTTTCAACATCCTGGTTGTCTCCATTTACTGACACCGCTGCTGCAACTTCCTCAGCTTGCCCTAAACATCTATTCTTTCTCAGCTGTAGGTAGTTATCAGTAGGGTTAATCACACAAACCCTAGGTCCATACGACTTTCCATAAAGTATCTTTGGAATGATCACTTTCAAGTTGGGATCTGGCTCCAGCATGTAGTCCTGTAACTTCTGATCAAGCACACATTTCACTAGTTTCACAGTGTTAGGTGGGATGACTACTTTCTTCTGAACTCTTACCCTTGATACTCGGAATTCCTCTGACTTATTCCCAAATTCCATCTGGATGTCTTCATCTTCAAATGCAAATTTAGCATCCTTTATATTGATGCCCACTTTCCACTTCTTCATCAGATCTATCCCCAACAACATCTGGTCTTCAATAGGTGCAACATACACATTTTCATTAAAAGTTTTATTCCCAATGCATAGCTGCACTGGTCCTACCACAAAACCTTTCATTCTCATTTCTCTTCCCGCTGTGTTCAGAATCACTCTCTTCATAATAGTCGGTTTTTTCCCCAAACTATCGTAAAGCTGGTCAGAAATTATAGTGACCTCTGCTGCTGTGTCGATCACGGCTTTTACAGTCTCTCCGCCAACCGACACTGGTATTCGAAACATTGCATTTGAACACATTTGACGGATCGTTATCACTTCTTCCGGATCATCAATCACGGTTTGGTAGTCCTCTTCTTCAACTGGGTCACCCTCGTCTTGGTTTGTCCAAACCAGTTCTTCTAACCCACCGCTATCAGAATCCCTTTGAGAGAGATCCCAATTTGCAGCCGGTACTGGTGTTCCATCCAATGGCATTCCATCAGGCTGTTGGGAAAGCAGCGGCTTTGTTTGCCAACCACTCTCCCCATCTGGCTCCTCTTCATCACTAGGGATACCATCCACTGGCACTGCTTCAGGCGGTCGGGAAAGCAGCGGCTTTGTTTGCCAACCACTCTCCCCATCTGGTTCCTCTTCCTCACCAGGGGTATCAACTTGTTCATTTTCATCCGACACTAACCTCCCATACTCATCATTTCTGGCTGGGCCCCTTAATTCTGTGGTCGACGGTTGGCCCCCTGCATCGACCCATCGGAGTTTAAATCGGCCTCTCTTTCTTCTTCCACCTGACTCACTCTCAGCTTGAGGTCGGGACAGTCTCGTTTGATATGGCCCTCAGCACCACACTGGAAACATCCCTGCTTCCTACCAGGTGAGGGGGATCTTGGTCGTCTGAAAGACATGGCTGCAATGACAGCTTCCATCTTAGCAAGCTTCATGTCTATTTTCTCTACAGTCTGTCTGACACCACCCATGTTCTTCTCAACTTCATCCATCCTGCTTCCTATTGAGGACACATGTTTCTCAAGATCAGACTTGGTATCTGTAAATCTTACTCTTGGACCAGTCCCTTCATTGCTGTCGGGGTGCCATCTCGAGCTTTGGCCCACCGCATAGACCCCAGGGTAGACATTTTCCTCCTCATAATCAGGAAACTGGCTTATCTGGCGGACATCTTTTCGCTGATACCTGCCATAGGACATAACTCGGTTGGTGTGCTGAAACCATTTAACCTGGTCGAGAGCTTTTTCCACTGTCATCGGCCTTTGGTTTATTGCATATTGTCCCGCTTCTCTATCTTGTAACCCCTGACAGAACTTTAACGCCGCTTGTTTCTCCACATGTTCTTCCGGCAAATGCTGAAATGCCTTGGTAGCCATGGTGATAGCTCTATCTGCCCACTCTCTAACCGTTTCTTCAGGTTGCTGCTTGGTATACTGGAATTTAATCTGCAGAGTCTCAGGCAGCTCCTGCATTCCGAACCTACTTTCCATTTTTGCAACTAGATCAGAGAAATCAATGCTTGGCTCCCGTTCTAACAGATTGGTGTGGAATTCACTGGCTTTTCCTTCCAGGCACCAACAGAGCTGTCTCTTTCTCTGTGCTGCAGACCACTTTTGGTCATCGGCAAAGGAGGTGAATTTGGAGAAAAAGGCCTTCCAACTGCTACTTGGGTCCCCTTTGAACGAAATTCCTTTTGGCAAATTTGTACTCCTTTGAGCAGTGGTTTTATAGTCCAACTGCTCCTTGTCACGCTTTGCAAGTGTATTGGGGGGTAACTCCGGTGCATATTTTGGACGGACACTTGGACCACCCGTAACATAGTCTCGTGGGGGCATATGGCCGATCGCATCTACATCAGGTGTCTGGGGGGCCTGTGGTTGCCAGTAGCCATATCCTGGCATGCTCATTGGCTTTTCCCATGGATCCCCTATCCTTAAACCCTTTAGGTCTGGCATCATCCTTTGGCTTGGAGGGCTGTATTCTTCAAAGTCTAGCATCTCCAACAAAGCACCAGTCACTCGGAGCCTTGGCAACAATGACAGATGCTCCTGTTTTAGGCTACCATAATGCTCTCTCATATCCATGATTGCCTCTGCATTAGCTCTTCCAACACCGGGCAGAGCTGTCAAATCGCGGTATGAACACTCATTTATCTTAATTCTATAGGCCATGGTGAAGGTTAACCCAGCTTTATTACAGGTATCAACAATAACAACAGTTAACAAATTGTAGATAGATCTATCTTGTTTAATCTAATATCACAAATAATTCAACAACCAAACAGCGACTTGAGAATGTCAGCCGTCTGCGAAATTTAATAAGCTAACTCTTGTTTTAATAATGCAAACCAACTGCCTGTGGTTTGTAGCTGGCACACAGTTTAAATGTATCTAATGAAGTTTCAAAATTTATTCAACACAAACTGCGACTTAAGATATGTCAGCTGTCTGTGAAATTCAATAAGCTTACTTTTGCCTTAATGCAAA
>Ga0209567_10001634_pt1 | contig 11326 bp, 9 predicted proteins | sample COG_12_FD_184756 | JGI IMG/M metagenome (GOLD analysis project Ga0209567, IMG submission 184756) | Pelagic marine sediment microbial communities from the LTER site Helgoland, North Sea, for post-phytoplankton bloom and carbon turnover... | ecosystem: Environmental > Aquatic > Marine > Neritic...
AGTACTGATTAACCAGGATGTTTGCAGAGGCTGCAAGTACTGCATCCAGGCCTGCCCCTACGGGGCGCCCCAGTTCAACTCGGTAACCGAGAAGGTGGAAAAATGCACGTTCTGCGTCCATCGCCTGGAGGCAGGGTTGGAGCCGGCCTGTGTAAGTACTTGTGTCGGCAACGCCTTGCATGTGGTGCAGGATTTTGATCCCAACGAGTCGGGCCAGAATGCACCAACAGGCTTTGCCGATCCATCGCTCACCGTGCCTGCCGTGAAATTCGCAACGGGGCCATAAGTGTCGATCGCAAAAGGGTACAAGAACTCGCATAGCGGGAAGCACGAACATGCGGGGGGACCCGTTCACGAACTACCAACAGTCATTAGCTGTAGGAAGGTGACCAGCCTATGAAGAAAGACACTGACTCAGCCTATCAAGATGCCGTGGCCAGGGGCAATATGTACCGCTTCCTTTCTACGATTTATCTTCAAGCCCCCACAAAGGATCTTGTGCTGAACGTGACCGATGCAGAATTCCTTGAGGATCTCGCCTCCCTGTTCAGCGGAAGTCCGGTACCGGAACTGGGCAACTATGCCGGGTCTGTCGATCTTGAGAATGACCTTGCCGCAATTCAACAGGATTATATGGGAATGTTCGCGGTGCCTGCCGGCCGATATGTTACGCCGTTTGAGGATGTTTATCGCGGAACAAGGATGGATGGCAATCAGGAAAGAGGCCCCCTGCTGGGAGTACAGGCGATTGCGGTAAAGATCATGTACCGAATAGCTGGTGCTAAGATGGATCGCGCCTGCAGGGAACTGCCGACCCACATCGGTGTAGAGCTGGCCTTCATGAATTACCTGTGTGACTGCGAAGCAGCCGCAATATACGATGAACCAGCGACTGTTCCGCCAGATGATGGAACAGGTACAGAATCGGGTATCGGTATATATCGTGAACTACAGAGACGATTTCTCAAAGAGCATCTAAATGACTGGTTTCCTCAACTCAGTCAGGCAATACAGGAGAAAGCAACGACGCCGTTTTACCGCGCCTTGTCTCAGGTGACCGAAGAGTTTATTGCGCGGGATACGAACAACCAGGAAGCGCAAATCCTTGCGGACAAACGTGCACAGTTGGTGCAAAGGACAGCAGCGATCCCCCAGCCAGGATAGAAAAGATGAAATTAGGAATTATTTTGGACGCCGTTCTGGATGAGACGCACCACGTCTCTGTGACTTCTGAGCTTTGTAAGCGGGTGCGTTTCCGCAGAAGTACCTGTCAGAACTGCGTGGACGTCTGTCCCGACAATGCCATCACTTTGTCACCAGGCCCCGGCATCAACGATAACTGCTCTAACTGTGGCCTCTGCCAGAATGCCTGCCCTACAGAAGTGTTCCAGAACGACGTCAATTGGGACCGGCATCTCTTTAAACAAGTGGAGTCATTGCTCAGCAAGGATCAGACATCGGGCGTCAAAAAAAGATTGTTTATACACTGCAGTCAGGCCAAAAAACAGAACAAGAACTCACTTGCTATTCACTGTTTAGGAAAACTGAGCGAAAATGTCTTCCTGGGCGCCGTACTGTCTGGCCTGACCGAGATGAACTTGGCAAAAGGCCACTGCTCGCAATGCCATCTAAAAAATGGAGAGACATTACTTACGAGCTCGATGACAACTTCCCGGGAAATGGTGGAAAATATTGGATTAAACAAGTTAGCGCTAAGGCTGATCGAAGCGCAAAAAGACAGTTTTAAAGACGCACCAATAACCCGCAGGGAGCTGTTTTCAAAAATCGTTCATCGGGAAACCGTTGACGCTACATCCGTCCTGTCAGAGCAGGCCGATGGGGATATAGCCAATACACCGCTGGAAATGAAGGCTGGTACAAGACCGTCACCCAAGAGGGAAGTACTGCGTAATCTGATAAAACAAAATGGGCGAGGTAATAACAATGTAAATACAATCCACCAAGCACTCCCCTGGAAAAAAATGAAAGTAGATGAAGCAAACTGTGTAGCCTGCGCAATCTGCGTTAACGTCTGCCCAACTGGGGCACTTACCAAGATATTTGAAAACAATCAGGTCGTCCGTCACCTGGATAGCAGTTTATGCACCAACTGTTACCTCTGCCAGGAGGCCTGTCCCGAGCGTGTAATCAGCTTTGAAAAAGCATATGCCGCTACTGATCTCAATAAAGCGCATACATACGTTGTCGCCAGAATAGATATGACTTCATGTGCCATATGTGGGGAAACCATACCCGCGAGACGCGGCGTAATATGTACCACTTGTGAAAAAAGGCAAATATCGCCGATGTTCATGAATGTCTAGAAGGCGGGACATGAGGAACGTCCGAAGCAGTATGTTTCGTTATGAATAATACGGGAGCACACAATCGATCGGGTTTGATTGATCCATTCAATCGCAGGATCGAGTACCTGCGGCTGTCAGTTACGGATAAATGTAACCTGCGCTGTTTCTATTGTTTGCCGAAGCGCTTCAGGGATTTCCAGCAACCGGCTCATTGGCTGGATTTTCACGAGATTCGGCGTGTTATTGCCGCCTTTTCCGGTCTGGGTGTCAATCGTGTGAGAATAACCGGCGGCGAACCACTGGTCCGCAAGGATCTCCCCGAGCTGGCACAGCAACTCAACAGCCTCGACGGCATTACTGATTTGTCGCTAAGTACCAATGCCGTATTACTGTCCGCTCATGCACAGGCATTGCGTGATGCCGGCATTTCACGCATCAATGTCAGCCTGGATACCCTGCGCCCCGACCGTTTTGCAGACATCACGGGCGGTAAACTGCAGCCGGTCCTGGATGGCCTGATGAGTGCAAAGGCTGCCGGTTTTTCGCCTATCAAAATCAATATGCTGGCGCTGAAAGGCATCAATGAGGACGAGTTTGAGGACATGGTCGGATTCTGTCTTGAGCACGACTTCACATTGCGTTTCATCGAGACCATGCCGGTGGGCACTCCCGGACGAAACGCCAGTCAGCATTACCTGGACCTGGGCACCGTCAAACAGCGCCTGGCGCAACGCTTCGGGCTGATTCCGGGTGTCATTCCGGGTGGCGGCCCTGCGCGCTACGTCCAGGTGAAGGGCACAAACTTGCGCATCGGTTTTATTACTCCCATATCGCAACACTTCTGCGAAACCTGTAACCGGGTCCGCCTGTCCGTGGATGGCACCTTGTATCTGTGTCTCGGGCAGGATCATAAATTTGAACTGCGTCCGCTACTGCGAGGCGGTATCAGTGATGAGGGATTGCAAGAGGCAATTTGTGAGGCCATTGCACTTAAACCCGAGCGGCATGAATTCAATGAAAACCCGGGACAGGTGGTACGTTTCATGAATATGACCGGGGGTTAGAGAAGCATTATGTTGTTACTCGATCCTTTTGTTTCAAACTGGCTGCTGTTTTTTATCGCCATTGCCGCCATTTTATATTCTTCCGTGGGCCACGGTGGTGCATCCGGCTACCTGGCCGCCATGGCGTTGTTCGGGTTGGAACCGGCGCTGATGAAGCCGGCCGCACTGACCATGAATATCTTTGTCACCGTGCTGGTTCTTTCCCGCATGTCACGAACCGGGTTCTTCAACTGGCACCTGTTTCTCCCGTTTGCGATTGCATCCGTCCCCATGGCCTACATCGGTGGTGCCTACACCATCAATTCATCCATTTATAAAGTCATGGTTGGGATTTCCCTGCTGCTCGCCATGTGGCGACTGTTGTGGGAAGGGAATGATAGTGAGCGGATAAAAGCACCCGGCCTGTTGATCGCATTACCGGTCGGCGGGCTGCTCGGGCTGGTGTCCGGGATGACGGGGGTAGGCGGTGGTATCTTCCTGAGCCCGTTGTTGCTTTTATTTCACTGGACAACCATGCGTGGCAGTGTTGCGATTGCGGCAGCATTTATTCTGCTCAATTCCATCGCCGGTCTTTGCGGATATGCCACGACGGCAAATGAATGGCCAGCCGGCATTCCGGTGCTGGTGATGACCGCTGTGTTTGGTGCGCTGATCGGATCGGAAATCGCGCTGCGGCGTTTTGTGCCGGTGCACCTGAGAAAAGTACTGGCCGTCGTGCTGGCAATCGCCGGTGCGAAGATGATTGTCACGGCATAACCTGTGTGGGTCTCGAATTCGAAATTAAGCCGCCACCGGGAGCTGGACAAGCCCACGGCAATGTGAACGCGTGATGACAAGCAGCTGCTGTGTAAGGAGGGGATTTTCAGCAATGACAGATAATTACCCCAAATAGTGGTATTCTCGAGATGCGTTAACAAGCTCGACAGAGGCATCTGGCTACCTTGATTAATAGAGTCGATGAGTAATACTGGTATTACCACCACAGGCATCAGCGACGAACTGGGCGAAAACGCCCAGGTGGTTGAACCCGGATTCTATGACTTTGGAAAACGCCGTCATTTTTCGGGGTGCATCAGCACTGTGTCATGCCCCGATGACAATTCGCTGGTGCGCGCCGCCCTGGAAACGCCCGGTGAAGGTCGGGTGTTGGTCGTCGATGGCAATGCCTCAAGCAACTGCGCCTTTCTGGGGGATCAACTGGCGGTGCTGGCCTGTAAAAACGGCTGGTCCGGTGTGGTGGTTAATGGCTGTATTCGTGACTCGGAGATTCTCGCCACGATAGGCATCGGCGTCAAGGCGCTGGGCACACACCCGAAAAAATCGCTAAAGCGCGGATTGGGCGAACGGGATATCCCGGTGCGTTTTGCCGGAGTGGAATTCAGACCCGGCGACTATCTGTATGCCGATCCGGACGGCATCGTGGTGACCGGAAGTCCCGTCAGCTAGTCGCCAGCGGTTTTTGCTCTTCTGCCTGGTCTGATTCCGCATAGTATTCACGCAGCATATCCAGGTAACGTGCCGCCGCGGCTGACAGGAATTTGCCGCGCCTGCTGACAATACCGTAGGAACGTGTCGGGAAGTATTCGTCGAGCGGGTACACCGCCAGTTCTTCCTTACCCGTCAGACATACATCAGTCACGATGGAAATACCCATACCCAGTGCAACGTAGTCCTTGATGATTTCCCAGCCGCCTGCCTCCAGACCGACATTCAATTCCAAACCGTGCTGGTTGAATACCAGTTCGACAATACGCCAGGTGGACAGATGCCGGGGTGGCAGTATCAGGCCGTAAGCGGCGATGTCTTTGAGTTCGATGTTTTCCTTTTCCGCCAAAGGATGGTTTTTGGGCATGATAAGCTTGGGATGAAAGGTCACCACGGGCTCGTAGAGGATGTTCAGGGGCACATCCAGCATGGAGCCGATGGCGAAATCCACTTCGTCTGCACGAATCATCGTGAGACCATCACGCCCGGTCACGTTATGCAGTTTCAAATGTAGACCCGGGTAGTCTTCCACGAAGCGCCGGGTGGGTTCCGGCAATAGGTACAAAATGGTCGACTCACCGGCGGCGATATTCAGTTCACCGTGGGCAAGATCACCGATGTGAGCCTCAAAGCTCTCCTGCAGGCGATCAATGCCATCCACCAGCGGGCTGGCCAGATGAAGCAACACCTCTCCCTGCGGCGTTAGCCTGATGCGCGGGCCGCGCCGTTCAAAGACAGTAATACCGAACTCCCGCTCCAGGGCCTGAATCTGCAGGCTCACGGTTGGCTGGCTGAGAAACAGCGCCTCCGCCGCGGCCGAGATACTGCCGGTCTGGGCGGCCTGGCAAAAGGCCCGCAACTGCTTGAGCCGGTTCTGTTTGTAGTACGGGGCTCGGGGTTGGGTCATAGGAGTATCATTTAATATCAACCACTTATGAAAACTATAGACCAAAGTATTAGTTTACGCAATATTAAAAATTAAAATAATTGACATGACAAATAGTGAAGTTCCGCTAGGCTGAACTACATATATACGTATGACAGAGGAAAACGGCGATGGCGCTTCATCACCAGTTCAGAGAGCCAAATGATCTGCAACTCGCGGACACACCCGAGTCCTATGACACGCTGCTAAACGATGCGGCCCTGGGCTTTCTTAGCGATCTGCATCATCGCTTTGAAGCTCGGCGCCAGAGCTTGCTCAGGGCACGAGTTGAACGGCAGCTGCGTTATGACGCCGGTGAATTGCCCGACTTTATCCCGGAAACCCGCAACATACGAACAAGCCACTGGCGAGTCGCCCCCATTCCTGATGATCTGCGCGACCGCCGCGTTGAAATCACCGGTCCGGTTGACCGCAAGATGATCATCAATGCCATGAACTCCGGGGCAAACGTCTATATGGCGGACTTCGAGGACTCACACGCGCCGATCTGGTTGACCACCTTGCAGGGCCATATCAATGTGATCGACGCCGTGCGTGGCGATATCGAAATGACCACGCCTGAAGGCAAGGAGTATCGCCTCGGGGAAAACCCGGCCGTACTGATTGTGCGTCCCCGCGGTTGGCACCTGCCGGAAAAACATCTGTACATTGACGGCGCGCCGATATCGGCCTCGCTGTTCGATTTCGGTTTGAACTTTTTCCACACCGCAACCCTGGCACTGGCACTGGGCAAACGGCCTTACTATTACCTGCCAAAACTGGAACACCACCTGGAGGCGCGGCTTTGGTCGGATGTCTTTGAATTTGCCGAAAAGGCGTTCGATCTGAAAAAAGGCACGCTCAAGGCCACGGTGCTGATCGAAACCCTGCCCGCCGTTTTTCAGATGGATGAGATTCTCTACCAGATGCGCAATTACATTACCGCGCTTAACTGTGGGCGCTGGGATTATATATTCAGTTACATCAAGACCTTTCGTAACCACCCGGACAAGGTTCTGCCGGAACGCGGACAGGTGGTGATGACCGTACCCTTTTTAGCAAACTATTCCCGGCTGCTGATTCAGACCTGCCATATGCGCGGCGCGCTGGCCATGGGCGGAATGGCTGCACAGATTCCCATCAAGGATGATCCGGTGGCTAACCGGTCTGCGCTGGACAAGGTGCGTGCCGACAAGGAACGTGAAGTGACCGACGGCCACGACGGCACCTGGGTTGCACACCCCGGTCTGGTTCCGATTGCCAGGGAAATATTCGACCGCCACATGCCTTCCCCCAACCAGCTTGATCGTAAACAGGATGATCTCTCGTTTGAGCAGCCGGCGCTAACGCAAGCGCCGCAGGGAACCATTTCTGAGACCGGGCTGCGGAACAACGTCGAGGTTGCCATTGAATACCTGGCCTCATGGCTGTCCGGCAATGGTTGCGTGCCAATTCACCATTTGATGGAAGATGCCGCCACCGCCGAGATTTCCCGTTCCCAGCTTTGGCAATGGATCAAGCACGCTGCGCAACTCGAGGATGGACGCGTCATCACCCTGGACCTCGTGAGGTCCGTAATGACACAGGCACTGCATCAGATCGGTAACCGCCCCGAAGTCGATGCTGCAGCGATGCAACGCTACGAACAGGCGGCGGAGCTTCTTGAAGAGAGCATTTTTGACGAAGAACTGGCGGACTTTATTACCCTGCCTGCCTACCAAACCTACCAGTAATCCGAAAATGGTGATTAACATGAAAACACGCAGCGAACAAGTCGAACAATTAAAAAAGGACTGGGCTACCAATCCGCGCTGGAGCGATGTTAAACGTGACTACACGGCCGAGGATGTGGTGCGATTGCGCGGTTCCCTGCAACCCGAGTTCACCTATGCCCGTCGCGGTGCAGAAAAACTATGGGATCTGGTTCATGGCAAGGCAAAAAAGGGTTACGTCAATTCCATGGGTGCCAATACCGGTGGTCAGGCCATGCAACAGGCCAAGGCCGGTATAGAGGCCATTTATCTCTCCGGCTGGCAGGTGGCTGCCGATGGCAATACATCGGAGACCATGTACCCGGACCAGTCGCTGTATGCCTATGATTCGGTACCCGCCATGGTGCGGCGCATTAACAACAGCTTTAAGCGCGCCGACGAAATCCAGTGGTCGCGCGATATTGATCCTGATGACGAGGCATATATTGATTATTTCCTTCCTATTGTCGCTGACGCAGAAGCAGGATTCGGCGGTATGCTCAATGCCTTTGAGTTGATGAAAAACATGATTGCCGCCGGTGCCGCCGGAGTGCACTACGAGGACCAACTGTCCGCCGTAAAAAAATGTGGTCACATGGGCGGCAAGGTGCTGGTACCAACCCAGGAGGCTGTGCAGCGCCTGATCGCCGCCAGACTGGCGGCGGATGTCTGCGGTGTACCTACGGTGCTGTTGGCACGAACAGATGCGGAAGCCGCAAACCTGTTGACTTCGGATGTCGACGAATACGACAGGCCATTCTTGACCGGAGAACGCAGCAGCGAAGGGTTTTTCAGGGTCAAAAACGGGCTGGAACAGGCGGTTGCGCGCGGGGTGGCCTATGCACCCTATGCCGATATGATCTGGTGTGAAACGGGTAAACCGGATCTCGGCTTTGCACGGGAGTTTGCCCAAGCGGTACAGGCCGAAAACCCCGATCAATTACTAGCCTACAACTGCTCACCCAGCTTCAACTGGAAACAGCATCTGGATGATAAAACCATTGCAAGTTTCCAGGATGATCTGTCCGCCATGGGTTACAAGTATCAGTTCATCACCCTGGCCGGTATACATAACATGTGGCTCAACATGTTTGATGTTGCCTACGACTACGCGCGCGGACAGGGCATGAAACATTATGTCGAAAAGGTTCAGGAGCCCGAATTCGCGGCCCGCGAAAAAGGTTACACCTTTGTCTCGCATCAACAGGAAGTCGGAGCAGGCTATTTCGATGATATTACGACCGTCATACAAGGCGGATCCTCATCGGTAACCGCATTGACCGGCTCCACTGAAAGCGAGCAGTTTTACGATAAAGATGTCGCCAACGGTTGAAACTTTAAAAGCTGCGAAAGTCGCCAGAACCATTCGTCTGGTGCCGGAGAATGTCGCGGGCGACATCGCCCAAACCATACTGCAGGGGTTTAATAAACACTTCAGTATATTTCGCGAAATTACCCGGCAGGCACGCGGATATTTTATCGAGGGCAACTGGATGGCAGCGCGCCAGGCGGCCATTGACAAAATCAGCCTGTATGATACCCGCATCGGCGAAACCGTAGACGAATTGAGCCGGCGATATCGATTCGAGGAGTTCGATTCGGAACTATGGCAATCGGTAAAACTGCGCTATGTGGCGTTGCTCTATCAGCATCAGCAGCCGGAACTTGCGGAAACCTATTACAACTCCGTTTTTGTCCGGCTGTTCGACCGGCACTACTACAAAAACGAAAACATTTTTGTGCGTCCCTGCGTATCCACCGAACGTTTGGACAGCGACGATCCTGTTTACCGCAGTTTTTATCCGACACGCGACGGCTGGCGGAATTGTCTGTCCCGAATACTGAAGGAAGCAGACCCGGGGCTTCCCTATGAGGACCTCATAGGAGACATCCGGCGCATCGCCGGCGACATTCGCAACGCGCCTCGCCTTCCCGGTTTGTTGCCTAAGCATTTTCAGTTGCAGATCCTGCGCCCGCTACTCTATCGCAACAAGAGTGCCTATATCGTTGGACGCGCCATCATCGGCCCCGAAAAAAGGCCTCTCATCATCCGCTTGCGGCGTTCAGAGAACGGACAGGCCTATGTCGACCGCTTGATCACGAGTGCACGTGATATCGCAAATATCTTCTCCAGCGCCCGCGCTTATTTCCTCGTCGATACCCGCTTTCCCTCAGCACTGGTTAAATTCCTGCTTACGCTGCTGCCCGGAAAGATGGCGGCTGACCTGTACACACAAATCGGTTTTCACAAACAGGGTAAGGCGGAGTTTTACCGGGACTTTCTGGATCACATACAACGATCCTCGGATCAACTCGAGACGGCACCCGGGAGCAGGGGGCTGGTCATGCTGGTATTCACGCTGCCTTCCTACCCCTATGTCTTCAAGGTGATTCGCGATCGCTTCAAACCACCCAAGGACACCACCCGCAAGGCCGTCATCGACAAGTACCACATGGTGAAGATGCGCGACCGGGTGGGGCGCATGTCGGACGCCTGGGAATTTTCCTATACTGCGTTTCCGCTGGAGCGCTTTACGGATGAATTGCTTGACGAACTCAAAACCGAAGCTGCTGCGCAGCTGATCATCGAAAACGACACATTAATTATCAAACATTTGTTTATTGAACGACGTCTGGAGCCGCTCAATCTCTTTCTCAAACGCGCCAGTGGAGAGGAACTGGAGGATGGCCTGCGTGAATATGGTAATGCCATCCGTGAGATTGCAGCTGCTGGACTGTTTCCTGGAGACCTGTTGTTAAAAAACTTTGGATACACCAAGCACGGGCGCGTGATCTTTTATGACTACGACGAAGTCATGTCCATTGGTGATTGCAACTTCAGAAAAATCCCGCCACCAAGATATCCGGAAGACGAACTGGCTGGTGAACCCTGGTATTCGATTGGCCCCAACGATATCTTCCCCGAGGAATTCGCAACCTTCCTGGTGACCGATCCCGAACACAAAGAGCTTTTCAACCGACTGCACGCCGGACTCTTCGAAGCCAGCTACTGGAAGCAGCTGCAAAAGACGGTAGCCAATAACGAATTTCCGGAGTAAATTTCCGGCTTGATAATTTGTGATATGACTATTTGGGAAGAGCAGTTGAGCGTTGAAGTAAAACGGCGGTCCCCAGTCCGCTAGCTGTTCGGCACCGGTCTATTGGGATTAATCGGATTACCGACTATTGACCTGCCTCAATGTCCACTCATTGGCGTCCGGATAATCTCGCCAACATAATTTAATCGAAGGAATTGTTTCTGGTTGATTTCCCTGATTCTTGCTATTGTTTGCCGGCATTGAGGCAATTAGGGCCCAGGCCACTATTGCAAGTCGGATCTTATGAAACAGCTACTGGTACATATAGGAACCCACAAGACAGGGAGCACTGCCATACAAAATGCGTTACGGGCGAACAGCAATTTGCTTGCACAGAATGGCTGTGCATACATTGACGAGGCCTATGAGCTGAGCCGTCGCCTGAAGGAACCGGGGCTGGCCGGTGCTGAATATGTGACCGTAAAGAAAAAGTCCAACGACCTGGTCAGCAAGGCTTCAGACGACACAGTGATCTTCAGTTCGGAGCAGTTTGCCGGCACTATTCTGAAAAATTACACGGACAGCAGTTTTATTGCGCAACGCCTGAAGGATATATTTCCCGAACACAGCGTTTCCGTGATTGTATATTTCCGCCGCCAGGATCATTTTATCGAATCGGCATATACCCAGTTTATTCAGCAAGGTCAGCCCTGGTCTTTCGACAGGTTCCGTGACTTTGCAGACTTTTCTAAATTCG
>Ga0209567_10001636_pt1 | contig 11312 bp, 9 predicted proteins | sample COG_12_FD_184756 | JGI IMG/M metagenome (GOLD analysis project Ga0209567, IMG submission 184756) | Pelagic marine sediment microbial communities from the LTER site Helgoland, North Sea, for post-phytoplankton bloom and carbon turnover... | ecosystem: Environmental > Aquatic > Marine > Neritic...
CGAGGAATGAGAAAATTATGGAATTTCTTTAGGTAATACTTTAAACAAGGGAACGATAGCGCATGGCGTTTATTTGTTGTTAGTCACTTTGTTTATTCATATACTGTTTCAACAGCAAGAATATCAGCTAAATGTAGAATAGGCGTATTATTATTTTTAGTAATTTTGACATTAGCTACAATTCAATAATGTTATGAAAAATTGCTTTCTACTCTTTCTGATATTGGCGATAAACCTGTTAAGTATTCCAGCTATGTCTCAAACAAAAAATCAAGCAGGGCCGGATACAACAACATTAGGCTTACCTGGTGATAACCTGGATCTTTATGCAGTACTGGATCTTTTTCAAAAGTCGAAAACAATTGAGGACTTTGAAAAATCTTTAAATGAAGAAGAAACGGGGATCAACAATCTGGATCTGAATCTGGATGGCAAAATTGATTTCATTAAAGTTGTAACAAAGCAAGATAATGAGGATTTTACATTCGTACTACAGGATGACATCAGTGGGAAGGAAATACAGGATGTAGCAGTAATATTAGTGTCAAAAGATGAAAAGGGAAAAGTTAGCATGCAGATTGTCGGAGATAAAGAATTATATGGTGACAATTATGTTATTGAACCCAAACCTCCTGCCCCTGCGGTTACTGTTAATCCGGCGTATACCGGCCCTGATCCTGTTATTATTGAACCAACAACAAATGTTGTGGTGGTTCAATCTGCACCGATAGTACATTACGTATATTCACCTGCGTATGTGCCATATGCACCTCCCTATCATTATGGATATTACCCACCTTATTTTAGAGCAGCTGCTGTAGTGGCAGTGGGTATTTACCGTCATAATAATTATTATAACCATTATGGTTATCAGGGAGGAAATAACACAATAAATATTAATAATAATCGTAATTATGACAACTATAATGACAGAAGAAATAATTCTGAGACCGTGAACCGAAATAATGCTAATGGGAATTATGAACGAACTAATCAATCAAATCGTTCATCAAACGGATCTTCAGCATCGGAACGTCGATCCGCAAGTTCTTCTACCAATCAATCCAGGGGCAATTCGGATGCAAACCGTCAGTCAAGAGGATCATCCTCTGCATCGGGACGTTCATCCACCAGTCCATCTAACAGTCAATCCAGAGGTGCTTCGACAGGTACAAATCGATCAAGCAATCAGTCAAGAGGATCATCTGCATCCAGGTATAACTCAAGCTCCATGTCCGCTTCAAGGGGTGGTGGCAGACGTGGTGGTGGTGGCAGAAGGCGTTAAATAAACGTATTAATTCATAGACTTAAATATTAAAATGACTATCATTCCGGATAACCATTTTTATTTTAGTCTCGCATATTTTTACTCAATTATCATATCAGAAGTACTCATATCTCTCAAGGAAACATATCTGCCATCTCTTTTTACAAACAGAGTCATATAATAACCAGTATTTACGACATTTTTATCAGCGTCAACTACTGTATAATAGCCAATTTCAACCACTTGATTACCATCGTTAGATGGAAATACTTCATCCGTTTTAAATGAAATCTTATAGTCTATAGATATGGAATCAATATTGGCTATTAAATATTCACTAATTGCTGCTTTGCCTATTTTAGGCGGGCTGCTCTGAGGATAGGTTATGGCATCATCTGCATAATAGCCAATTTTTTTCATTTCTCCACTGTTGTATGTCTCAGCAAACTCATTTTCCTTAGCTTGAATTTCTTTTTTTATCTGTTCTATGTCAATTGCATCTGTTGCAGGACCTTCATTTTTTGTTTGGCAGGCAAAGAACAAAGACATTAAAAAGAAAAATAACAACCCTGTTAACACTCTGTTTTTCATAATTACTGGGTCTTTAAAATTTTTAATTTTGGCATTATCAACAAAGATATAAAAAAGAAGACATCAGGAATGTCAATTATAATACAGCTTATACTATATTCTGATGTAAATATCAGAAGCTATCTATAAATAGTAATGGTTATCAGCTCACTTTAGTGGAACCAAAGTACAGCTTGCCGGCATTTTACACAATATTATGGCCGGTTATCAAGAGTTTCTTAAACAAAGACTAAAAGTTGCACGCACAAAATAGAAAGGGCGCAATTGACATTTAAGGCATTATAGATACTACAAAGCGCATTACTTATTTGGGGTTTTAATGAACTATGATTTAAGTCATAGGATTCAATTAATTGTAGCATCAATTTTGTAGAAATATTAAAAACCATTAGATATGACTTTCTTAATTACAGCAGTAGCAGGAACGATAGCAATAATATTAATTGTCTCAATAGTAGAGAGTGTTTATAATTACTAAAGTTTAAGCGGTCTTTTGATTCCTGATTTCCATACCATTTTCTTTTCTTTATCATATGCAGTAAATTTATAATCATGCTGATTTTGGCAGAAGGTAAATATGTGATACTAAATTATAATGAGACTACTTAAAGGTTGGTTTGCTGAAAAAAAAACCGCTTTCAAATTGTGGTTATGGCTTGATGGAAAAACTTATCAAAGGTTTCATGATGTAATTATTCCTGGAAACAATGGTACGACTCAAATAGACCATCTTTTGATTTCTCCATTTGGACTTTTCATAATAGAGACATAGAATTATAAGGGATGGATATTCGGATCCAAACCCGTCTATCCTAAAAATATTGACCTCCCAATATGAAAAACTCTTCCATGAAAAGCCGAAAGTTGTCGCCTGTCATGCGGGCCTGGAATGTGGTATTTTAGGGCAAAACTATCCGGACATGGACATGATCAGTTTTGGTCCCACAATAAAAGGGGCGCATTCCCCCGATGAAAGGGTAAGCATTACCTCCACACAAAAATTTTGGAAGTTTGCTCTTGAAATACTGAAACAAATACCCAGGAGATAGAGAATAGTTCATACAGCAGTGTCTATATAAACTTCCATTGGGTAGATTTTCTATTAATTGGCCTATTGTTATTTTCAAGGAATTAATCAACCCGGTACATGTTAATATTAGAGTATGCCCTGGCTGAAATCGCCAATTATATAATACTGATAATCAGGTACTCGCAGACTATATAATGTGAATTTTTGCTTAAAATATTGCTATTTTTTAGGTTATTTTTCCTGGATATAGTAACTTTAATGGAATACCAAAAAACATATACTATGGGAATTAAAAGTTTTCAAGGTCCCAGAATGTCACAGCCATCAGGGGATGATATACCTTTTAAGGTAAGTGATTTTATGACAAAGAAATTAATCACTTTTAAGCCGGAACAGTCTATGAAAGAAGTTATTGAAACACTAATATCCAATAAAATTTCTGGAGGACCGGTGGTGAATGAAGATAACGAGTTGATTGGAATTATTTCCGAGGGTGACTGTATTAGTCATATAAGTAAGAGTAGGTATTATAATATGCCTCTTGATGATGACAAGGTAGAGCATAGTATGATTAAAAATGTTGAAACCATTGACGGAGACATGAATATTTTTGATGCCGCCAATAAATTCTTGGAAGCCAAACGAAGACGTTTTCCAATTGTTGAAAATGGTAAATTGGTCGGACAAATTTCTCAAAAGGACATTTTAATAGCGACTAGGAACCTTAAATCTCAAAATTGGAAATAAATCCGGGTTTTCATTATTTGAAGTTGTAAAGCTCTGTTTTTGTGCAGCTCATTTCATTTGGGTGGAGGTCTGTTTTGGCCAGAATTTTATAGTGCTTAATATAATTTGAACATGGTTCAATAGTAATTTAAAAAGCCCAGACAATCCTGTCAGGGCTTTTATGTTAACTACCATGATTAATGGTCGCCAATTATATATATTTATTCGGTTATTGCTTTAATTTCCAAATCAAAGACCAAATCAACTATTTGATTCCCATCAATGATATTATTTAGTTTACTGCAATTATTCTAAATTCGTATTTATGCTGATATTGCAAGTAGATAAACATGTGATGGAAATATAGAATGAAGTTGCTTCGAGGCTGGTACGGTGAAAAGAAAACCGCATTCAAAATGTGGTTATGGCTAAATGCAGAGACCTATCGCAGGTTTCACGATCTCATCATTCCTGCGAAAAATGGGACGACTCAAATAGACCATCTATTGGTATCGCAATATGGATTATTCATAGTAGAAACGAAGAACAAAAAGGGCTGGATTTTCGGATCTGCGAGTCAGCCAAAATGGACGCAAACTTTGTATAGGAAGAAGTATTCGTTCCAGAATCCACTTCGGCAAACCTTCAGACAGAAAAAGGTTCTATCTGAGTTCTTAGGTCTTGATGAGTCAACTGTGCACACGGTTGTCTATTTCGTCGGAGATTGTAAGTTCAAGACTCCACTTCCTGTTAATGTTATTAAATCAGGGCTAAGACGATACATAAAGCGCTTCACAAATCGCATTCTTACAACCAAAGAGGTAGATCGTGTGACTGAAGCACTCGCACAGCACATATCTGAATCTTCCCTAACTACAAGAGACCATGTGCGTTCTTTGCGTAAACGACACGCATCGACGACGGTTTGCCCAAATTGTGGCAGTTATCTTGTTGAGAGAACAGCGAAGAAAGGTCCCAATGCTGGTTCAAAATTTCTGGGGTGTGAAAACTACCCAAGATGTCGATTTACCAAGAAAGTATAACAAGACCTTCACATTAGATAGAATCACAGAATTAGCTTTACTTGGTTGTTCTTACCATCTAAGTTTGCCCATTCAAATATATATTACTTAATAGGGATGTGTGGTTGGGAGAAGATACTAGTGTGACGCTGGCCCAAGCTGGGCAGCTTATATCAAATGCTTAAAATGCTTTTCCATATACTTTTTCACCGCTTCAGCCTCTTTTTTTAATCCTTCACATAGCCTAATGTTGACAATTGCTGATAATGTTACAGCACTAACAAGTCTGGGAACATCTATGTTAGATAAAATGCATTTACGGAACCTTGGGGAAGAAGCTCCATAATAATCAATTCCTTTTTCAAATATAATTTGCACCCCTTCAGAATCATTGCAATACCCGGTAAGCATGCGTAGTTCTTCCCTTACTTTTTTCGGCAATTGATTAAATCTATTTATTTGATTGTCGAAATTGGAGTAAAAACCATCGAGCAACTGAGTTAGTGAATCTTTTATAATATAGGTTTCTATACCCTTAACTTTTAAATCATCCCAGGTATTGTCCTCGCGCATCATAGGTATTATCAGTGTTAGTTCCCAGCCCGCTTTATTAGTTATGTCTACAGAATCCATAGCTTTACCTTCCTTTTGTTCAAAAGCCCTGAGTACTTCTACACCGTATTTGTACTGCTTGGTTAGCATTGCACTACTGATATTTATTCTATTAAGGTCCTTTCGCAGGTCTTGATAAATAGAGCGGATATATCCTTTTTCTTTGTTTACAGTTTTTCGCTGCTCATTCCAATTATTGATCTGCAAGGCAATCAAAATACCAATCACTACCAAAAATATCTCCCCAATAGCATACCTCGTATACTTTAGAGGCTTGTTATCATCAGCGAGTTGTTTGCGGATTTTTCTAAAGAAGTTGATCATAAGAAGCGGTTAGTTGTCCTTTATAAGATAAGGAATTATTAAAAGCTAAACTAGAATCAGTTGAGTGTACCATTCCATAATATTTCAAGACTTAATGAACTCACCATATATTATATATTATCCATAAAATAAACGAGTTAAATATTATTACCGTTTAGTACTATCTACATCTGTGGGAAGTGCTGTAAAATGGACAGTTAAAGTATCCGAATGAAGTAGAAAGGTGATGTCCTAAAAAATGTTCGTTTTGAGGGAATTTCAGAAAGAGATTCTCCAAGTATTCCAATTTCAACCAGTTAGCTATATTACCGTTTGCAAACGGATATTATCCGCATACTACTTTGATTTGTTTTCTCGATTGTCGGTAAACACTAGAATATTTATATATTACAGTCATTAAAGAAATATACGTACTAGTAACTATATCCAATTGTTATACTTCACCTTAAAGACGATACTAAAACATTATAAATGACTGATTCAACATCTTATTTATTCTTTACAGGCAAAGGGGGCGTAGGAAAAACATCTCTCGCTTGTGCAACCGCTGTTGAATTGGCAGACTCAGGCAAAACTGTGCTGCTCGTGAGCACAGATCCAGCATCTAATTTAAAAGATGTATTAGAAAGTCCAGTTGACGAAAACATCAGTTCAATAACAGGGATTAACAATTTTTTTGCGATCAACATTAATCCCGAACATGCTGCCGAAGAATATCGAAATAGGGTAACCCAACCTTTAGAGGGTCTTGGAACCAAAGAGGAAATAAATAAAATAAGAGAAGATCTTTCAGGTGCCTGCACAACGGAGATTGCTTCCTTTGATGAATTTTCTCGTTTTGTGTCGAGTGAATCTGAAGGAGAAAAATTTGATGTTATTATTTTTGACACTGCTCCAACTGGCCATACCTTAAGACTACTTGAACTGCCTGCTGCCTGGTCTAGTTTTACAGACGAGAATCCCGATGGAGCTTCCTGTCTTGGTCCAACATCAGCACTTAAAAGCGGAAAAGAAAGATATCATTTGGTAGTGGATAGATTGCGAGATGCGAATCTTACCACTTTTTATATTGTTTCAAGAGCAGAAAAAGCTTCTTTAAAAGAAGCCTCAAGAACGAGCAATGAATTGAAAGAACTCGGAATGAGTAATCAGAGGTTGTATATTAATGGTGTTTTTAAAGCAATTGAAAAACAAGATCCTCTTGCAATCAAAATTGAGGAGATGGCAAATGAGCAACTCGAATCGATTCCTGATAATTTAAAATTATTGCCATCAAAAACATATCCCCTTTTACCCTACAATGTATTAGGTATATCAAAACTACGTTCGCTTTTTAATAATGAGTTGCAAAAGTCAATTTCAGAAAAAGCGATTTCAAAATTAGAAACATCAACACATGTATTAAAAGGAATAGATCAGTTAGTTGATGAACTCTGCATGAATCAAGAGTGTGGACTTATCATGACAATGGGTAAAGGTGGAGTAGGAAAAACCATTGCGGCTTCGGCTATAGCTGTTTTACTTGCAAAGAAAGGCTTTGATGTATTGTTAACCACAACAGACCCTGCTGCCCATATTCAAGATTTCATTAAGCAATTAGGCGAAATGCCCCCAACTTTAACAGTGGAGCGAATAGATCCAAAAACTGAAACGCAGAGATATATGGAAAAGATTTTGTTGCATAAAGGAAAAGGACAATCTGAAGAAACCAAAAAACTGATTCAAGAAGATTTAAAGTCACCCTGTACCGAAGAGGTTGCCGTTTTTCATGCATTTTCTAAAGCCATCAGTATGGCCAAAAGAAAGTTTGTGGTAATGGATACTGCTCCAACTGGGCATACACTACTGCTATTGGATACTGCCGGAAGCTATCATCGAGACATCATGAGGAACAACTTGAATGCTGGACGTTTGAGGACTCCATATATGTCTTTACAAGACCCAAGCTTAGCAAAAATAATTCTCGTTTCATTACCTGAAACCACCCCTATGCGGGAAGCAGCTTCATTACAGGATGATTTAAAAAGGGCAGGCATAAAACCTTATGCTTGGTTAATAAACCAGAGTCTCTCTATGCTTTCAGGAATTTCTGACCCTTTGTTAAAAAGTCGAGCGAACGCTGAAATAGAGGTTATTCATACGATTAAATCAAATCATGCTGAAAGGACTTATGGGATTCCATTTATAGCAGAAAAGAAATTACTTCCTGCACTTTTAGATGAACATTATGAAACATCGAAGTAATGAAATTGAACCCATTTGAATACATAAATAGTGAAAGCATAACAAAACCTAAACTGCATTAAAACGCAGTTTAGTTAAACCGTTAGGGTACATTAAAGCAGAAATATTTTATTCCAATAATTTGTATTCCATTAGGCATACCGTATAAGTGATATTATACCATAATTTCTTAGTTACATATTCGAACTAACCTCATCTGTTTGAAGTGCTGTAAAATGGCTGGTTATTCGAACGGAATAAAGTAAAAGCCCCATGTCCCACAAAACATTCTTTTTATGGGACACCTTTATCCGCATATTTATACAATGGAATGTTCAAATAAACGATATCAACATTACATGCGCTTTGATAATGAAAACTGAGAATAAGGTAATTTGTTTCTTTAAAAGGATAATGTAGACTTTGTAAACAGCAGGGAAAAATTGTATCTTGTCTGGTGCCATGCAGTATATTCTTAGCTCAATAATTCCGGTGACCTCAAAGGTCTGCCTTAGTCTAGCCTGTCTAATCATATTTTTCTCTTGCGCCAAGAAAGAGTCGGAAACTCTCCGGATTCTCACCGCTGGTATTCGGCACGAATCTAATACCTTTAACCCGGTCTTAACCACTACGAAAGACTTTACTATCAAAAGGGGAAGCGCAGTTTTAGAGGACGAAGAATGGGCCGAGTATTTAAAAAATGAGGGAATTGAAGTAATCCCAACCATGCATGCCAATGCCGGACCTTTCGGAGTAGTCGCCAAGGATACCTACGAATTTTTCAGGTCCGAGATTATTTCGAAAGTCCGACAAGCTGGTAAAATAGATGGTATTTATCTGGACATGCATGGTGCTCTTCATGTAGAAGGGTACCCTGATGCTCAATTGGATTTGATCCAGTCCATTAGAAAGGAGTCAGGGGATGCGGTGTTGATCAGTGCGAGTTTCGATCTGCATGGTAATATGTCATCTAACTTTGTCGAGAGCTTGAATCTATTAACCGCTTTTCGTACAGCTCCACATGTGGATGACTCACAAACTCGGTTAAGAGCAGTCAGCTTGCTGGTAAATGCCTTACGAAACCAATGGAAACCTGTGGTGGCTCATGTTCACATTCCCATTCTTATCCCTGGTGAAAAGGGAATTACGGCCGTAGAACCACTTAAATCTCTCTACGAGCAACTTCCGGATATTGCTATGCAAGAGGGTCTTCTAGATGCTTCGATCTTTGTAGGGATGCCCTGGACCGACGTTCCCCGTGCAGGCATGAGTATTCAGGTGGTGGCTCAAGATAAATCATATCTCACCACGGCCCAGGATGAGTTACGGAGGTTGGCAACGCAGCTTTGGGATGAAAGGCAAAGGTTACAATTCGACGTACCGACTGATAATATTAGAGGAGCGGTGGAGACAGCTCTTAAATCGGAGGAATCTACCATATTCATTACTGACTCGGGGGATAATACTACCGCTGGTGCCGCCGGGGATAATACGCTGGTTCTTGAATACCTTATTTCACATGGTGTCCAGAATGCGCTTGTGGCGGGTATTGTTGATCCGGAAGCAGTTCGGTATTGTGATGAAGTCGGAGTTGGAAATGAAGTTTCTATGTCCATTGGAGGAAAGATAGATACAGTATTTGGTCAATCTTTGGAAATAAGAGGAATAGTTAAGATGGTTTCAAGTTATGATTCATTAACAAGAAGGAAGCCGGCGGTGGTAAGATTGGATGGTATTGACCTCGTACTACTCACTGACCGTAGATCATTCTATTCGCCCCAGGATTTTAAAGAGGTAGGCTTGGATCCTCTGAATTATAAGATAGTCGTTGTCAAACTAGGATACTTATTTCAGGGATTAAGGGATATTTCCCCTATGACAATAATGGCTCTTACTCCTGGATTTGCAAATCAGGTAATCGAGGGTTTGCCTTACCAGAATGTAAATAGACCTATCTATCCTTTGGATGAAGATATGCAGTGGGACTTTGCAACCATTTATTAATGGCTAATCTTGTGTCACTAGTTTTTTTCAATTAATTCGGTGTGCCTGATCCAATTCTTACAGAGATATTTGAGTGCTTTTTCCATAAGTCAAATGACCACCAACTTGTTATATCAGTAATAAATATACCGTAATTCTCCAATATAAAGTAGGGATAACAGTATGTTTTTATAGACCCCCACATTAGATAGAGTCACAGAAGTTTTGATGTTAGGGAATACTGTCCCATTCTTCTATTGTCATTGAACAACAGTTAATATATTCTTCGCATTTACCAATCAGACTTTCACCACAGCTTTCATCAATCATTCTGGCTTCACTTTCATTGCCCACGGATTTACCCCCATGTCTTACATAAACTTTTTCATATCGTTCCTCTGTTAATTCTAAATTTTGAATAGCCTTTAATAGGCATAATTCCTGTTCATCGGGGTCATATTTATTCATGATCAAATGAATTGACGCATGAATAGATACTGCACTAGTTTATTTGCTTTTTTATTTTTCTTTTATTCACTTTTTCAAGAATGAACTCCATAATGAAGGCGCCTGCAATAAAAACCAGCAAAACCAGGCCGGTTGCTAAAGAGGTTGAAAATATATGATATAAAAACATAGCAAGAACTCCAAAAGATGTAATTGAAGCTAAGAGGACAATGATGTATTTTGCACCTGTTTCTTTTACTAAGTGCATATGCCCAATGTTTACGATAAAGTAGACCAAAATCATTGTGATGCTCGCAAGTGAAGCAATGGATGTAAGGTCCATAGTGTTTGCAAGAATAAGTGCAATTAAGGAAGTGATGGCTAAACCTTCGGTTCCATGCTTCCATAAACGCCGATTATATCCAGCTGGCAGTTCACCTTCCTTGGCTAGCAAATAGGTTTGATTAGTTGTTCCATAGAGGGTCGCATTAATTGCTGATGCAGTAGCCATCATCGCCGAAATGGAGACCAGTACAAAACCAAAATGTCCAAGAATTGGTTCCGCTGCTGCTGCCAGTGCGGTGTTCTTGGCAGCTATTACTTTATCAACAGGAAGGGTGCCATAAACTGCAATAGCAATTGCCACATACAGCACCATCACAATGCCTATCGAAAGCATAATGGCTTTTGGCAGGTTCTTTTTTGGGTTGTCAATATCACCAGCAGTATTTGTAACTACTCCGAAACCTGTGAAAGCAAAAAAGGTGAGTGCAAGACTTGTTAAAATAAGCTGTGCCGGTGGGTAAGTTGAAGGACTAATTAATTTTATATCAACCTGGGTAAGAGCAGGTACGGTAAACACCAGTAAAATAATTACATTAATACCTACAATAACGGATTCTGCTTTGGTAACGGTCTTCGATCCCACAAAATTTACTAATGTCATCACAACAAGAAGTCCTGAACCTAGCAATGACATAGTAACTTCTGAGACATTTGGGCCAAACAAAAGTGGGCCTCCATAAATGCCAAAGGATACAGCAAGCATACTTATGCTAATTATCTGAGCGAAATAATACAGGACAGA
>Ga0209567_10001637_pt1 | contig 11311 bp, 7 predicted proteins | sample COG_12_FD_184756 | JGI IMG/M metagenome (GOLD analysis project Ga0209567, IMG submission 184756) | Pelagic marine sediment microbial communities from the LTER site Helgoland, North Sea, for post-phytoplankton bloom and carbon turnover... | ecosystem: Environmental > Aquatic > Marine > Neritic...
CCTGCCGTTCGCGACATGCGTGCGAATTTTGACGAATTCTGGGCGAGCGCACTGGCAGTGCCGGTTGAAGAACTGATCGATACTGCGAAGTTGCAAGTATCGGCAGAAGAGGTGCAGCAAAAGTACGAACAACTGCACGCTTATGCAAACGACCCGGTGAACTTCGAGCCTGAAATAAAACACGCAATCGATAACCTCCCGATAGCATTCCCTCGAATGCTCGAAGCCATGTCATGGCACGACGTTCACTTTATTAGCGACGATCCAGGCAAGAATGAGGGCGATGAAGGTTTGGGTGGCGGAGGCGCGTCAACAAGCGACCTCATCGAAACGGTAAGCCGGGCCGAGCGGTCTGTCCTGATTCAATCCCCTTACCTGGTACTGCCAAAGGGTGGCATCAAACTCTTGTCCGATCTCCATGACCGTGGTGTGAGAATCAGGATTTCTACAAATTCACTGGCGTCGACCGATAATCTCGCTGCGTTCGTCGGCTACTTCAGACAACGGAAGAGACTGCTGAATGCCGGTGTCGAGTTGTATGAATACATGCCGCATCCGCAGATCCAGGCGGACCTGGTCGAGCGCTACCCGCGTCTGGCCGACAAGAACCCAATTTTCGCGATTCACGCCAAGAGCATGGTCATCGACGATCACAAGATCTTCATTGGCACGTTCAACCTGGACCCGCGTTCTGCGAATCTGAATACCGAAGTCGGCGTGTTGATTGAGAGCAAGTCGCTGGCGCAGGAATTGACCGGGAGTATCGAGCGCGACATGCGGCCGGAGAACAGCTGGCAAACAACGCACGAGTTCAATCCGGATCGCGAAGTGAGCCGAAGCAAACGTCTCACGCTCGGGTTCATAAACCTGTTCCCGATCGAGCCAATACTGTAGGTCGTGCCCGTTATCCGGATTTAAAGCCGTGCAACAAGCCGCTTAGCCAGGACCCGGCGATCACAGTGAAAAACCCGATAATGTCGAGAAACGGCAGTGGCGCGCTGCCGAAACCAAACAGGGCAAGGTAAGCAACGCCTACGCAGATCAAGAGTGCGCCACCCACCTGACGTGCAGCTGACGGTATCGGTTTGTCTGCGGGTCGTGTGCGGCGCTCCAGGGGCGACAAAGCCAGCGTGAGCGGCAACAGGATCGCGTAAAGAACACCGATCCAGATAGGCCGGGTGATCCACCACTCGAACGTACCCGGCTCTGTGCGCAGGCCAAATCCATCCGCCATGTAAGACAGGGCAACAACGACGATCATGACGGTGATGTGCCATAGGTACAGCGTCATGATCATGCTATTGATCAGCACTGTCGCGGCCCACACGCGAACATTGGAGAGCAACTTGCGCATTGGCGCTTCGATGGCGAGCAGCAATCCGAACTGCAATACGCCGAGGGCAAACAGTGTCATTTTCGGTGGCAGCGTATTGCTCAGACCTTCGTCGGGCGAGCCAACCATGGCAAATGGATACGGTCCCTTAAATATGAGTAGCCACAGCACGCCAAAGCCCAGTGCCGAATAAACAAGCAGCCGTGCAGGACTGCCGAGGCGACCGTCGCGCCAGGCGTAGCCCAGGTGATGAACAGATAGCCAGACCCAGAAGTAGTTCGTCCAGCCCAGCCACTCCATATCGGCCATGAAAAATGCGGCATCGACCAGGGCACCGGCAGCAACGAAGCCAAGCAACGATGCAAATCCCCAGCGTTGCCAGGCTTTGTAGGTCAACGGCGCGAGCAGAACGATGGCAATGTAGATCGCGAGGAACCAGATCGGGATTAGTGCCCCTCGAGAGGCGAGGCGCGTGATATCGCCACTGACGCCAAAGAAGTACAGCAACGTAGCGAGCAGGCCCCAGCCGAGGAGCAACGCGAGCAGCGGCGTAACGAGTCGGTGAAGGCGGGTCGCGAGCCAACCGGCATAACCCACGCCACGCCGCTTCGCACTCTCAAGAGATACAGCATTCGCGTAGCCACCGACGATGAAGAAAATGGGCATCACCTGGAAAAGCCAGGTTAGCCACTGAGTGCGGGGTCGAAGTTCGAGCAAGTCGCCCGGAATCAGTGTGCCGTCCTGATACCAGGCTGCAGCCACCAGCCAGTGACCGGTGACGACCATGAGAATCGACACGGCACGAAGAAAGTCGACGTACCGATTACGTTCCGGGGGAGTCGCTGCCTCCATCTCTACTGCGCGCACCCAAATGCTCTTCATCCATGCTCCATGGCTTGAGAGGTTGTCGAGGGCGTACAATAACATCCCGACATTTGTATGCTGGCACGTTTGTTTTCTTATACCGCAGCCCAAGATCTGATTGGACTGTCGCCGGATGAGTAGCATGACCAACGTTTCCATATTCCTCGTGCGTTGCACGCTGGTCTTTCTTCTGTCGGCGCCCTTGGCGCAGGCCGACGAATGGCATTTCTCGGACGTCGAGCGAATCGTCGCAGTCGGCGATATTCACGGCGCCTATGACGCGTTGATTGAGACGCTCCAGGTGGCGGATGTCATTGATGAGGATCTTGCCTGGAGCGGTGGCAAGACACATTTCGTGGTGACCGGTGACTTACTCGACCGTGGCCCGGATTCGCGCCTCGTGATGGACCTCATCATGCGCCTGGAGAATGAGGCACCTCGGGCGGGCGGTCGAGTGCATCAATTACTCGGTAATCACGAGGTCATGAACCTGAACGGTGATCTGCGTTATGTGGCAGATGAGGAATATGCTGCGTTTCTCGACATGGAGTCAGATGAGGATCGCGAGTACTGGTACAAGAGATTTCGCCGCGAACATCCGGCGGATAGCGCCGAAGCTGTAATACGTTGGCGATTCGATGAGAAAGCTCCGCCAGGGTATTTCGGGCATCGCAAGGCATTCCGCTACGACGGTCCGTATGGCAAGTGGCTGTTGCAGAAGCCCCTGATGGTCGTCATCAACGATACGGTGTTTGTCCATGGAGGAATTCCGCCCTTCGTAGCCGAGTACGGACTCGAAGGCGTAAATGGTGATCTCAAAAAAGATCTTCACGACTTCCTGACCACTCGAGCTGTGCTTGAGGATAAGGCAGTCCTGAGTCCAATAGACAGATTCAAGGAGATTCCGGAATCACTCACCAAAAAGGCGAAGGCCGGACGGCTCCTCGACACTGATTTACGAACAGCGCAGATGGTCATCGATCTGGGCGATTCTCCATTGCACGGTCCTGCAGGCCCGACCTGGTATCGCGGCACGGCCAGTTGCAATAGCCTCATCGAAGGCGATTCACTGAATGCCGCTCTTGACGTCGTCGGCGCAGAACGCGTTGTCATCGGTCATACGACGACGATTACTCGCCGCGTGCAACAACGCATGAATGGACGCATTGTCGAGATCGACACTGGCATGCTTAAGAAAAATTACGACGGCAGTGGCCACGCATTGATCATCGACGACGGCGAACTCAGTGTGGTCAACCAGGATGGCACGCAAGACCTGGTTCCAATCGTTCACCCGGTGCGCGTCGGTCACGCGTCAATGGCGATCACTGACGATGAGCTGGCCAGTATTCTCTTGAATGGCGAGGTCAAAGAGATTGATGCAGGCTTGTCGTCGTGGAAGCTGGTGCAGGTGACAACCGAAGACATGCAATTGCATGCCTACTTTCGTGAGCTACCGGAAGAGGAAGGTTTCATACCAGAGCTTGCGGCTTACAAACTCGACCGCATGTTGGGACTTGGCATGGTTCCGGCCACAGTTCGACGAGATATCGCGGGTAAAGAAGGTACGCTGCAGTTCGTCCCGGCCGCTACTTTGACCGAACGCGAGCGTGTGGCTGTCGGCACGGTCTTGATTACGCCGTGCCCGCTGGACAGGCAGACGAGTGCGATGTTCGTGTTTGACGCGCTTGTTCATAATGCAGCGAGGACTCCGTCGTCAATGTTGTACAGCCCCGATGACTGGTTATTGATGCTGGTTGATCACGAAAACGCGTTTAGTGCAGAACTGGAAAGACCTGATTATTTGGACGGCGTCGATATCGTCATTGGTGACCAATGGCGAACGGCGTTACTTGAGCTGGATAACACCACGCTTCGTAAGGGACTGGGGGACGTGCTGGACGAGCGTCGCCTGTCAGCCCTGGCAAGTCGTCGAGATGCCCTGATAAAAGGCTCCTTAGAATGAAGCATCAATCTGTCTGGATGATCGCGTTTTTCCTGCTGATAGCCTGCACACCTGTCTCCGATCACACCGATCACACCGATTACAACGAGCACGACATTGCGACACTACAGAAACTAATGAACGAGGGTGAGCTCAGCTCCGTACAGCTCACTGAGTATTACCTGCAGAGGATTGAGTCCATCGATCGCAATGGCCCCAAACTGAACGCCATCATTGAGCTGAATCCGGACGCACTGGCAATAGCGAAAGCCCTCGATGAGGAACGGCGGACCAGCGGACCGCGTGGCCTCATGCATGGCATCCCGGTCGTATTAAAGGCGAACATCGATACCGCCGACCAGATGACAACGACCGCCGGGTCTCTCGCTTTGGCGGGCCATCAGCCTCCTGCAGATGCGTTTGTCGTCGCCAGACTCAGAGAGGAGGGGGCTGTCATACTTGCCAAGGCAAATCTCAGCGAGTGGGCGAATTTCCGCTCATCTGAGTCGTCGAGCGGCTGGAGCAGCATCGGTGGTCAGACCAGGAATCCTTATGGCAGCGGGCGTAACCCTTGTGGCTCATCGAGCGGTTCCGCGGTTGCGGTCGCGGCCAGCCTCACGAGCGTGGCTATCGGTACAGAGACCAACGGCTCAGTGGTTTGCCCGTCCAGTGTCAATGGCATCGTCGGCATTAAGCCATCGCTGGGATTGATCAGCAGACGCGGCATCATCCCGATCGCACACAGTCAGGATACTGCTGGTCCGATGGGGCGTACTGTCGAAGATGCCGCCATCCTGCTAAACGCGATGGTTGGGCAAGACCCGGCTGATCCGCTCGCGGACTCATTCCCTGAATCTGTGCCGGACTACGCCGCGAATTTGTCGAAGGACGCTTTGCAAGGTGCTCGCATCGGAGTGCTTCGCACCCACAGTGGCGTGGGCAATGATGCGCGTGTGGATCAGATAATCCTCAACACGGTTGCGACGTTGGAGTCTCTGGGCGCTGAGGTCATTGATCCCATCGAGATCGACACGGAAGGCATGGGTAGCGCCTCTAGTGAAGTTCTTCACTACGAGTTCAAGGCAGATCTGAACGCTTACCTGGAAAATTCAGGGGCACCGCTCAAGACGATGACCGACATCATCGCGTTCAACGAAGAACATGCCGCGACCGTAATGCCGTTCTTTGGGCAGGAAAGGATGTTGGAAGCCGAGACGAAAGGCTCGCTTACCGACCAGGCCTATATTGACGCACTTGCCTTGAGTAAGCAGATTTCTCAGGACTCCCTTAACGGCGCACTGCAAGAACACAATCTTGATGCTTTGATTGCGCCAACACGCGGCCCTGCCTGGATGACGGACAACTTCAGTGGTGATCGTTCCTCTGGTATTTCGAGTTCGACACTTGCCGCAGTGTCCGGTTACGCAAGCATCACGATGCCGGCTGGCGATATTCTTGGCTTGCCGATCGGGATATCGTTTATTGGTGCCGAGTTCAGCGATGCAGAGCTTATCCGCTATGCCTACGCGCTGGAGCAGGCGGGATACCAAAGGCAGCCGCCGGATTTACCGTAACGGCAAGTATTTTTCACTGTCCCGCCACGGTCCAATTGGCTAGTATTGCGGACGACCGCGGACACGAAGATTTAAGCCGGCGACGGGAGATAAGCTGTGATTGAGGATACTGGTGCATTCAAAAAACTGATTGTGATGCTCAGCATATACTTCGCGCTATTTTTCAGCGCCGTTCTGGCTGTGGGCATGCTGAGACCCGAAGCGCTGTCGATAATGCCGTTCGGCGGCACAGATGCAATGGAAGCGCTGCAGATTAACCGTGCTGGGTCGTCGATTGTCGACCAATTGACTTCGGCGGTGGCGCCGGGAGGCAGCCAGATGCTGACGCCATCTCAGATCGGCCGTCTTGCCTTGTTCCTCTTAACCAGCCTCAGTGGCACGTTGCTCGTGATGCTGCCGGTCGCCTGGACGTATACCGCAATATCGAGGGACACCGGGTTTAGGAGGAGTTTTGTAAGAGCGTTACTCGTGTTGCCGATTTGTGCTACTACGATCGTTTTGCTCATACAGAACAATCTCGCGCTCGCGTTTGGGTTGGCTGCAATGGTGGCGGCGGTGCGATTTCGGGTTTCGCTGCGCGAAGCAATAGACGGCATCTTCATATTTGCGTCAATTTGCGTAGGACTTGCCGCGGGAATCGGCCACCTCGGCGTAGCGGCAGTAATGGCAGTCTTCTTCTGCTTTACGAATGCCATATTGTGGAAAATCGAGTACGGCCGGAACCCGACCGACGATGCTCGGCTGGCGAAGAAGCGTGGCGAATTGAAAGCGTCGCAGATATCTTCTGACTCTGGGCAGTGACAACAAGGTAATTGACCAAACAGGATCAGAATGCGCGTTCTAGTCCACACGATCTGTACGACAATTCTCGCGCTTGGCAGTGCGTCCACGCCAGCGCTGGAAATAGGACGGCCTGACCCGTTATTTCAGAGTGACGAGACGCTTGAGGTAACTATCGAGGCTCCGTTTACGACGCTTGTCCGGGAACGGCCGAGGGATGACTATTTGCAAGGGGTGATCAAGTACCTGCAAGCCGACGGTACAGCGGTTGAACTCGATCTCGAGATTCGAACGCGGGGGCATTTCCGGCACAATACGTGTGATTACCCGCCGGTTCTCCTTAATCTAAAGAGAAAACAAACTGGCGGGACCTTGTTTGAGGGGCAGAACAAACTAAAACTGGTTATCCCCTGCAAGTACGCCGATCGATACGAGCAAACTGTTCTTCGGGAGTATCTCGCATACCGAATCCTAAATGCTGTTTCCGACCTGAGTTTTCGAGCGCGGCTACTGCGTGTCAGCTTTGCGAATACAGAGAAAACCAAAGAACCGGACGTACGTTATGCATTTCTGATCGAACACAAGAATCGACTCGGCGAGCGATACGGACTCCAAGACCTGGATGTTGAACGAACAACGGTGGCCTCGATTGACCCGGAGAGGCTGAATCTGACCTCGGTGTTTGCATTCCTGATAGGCAACACGGATTTTTCTCCCATCGCCGGTCCTCCAGGTGATGCGTGCTGCCACAACTATGTTCTATTCGGGAACAGTATCGGTCCCATTATCGCCATCCCGTACGACTTCGATCAATCAGGATTCGTTAATGCACCGTACGCAGTTGTTAATGAACGGTTTCGCATAAAGAATGTGCGACAGAGGCTCTATCGTGGGCGTTGTGTCAACAACGAGTATGTTGCGGCGTCCTTGCAGAAGTTCAGAGACAGTCGCGATGCAATTTACGCATTGATTGACGAACTGGTCGGATTGGAACCGTACGTGCGGAAAGACCTGGTCCGTTATGTTGATGGTTTTTACAAACTGATCAACAAACCAAAAGACGTTGAACGCAAGATGATTGATAAGTGTGTTTGAGCCCGGTGCTATGATTCCCGACGGCCATTCCATCAGGAGCATTGTCTTGTTCAGGTTAAGGCAATTTTTCGCCAGCATTGCTCTCGCCGCATCAGGACTGCTTATTTAATCCTGCGGGATGGTGGATCTCAAAGAAGATCTCGACGACGTCCGAGACGAGTACGGCTACCTCAAAGGGAGTGTCGCCGGACCTGACGATGGCTCCGCTATTCTGCTCGGGTTGTTCAAAAATGAGCAGGACGGCATGTCGATAGTCAACGTTAGAGCGGTTGAGTCAGGCGAGCCCTTCTTTTTGCTGGTCTCAAAAGCAAACTACACGCTGCTGGCCTTTTGCGACAGCAATGGGGACTTCGCGTATCAGAGCGGAGAACCGGCGGCGCGAATTGACGACCCAACCATAAACTGGTTTAGCACAATGGAGGGTCAGGAACGCGTCGACTACACAGCGCTCGCGATTCAACAGATTGATTTGGCGAGTGCTACGGTCCTTGATCAGCAGCTCAATTTCACTTCGTCAGCATTGCGAGAGAATAGTGACACTGCAAGAAACTTCCTGCGCGTCGTATCCTGGGATGACGATGCGTTTTCCGCAGAAAATATGGAGATGGGCATGTGGAAGCCCGGCGCGTTTCAGGAAGAAATCGGCTATGGACTGTACGTGCTTAAGGAGATCGATCCGACTCAAAATGCGATACTCCTTGTACACGGAATCAACGATACGCCGCTCATATTCAAGAATTTCGCTGACGCAATTCCCGATGACTATCAGCTGCTGCTGTTCCATTATCCCAGCGCCTTCCCACTTGAATACACATCGTACGTGCTTAACGAGGCGCTGGATGAGTTGATTCGGCGCTATCAAATACCACAACTGGATATTATTGCGCACAGTATGGGTGGTCTGGTCAGCAAGGGGATGATGTACCAGGCGGATGAAGAACTGCTGCAAAGAACCCGCCTTTTCATCAGCATGGCGTCCCCGTATGGCGGTCACACCGCCGCTGCAGCAGGTCTCAAATGGTCTCCGGTTATCGCACCAGTCTGGTGGGCGATGGCGCCTGGCAGTGACTACCTGCAGCTAATAGACAGTGTTGACCTGACTCAGGGGCCGAATCACCACCTTATTTACACGTACAGCCATGAACGAGGCGGCGAGCGCGAAGAAGATGATGGGGTTGTTACCGTAGAAAGTCAGTTGATTGAGTCGGCGCAGCGCAATGCGATCGCAACATACGGCATTGCTGACAATCATGTTGGCGTCGTGACGAATCCGTGCACCCTGGCTTTGGTACCGGCTATCCTGGAAGGCGGTGCCAGTGAGGTCACGGTGCCTGAGTGCTAGCCAGGCAGGATGGCGCGCCCGACAGGATGGATCAAAACAGCCCCACGGCTGTTTTGACCCTTCGGGCTCCGCGGCTGCGCCGCTCCGTCGCCAATTGCTGTCGCAATTGGTCGAACCAACAGGTTCTCATCTACCGCCAGACCCACCAAACAAAAACGGGCCCCCGATGGGGACCCAATTTTGCTTGGCGCGCCCGACAGGATTCGAACCTGTGACCCCCAGATTAGGAATCTGGTGCTCTATCCGACTGAGCTACGGGCGCATTGTTGATTACTTCGTCAGACAGCTCCTGCCAACTGACTGTAGCAGCGCTGCGCGCTGGATGGTGCTCCTCTCGTCGCTTCGCTCCTCGAGCCCGGCCACTCGCCGAAAGCGATTCTAGCAAAGTGACGCGCTAAGCAGCATAATTAGTCCATGGCTGGAATCGTCCTTCGCACCCTCATCATCATGCTGGGTTTGTACCTCGCATCGGCTCTGGTACCCGGCGTCCACGTTGCCGGAACCGGAAACATGATTATTGCGGCCCTGCTGCTGTGCCTGGTCAATGCAATCGTCAGACCCATAGCTTTCGTGCTTACGTTGCCGATCACCGTCGTAACGCTGGGACTGTTCCTCTTCGTATTAAACGCGGCCATGTTTGGGCTGGTTGCAGCGATGCTCGATGGCTTCGTCGTTGATGGATTCTGGTCCGCTGTTTTTGGCGCGATTATCGTCAGTATTACCAGCACGATCGCGTCCTGGTACATCGGTCCATCGGGCCGCTATGAGGTCTTCGTCGCTCGTCGCGATTGACCAAACCACCTATCGAAGCAAATAGCGAGCTGTTCAACAGCGAGAGGAATTGACGTGGACAAACGAATCTTATTTCCGGCATTGATGGTGCTTGCATCCTGTTCGAGCGAGGAGCCCGCCACAGCGCCGATGGAGACCACAGAGTTTTCACAGGCGATTGTCGAGGCTACGGGTGGTAATCCGGCGGCGGAACATGCTGCGAACCAGATAAACGATCCGTACATGCGCGAGATCATCGAAGAAATCTCCAGTGATGCCTATGAAGGCAGGGGCCCCGGTGCGGCCGGAGACGAGAAGGCACGGGCGTATCTCACCCAGCGCATGCAGGATCTGGGCCTCGAACCGGGCGGAGCAGATGGCACTTACGAGCAACCGTTCGATCTGGTCGGCGTAAACACGGTGCAGCCGCAAAGCTGGACGTTTGAGGGTGGCGACAAGTCCCTGACCCTGAAGCAGTGGGATCAGTACATGATCAACAGCTACGTGCAGGAGCCCCACGCCGAAGTCAGCAACGCCGAGGTCGTTTTCGCGGGTTATGGCATTCAGGCGCCCGAGTATGGCTGGGACGACTACAAGAATATCGACGTCACTGGCAAGGTCGTATTGCTAATGAACAACGACCCGGACTGGGACCCGGAGCTGTTTGGCGGTGAGACCCGTCTTTGGTACGGACGCTGGGACTACAAATACATGACGGCCGCGAAAAATGGCGCGGCTGGAGCAATTATCATCCATACCACACCATCCGCAGGTTATCCGTACCAGGTACTGCAGACGTCGAATATCGGACCGCAATTCGAATTGCCGGTGAGGGCCGATGAGCCACGCAACCAGTTCAAGGCCTGGATGGTCGAGGGCTCGGCACGCGACCTCGTGGCGTTGGCGGGCATGGATCTCGATGAACTCCGCGAACGTGCCTACAACAGCGATTTCGAACCCGTACCGCTGGGCGTGACGACTTCAATCAGTATGGATGTCGAAATCGAACGTGTGCAGTCTGCAAACGTGCTTGGGTTGATTCCAGGCAGTGACCCGGAGCTCAACGACGAAGTCGTGATCTACTCAGCTCATCATGATCACCTCGGCATCGGTCCTGCCAACGAAGAGGGCGACACGATCTACAATGGTGCGTTTGACAACGCGTCGGGTGTTGCCCTGGTTATGGGCATTGCGAAAGCGCTAAAGGCGCTTCCCGAAGCACCGCGCCGTTCGGTGTTGATCGCGCTCGTTGGTGCCGAAGAGCAGGGGCTGCTCGGGTCCCTATACTACGCACAAAACCCGACATTTCCCTCTGGCAAGATCGCCGCGAACATCAACTATGATGGTGGCAACGTCTGGGGGCACTCACACGATGTAACATTAGTGGGGCTGGGCAAGTCCACGATTGATCAACTTGTTGAGCTGATCGCGGCGGAGCAGGGACGTGTTATCAAACCGGATCAATTTCCGTCAAAGGGGTCGTTCTACCGATCCGACCAGTTCAGCTTTGCGCGTATTGGCGTGCCTGCCGCCTACCTTGACCCCGGCACGGATTTTGTCGATCGACCGCCGGGCTGGGGTAAAGAACAGGTGGACCACTACACAGA
>Ga0209567_10001639_pt1 | contig 11299 bp, 10 predicted proteins | sample COG_12_FD_184756 | JGI IMG/M metagenome (GOLD analysis project Ga0209567, IMG submission 184756) | Pelagic marine sediment microbial communities from the LTER site Helgoland, North Sea, for post-phytoplankton bloom and carbon turnover... | ecosystem: Environmental > Aquatic > Marine > Neritic...
TCGGCAGCGCAAGAGCCTGAGAAGGGACCTCGAGCGCACTAATGCGCGTGCGAAACGCACGCGGCTGCAACTCCAGAAGAAGAGCGAGCGGCTGGCGGTCACCACCGCGAACAAGGCGAAACGAGAACTCCGGAAACAGATCCGCAAGCTCGAGAAGATGCTGGATGAAGCACGTGCCGACGCAGGTCAGCTTCGCAAGGACCTCGTCCCGGTAATGGAGAGCCTGGGTAAAGCCCGCAGTCACCTGACGCACGCCCTGCATATCGATCGCGCACTGGCGAAAGTGCGGCGGGAAGTGCTGGGCAAGTCTTCGGCGAAGAAGAAAACTAAGAAAAAGAAAGCCACCAGGAAGAAGGCGACAAAGAAGAAAGCTGCGAAGAAGAAGGTGACGAAGAAGAAAGTCGCAAAGAAGAAGGTCACAAAGAAGAAAGCGACCAGGAAGAAGGCCGCAAAGAAGAAGGTCACAAAGAAGAAGGTCACAAAGAAGAAAGCGACCAGGAAGAAGGCCGCTAAAAAGAGGGTGGCCAGGAAAAAGTAGCGGCAGCGTTGCGGGCGCGCTCCGGAAGGCGTCACCCACGAATTGCGTTTTAAAAAAAACGGGCCCCGAAAGGGGCCCGTTTCGATTGACTGTCGGGAACTACCGATCAGTCGAAGTACTTGCGTACGGTCACGCCGTAGGTGCGCGGCTGGTTCGGGTAGCCCGAAAAACTGCCGGGCTGTACCGTTGTCGGAAACGCACTTACCAGGTACTCGTCGTCGCTGAGATTGCGGCCCCACAGCAGTGCCTCGAAGCCGTTCTCCCAGGCGAGGCCGAAGCTCGCGTTGAAGGTGCTGACCTCGCGAGAGGCGACGTCCTCGGGCACGTTATCGATGACCTGGATTTCGTCCTCGTAGATGTACTCGGCGCGCACGAAACCCGAGATGTCACCAATCATGAAGCCATAGCGGCCCGTGGCGGTGATGCTAGTCTCATGAATACCGGCGGGCGTTTCGCCACTGAGATCAGTGGGACCGCCAACACCTTCCGCGCCCACAAATGAGTCGTACTCGGGATCCATCAATGTCGCCGCCAGCGTGGCCTCGAATGAATCGGTCGGCACCCAACGTACATCGACCTCCAAACCTGTGGTCGACTGCTTGCCGGCATTGTTGAGGCTGAATCCCGTTCCCGTAAACGTGTTGGACTGGAAGTCCTCGATCTCCTGGTCGAAGATTGCGACGTTCAGTGCGACCGTGTCCCAGCGAGCTTTCATGCCGATCTCGTACACGGTTGATTCTTCGGGCTCCGCGAATCGCGTGCCTGCCACCAGGTTGGTTACGGTCGGATTTGCGGCTTGCACAGCGGCAAGATCTGACTCGAACGGACGAGAGTCACGTGAGAGGTTCCAGGAACTCGCCTTGAAGCCCGTCGCGGCGCTGGCGTAGACGTTTACCTGGTCGCTGACGTCGTATGCCAAGCGCACGGTCCAGGTCGTCTTGGAATCGCTCGACGAGCCCGACTCTACCGAATTGGGGTAGTCGACGTTTTGCGGCAGGAACTGCAGCGGTTGCAACGCAATCAGGCTGTTGCAGGGAGTGCCCGCAGGAACAGCCGCACAGTCGGTAACGCTGATGGCTTGAGCGGCGGCTGCTGCACCCGGATTTGCCGCGATATTGGCCGGAGTCGGCGGCAAACCGGTAATTTGCGAGAACGCTCCGCCAAAGCCAGTCGCAATCATATCTATCCTGGAGAAGATGTCGGTCTGCGTCGAATCATAAGTGACGTCTTTGTCATCATCGGTGTAGTTGGCACCCAGCGTCAGTGTTGCACGATCGCCCAGGTCAATGTCGACCTGGCCGAAAATCGAGTATGCCGTGTTGTCCATACCTGAAACTTCAAACAGACCCTGCTCCGCGCCGAAAAATACTCCCGGGCTGATTCTTGGGTCCCCTGCTGCAATCAGGGCATTTTCGAGGTCCCATAACGGCGAATTGCCAGGCACACCCCCGGTCAATATGTCGAAAAAGGGGCGCATTGCAGTGTTGTAGCTAATCCCCGTATCCTGGTCGATGTCCTCGTCGAAATAGTAACCGCCGACCATCCAGTCGAACTTGTCGGTCGAGCCGGCCAGGCGCAGTTCCTGCGTCAACGTGTCGATATCGAGGTCGGTGCGATTTCCCGCCGTCTCGCTGATCAATTGCAGGCTCGTAAAGTCACTGTCGGCGTTGTCCAGGCGACTGAGGTTTCTGAATGATGAGATTGACGTCAGGGTCATCGAGTCGTTGATATCGTAGTCGATCTGCAGTGACACGCCGCCGTTGTCAAATTCGTTCGTGGGCGTGTAGTTGTAATAGCCTTCGTAAGCGAACGGCTCATTCGGGACGAGAGCGCCGCCAAGAAGGACAACCACGCCACCTGTCGGACCATCGAACAGGTTGGCGACGCCACAGCAGGCCTCGTCGAGTTCCTCGTAATCGGCGATGAAGCGAAATTCGAGGTCGTCGGATGGCTGGAACAACAGCTGGCCGCGGACACCCCAGCGATCGAGTTCGCCGAGTTCGTCGCCACCGGCGAGATTCTCATAATAGCCGTCGCGCTGGTTGAAGCTGCCAGACAGGCTGAAACCCACTGTGTCCGACAGCGGACCACTGATGTCACCACTGACGATGAACTGGCTGTCGTCGCCGACTGTCAGCGCCGCCGACCCGGTGTAGTCATCCATGTTCGGCTTCGCCGTTATGACGCTGATTACGCCGGCCGACGCGTTCTTGCCGAACAGCGTGCTCTGCGGGCCGCGCAGCACCTCGATCCGCTCCAGGTTCGGGAAGTCGTTAAGGGCCGAAGCAGAACGTGACCGGTAGACGCCGTCGATGAACACACCAACGGACGGCTCGATGCCGGCATTGTTGGCACCATTACCGAATCCACGGATCAGGAAGTTGGTATTGCCCGACGTCTGTAATTGAGTTACGCGCAGGCTCGGGACGAGAAACTGCAGGTCCTTGACGTCCAGAACTCGCGATTCCTGGAGGTCTGCGGCCTGGATCACCGAAACCGCGATCGGGATTTCCTGCAAAGTGGATTCGCGCTTGCTGGACGTGACGACGATTTCCTCGAGAAACGCCGACTCGCCCTGCTGCTGAGCGAAAACGGGCGCCGCAAGCGCAGCCACGACGAGGCCGAATACGCTTCGGCGTATTGTCAAATTTGCCATTTGAGTCCCCCCCAATAAGGCATTAAATAGACGGATGGTGGCGCCAGACTAAGACACTTTCCGGGTGTAAGCAACCGGAATTGCTGGGTAATTCGACAAAATACAAGCTGGCCCGCCGAGCCGTCCACAGCTATTCCATGATGATGAATTCGACGTCGGTGCTCGCGCCCGAATCGATATCCTCGACAATATAGACCACCGTCGTTCCCGAGTACGTCGGGCGATACCAGATGCCGCCACAGTAGTAGTAGGTACGCCCACCGCGCGTGCGCGTCACCGTGCAACCGTAGGGCAGCGCCGTCAGGCGTAGTCCCCGATGAACGCGCCGACGGTGGCGCCGGCGGCGCCGACGACGCGAACCAGCAACGCTGTTGGGGCTCGCCGGTCGCCCGGGCTTCGCGAGGGCTGAAATGGGAAGAGCGATCGTCGCGCTCGCGGTTGCGAGTCCCAGGAGCTTGCCAAGTAATTGTCTTCTCTGCATTTCCAGCTCCTCAGTGCGTCACTTTGTCGGCGAAATCGATCTGTACTGCGCCGTCCGGGGGATCAAATGTAAAGGCGTCCTGCGCGAATTCGGGGTCGGTGTCCCACTCGAAGAAAGCCACGAACCTCGGCGCGCCGCCCTCCCACTTGGAAGAAATGGCGAGTTTCCCGGGCAGCGGCCGCCCCTCGCTGGCAATCCAGACCTGTACGTCCGTATCCGGGTAGCGTATCCCGACGTGGTGGTAGACCTTGTCCCGGATCAGGCTCGTGCCGAGATAGCTGATGCTCTCCCTGTCGGTCAGCAAGTCGTCGGCGACATCAGCGGCTATAAGATCCAGCATCGGTGACTCGATTCCGATGTCGTCAATCGCGAAATCCAGCATTGAATCTACGCCTTCCGGAATCTCGGCACGCGCGTAGAAATTCTCCGCCGTGCTGTACACGTTGACCGCGCCGTCGTTGAAGTAGATTTCCTTCGTGTCCTCGGCGCTGCGATTGCTGATGCGAATCGCGCTGGGCTTGCGACGCAGCTGCAGGGTCACTTGTGATGAATGCTCGATAATCTGCCCTGCGTCGAGGCGCGCATCCGCGTAGGCGTCGCCTTGCACGGCAAAGGCGCCCAGACTTGCGATCTCGGCGCTCATTCGCTCTACCAATTCGGTCGCATCGAGCTCTTCGGCATGCGCCGTCAAAGCGCCCGCTATAGTGGCAAGAAGTGTGAGCGTAATCCTGAATTTGGCGAACATGGATTCTCCCTCGGGAAACCCGTTTTTGCAGATGAGACGAGGCACTCTTTCTGATTGTCCCCCGGACGACGAATATAATAGTATCAACATACGCAAGAGTATGGAATGAACCGACAGCAGCATCACGCGATAGCCGGCATGGTTATCTATTGAGCCGCAGGCCGTCCTTACAGGAGTGGTTCGGCGCCGCAATGCGGATACAATGTTGCCCCGCAATCCGGTATCTTTCGTCTTCAGCTGATCGCACGGCCATTCATGAATCGATTCACCGTTATTCTCGAAAGAGCCACTCTCGTCTCGGGCGCCGTCCTGGTCTCGCTCGCGGGGCTGGTATGGGCCGAAGGCGCAGCAAAGAGTCGGGCGGCGATTGTCGATTTCGAGCGGCAGCAGGCCGGCCAGCAACTCGCTCTGTCAGACGAGGTGGAATCTACGCTCGCAGTCTTGCGCATCGATTCCGTGGAGATCGAGGTGCCGGTATTCGATTCGACAAGCAAATCGGCTCTCAAGAAAGGTGCCGGGCACGTCGAAGGGTCGGCCCGGCCCGGTGGCGAGGGCAATATCGCGATTGCCGCGCACCGTGACACTTTCTTCCGGGGCCTCAAAGACGTCGAAATAGGAACTGACATCGAGATGGCTACACCGCAGGGCCGTCGCGTCTTTCGTGTGTCGGAGCTCAAGATCGTCGATCCACTGGACGTCAGCGCGCTCGATCCGACTGAGGGCACCGTGCTGACACTGATCACGTGCTACCCATTTTATTACGTTGGCCCGGCGCCGGACCGATACATCGTCCGTGCCGAGCTTCTGCAGGGGAATTGAATCTAATGGAGAGGAGAAAAGAATGAAGATGATACGTTTGTTAGCCCTTGTCGTGCTGTTTGCCGGTGCAAACGCGAGTGCGCAGGAGATGACGGCGCTTAGTTGCAACGACTTCCGACCAACGGACGAGGCGATCGAGCGATTCCCCGATCTCGTTGGGGCCTGTGAAGGCATCGTCGAGCGTAATGGCGAACTCTATGGCTTGTTCACGGCCGTCGTGCGCCGGGTAATGGGCAACAACGTCACGCTGTACTTGCCGGCAACGAAAAAGACCTTCACGGCGAAACCCGATTCGTCCGCGCGGGTTCTCATCGACGGCAGGAAGACACGGCCACGTGATCTCGTGCGAGGTCAGGAAATCAGGATCTACCTCTCCGTCAGCGAGTTCTCGAAACCCGACATCCAGGAAGTGGCATTCGTTACGGAAGAGAACGTCGTCGTCGACGTCACCATTGAAGAGGTGCCGGCACTGCCGACGACAGCGAGCGTGTGGCCAAGCGTTGGGGCGGCAGGGCTATTGCTCCTGGGTGCCGGGTACCTGATGCGCAGGCGTCGACTCGGCGCGGCAACGCCGATCGCTCTGCTAATTGGCGTCAGCCTGCTTGGTGCCGCACCGATAGTGGACGCCGAGAGCAAGACGGTCCAGATTCCAGGTAAGGTCGTGACGAGTACCGTCCGCAGCATGGCTATCGTGGAGGCCGTGGACAAGGAGACGCGCGAGCTCAAGTTGATTGACGCGCACGGCAAGCGCTACACGGTGGTAGCCAGCGATCTCGTCGCCAATTTCGACCAGATCGAGCCACGCGATCGCATCGTCATGGAGTACCTGGAATCGGTCGCCGTGTTTGCGGTTCCCGCGGGTGCCCCGGAACTCGGCGATACAGCCTCCGTTGAAGTAGCGCCGCTCGGCGACAAGCCCGGTATCAAGGCGGCCGAAACCTTCATGGTCAAGGCCACGGTCGAGTCGATTAATGTGACGGACAGGATTGCGGTCCTGCGTGGCGAGAACGGGCAGGTGCGGACTGTGAAGATTGCCGACGACGTGCCGCTCGACCTGATCGAGGTGGGTGACGAGGTTCGCATGCGCATCACCCAGGCGCTGGCCGTTTCCGTGAAGAAAGCGGACAAGAGCTGAGCGCAAGTTAGCTAATCTGATAAGAAGGCGACGGCCGGAACCGGCCGTCGCCTTTTTCGTGCGATGGTTATCGCGCCTGGATTCGAAGCGTCACTTTACCGAGTGCGCGTCGCTCGGTGATCGTTCTGAACGCGTCCTTGTAATCGTCGAGCGCATAGGACTCGGTAACGCGCGGTGTCAGCGTACCGTCAGATATCAGCGCGGCCATTTCCATCATGTTCCGGATCTGCAGCTTCGGATTCTTGCTGGCCCACGTGCCCCACCAGACGCCGATGATGCTTGCTTCCTTGAGCAGCGCGATGTTCGCTGAGAACTTCGGAATCTCGCCGCACGCAAACCCGATAACGAGATAACGGCCGTGCCAGGCCGTGGCCCGGAATGCCTGCTCTGCAAGTTCGCCGCCGACCGGGTCGTAGACGACATCAGCGCCTTTGCCATCAGTCAGTTCCTTGACCGTTTCATTCAACGGTACCTCGGAGTAGTTGATGGCCTCGTCCGCACCGGCCGAAACCGCGAACTCTAGTTTCGCATCGCTGCTGGCCGCAGCGATGACGCGGGCGCCCATGGACTTGGCGATCTCGACGGCCGTGATGCCAACGCCACCGGCGGCGCCGAGCACCAGCACGGTCTCGCCGGGCTGCAGGTTCGCGCTCTGTTTCAGTGCGTGATAGCTGGTGCCGTAGGTCACGGCGAACCCGGCTCCTTGCTCCATGTTGAGCTCATCGGGCAACGGCGCCGCCGAGTGCTCATCGGCGATGCACTTTTCGGCGAAGGCGCCGCCACGGGTTGTAATGAGGGCTTTGTCACCGACGGCGAAGCGCGTAACGTCCTTACCGACGGCCGCGACCGTTCCGGCGGCCTCGTTCCCGGGCACGAAGGGCAGCGGTGTCTTGACCTGGTAGGTACCCGCGACGACAAGTATGTCGGGAAAGTTGATCCCCGCTGCAGCGACATCCACCAGGATCTGCCCGTCACCGGGCACCGGATCGTCCAGTTCCTCGATGACGAGCGATTCAGGTGGACCGTACTCCTTGCAGACGAGGGCGCGCACTACGCAACCTCGAACAGCGAGGCTGCGCCCTGGCCGCCGCCGATGCACATCGTGCAAACGACGTACTTTGAGCCGCGGCGTTTGCCCTCGATGAGTGCGTGCCCCACCATGCGGGCGCCCGACATGCCATAAGGATGCCCGATCGAGATCGCACCGCCGTCAACATTCAGCTTGTCGTTGGGGATGCCGAGTTTGTCGCGGCAGTAAATGACCTGGACCGCAAATGCCTCGTTGAGCTCCCAAAGATCGATGTCGTCCATCGCCAGGCCGTTACGTTCGAGGAGTTTCGGAACCGCGAATACGGGGCCGATACCCATCTCGTCCGGTTCGCAACCTGCAACGGCCGTGCCGCGGTAGATGCCGAGTGGCTCGAGGCCGCGTTTCTCTGCGACGCCGGCTTCCATGACAACCGAAGCCGATGCACCATCCGAGAGCTGGCTGGCGTTGCCCGCCGTTATGAAGCCGTTCTCGCGCACGGGGTTGAGGCCCGCGAGCCCCTCGATGGTCGTCGTCGGACGATTGCCTTCGTCCTTTTCGAGCACGACGTCGTGAAACGAAATCTCCTTCGTTTCCCTGTCCATGACGCCCATATTGGATGGCATAGGCACGATCTCATCATCGAACTTGCCGGCTTCCTGGCTTGCCGCCGTGCGCATCTGGCTCTGTAGCGCGTATTCGTCCTGCGCCTCCCGGCTGACGTCGTAGCGTTTGGCGACGACCTCGGCCGTATCGATCATCGGCATCAGGACATGCGGATGAACTTCCATGAGTCGCGGATCGGCAAGGCGGTGCATGTTGTAGTGTTCGTTCTGCACCAGGCTGATCGATTCGAGACCGCCGGCCGCCATGATGTCGACGTTGTCGACGATAACGGTCTTGGCCGCGAGGGCGATGGCCATCATGCCGGATGAACACTGCCGGTCTACGGTCATGCCCGCAGTAGTCACGGGCAGGCCCGCCGCCAACGCGATCTGCCTGCCGATGTTGTGCCCCTGGGTGCCCTGTGGCATGGCGCAACCCATCATGACATCTTCGACTTCAGCGGGGTCGAGACCCGCTCGCTCGACAGCATGCTTTACGACGTGACCACCGAGAGTCGGTGCCTCTGTGTTGTTGAACGAACCGCGATAGGCCTTGCCGATCGGCGTGCGTGCTGTCGATACAATTACTGCTTCTCTCATCATCTCCGTCCTATTTTATTGGCCCAGGTCGAGGCCGAGCTTGGTCGCCGCCTGTTGCGCAAATTTGCCGGGTTGTTCGAACCCGGCGGCGAGTTCTTTCATACCGGCCTCGTCGTTCAATTCGTCCCAAACGGCCGCGATGCCTTCAGGCGATACGTCGTCGGGAAGCAGGCTCAAGCCGCTTGTTTCGAAACCCTTGAAAACGGCGAAACTGCCGCCGCCCGCACATAGTACCTTGCGGCTGGGGGCGTCGGGTCCCGAAAGAAAGACAACCGCCGGGCTTACGGCTTCGGGCGACATCAATTTGAACACGGGCTCTGGAAACAGGCCTTCGGTCATCGCCGTTCCGGCCGTGGGCGCCAGGCAGTTGACCCGAATGTCGTTCTTGGAGCCTTCCAGGTGCAGCGTGTTCATCAGACCCACCATCGCCATCTTGGCTGCACCATAATTGGATTGTCCGAAGTTGCCGTAGAGGCCCGAACTTGAACTCGTGAACACGATACGACCGTAGTTTTGGTCGCGCATGATCTCCCAGACGGCCTTGGTGCAGTTCACCGTACCCATCAGGTGCACCTCGATAACCAGCCGGAAATCATCGAGCGACATGTTCGTAAAGGTCTTGTCGCGCAGGATGCCTGCGTTGTTGATCAGGATGTCGATACGGCCCCAATGGTCCATGGCCTGCTGCATCATATCCTCGACCTGCTTCACGATGGCCACGTTCGCGCCGTGGCTTATGGCTTCGCCGCCGGCATCCCGGATCTCGGCAACGACGCTGTCGGCATGGGCCGACTCGCCACTCGTGTCGCCCAGGTCGTTGACGACGATCCTGGCGCCTCGTTCCGCGAGTGCCAACGCGTGGCAGCGCCCCAGCCCCTGGCCCGCGCCGGTGACAACGGCGACCCGGCCATCCAGTCTGATACTCATAGTATTTACCTCTGTTGTTATGCGACGACCATCATCGACAGGATTTCTGCGACCAGCGCCGGCGTTTCTTCGCCTTCGATTTCCACGGTGACGTCGTATTTTACCAGCCATTGCCCGGGCGACTTTTCGCTAATCTCGAGCACTTTCTGCTGCGATCGGATGCGCTTGCCGACCCGGACCGGCGCCAGGTAACGAATCTTGTCCGAGCCGTAGTTGATGCCCATGACCAGGTTCTCGGGGACGATCGCGCTCTGCGCATTGAGGTAGGAGAGCAGGGACAGCGACAGGAAGCCGTGGGCTATAGGACCGCCGAACGGCGTCTGTGCGGCTTTCTCGGGATCGACATGGATGAACTGGTGGTCGTTGGTCGCGTCGGCAAACTGGTTGACGCGTTCCTGTGTAATCTCGAGCCAGGGTGAGGGTTCCAGTTGCTTGCCGACGAGGCCCGGAAGTTCGTCAGCCCTGATCGTCTCTGTCACTTCGCCTTCCTGACGTACGGACGCAGTTCATTGCGCGCGACGACCATGCGATGCACCTCGTCCGGGCCGTCCGCGAACCGCAAGGTGCGCGTGTTCGTATACATGCGCGCCAGCGGGAAATCCTGGGAGATACCGGCCGCGCCGTGAATTTGTATGGCATCGTCGATGACACCGAGTGCCACGTTGGGCACGAGCGCCTTGATCTTCGAGATCCAGACCTGCGCTTCCTGCACACCCTGGGTGTCAATGACGTGGGCCGTTTGCAGCGTCAGCAGCCGCGCCATGTCGATGTTGATGCGCGCGTTCGCGATCTTGTCGTAGTTGCCGCCGAGTTTCGCGAGCGGTCGGCCGAACGCGGTACGCGAGACCGAGCGTTCGCACATGAGCTTGAGCGCTTGCTCAGCCACGCCAATGGCGCGCATGCAGTGGTGTATGCGCCCGGGGCCGAGCCGGCCCTGTGCAACCTCGAAGCCTCGTCCCGGGCCCAGGATGATGCTGTCTTCCGGTACGCGTACGTCCGTGAAGCGAATATGCATGTGGCCGTGCGGTGCGTCGTCATTCTCGAATACGTCCATGGGGCGAACGATTTCGACGCCGGGCGCGTCCATCGGTACCAGTATCTGAGAATGCTGTGTATGGCGGTCATTCTCGGGATTGGTTTTTACCATGCACACCATGATCCTGCAGCGCGGGTCGCCGGCCCCCGAGATGTAGGTCTTTTCGCCGTTGATGACCCACTCGCCATTCTCCAGAACAGCAGACGTCGAGATGTTGGTTGCGTCCGACGAAGCGACGTCGGGTTCGCTCATGGCATAGGCGGAGCGTATCTCGCCATTGAGCAGCGGTTCGAGCCACTGTGCTTTCTGCTCGTCGGTGCCGTAGCGTTCGAGAACCTCCATGTTGCCCGTGTCCGGTGCACTGCAGTTGAAGGCTTCGGCAGCCAGGTGCGAGCGACCCGTCTCCTCGGCCAGGTAGGCATACTCGACCGTCGACAGTCCGTAACCACTTTCACTGTCGGTCAGCCAGAAGTTCCAGAGGTTTTGCTCGCGTGCGGCCGACTTGAGGCCTTCGATGATTTCCTGTTGGCGCTCCGTGAGGCTCCAGCGATCGCCTTTGTCGACTTCGGCGAAGTATTCGTGGTCAACGGGAATCGCGCGCTCATCGATAAAGGTCCTGACGGCATCGAGAAGCGGGCGGAGGCGATCGGTTACTCCAAGGTCCATGGCTATTCCTGTGGAATCGAGAATACGAATCGTTAAGAGCGGCGGCTGCCGGAAGTGCATAGCG
>Ga0209567_10001640_pt1 | contig 11296 bp, 13 predicted proteins | sample COG_12_FD_184756 | JGI IMG/M metagenome (GOLD analysis project Ga0209567, IMG submission 184756) | Pelagic marine sediment microbial communities from the LTER site Helgoland, North Sea, for post-phytoplankton bloom and carbon turnover... | ecosystem: Environmental > Aquatic > Marine > Neritic...
GGCGCAATTTCATTAACGCCAAGCACATCGTTTATCTTTGTCAAATATACCCCCATTGCATCCTCTAATTCAAAAAATTGTGATTTTTTTAAGTATCTGTCTTCGTTATCCTTATCCAATGGTGGTATTTCTTCAATGACCCGGGAGGCAGGAACCCAAAGTGAGTCATTAAAATTCAGTTTTTTAAATTGTACCCCTATGGAATCCAAATAGCTAATGTCTTCCTCATTAAATCGTCTTAAACTCTCTGTTACTTCTTTTGTATTAAGAAATTGTAAGGGTAATTGAATGAACCTGAGTTTGATGATTTTTTCCTTGAGCTTAAAATTCTCTTTCTCTTCCTCGTAAAACCTGGTTAATTCTGCCTGAGATATTACGGTATCCTCGGCCTGATTTACCAAAGCTTCTTTATAGGCCCTTGTATATAGATCTGTACGATAATTGGATACCAATTGTTCAAATTCTGCGACCTTTTCATCGGGTAAATTAATCTTGGCTTTTTCCAATAAAATTTGTTTTGTTGCCCAGTTATTTATGTAATTGGTAACCACAGATGCACTATCCTGTTTTGTAATATTATCACCAAGTACAACTACTACCTCATTCCAATACAAATAAGTATCACCTACTCTGGCTAAAGGTTCTTCATTTATATCATTCTTTAAAAAGGAATTACAAGAAAATGTAAAGGATACCATCGCGGCAATTCCGGCATATAATCTGATACTTTTTATCTGTAGGTTTAAAAAACGCATTCGACAAAAATAAGAATTCAATCCTGCCGGGCAAGTAATAGTAATATGGATTAACAGATTTTTAGTACCTCCATAAATTTATTTAGTACATTAGTAGTGCTAACCACCTTATTATCATGAAATATACTACGGAAATAGTGATCGATCTTTCCCGTGACGAGGTACATAAAAAATTGGATAATTCTGAGAATATGAAACATTGGCAGGAGGGGTTATTGGGCTATAAACAATTGTCTGAAGAGCCTACAAAAGAAGGTGCAAAAATGGAACTATATTATAGAATTGGCAAACGGGAGATGACACTAATTGAAACTATTATAATGAATAACTTTCCTAATGAATTTCACGCTTCTTACAATGCCAAAGGTGTTCATAATATTCAAAAGAATTATTTTAAAGTAATTGATGAAAATACTACCAAATGGGTTTCTGAGTCAGAATTTCAATTCAGCGGTTTTATGATGAAGGTAATGGGATTTCTAATGCCCGGAGCATTTAAAAAGCAATCCCTGAAGTATTTAAAGAATTTTAAGGCATTTGCGGAGGAAGGTATCTCAGTTGCCAAATAAAAAGAAAATTGTGAGCAGAAAAATTAAACTAATCTGGGATTTCAGAGGACCTACGGCAAAAGAAGTTGCCATGCATCATGAAAAGCATTTGAAAGATTATATTGTTACTGAAAAGTTAAGCCCAAACATAACCGGCAATACTGAATTAAGTTCTATGCACAGCATTGCGTATATGGTGGTCGAAGAAATTAATATGCCAGGTGTACGTGACGCCCTCATACCGCACAGGGGTGAAGTTTATTCAAATTAATATTACTAACAAATTATACCTTGTTTTGAAGGTTTTTAAACTGACTTTACTGACGTTTTTCTTATTGTCCTGGTCTTGTAAGACCCCGAGCAAAGAAAACAACCCAATGACACTGGTTATGGCGTCACAAAACACATCAATCCGAAAAGTTATTGATAGTGTTGATCAATATGAAGTTCAAATAATTTACACCCAAATAGATCGTAGCGGTGATAGTATTATCCTGACTGATCATGAATTTCAGTTGGATGATATGAAATACTTCTATCCGGCCAGTACCGTTAAATTGCCAATTGCCGTTCTGGCCCTGGAGAAATTAAATTTTACAGATTCTTTAAATAGAGATACGCGTTACTACGTTGAAGGGGATTCAGTTGAAAACACCTATGCAGAGGACATCTCCAAAATTATGGCTGTTAGTGACAATCATGCCAACAACAGATTATTTGAATTCCAGGGACAAGATGATATTAATTTGCGGCTTAGAAACAAGGGGGTATTTCCTGTGAGAATTTCACACAGACTAGGTGTACATTCCGATGATGTAACCACCAAGCCTCTTATTTATTATATAAACGACAGTACTACCGGAACATCTGCGTCTATAATAAACACAGAACCTATATCACTTAGTTTAGAACGAATAAAAAAGGGGGTTGGGTATTATGAAAATGATTCATTACATAGTGAACCTTTTGATTTCAGCTATAAAAACTATTATCCGGTTAGTTCACAGCACGGAGTAATGAAAAGACTAATATTCCCCGAATTATTCAAGACAAATGAAAGGTTTAATCTTAGTGAGGATCAAAGAGAATTACTCTTAACGGCAATGTATACATTACCCAAAGATATAGGTTATGACCCAATAGAATATTATGACAGTTATTGCAAATTTTTTATATATGGAGATTCAAAAGAAATTATCCCGGAACATATAAAAATATACAATAAGGTAGGATTTGCCTATGGCACTTTAACTGATTGCGCTTATATTGTGGATGAGAAGAATCATATAGAATTTATGCTTACAGCGACCATCTTAGTCAATAAAGATGGTATTTTTAATGACGATAATTACGAGTACGAGGAAATAGGCATCCCATTTTTGGCCGCGCTTGGGAGGGAATTTTACAAGTATGAACTAAATAGAAAACAATAAATCATGAGTGCACTAAGTTTTGATTCTTTTACTAAGAAAATCTATATAAAAGCTCCAATTGAAGAATTATATTTGGCTTGGGGAACTTCAGGTGGAATTTGTTCTTGGTTTTTGAAAAATGCGGTTTACATTTCTCAGCAAGGTAAGCAACGAAAAGCAGATGAATATATACAAGCTGGAGATCAATATATATGGGAATGGCATAATTGGAATGGGCAGGAAAAGGGAGAAGTCCTAAAAGCCAACAATAGTGATTATATTGAAATTTCGTTTGCAGGTGTTAGTAAGGTGAGTATACAATTAGAGGAAGTTAAAACTTCAGTATTACTAACTTTAAAACAATATGAGATCCCTACTGATGAGGATAGCAAACTTAATATTCATCATGGTTGCAGTAACGGATGGACTTTTTGGTTGGCAAATCTGAAAGCTTATATGGAATATGGTATCCTATTAAACGAGAAGGAATTTGACCTTACAGATATTCCACAGGCGGGATTCGAATTTGTAAATATGTAATTTATCGTATTTGAAGTCAGAACTATGAAATAAAATTTTTAAAGAATTTATTTATTCAAAGCAATATGGCAGGGAAAATATTATTATAAATCTGTTGATTTAAACACTTAGAAAACTTTATCCTAAGAACTAATGGGTTTCCCATAAAGGTCAAAGTCTGAAGCTCCTGTTATTTCAAGTTCCACGAAATCACCTATTTTAACATAGTAATGGCGTGCATCAACCAAAACTTCATTATCCACATCAGGAGAATCATACTCGGTTCTTCCTATAAAATAATTCCCTTCTTTCCTGTCAATGATGCAACGAAATGTTTTACCAATTTTTTCCTGGTTTAGTTCCCAGGAAATGGCTGATTGTACTTCCATTATTTCATTTGCCCTGTTCTGTTTCACCTCTCCCGGCACATTGTCTTCTAAATTATAGGCATGGGTATTCTCTTCATGGCTATAGGTAAAGCAACCAAGTCTTTCAAATCGCATATTTTTCACCCACTCCTTCAAGATCAGAAAATCTTCCTCTGTTTCACCGGGGTAACCAACAATAAGGGTTGTTCTGATGGCCATATCCGGCACCATCTGCCTAAAATCTTTTAGCAGTCTGGTAGTTTTGGCCTTTGTAGTTCCCCTGCGCATACTCTTAAGGATGGGATCGGAAATATGCTGTAGTGGTATATCCAGGTACTTGCAGATTTTTGGTTCCTGTTTCATTACCTCCAGGACATCCATAGGAAACCCTGTTGGAAAGGCATAATGAAGACGAATCCATTGAATACCTGCTACTTTATTGAGTTCTTTTAATAATTGGGCCAGATTTCTTTTTTTGTAAAGATCTAAGCCGTAATAGGTTAGGTCCTGGGCAATAAGTATAAGCTCTTTTACACCCTTAGATGCCAGTTTTTCAGCTTCCAGTACCAATTCTTCAATAGGCTTGCTTCTGTGTTTACCCCGCATTATGGGTATTGCACAAAAAGAACAAGGCCTGTCACATCCTTCGGCGATCTTCAGATAGGCATAATTTTTTGGAGTGGTTGTTAGGCGTTCCCCAATTAATTCGTGCTTGTAATCGGCACCAAGTGCCTTTAATAAATTGGGCAGGTCACTAGTCCCAAAATATTCATCAACATTAGGAATTTCCTTTTCAAGGTCCGGTTTATAACGCTCACTAAGGCAGCCTGTCACAAAAACCTTATCTACAGTTCCTTCCTGTTTTTTATCTACATATTCCAAAATGGTATTTACACTTTCCTCTTTCGCATTTGCAATAAACCCACAGGTATTTATCACTACAATATTCCCTTCCGCCTCGTGCACAACATCTTTATCATTAGCTTTTAGTTGTCCCATGAGAACTTCAGAGTCGTAGACATTTTTGGAACATCCAAGGGTTACAACATTTATTCTATTTTTCTTAACCGATTTTGTTCGCATGGGTTTTCTTTAGCCGTGCAAAAATACAATACAATAGAAGAAGAGCCGAATATTAACACGAATTCTTCTTATTCTGCGTTAAACTCTTAGTCGTTATACTGGTCTAATAAAAAATTAAACCCAAATGAAATCCCAAATTCAAGGACTATTTTTAATCTTATTATTCCTGGGCTGTTTGTCATGTTCAAATAATTCAGATGATTTAAACGATAATCCAATTGAAGAAAATCCGGATGCATCCCTGTATTTTCCAAACACTTCTTCTGATGAATGGGCAACTGTAAGTCCTGAAGAATTAGGCTGGAATACAAACAATAAACAGGCACTGATAGATTTCCTTGAAGAAAAGGATACCAAAGCATTTCTAATTTTAAAAGACGGCAAAATTGCCATGGAAGAATACTTCGGAACTTTTAAACAGGATAGCCTCTGGTATTGGGCATCGGCAGGTAAAACACTGACTGCATTTACTGTCGGGATTGCCCAGGAAATGGACTTACTGGACATAAATGAAAAAAGTTCTGATTACCTTGGTGTGGGCTGGACCTCAGCTCCACCAGAAAAAGAAAATATGATTACCATATGGAATCAATTGACCATGACAACTGGCCTAAAGGATACTGCATTTGATTGTGTTACTGCAGATTGCCTGGAATATGAAGCTGATGCAGGTACGAGATGGGCCTATCACAATGGACCTTATACTTTATTAGAAGGTGTTGTGAGTGAAGCCGCAGGTAGTTCTTTTAGCGCTTTTTTCAATACCAATCTTAGAAATAGAATCGGTATGAATGGATTTTGGTTATCCACAAATGGTTTGAACAATGTATATTTTAGTACGGCCAGAAGTATGGCAAGATTTGGCCTGCTTAATTTAAATAATGGCGTTTGGGATGACGAAATTATTTTAGGTGATTTGGCTTTTATTTATGAAATGAAAAACACATCCCAGGACCTGAACAAGTCTTATGGATATCTTTGGTGGCTTAATGGGAAGGAGGGCTATATGGCTCCCTCTCTGCAAATAGTATTTAATGGGGGCCTCATCCCAAACGCACCGGCCGACACTTATTCCGGCCTGGGTAAAAATGATCAAAAGTTGTATATAATTCCCAGCAAAGGTCTTGTAGTAATCAGAATGGGGGAGGATGCAGGCGAGAGTCTGCTAGGCCCAACGAGTTTTGATAACACCCTCTGGGAAAAAATCAGCAACCTTTTAGATTAAAATATGTTCTTTATGAGTTGTACGATTTTCTAGTCAGAATTCTGTTAATGCAATATATAGGATAACTGGAGGTTTATACCATAGTCTGTATTTGTGATTGACCCTTCAGGAGGGTTACTGTCATAATTGTAATAAAATGTGAATCCAACCTTAAAATTATTATCCCAAATACTGATAGTTGGATTAACGTTAATATTCACTCTAGTCCTTGGGTCACCGGAAAAGTAAGGAATGTAGCTTATATTGGTATCTATTTGTATTTTTGGGGACGTAAATTTATAAACCGACCAACCCGCCTGCATGAACCCTGCAATATCTGTGGTTCTGTCAAAATCATCCGTAGGAGTTTCTTGGATACCACTAAAAGCACCGGCTAAATATAATCTATTCCATGCGTTGTACGTAATATCTTTAACCGCTCCCAGACTTAAATCATATCTTCGCTTAATACCCAATTGCAAATTCTGACTTGTACCAAGTGCAACCAAAGTAGACCATCTGTTATCGAATAATCTTTGCCACTGAAGATCAATACTCGAGTTATTTGTGGTTACACTATCTCCCTGATAGGACAGGTTTAAATTCCAGTTTAACTGTAAAAAGGTTATCTTCTTCCGGTAATCCAAATTACCCGATAGGGCTACAGTAGCTACATCGCTACTTTTTTGATAGTTGGCCCCAAGACTTATATTTCCGCGAAATCGCATCCATAAATTCTTTTTTATCGGATATGCTTCAACAATTTCATTAATGTTTATTAATTTTTTTTGGCCATTTACTATAATATATGTCGAACGACCATTTTCAGAAACTGTGAAAGAAGAAAAAAAAATCTGCCCATTTTTCATTTTTATTTCAAATTGCTTATCTGAAATAATCGTTTTGATAAAGGGCTGTTCTAAACTTATGGTTCCCATGCCGTCCATTTTCCAAGTAACTACAGCATATTGGAGCTTTTTGAAATCTCCCTTTAATATATTCCCGTTCACATGAACTATTGTGTCCGTTTTTTGGGAGTAACCTTTTATTTGTGGAAAGATCATTAACATTAAAAATAGAATAATATGTAAAGTAGTCTTATTCAAATTTTACTTTTATAATATCACTTATTGAATTTTGACAAGCTTGTAATATTCATTGTGAAAAGATAAGTATTTCTTGGAGCTATTTATATGCTTTTGGCGATTTTCTTAAATTGGTGGCTGTCTCAAATGCACGTCCCATTTTAAGTAAGTTGCTCTCATTAAATGGCTTTGCAATAAATGTAAGACTTATGGGCTCACCGGTTTCCTTGTATCCCATGGGAACTGCTAATGCCGGATATTTAGCTACTGCCGCATAACTTGCATGGTAATTGTTTATAGATAAAATAGCATCTAATTGTTGCTGATCCATTGGAGTATCAAAAAATAATCGTCCGTTTTCCTGCAGTCTATTTTTAATGAGCTGCAATTCGTCTAATGAAGTTGAATCTTTAAGAATACCATCAAAAATAGATTGCCCGTAGGGAACACGCAGCAACGAATCGGCCAAATTAAATTCAACAATCTCCTCAAGAGTGCGGATAGAAATTTTTTCTTTATTTTGGACATTGGCATTGAGATATTCTGGAAGATCATTTTTCATATCCATATTGAGAAGCGTTAGAAACCCATCCATGGATACCTCCGGTGCAGTAAACTCAATTATTTCGGCACCCAGATTTCTAAGTTTGTTAGCTGTATTCATATAAATAGAATCTGTTTCCAGCAGATCTTTGAAAACACCTAAACGTTTTCCCCTCAGGCTTTCTGAATCCATAACAGCCCCAACAAAATCTTCAGTGGTGCTAACAGACATTTTATCAGCTGCATCCCTGCCAGTCATTGCCGATAATAAGATTGCATTATCCACAACATTTTTAGTCATTGGTCCGGGAGTATCTAGTGTGCTTGAAATTGGAACTATGCCTGTTCTGCTTAAAAGTCCAATGGTTGGCTTTAATCCAACCACGGAATTCTGACTTGATGGAGAAAGAATAGATCCCGAGGTCTCTGTTCCAACGGCTGCCACTGCGTAGCTAGCAGCTACAGAAGTTCCGCTCCCTGCGCTGGAGCCACCTGTTTCAAAAATGCGCCTGCCATACGGATTTAAGGTCTGGCCCCCAATAGCGCTGTATCCCAATGGGCAGCCATTGCACATATAATAGGCCCATTCACTAAGGTTAACTTTACCTAATATCAAAGCTTTGTTTTTCTTTAATTGCCCAACAATAAAGGCATCTTTTGTTTCATTATTTTTAAGGGCAATTGATCCTGCAGTTGTATTCATGCCTGCTGTACCAATATTGTCTTTAAGAAGAATAGGCATACCAAAAATTGGATGACGGTCTCCTGAAATTAATTTATCGAGTTCCCTGGCTTCCTCCACCACATTCTCATTTAAAGCTATTATTGTATGTAAAGAAGTATTGCTATTGAGTTCAAATTCATAAATTCTGTACAGAAAGAAACGAATTAATTTTTCATAGGTCAATTTCCCATCTTTAATGTGTCTTTGAATAGTGGGTATATCCTGTTCAAGTACCAGAGGTTTTAATTGTTCATATTCGCTTTCCGGCATTTGAATCACTTCATGATATAGCGGTCTGAATATCTCATTTTTGTCTGATACCCTGGAATGTATGAGTTTGAAACGCATACGAGATTTCTCATGCGCCTGGTTTGCGGCCACTTCAGAGGAGTCATTATAGGGCTCCCAAAGTACCACTGAAGAATAATCAATTTCCTTAGTTTCTTTACAAGAAATTAGTGACAAGAGACCAAAAATACAAACCAGTTTATTCATTGTTTGTTTTTCACTTGTTTTTCGCCCCAAGCAGAGATATTTAGATTATTCATGCGTACAAATTCATCCTTCCCTTCCTTTTGAGCTAATTCCATTGATTTTTGTGCAGAAATAATAGCACTTTCATAATCTTCCAAAGCGGCTTCTACTAAAGATCTAACCCTATAAAAATAATAGGTATCCCCTCCTATTTCAATTGCCTTATTTAGATAAGATAGAGCCTCCGGGTATGATTCTCCCTGTTCCTGCAGATAGCGCGCCGCCTCATAGTAGGTTTGAGCAGAAGGATTTTTCTCAATAGCGGAGGCAATCTCCTGCTTCATTTTTGTATCAGTATCCACTGAGATTGGAATTTTTATAAGTGTATGTTCCCAAATCCATAACATATTGGCGGAATTGTGATCAATTTCATCAAAAGTTATGAGGAAGTTTTCCTGATAATTCGGTATTTGCTCCGGTTCTATTCGAATCCTGAAAGCATCTTCAGATGGGTTGTAAGCTTTTCTTCCATCTCCCCAATGCTCAGTATTTTTGTGAAAAACTACATCCCAATAACCTTTATATGGAAAGGCATAAAGAGCATATGTGCCCTTGGGCAAATAATTACCCATAACAGATAGGTCGGAATCTGTAGTAAATTTGGTAGACTCATTTGCACCAACCCGCCAAATACGTCCAAACGGAACAAGGCCTCCTATTACCTTTCTGCCTTTTGCTCCAGGTCTGGAATAGGCAATGGTAATTTTTGATAGTCCAATATCCTGCTCAAGTATTGAAAACGGACTGACTTTAGGGTACTCAATTTGTGCAACAAGTACTGTTGAAAAAAATGTAAAAAGTATAAAATTTAAATATCTCAATTAGCTATACTAAAGAATGAATCCACAAATTCAAATTTATTGAATACCTGAAGATCCTCTAATCCTTCACCTACACCAATATATTTAACCGGAATCTGAAACTGGTCTGAAATGCCAATTACCACTCCCCCTTTGGCTGTGCCGTCTAATTTTGTAACAGCTAAGGAGGTTACCTCCGTAGCCTTTGTAAATTCTTTAGCCTGTTCAAATGCGTTTTGCCCGGTGGATCCGTCAAGTACCAACAGTACTTCATGAGGTGCATCCTCAATAACTTTTTGCATAACGCGCTTTACCTTGCCAAGTTCATTCATTAAATTGACTTTATTATGCAATCTGCCTGCGGTATCAATTAAAACAACATCTGCACCCTGGGTAACTGCTGAACTCAGCGTATCAAAGGCAACTGAAGCAGGGTCGCTGCCCATTTTTTGTTTCACCAATGGAACGTCTACCCGATCTGCCCATACCTGCAACTGATCTATTGCAGCTGCCCTAAAAGTATCGGCAGCACCTATTACTACTTCCAATCCTTGTTTTTTAAACTGATAAGCAAGCTTCCCAATTGTGGTTGTTTTACCTACCCCATTAACCCCAACAACCATAATTACATATGGTTTATTTTTTTTAGGCACACTAAATTCTTCCTCTTCACCATCATGAGTTTCTGATAATAGGCCTGCAATTTCTTCTCGGAGAATACCGTTAAGTTCATCGGTACCCATGTATTTATCTCTGGAAACCCTTGCCTCTATTCGTTCAATAATTTTGAGGGTAGTAGCCACTCCTACATCAGAGGTCACTAAAACTTCCTCCAGGTTATCCAAAACATCATCATCTACTTTAGATTTACCCGCTACTGCTTTGCTAAGTTTGGATAAAAAACTGGTTTTAGTTTTCTCTAACCCTTTGTCCAGTGTTTCTTTTTTCTGTGATGTAAATATTTTTTTAAATAAGCTCATGTCACCATAAAAATCGTTGGGCAAATATATGAAATTAAAAAAGCCGCTCTCAATAGAAAGCGGCCCGGAACTCAATTTTAGTCAGTTTGTTACTTCTTATTCAACCATTCGTTAACCATTTCTGGTGGCATAACAGTTTCTACAAAAGTATAGGCACCTGTTTTAGGCGATTTTACCATTTTTATAGCTTTGGTAAGTCTTTTAGAACTAGATTGTAAACTCGCTACCGTCTTCTTTGCCATGCTTTCTTATTTTATCTCTTTATGAGTAGTCATTTTCTTGAGAATAGGATTAAATTTTTTAATCTCTAACCTATCAGGGCTATTCTTCTTGTTCTTGGTTGTAATATATCTGGATGTTCCCGGCATACCAGAGTTTTTATGCTCTGTACACTCTAATATTACCTGAACTCTGTTTCCTTTTTTTGCCATCGTATTCTATATATTGAAGGATTATTTAATCAATCCTTTAGCTCTAGCTTCCTTTAAAACAGCAGAAATGCCTTTTTTGTTTATCGATTTAAGAGCCCTTGTAGAAACCTTCAAAGTGATCCATCTATCTTCTTCCGGAATATAAAAACGTTTTTTGGAAAGATTTACATCAAATCTTCTCCTTGTTTTATTGATAGAGAAGGATACATTGTTCCCAAACATAGCTCTCTTTCCGGTAAGTTCACAAACTTTTGACATTACGCTACTTTTTACTTGATTTTAAACAGGGTGCAAATTTAATTCATTTTTG
>Ga0209567_10001642_pt1 | contig 11286 bp, 8 predicted proteins | sample COG_12_FD_184756 | JGI IMG/M metagenome (GOLD analysis project Ga0209567, IMG submission 184756) | Pelagic marine sediment microbial communities from the LTER site Helgoland, North Sea, for post-phytoplankton bloom and carbon turnover... | ecosystem: Environmental > Aquatic > Marine > Neritic...
TGGAACTTTCATTATTATTTATCTTCGCGTCTTCGTGTCTTAGTGGCGAATGATTTGCGTTTTCTCGAATGACCGAACTCGGAGAAGCTGGAAGAGATAGCCACAAAGGCACCAAGGCACCAAGGGAACTTTCATTATTATTTATCTTCGTGTCTTAGTGGCGAATGTTTTGCGTTTTCTCGAATGACCGAACTCGGACCAGCTGGAAGAGATAGCCACAAAGGCACCAAGACACCAAGGGAAACTTTCATTATTATTTATCTTCGTGTCTTCGTGGCTTAGTGGCGAGATCTTTGCTATAAAATGCATTCAATTTTAGATCCCATAAAGGAGGATAACCGTGCAAGGCATCGGCTTCTGGCTCACCAAAAGGGCGTTTCTGGGTGGCGATAAGCAAGCCCTGGTGGATGGTGAGCGCCGCCTGACCTATCGTGAGCTGAACATAAGGGTTAACCGGCTGGCCAGATCACTTCAAGCACTGGGCCTTGTACACGGCGACCGCTGCGCCATTCTGGCGTACAACTGCCTGGAGTATGTCGAAGTTATTTTTGCCGCGGCAAAGCTGGGTTTAACGCTGGTTCCTCTGAATTGGCGGCTTTCACCTCCAGAGTTGGCTTTCAATCTTTCTGACAGTGGCGCCGATACCCTGATTTTTGATTCTGATTTCGCCGAGGTTGTGGCGCAATTACAAGAACAGGCTGCCATCAAGCGCATGATCGTGCTGGGCAGCAAGGCTAGCCTGGATTCCGATGCATATGAGGAACTTTTGGCCCGGCAGTCCGAAGATGAGCCCACAGCCGATCAACCGGTGGGGTTGGACACCGCCCACATCATCATGTACACGGCCGGCACCACCGGTCGACCCAAAGGTGCCGTTCTGAGCCAGGGAGCCAGTTTCTGGAACGCCATCAACCTCACGCTGGACATGAACTTCACTCCAGATGATCGCAATCTTTCGGTTCTACCGATGTTTCACATTGGTGGCATCGGTCTTTTTACTCTGCCCGTGCTTTATATGGGGGGTATGGTTGTCATCCAGCGCACTTTTGATCCGGCCGAAACGTTGCATCTGCTCAAAAAGGAAAAAATCACGCTCTTCTTTGGGGTGGCGGCGGTCTTTCTGTTTTTGATCCAACATACCGATTTCAACTCTGAGGCTTTCGCAAATGTGCGTGTGGTCATGAGCGGCGGCGCGCCATTACCGGAAAGCCTGGTCAGGCAATACCATGCAGCCGGGATCGTGCTTCAGCAAGGTTTCGGCATGAGTGAAGCGGCACCGAGTATTGCCACTCTGAGCAAGGACCTGGCCCTTGAGAAAGCCGGCTCCATCGGCCGGGCCTTATTTCATGTCGAAGCAAAAGTTGTGGACGGTGATATGAACGATCTGCCGGCCGGCGCTGAGGGAGAGTTGGTTATCCGCGGCCCCAACCTGATGCAAGCTTACTGGAACCGGCCCGAAGCGACCCGTGAGGCCTTTGAGGGCGGTTGGTTTCATACGGGAGATATTGCACGCATGGACGCCGATGGAGACCTCTATATCGTCGATCGCAAGAAGGACATGTTTATTTCCGGGGGTGAAAATGTCTATCCGGCTGAAGTCGAAAACGCCATCTTTGAGCTGCCGCAGGTTGCAGAGACCGCCGTTATCGGCGCAAAGGACGACCAGTGGGGCGAGGTCGGCCGGGCCATGGTCGTGCTTAAACCTGATAACCAGTTGGATGAGGCCGAAGTCATCGATTTTTTAAAAGGCAGATTGGCCAAGTACAAAGTTCCCAAACAGGTTATTTTTATCGACCAGCTGCCACGCAACGCGGCCGGCAAGGTGCTTAAAAATAAGTTGCGGGAGGCGTATTCTTGAGTCGTCAGGCTTTTACCGGGACCACGCTGGGTAGAAGTGGAGCGTTATTAATTGACTATTGACTATTGAAAATTGAATATTTGCGGTATTCTATCTTTTTAATTCTGGCTTGGTAATCAATAAAGCAAAAACAAGAATATATATCATAGTCTAAAGGTTAGAAATTAGATAGATTGAAATCCTTAAATATTCATTCTGCAATTTTCAATATTCAATTATCAAAACAACCTTAAGCTTTTGACAGCATGCTGTCAGTGCAAACTCGAAAAGGGCTTAATTTGTAAGCGCTGTGTATTAATTAAAGCTGTCTATAATCATCAGAAAGGAGGATTAAAATGAAAGCGAGAAAGAACCACTATGTACTTATTTCGGTATTGCTGATGGTGGCGTTATGGGTATCTCCGGCGATGTCGGCCGAGCCGATTAAAATCGGTATTATTCAAGGATTGAGCGGTGCCTACGAGATATACGGCAAAGCGGAGGTTACCGGATTTAAAATGGGGCTGGAATATTTCACCAAGGGCACCAACCAGATCCTCGGTAGGGATGTCAAGATCATCGCGGAGGACACCCAGATCAAACCGGCCAGAGGAAAGATGCTGCTGACCAAACTATACAGCGACGATAAGGTGGATATCGCCGTGGGTCCCACCAGCAGCGGCGTGGCCTTAGCATGCCTTTCGGTGGCTCAGGAATTCAAGAAGATCCTGATCGTGGAGCCTGCAGTGGCGGACTCCATTACCGGTAAGAATTGGAACCGTTACATTTTTCGAACGGGCCGCAATTCAGGCCAGGATGCGATTTCCAATGCGGTCGCAGTGGCCAAACCGGGCGTCAGCATTGCCACCATCGCTCAAGACTATGCCTTTGGCCGGGATGGGGTTGCCGCCTACAAGCAAGCGGCGGAGAAACTGGGCGCCAAGATAGTTCATGAGGAGTATGCCGATCCCAAAGCCACGGATTTTGCGGCCACGATTCAGAAAGTCATCGGGGCACTCAAGGACAAACCAGAGCCCAAGTATGTCTTTGTGATCTGGGCCGGCAAAAACAGTCCCATGAACAAGCTTCAGGAAAGCGGCTTGGATAAGTACGGCATCCAGATTACCAGCGGCGGCAATGTGCTGGCGGCACTCAAGGCCTGGAAACCCCTCGAAGGGATGGTCGGTTCCATTTATTACTATTACGAGAATCCCAAAAATCCCGTTAATGACTGGCTGGTCGCCGAACACATGAAGCGCTTTAATGAGCCTCCGGATTTTTTTACCTGTGGCGGTTTTGCCGCTGCCGGCGCTGTGGTCAAGGCCATCACAACGGCGGGCACCACGGACACCGAAAAACTGATTGCGGCCATGGAAGGTATGGAGTTCATGACGCCCAAAGGCAAGATGAAGTTCAGAAAGGAAGACCATCAAGCCTTGCAGGCCATGTTTGCCTTTAAACTTAAGGTAAAACCTGATGTCGAGTGGGCCATTCCTGAACTGACAAGGATTTTGAGCATGGAGGAGACGGCACCGCCGATCATGAATCAAAAATAGGTGCCGCCCATCATACCGCAAATCAGGGCTAAAGTTGCAATGCATCCGGGCGCATTTTTGAAGTGGTGGAGTTCCGGAGTGACGAAAACCTGTCCCATATTCCAGCACTCCGGACCTCCATTGCGCCTGAATGTTATGCCCCAGTCGCATTGTACAGCTATATGCCTAATTCATTTAAAGATTAAATTGGACCTTGCTAAATGAATGCACCCCATACAGAACCCATCATTGAGACAAAGGACCTGACCATCCGCTTTGGCGGGCACGTGGCCGTCGATCACGTCAACTTTAAAATGCAGCCTTTCACCCTCAAGTCTATCATCGGCCCCAACGGAGCGGGCAAGACGACCTTTTTCAATATGCTGACGGGGCAATACAAACCGACCGAAGGCAAGGTCTTTTTGAAAGGCCAGGAGATCACGGACCTGAGCCCGGCCGACCGAACCCGGCTGGGCATGGGACGCTCCTTTCAACTGACCAATATTTTTCCGCTTTTGTCGGTGCTAGAGAATGTGAGAGTTGCCATCCAGTCCCGTGAAGGCTTTGGTTTGAACTTCTGGAAAAATTATCTTCATTTTTCAGATGCCGAGGATGAGGCCTATGAACTCCTGCAAGAGGTCCTCCTGGATGAAAAGTGGAGCGCCACATCCGCCGAACTAACGCATGGGGAAAAACGCAAACTGGAAATTGCCATTCTATTGGCGCTCAAACCGGAAATCCTTTTTTTAGACGAGCCCACTGCGGGTATGGGCCAGGAGGAGGTTCCGGCTATTTTAGAGATTCTCCAGCGCATCAAGGAGGCCAGGGACCGGACGCTGCTCCTGGTCGAACACAAGATGGACATGATCATGTCACTTTCAGACACCATCATGGTTTTACAGGAGGGCCGCATCATCGCCGATGGTGCGCCCGAAGAGATTTACAGAAGTGAGGCCGTCCAGGAGGCCTATCTGGGAGGAGGAACAACTCGTGAGTGAGACCATTCTGAAAACTGAGGCGATCCACACGTTCATCGGCCAGCACCATATCCTGCAGGGAATTTCATTTGAGGCCAGGGCAGATGGGGTAACGGTTCTGATCGGCCGTAATGGAGCAGGCAAAAGCACGACCCTCAAAACGGTTATGGGACTGCTACCGGCCGCAGAAGGAAAAATCATCTTCAAGGGCCAAGAAATCCAATCAAAAAAACCTTACCATATTGCCCGTCTGGGGATCGGATTTGTGCCTGAACATATGGGAATTTTTGCTGACCTTACGGTAGAAGAGAACATGCAGGTGGCCATGCTGGCAGAAGATTCTGCAACAGCCGAGAGGCTGGAAAGAGTCCTGGAGATGTTTACTGCCCTGAAAGATTTTTGGCGGGCCAAAGCCGGTATTCTTAGCGGCGGACAGAAGCAGATGCTTGCTATCGCGAGGGCCATCGTGAATGACACCGCCTTGCTGCTTATTGACGAACCGACAAAAGGTCTGGCGCCCATTATCATAAATGCGCTTATCGATGCGATCAATCAGATCAAACAGCACAGTGTGGTTGTTTTGGTAGAGCAAAACTTTTACATGGCCAGCAGTGTGGGGGATCATTTTTATATCCTGGACGACGGAATGGTCGTTCACAGCGGTGCTATGACGGAACTCGTCCAAGACGAGGAGATGCAAAGCAAATATTTAGGGATCTCAAGAGCCGACAGCTAGTGTTATGTCCCATGTATAAGCTAAAACATCGTGTGAATCTTTATGTACAGTTGAAGCATCAAATTGAGAAAATTCCAAGCATCAATTAACAAATAACAAACAATATCCAAATTCCAATCCCCAATGATCCAAATCCGTTTGGAGTTTAATTCATTGTATTTTGAGATTTATTTGGAATTTGAAATTTGTCTTTTGGGATTTAATTGACTTCATGTTGGAAATGAAAAAAGCATAAAATCAATCTGACTTTTATAATTCTTTATAGGTTACCACGCTAAGACGAGGAGTCAATTTTTATGGCACAGACAATACTTAAACAGTGGGGATCGAAACTGGCCATCGCAGGGGCTATTGTTCTCTATTTGCTGCCGCTATTGGGCATGGAATTCAGTACCTATATGACCCTTACGATTGCGGGCCTGGCCATGGGGATGATGCTGTTTCTGGTGGCGTCCGGGTTGAGTATCATATTCGGCCTGATGGATGTGATCAATTTTGCCCATGGGGTCTGCTTTGCCTATGGGGCCTATGTGGCCTTTAGTGTTTTTAAGTATCTTGGCGCGTGGGTAATAGCGGATTCGGTCTTTCTGAACTTTGGGGTCTTCTTCGTTGCCATCGTTGCCGCTTTCATCGTTGTTGCTGCGGTGGGGATTGTTATGGAAAGGGTGCTGGTCCGTCGAGTATATGGTTCTCATCTGTTTCAGATCCTGATTACTTTTGGTGGAATGGTCGTGCTCACCGAACTGATTCGCATTATCTGGGGACCGAACGACGAGGTGATGCCCAAGCCAGTATCGTTTGCCGGGAATTGGAATATCTTTGATATTATTATCTTAAAGTATCCCATTTATGCCATTGTGCTGGGGCTGATCGTTTATGCTATTATCCAGCTCATTTTAAAAAAGACCAAAGTTGGCAAAATCGTGCGGGCCGGGGTGGAGGACCCGGATATGGTCCAGGCCATGGGTCATAATATCTTCCTGTTATTTACAGGCGTCTTTGCGGTCGGGGCCGGTCTGGCAGCCATCGGCGGTTTGACCATGGCTATTTTCAACTTGCAGGTCTATCCGGACATGGGTGGGGCCTACCTCATTTTCGCCTTTATCATTGTTATTATCGGGGGGTTGGGAAGTGTTACCGGATCTCTGGTGGGGGCCCTGATTGTGGGTCTCTCTTACAATTATGTGGCCTACCTGTTGCCCCCTCTCGCAGTAGGCGTCAATATCTTGATTATGGTCATTATCCTACTGATCAAACCGACGGGTCTATTTGCGGCCGGCAAATAACGAGGTCAAGCTATGGCAGAGCAGACACCGGTTCAGATTTTTCGCAGACAGGAAAGACAAAGACAATACCGAAGCGGCACCTTCTTTTTGAAACTCGCTGTATTGCTCCTTTTTATGCTGGTGCCCTTTCTTTTTCCATCATTTAAAGCGTTGGATCTTGCCTTAAAAATCATGATTTTTGCCGTCCTGGTGGCCAGTTTCGACATCTTACTCGGGTACACGGGAATACTCTCTTTTGGGCATGTCATGTTTTTTGGTATCGGTGCCTATAGTGTTGCCATGCTGATCGGCAAGTACGGCAATCCGTCTTACCTCAATCTTGTATTCGGTTTCATCATTGCTCTGGGCATCACGTCAGCGCTGGCCCTGGTTGTCAGCTTTCTCTCGTTACGGGTTAAGGCCATATTCTTTGCCATGGTGACCCTGGCCATCGCCGAGTTCGCCATCATTCTGGCCACCATGCTGAGCGGTTTTACCGGTGGAGAGGACGGCATCATCATGAGCATGCCGGGGATCTTCAAGGTATCGTTTAATATGGGACAAGTATTGGGCGTCGAGATTACCGGCAGGCTGATCACCTATTATTTTATTCTGGTTGTCTGTCTGGGACTGTTTCTGCTCATGGTCCGCTTTATCCATTCCCCGCTGGGCCGTGTCATACAAGCCATTCGCGATAACGAACCACGAGCCGAGGCTATCGGCTATAAGACCTTCGTTGTCAAAAGCATCTCCATCTGCTTTGGCTGTCTGGTGTCCACCATCCTGGGCGGTTTATATGTCATGTGGGTGGGGTATGCCAACCCGGAATCGGTCCTGGGTATTCCGATCATGCTCGACGTTCTTCTGATGGAAATTGTTGGGGGGATGGGGACCCTCTACGGCGGGCTGGCCGGTGCAGCCTTCTTGGAATTTGCCCACGCCTTTCTGCCGGATCTTCAGAATTTTGCCCAAAGCCTCTTTCCGAATGCCTCTTTTCTACACGCGGCTTTGGAGCGCTGGCTGCTCATCTTTGGAATTCTTTTTATCCTGGTGGTCTTCTTTTTTCCGAAAGGGATCATCGGGTCGGTCCAGGATTTCATCGCACGGCGTAAGACAGCCCCGTCGATATAGACCGGGAACTATTCCTGGCATTTTTATATCGCCGCTATCTAGGTACCCTGATTGCCGGTTGTTGTCATCGGTTCAGGTACTGTAGGGAAAAATCTGACCCCCAATTACCCTTATTTGAATTTTTTGCAGAAAAAGGGAAAATATAACTTTTTAGGATCTAACTCAGAAAGGAGAGTCAGCAGATGCTTTATGGCGACTGGATCGGACGCTGGGGACGAAGCCTTCCTGAGAAGGAGGCCCTGGTAGATGTTATCGATGACCGCCGCTATACTTACGGCGAACTGAGCGATGATATCCACCGCATGGCCGATTTTTTGAGCAACCACCTGGGTATCGACCCGGGCGATCGGGTGGCTGTGCTTTCATTCAATCGGGTAGAGTATATCAAGCTATTTTTCGCTCTGAGTCGCTTAGGCGCCATTCTGGTTCCGCTGAACTTTCGACTTGCGCCGGCAGAGTTCATTTATTATCTGGAAGACGCTGCACCCAAAGCGATCTTTTTTGATAAGGCTCACCAGGAAAGTGTAGAAGGCTTTAAAAGCAAGACCGATTTGAACCACTATGTCTGCTTTGATGAAGATAACACCGTCGGGCAGGCCTTGCCAAACGCTTGGTCGGCGCTTTCTGCTGAACCACCCCCTGAAGTCGAGCTCGGCCCGGAAGACCCCCAGCTTATCATCTATACTTCCGGCACCACCGGTCTTCCCAAAGGCGTTATCCTAACCCATGGGATGCTCACCTGGAACGCTATCAATACCCATCTGGGCTGGGATTTGCGCTCGACAGACAGAACCATCCTGCATGCCGCCATGTTTTACACCGCCGGCTGGAATGTATACACGTTACCGCTTTTTTATGGTCGCGGTGTCAATATCCTGATCAAAAGCTTTGAAGCCGATTTGATCCTGGATCTGATCGAACGTGAAAGGGTAACGGTCTTTTTCGGTGTGCCCACTATGTTCCAAATGCTGATGGATTCCCCCAACTTTGCATCAACCGACTTTTCCAGCATCCGTTTCATGGTTTCGGGGGGTGCTCCGCTGGGCCAGGATATTCTGGAAACCTTTAAAACCCAAAAGTCCATCCGAATCTGGGAGGGTTACGGGTTGACCGAAGCCGGTCCCAATAACTTTCTGGCCAACGGGAAATTAGGATCGGTTGGTCATGCCATGCCGCATGTCGATGCCAAGATAGTGGACCCTGAGGGGAATGAGGTGCCGGCCGGGGAGGAAGGGGAAATTTGGCTGCGCGGCCGGCACATCTGCGCCGGTTATTGGAACAAACCTGAGGAGACGGCCAAAGCGATATCGGGTGGCTGGTTTAAAACCGGCGATTTTGGTCGCATCGATTCAGATGGCCATTTTGCCATTGTGGGTCGGCTCAAAGATATGATCATTTCGGGCGGTGCCAATATTTATCCGGCCGAGATCGAGCGGGCGATCGAAACGCATCCGGCTGTCGCCGGTGTTGCCGTCATCGGAGTGCCGGATGACAAATGGGGTGAGGTGGGTAAGGCCATTGTCGAGCTTAATGCAGCAAGCAAGCTTAGCTTCGAGGAGCTGAAAGATTTTTTGAGCGATCGTTTGGGGAAATTCAAGATTCCCAAATATATGGCGGCCGTAGATGAACTGCCACGCACAGTGGCCTCGGGAAAGGTTCAAAAGTTCATCCTCAAGGACAAACACGGCCTGGCAGACAACGATTAGATACTTAAAAGGAAATTTTTCGCGTTTGAGCAAAATATTCAATTTGCAATCTTCAATTTTCAATTCCATCTCGTCCGTGTTAAGTAGTTGAAGTGGAAAACGACCCATTCAAAAGGGAGCGGGTTTAATATTCATTATTTTAGGTCTTCGTCATTTTGATCTTATTGGCGATAGGAATCATGATATGGACATCGGAGCGGATCTTTTTTTACAAATGCTAAAAGGGTTATATCCGGGTTATTCTGAAGCCGACCCCGGAAAATATCAGGAATGGTTTCAAAAAGCAGGCCAAAATTTTTTTGGCGACTTGTCCGCCAAGGCCAGAGGGCAAGACGCCGAATCGGTATTTAATTCCTGGATGGAAGGCGTCCAAGAAGCGCTGGCAAACGGTAAATCTTCAGTCGGTTTTGAGGCCCAGAATAAAATCCTACAAAGCATTATTCAAAACGGACATCTGTACATCGAATTCATGAATACCGTCTTGGAGGCGGCCAGGGCCAACTATGCGGGGGATGCCACTGACGAAATGCTGGATGAGATCTACAATAAAATGACGCAACAGTATCTAAATCTCTATCAGGAAAATATCGGCAAATTCGTCGGTGTTCCCCAATTCGGTATTCACAGAGAAGCCCAGCATCAGATCATGGCCGCCATCGATTCTTATCACCAATTTATGGGGGCTGCTGGAGATTTTATAGTGAAATTCAGCATGCCTTTGAAAGACACGATGGACATGCTGCAACAGGCGATCAAACGCAGAGAAAAGGCCGATGACGGCTTTAAAAGTGCCAAAGAAATCTATGATTTTGGCATTAACATTCTTGAGAAAAGATATGACGAATACATCAAATCGCCTGATGGTGTAAAAAATGTGGTGGACTTGGTTGAAAAATATTTAGATTATAAAAAAAAGCACAACATCGCCAAGGATATAGGGTTCAGGGCACTTTCGATTCCAACAAGAAAAGAGATGGAAGATGTCTACAAGGGAATCCATGATCTGAAAAAAAAGACGCGCAAACAGGACGCCCTTATCCGTGAACAAAAAAAGATGATAAAAGCGCTGAGACGGAAATTGCAAACAGTTGAGAGCGGCTTGTCCAAGAAAAAGCCTTCAGCAAAATCCACTGCCAAACGGCGCATCAAATCCAACGCCGCGGCTAAAGCTTCTAAAAAAACGAAATCGTCAAAGAAGGCCAGATAGCGGATACCTGTTTACAATTGAAGTGACCCCCAAACCTTTGAACGCAGAACCTCTGAACCTATGAACGGTTAGTCATAATGAATTATCAGGATATAATTGAAAGCATCGAAAAAGATCTAAACGAATTTCCGAAAAAAGTATTCCGGGCAACAGAAGTGCTCGTAGACAATCCGGATTATCAAGTTGCAAAGACGCCGGCAGATGTTGTGTATACCGAAGATAAGATGAAGCTGTTGCATTATCACCGCCGGGTGAAAAAGAAAAAAGTACATGCCACACCGGTTTTAATTGTTTATGCACTCATCAATCGATACATCATGCTCGATCTGGAGCCTGGCCGAAGCTTCATCCAAAATCTGCTCAACGAGGGCCTGGATGTGTATTTGATCGACTGGGGTTACCCAACGGGTGCGGATCGGTATTTGGGTATAGATGATTACATCAACTATTATATGGACACTGCGGTGAAATGGATTCGATCTGAAACCAAGACCAAAAAGATCAATTTAATGGGCGTTTGTATGGGGGGAACCTTCAGTGTGATTTATACCGCCCTGCACCGTAAAAAGGTTAAGAATCTGATCACGCTGGCAACGCCAACCGAGTTTGACATCGATGACGCCGGTCTGTTTTTATGGGCCAAGGGTCTCGATGTGGACAAGGCCGTGGAAGGACTCGGTAATCTGCCTGGAGACCTGGCCAATATTCTCTATCTGCTTGTTTCGCCCGTTGCCACGGCAACCAAATATATTCAGTTATTGGAGGGTATCGAAAACCCCAAATTCGTCAGTACATTTTTACGCATGGAAAAATGGATATTTGACAGCCCCGATATGGCTGGCGAAGTATTTAGAGAATGGATCAGAGATTTTCTGCAACAGAACCTGCTGAT
>Ga0209567_10001643_pt1 | contig 11286 bp, 7 predicted proteins | sample COG_12_FD_184756 | JGI IMG/M metagenome (GOLD analysis project Ga0209567, IMG submission 184756) | Pelagic marine sediment microbial communities from the LTER site Helgoland, North Sea, for post-phytoplankton bloom and carbon turnover... | ecosystem: Environmental > Aquatic > Marine > Neritic...
CTCGCTTGATGTCTCGCAAACAAACATCCTACGTGCCCTAGGGGTATCGTCCACTTGCCCAAATCAGCACAATTCGGCAGCGGCAGCGAGCGCCGGGGTGTCTGTAGGAGCGGCACGTCTAGTAAGCGCGACTATGTCTTCGCCCGTATGGGCTCCGATCGTCGCGACCCGCGGTCGCGCGCAAGCAAGATATCCCCGCGATCAACGCCGTTGTGAAGATGGTGGGTGGTGGCTGGCGGCTCGTGGGTCAGGCGTTACGGAGATTGTTCCAGATGCCGGCGATCCCGAGGCCGCCGAGCCCGATGATCACCCACGTCGGCATCGATAAGCCCAGCAGGCTCCACACAACCTCGGCGCATTCGCCGGATCCCTGGAAAATAAGGCCAAGCGCGTCAAAGAATGCGAAGTTTTCCATGATGTATTCAAAGCCCGGGCCACATCCCGGCACCTTGTCAGCGGGCAGGTTCTGCAGGTAAACGTGCCAGCTGGCGACACCGACGCCGCCGCCTGCCGTCAAGAAAATCAGGATCGCATAGACGCGGGCGCCGGGTTTTGCAGGATTGTGGATTGCGGCCACCAGGAACACGATGCCGAGCAATATAGTGGCTATGCGCTGGAAAACGCACAACGGACACGGATCGAGTATCAGTACGTACTGGGCATACAGAGCAAAGCCCATCATTCCCGAGCAGGCGAGAAACCCCGCCAGGTTAAGCAGTCGCTGGTTCGGTAACGTCATCTATTCCGTTCTGGACGCTATATCTGAGTCATCGGATCCAAAAGTATGGCGTATGTCCCGGCCGTGCACCATATAGATGACATACTCGCAAATGTTCTTCGCATGATCACCGATTCGTTCAAGTGAACGTGCCGCCCAGGTGACGTTCATGACGCGTTTGATCGAGCGCGGGTCTTCCATCATGAACGTAATGCATTGACGGGTGATTGCCTCGTATTCCTCGTCGACGAGATCGTCTTCCCTCACGGTCTCAAGCGCTTCTTCGACATCGAGCCGTGCGAACGCATTCATAGCGTCGCGCAACATGTGCGAGACGTGATTTCCCAGCGTTTTCAGTTCGCGATAGGAATCTGGCGGTCGATCCATTGCCGCCAGCTTCGATGCCAGGAAACCAATTTTTTCGGCCTCGTCGCCGATGCGTTCGAGATCTGTAATCGTCTTGATAATAGCGACGATGAGCCGAAGATCGCTCGCAGCAGGTGCGCGAGTCGCGAGAATCCGTCCACATTCCTCGTCGATATTGACCTCGAGGTTATTGACCTGGTAGTCATCCCGCGCAACCTGCAGGCCCAACTCGCTGTCGCCACTGACAATCGCTGAAATTGCCTGTGACAGCTGTGACTCCACGAGTCCGCCCATCGCCAGGACGCTACTACGAAGATCTTCTATGTCCTTGTTGTAGCGTCGTGATATGTGGTCATTCAAGTCGGAAGCTTCCATTGTAATGTACGTCCAGCCACCCGGGAACGAATTCTATAGTCACTTGAATCTGAACTCGCCGTCAAGCCTGCACTATTTCCATTTCCATTGTGTGTCAATCATCAAGCGATTGTAGTCGCTCTTTGCGCCCGACCTGATGTCGCTCTCGTTAATAAAGTACTGAGCACCAATCGTCCAGTTCTTGTTGACGCCAACGTTCACCTGCAGGAAGTGACCTTCATTATCGGTGCCGCCACCGGCAAAATCCGAATCCGTCAGAAGCCCTAGCATGGAGTCCGCTTCCTTCTCGGCGTACAAATAAGAGAACTGCATCTGGCCCCGGTCCTTGGCCTGGCCGAATCGCGTGCCTGCCGTCCAACCCGTGTCGTCGTCGGACGGATCGCTGTTCTTCACGTAGTCAAAGAAGACCACGGCGGGCCAATCGCCAACCTTGAACGCGGCTTCCGCAAAGACCTCGGTAAGCAGGTAGTCATAGAGATACTCGCAGGTCGCGCCAGGGGTAGTACCGCAGGGCAATCCGCCGGCCTCGACTGCAGAGTTCCCGAAGTAGTCGTCGGGATCAGTCGGATCCCCGAACGTCGTGCTGTCGCCCTGGGTATCGATCGAGTAGTAGGCAATGCCGCCCTTGACCTTGGCACCGGCAATCTCCCCTGACGCACCAAATTGCGCGCCCCAGCTGAAGCTTTCGTTGTCCCGCCTGCTGTCGCTCTCGAGATACGTGCCAATTGCGTTGGCGAAGAACCAGTCGCGCTTGTAACTGAGACCAATGCCCTCAGGAGTCCAGTCGCCGTCCCACATCAGCGCCTGCTTGCCGACTTTCAGCAACGGGTTCTTGAACTTGCCGCCCAGGACATGCAAGCCGTCCGCTGCCTGCCAGTCCACGTAGGCCAGGTTCAGTACAACGCTTTTCGACGAACCGCCGGAACCCAGGGTCTGGTTCGTCGACACCGGATCATCGCCGCCTGTCGCAAGACCGAAACCCACCTCGACATTGTCTACCAGGTCGGCCCGAACATTGGCGCGCGCACGAATTCGATTGCGATCGCGCGTCGAGCTACCCTCCGGATCGATGCTCTCATAGCGATACCGGAAGTCACCGTCGAGGCGGATCCGGTCGGACCAGGCTTGCTTGGCGGCCGGGATTTCCGCTTGCTTGACTTCGGCGACACTCGTCTGAACGTCAGCAACAGCCGTGGCCGTCCGATCCTGGGCACGCTTTAGTTCGGCATTTTCAGCGGCGAGTTGTTCGAGCCGCTGCGACACGGCCGCGAGCTGCTCACGCAATTGCGCGATTTCCGTATCGCTGACTGCGGCGAAAGCTGTTGGCAAAGCGACAACGTTGACGGCCAACATCAGGAAAAGAATTCGTTTCATTTTGTACTCCGGGAGTTATGGTGCGGCAGCCGGCGAGAGCGATGCGCGGTTGCTCGGAGGGGATTCTGCCGCTGATTCTTTACAGAATTGTTACAGGATCGTCATCTTGTCTTAATACAGGCGTGAGGCGGGTCAGCTGCCGCCCGCAAGCGGAATCGGCGCTTCGACGACGACGCGATCGACCGGGAAGTGACAGCGGAACTCGCTACCTGTGCCGACTTCGCTCGTAACGATCAGCTCTGCGTCATGACGCGCCAGAACGTGCTTGACAATGGCCAGGCCGAGCCCGACACCGCCATCATCGCGACTTCGACCTTTGTCAACGCGGAAAAATCGCTCGGTCAGCCGCTGAATATGCTCAGGATCGATTCCCTCGCCGGTATCGGCGACGATGAGGTCAGCGCCGTCGGCGCCGGAATGCCAGCCAACGGTTATTTCACCGTCCGCCGGCGTGTAGCGAATCGCGTTCGACAACAGGTTGACGATGACGGTCTCGATCTCGACACCGTTGCCCTGAAGCTTTGCGGCAGAGCTTGCATCGATGACAATCCGGGCGACGTTGGCGTGCCCTTCCAGAGCTTGTGTCGTGCTTTCGAGGAGGCCGAGCACATCGACGGGCTGGTCCAGCTTCGCAGAGCCTGCGCTCTCGAGGCGCGACAACTCAAGCAACTCGGCCAACATCCGTCGCATACGTGCCGCTTGTGCCTGCATTTGCGCTACGGGCTTCGCCCAGCTTTCAGGCATATCCTCGTCGTCCGCAATTGCATCCAGGTAGCCGCTAATCACGGTCAGCGGCGAACGCAGTTCATGCGAGGCATTCGCGACGAAGTCGCGGCGGATCTTGCTAAGACGCATTCGCTCGGTTACATCTCTCATCAAGAGCAGTTTCTGGTCCGCGCCGTAGGGCACGACACGGCAATCCAACCAGTCGCCGACGTTGACGGGAGACATTATCTCGATTGTTGACTTGTGGTCACCCGATTTCAGAAGGTGCGTCAGTCCGGGATCCCGAAGAATATTATCGACGCGCTGGCCTCGATCCTTCTTGCGCTTGAGACCGGCAAGCTGTTTGGCCGCGCGATTACACGTGATGATCTCGTTGTTCGCATCCAGGATCACAGCACCGTCAGGCATCGCATTCGTTGACTTGCGGACTTCGCGAAGCAACATTCGGTAGTTCTGTTTGCGCCGCGCAGCGCGGTCATGTTCAAAACGAAACCGCGAGAAAATCTGCTCCCAGATACCTTCACCATAGCGAAAGTCGTCAAAATTGCCGGTTCGTAGTGCTCTGTCGAAGCTCAATAGCTGCCGAACCTGCCAGCTCAATGCCAACAGGGCAGCCACGAGTAGACCCCAGACCGCGTGGTCGTAGAACCAGCCGATCGCGGCTCCGGCTCCAAGCAGTAACAGCAATCCGATCAGGAATTTTCGCGAAGCGTCCGACATCGATTAGCTACTCTCTGTATCTCTCGTCGAAAACCGGTAGCCCGCACCGCGCACAGTCTGAATGTAATCATCGGCATTCGCCGCGGACAGTGCCTTGCGCAGACGCCGAACATGGACATCGACGGTGCGTTCTTCGACATACACGTTCGCGCCCCAGACCCGATCGAGTAATTGCGTTCTACTGTAGACGCGGTCCGGATGTGTCAACAGAAAATGCAGCAAGCGATACTCAGTGGGTCCAAGCCTTATTTCCTTGCCCGACGCCAGGACGCGATGCCCGGCCGCGTCGAGCTCGAGCACGCCGGCATTGATAGACTCGTCACCCGACGTACCGCCTCTTCGCAGTACGGCCTGGATACGCGACACCAGTTCGCGCGGTGAGAATGGTTTGGTGATGTAGTCGTCGGCACCGCCATCGAGTCCGGAGATCTTGTCACGCTCCTCGGCGCGCGCCGTCAGCATGATAATTGCCAGATCTTCATACTCGTTGTCGCGTTTGAGCATGCGGGTGAACTCAAGCCCACTGACGTCCGGCAACATCCAGTCTATCAGCGCGAGATTCGGCCGTTCGTCGGCCAATAATTGTCGCGCGACTTGACAGTCGCCCGCCTCCAGTGTCTCGTATCCGGCGCGCGACAGATGGAATGCGATCATCTCGCGAATCGGTTGTTCGTCTTCAACGATGAGTATCTTTTTTGCGGCCATGCTGGTGTCTTGAAAGCCTTGTAGTGGCTAGTGTGCAACTCCGCATTTCAACAGCAGTATATTACAGAACTGTTACGACTGGCCCCGCGACGGTATTTCGGCCACCTTGTGCCGCAAATAGGCCGGGACAAGTTCCTGAGGCTCGACAAACTCCCCGTTCTGCAGTGCGACCGCGGCGAGCGGTAACAGGTACCGGGCACGTGGGTGCAGGATTTCCGAGCACGATTCGAAGAGGCCCTCATTCACGACCGCCAGTTCCGGATATCTTCGCCAGCCGAAGCCGGCCGCCGTCCGGCCGCACGAATCGACTGCCTCCAATTCTTCAATCAGCATCCAACCCTGCAGCCGCTCGGGAAACATCGGATCGGGGATATTCGCGTCGCCACGACGGTATGCGCCGAGGTAGACCTCGTTCATATGTGCATCCTGGGCGACGACGACGGTTTTCGCATCGGTTTCTGCAAATACCTGTGCAGCCACAGCAGCCAAAGACGAGACCGGTATGATCTTCAAGCCGGCGCCGTAGGCCAGGCCCTGGGCGACCGAAGCGGCAATACGCATACCTATGAACGAACCCGGTCCGTTGCCGAGCACGATGGCGTCGAGTTCGGCGAGTTCAGCGCGCCCTTCCGTCAATACGTCTCGTATCATTGGCGTAAGGAGTCGCGTGTGTTCGCGCTCCTTTTCTTCATGACGCTCGAACACCCTGCTACCAAGATGCAATGCGACGCTGCAAGCGACCGACGACGTGTCGAGCGCCAGGAGTTTCACGCGACGGCACCCTTGCGTGCGTGGGCCGCCAGAAAACTTGCTACTTCATTGAGTGCGGAGGTCGAGGGCATGGGTTCGAGGCACTGCAAGAACATCCTGCCGTAGCGCTTGGACGAAATTCTGGGATCACACAGCACGACAACGCCGAAGTCGTGCTGATCACGCAGCAAGCGGCCCGCGCCCTGTTTGAGCGATAGTGCCGCGAGTGGAAGCTGATGGTCCATGAAGCCGTTGCCACCTTGTCGACGAATGAATTCCAGCCGCGCCATCATCAGCGGATCGGCCGGCGACGCAAACGGCAACTTGTCGATCGCAACCACGCTGAGCGCCTGTCCCCTGACGTCAACGCCTTCCCAGAAACTGCCGGTGCCCAACAGAACGGCATTGCCCTGGTGACGGAACCTCCTGAGCAGGTCGTCTCGCGGCGCATCCCCCTGAACCAGCAACTTGCGGCCGCCCAGGCTCGACTTATGGCTCTTGAACCACTTTCTGGCGTTGTTTAAAGCGCGGTGGCTCGTGAACAGGCAGAACATGCCGCCCGTCGTAAAGTCCAGTAGCGGCGTAACCGCCTCGAGCATGGCGTCGGTATGGCCGGGATCCGAGGGTTGCGGCAGATCCGGCGGCAGATAGATGAGGCCATTTTGTGGAATGTCGTAAGGGCTCGGAAACGTCAGACCCGTGACGCCGGCCAGTCCCATGCGAGATCCGAAGAGCGAAAAATCCTCGCCCACGGCAAGCGTGGCCGACGTAAAGATCCAGGACTGGAAGCCGTTGTCGATGAGACCGTTGAGTTTTGTCGAGACATCGAGCGGCGTCAGGTGCAATCTCAGGCTGCGCGGATTGATCTCGAGCCAGCGCAGCCCGTCCCACGTATCTTCGCTCGATAGAATTGCCAGCCGCTCCGCAGCGGAGGCAAGCTGCTCTTGAATCTTCTCCAGCTCGATCGTCGCATCGCCCAGTTCGACAACCGCAATCTGCAAGTCGTGAATAGCGTGTGCAAGCTTGTCGAGGGGCTCCCGAAGCTCCGCCATGACCTCGCTGAGCTCATGTCGGCCTTCCTTACGCGGCGCCTCTGCGCGCAGCACCCGCACCGCTGTCCGAAACTTGTCGACGCGTCGGGACAGGTCCGACTGTGAAAACGGCAGCGTCGCGGCTCGCACTTCATCGCTTAATCTATCGAGTTCGCGGCTGCCCAGCGCCACACCAAAAAACTGCACGGCCAGATCCGGAACCTGGTGTGCTTCGTCGAGAATAATCGCTTCAGCGCCGGGCAGAAACTCGACAAAGCCTTCCTCCTTCATGGCCAGGTCGGCAAGCAACAAGTGATGATTGACAACGACCAGGTCAGCCTCTTGAGCCGCGCGCCGCGCCTTGACCACGTGACATTTCGAGTATTCGGGGCACTTTTGCCCCAGGCAATTGTCGGCCGTGGAAGTCACCAGCGGCCAGACGGCAGAGTCCTCGGCGACGTCGATCAGTTCGGCGCGGTCTCCGCTTTCGGTGCGATAGCGCCACTCACGAACCTCGTTCAGGTCGTCTATAAGCGTGGCCGCAGCGTCAGTCACCTGGTCGAGACGATGCAGGCACAGGTAGTTTGCCCGTCCTTTGAGCAAGGCGGTGGTCACGGGCCGACCCACGGCTTTGCCGATGAGCGGCAGGTCGCGGTGATAAAGCTGATCCTGCAACGCTTTCGTGCCGGTGCTGATAATGGTCTTGCGACCGCTCAGGAGCGCCGGCAGTAAGTAGGCAAAGGTCTTGCCCGTTCCGGTGCCGGCTTCGACCACAAGCTTGTCGGAATTAGCAATGGCTTCCGCCACGGCTTCTGCCATCCAGGCCTGGCCGGCGCGTGGCTGGAAGCCGGGCAGAAGTTCTTTCAGGGGACTTTGGTCGCCAAAGAATTCAGTCAGATTCGTCACGGCCGAAAGATTACACGGTTATGCGTGCGGTGGCTGTACGGAATTGTGGCGAAATCGGGGCGAAAGCCGCTCCTAACGCTGACCTGCGATGTTCTTCAGGAGGCGTTGGTCCGCCTTGATCGAAAAACGCAGGTATGGGCCAGCCGCCGTGTAGCGCGCGCGTTCAAAGTCCTTGTCATCGAAACCAAAGATGTTGTAGCCGAGCGTCAGCCACATGTTTCGGCCTATGTTGTAGCCAACATCCAGACCGATGCCGTAATCGAGAACCTCGGACCCGTAGGAGTGGTAGATGCTGGTATTGACGCCTGTGTCCCAACGGTCGCTCAAGGCCCGGCGGTAATCGATGCCGATCAGGTCCGTGTAGCCCGTGTAACCGTCGCCATCGAACTCGCTGCGCACGTATTTGAACGCGTATTGCAGCGACACAGACGCGGCAGCACTGATACGACGATTGGCATTGAAGTTGTTGATCACGCGCCAGCTCTTCAACTCATCAGTCGCCGTACTGGCCTCGTCGTACACAAGATCGATGCGATCGAGGAACGACCATTTGTTGTCGGCGAGCCGATACGCCCAGCCAAGACGGAGATTCGACTGGTTCAGCTCATTGCCCAACGCACGGTCTGCCTGGAATATCGTCAGGCCGGCGGAGAGACCATGACCAAGACTCGGCTGGCGGTACCAGCCCATCAATATCGAGACGCGATCTTCCGAATCCGAGTTACGCGACTCGAGGCGCGCATTCGCACTCCAGAGTTCGGACGTGTACGTCGCACCGGCGTAGGCGGCGGTAAAGTCCTCGTTGAGCGATCCTGATGATAATTCACGGTCCGGGTCAAACTGCCGCGCATCGGAGTCAACCAGCGTGTTCGTATGGTCGACGCCGACATCGATGATCCAGTTTTCATTAAGCTGGAACCCTTGAATCAGGCCGACGTTGGCAAACAGGCGCGGACCGAATTCGGTCGTCTCGTTTGTCAGGAAAGAATTGATCTGCGCACGACTCCACGGCGTGGCACGAACACCCAGCCGCATCATCGTTGCGTCAAGATCCTCCCCACTGGCATCTTCGTACTCGGCTACCAGGTCAATATCGTCGACGACGCGATAGTCGGCGCCAAAAACGTACCTTGTCGGGTAATCCAGATTGGACGCGTTACCGCTGAGTTCAGTGCTGCCACTCATGCGCAGCTTGAGATCTCCGTCCAGCACGGTTTGCGTCAGTACGACCTCGGCCAGATCGCTTGTATTTTTCTCACTGTCCTCGAACTTGTCCTCTGCATGTGATAGCCCGAACCGTGCCGCAAAGTCGTCGCGTTCATAGCGAAGCACGCCGCGCGCGACATTCCGGATCGCCTCTGTCTGCAGATTTTGCTGCCACGCCGCTTCTCCTTCGACCGCGAATCTCTCGCCAATCCTGGCACGCGCGTCAACACCGACCCGTCGTACGCCCTGCTGTGCCTCCGACTGGTATCCGAGGCCGAACCCTTCGTCGACCTCACTGATGAACGCCCGAACATCGGCATTCTCACCGTTGTGTTCAAGCTCGACGCGATGCGCGGCACCGTCCTGCTCGACGCCGGCAATCCTGGCATTCGAATCGGCAACTTCGGCTTTGAGCTGCGTCTCGTCGTTGATTTGCCAACGGAAATCGATGCCTGTCAGGTCTGCCTCGGCGCCCAGCGTTGCGTCGTTGATGTGTGTGACGCCCAACTCAACGGAGTCATCGGCAAATCGCAGTGACCCACGACCGCCGGCCACGATGTCGTCGGTATCGGGCGCAATCGACTCGTACTCGACCACGATGTAAACCGGGTTGAAGTCGAGGTCGCGACTTGGAACAGGCTTCTTGAAATACAATGTGCCGTCGAGCGTGTCGAGATTGTAATCGAGGAACCGGGTGAGATTCTGAGTGCTAAGCACCTCGCCTGAGTCGAAACGGTCGCGCACCTCGATGCGCACTTGTTCGCTGTTGGCAATGATCGGCGCGTTACTCAGCCGATACAGTCCCGAGGTCCCGTCGCCGCGAATCTCGTCACGGTTGAAGGACTGGTCGGTTTCCGCGGCAAACGCGGCATACGCAATGTTCTCTCCACGGTATTCGCTCTTGAGCCCGTTGAAGCGACGCTCGTAGCGTGTGAGTTCCGTCACCGACAGTCCCGTGTCGAAGTCTCCGAACAGCGCATAGAACTGGTTACGCTCGAGCTTCACGTAGAGTTTGCGCTGGCTGGCCGCCTCGAAGCGCTGCTCACTGACATCGGCGTACAACGCGTAATAAGCGTTGGGATCGACGACCGTATCGAAGCGGTCCCGGTCCTGATCGCGGTTGCGTTCCGAATCGTAGGCAAGCGTCAACAGGTACTCGCCCTTGATCGACCCTTTTGCGAAGAATGCGAAGCGGCCATCGTCATAGTAGCCGTCTTCGTGCCCGGCATCCATCGCGGCAGCGACGTTATCGGACAACGTGTTGTAAGCGGCCGTGCCCTCGGCGAAGCCAACGAGAATCCAGTCACGTTGCGCGGGTTTGAGCCACGCGCGAACCTCCTGTTCGCGATAGTTCTCAAACGGCAAGACGACCGTGACCTCACCGGTCCGGGTTGTCGGCGCCAACTCGATGTAGGCGATGCCGTCCTCAGCCACACGATAAGACGCACTACGGTCGCCAAGCTCAACCAGCACGTTTTTGCGATCGTGCTCTTCATCCCAGGCGGACCGGTACGGTGCATTGACACTGTAGCGGCCAATGATGCCTGTACGGGAAGGTTTGCCCGAGCGATCGAACAGGCGCAGCGCAATCACGGGCATGGTCTTGCCGTCGGCGACCAGCGTTGAGCGTTCCTCCACGAACTCAGCGCGGATCGGCGTACCCGTAAAGTGGATCGTCCGGCGTATTCCCCTGGCTTTGCTGCCGTCCACGTTGCGGATCACGGCGCGCAACTGGTTGGCACCATCAACGAGATCAACACCGACCCAACGGGAAATTGCAACCGTGTCGGCCCCGTTTGTTGCCACGCCGTCGAAATTGAGCTTGCTGACCGGCTTGTCATTCAGCGTCAACTCCACGGTCTGACCGGGTGCGTGTTGCACGGAGACCTTGGTTGATGCAATGGCCGGGGAATATCCTTTTTCCGGCAGCAGCATTGCATACCCGACGCCGAGTGAATCGATCGGTGGCTCTTTCTGCGAGGACGGCATGCCGACATGACTATCTTCGGATAGGCTGCGTTTACGGGCCTTTTCCATGCCAGGAATCGCGCCCACGGTCGGCGTTTCCTTGATGCCACTCGACTTCTGGGTGAGCTCGATGAATGACGGGCGCGTCGGACGAATGCCGCTCAGTATCAATTCTACGCGTCGGTTTTTCTGCCGACCGGTAGCAGTTCCATTGTCGGCGACGGGATCGTCGGGACCACGACCCTCGACCTGGATATCGGCGGCGCTGATCTGCAAAGCCCTGGCGATGTAGTAGGCCGACGAGGTCGCCCGTGCACGTGACAGCGCATAGTTGTCGGCAAACAGGTGCCGATTCTTTGCCTTGATTCGCTGGCTGTCCGTATGGCCGACAGCCGATAACTGAATGTCGCGAACGCCTCGCCATTCCTCGATGAGACGGTC
>Ga0209567_10001645_pt1 | contig 11280 bp, 9 predicted proteins | sample COG_12_FD_184756 | JGI IMG/M metagenome (GOLD analysis project Ga0209567, IMG submission 184756) | Pelagic marine sediment microbial communities from the LTER site Helgoland, North Sea, for post-phytoplankton bloom and carbon turnover... | ecosystem: Environmental > Aquatic > Marine > Neritic...
AGGCTGATGCCCCTGTTGGTTGCTTCGCTGAAACGCGAAATCATGAGTTCGCGAATCTGCAGTGCATTCCAGGAACGACGTTCCGATCGTCCTTCCCAGTTGTCGTGAATCTCCCGCGACATGGCAGCCATCGAGGTGCGGAAAAACATGATCCGCTCCACGATGACGGTCCACATCAGGAAAATGGTGATCGCGATGACCTTGAGTACCGGACCACCCAGATTCATGAAGTCCCGGATGGCTTCGAAGCTGTCGGCTAGCCAATGCATGGCAACTCCTTGTGCTTAGCCATTCCGTTCGGAGTGCTGGGCCACGAGCCCTGCGCTCTGAGACTGAAGGATGTTGACGATCTTGCGGCTCTGGCCGCTGACGACCGTGTGCAGCAGTACCATCGGGATTGCGACAACCAGACCGAGTACCGTGGTCATGAGCGCCTGCGAGATACCGCCTGCCATCATCTTCGGATCGCCCGCGCCGTACAGCGTGATGACCTGGAAGGTCTTGATCATACCCGTAACCGTTCCGAGCAGACCCATGAGAGGTGCTACGGCGGAGGTCACCTTGATGAACAGCAAGCCCTTGGTCAGGCCGGGCATCTCCTTGAGCGCAGCCTCGCTGAGTTTGAGCTCCATCGTCTCGGTGTCGGCACCCTTGTTGCTCTCGTAGGCCGCGAGAACGCGTCCCAGTGGATTATCGGTGCTGGCTGAGTCACGCTTGAGCTGTGCGCTTACCTTGCGGCTGTCGTTCGACAGTGCGACCCAGCGCAACAACGCGATGATCAGGCCGATGATGCCGAGTGCAATGATGCAATAACCAACAATGCCGCCCTGCTCGATCCGGTCCTTGATGGTAGGCGATTCGACCAGCAACCCCAGGATGCCACCGCGGGTCACGTCGATACCGAACGCGACCGCACCTTCGCTCGCGTCCATCAGGTCGCCCGTCGTGCCCGTATAGCGGCCGTCCGGTTGCCGTAACAGCTCGGAGATCGTGCCATCGTCGTTGTACTCGAGGTAACCCGCTTCGGAGGCGAGGTTGAACGCGCCGACACGAATAACTTCCATCTCTTCCTGCGTGCCGTCAGCACGTGTGACGAGGTGGTTGAATCGCGTCACCTTGCCCGTTTCGACCACTTCCTTCTGCAACATGGCCCAGAGCCGCTCGATATCCTCGATCGACGCGAGACTGCTGGCACCGGCCATCTTGCTGCCCAGTTCCACGAGGAAGCCGGCACGGTCCGGGTACTCGATATTGGTCAATGAAGCGGTGAAACGTCCCTGCGTATCGCCCGAAACAGTCTGCAGTACGCCGAACAGCTCCTTCAGGGCACCGAGACGCTCATCGAGCGCCTGGCGCGCCGTGATGATGCGCTGCTGGTTTTCCTCGAACTGCTGTTCGAGGTTGGCGCTCGTGTTTTCCTGACGCGTACGCTCGGCACGTGCCTGGTTCAGCAAGGACTGCTGCTGATTGCGGTTTTGAGCAAACGCAGCCTCACGCTGACGCGCTTCGCGCGAATCACGGGCCTGACCCTGTTCGATGAGTTGCAGAAGTTCGGCCATGCTGCGAGCGGCCTCTTCGTCCTGCTGTGCGTTTGCCGTAGCAAATCCGAGACTCAGGAGTCCGGCGGCAATAATGAGTGTAATACGTTTCATTTATCAGGCCTCCGGAGCAGAAACAGGAACAATGATGAGTTCAGGCGCGATCAGTTGCCTTGCAACGCGCAAGCCTTTGCGAACCTCATTGCGTGCAGAGTTGTCGATCACCCAGTCGCGGGCGTTGTTGTCCCAGCGACCGGTAATCTTGGTGTCGTCCGACTGGAAATACAGACCGACGCGACCGATGCGCAACATGTTGAACGCCCGCGTACCCTCACCTTCGAGAGTTAGCGACTGTTCGTAATTCTCAATCGTTGTGCCGTAGTCATTCTCGATCTGGTACGCCTCCATCACCTTGCGAAATTTCTCCGCGACGCTGACGTCCGAGCGTTCCATGATGGCCTTGAGATCGTTGACACGCGTCGTGCGCTCATCCATCAGGAACGGAATATCGAGACTGATGGACTGCTCGAGCCCGTCAATCATCCGTTCCATGAGAGGGAAAATCTGGCGATTGATGACATCGACCTGGTCCATGGACAATGAAATGTCTTCCAGGACCGCTGCCTGACCTTCAACCTGCGCCCTCATCAGGCGGTTGTAGACCTTCAGGCCGTCGATTTCCTTATTAATAGCCCTGTACTGGTCTTCGAGAGAACGCGTACCTTCAACAATATTGTTGATACGCTCCTGCGATTGTTGAGCCAGGTTCAACCGACGTTGATCAGCCTGCAATATCTGATCGACGGTCTGGGCGGCGACGCTGCCGGAAATTGCAATAACCGTCGTCGCGAAAAACGCTACGGTAATGCGCCGACTGCTGCTTGTGCACCGTTTCATGAACGCTCCTTAAAGGTCGTGTTTACTTATTAATGTTTACGGAGAGGGATGCAACGTATCCGTTGAATACATGCACAAGTGAAAACCGGCAATGCTGGTTGCATCGCCAATTGCGCACGCGGCCCTCTCCACTAACGCCGCGCGGCGATGATTTTTTTGGAACCCGACGTCTTCTCTCTAGTATTTGGCTTTCCCGGTCACCCGGGTTTCCCCGCCATTTGTTAATGTTTAATGAGGTCCCCTGTCTTACGGCGCCAAGAATAACACATGACCCAGAGATCGCCAGCCAAACAACTACATAACGTTCAACAAGGTGCGATTTATTCGTCGACTCATCGCGAGGTATTCAGGCGATGACTCTGAACGCGATGCGAGTGGCACTCGAATCGCGTGATTCTTGTTGAGATAAAACCTTTTAAATTATTGGTTTAGAGAAACTTCTTGAACTCGAGTTTTAGTAACACGCGTAACCGATTAAACAGTGGTTGACATCATTCCGACCTTACAACATGATGCGGCGCTATGAGTTCTGCATACGCCAATCGGCAACCGGAAAAAGTGCTTGCCGTTCGCCTTGCCCTGCTTCTTACCAGGAGCAATTGCGGGTAGCGCGTATCCAGACGACGGACATCGTAAACCCCGCTTCCAGAAGGACAGTGGGGTTTTTTTTTAAGAATTGCATCAGGCTGAGGAACCACCATGCAAATGTATTCGGAATCGGACGTTGACACTTCCTGTCTGGCGGATCGCCAGATCACTGTTCTCGGCTACGGCAGCCAGGGACGCGCACATGCCCTGAACCTGAAGGACTCGGGCTTCAATGTGGTCGTCGGGCTGCGCAGGAACGGCGCGAGCTGGGACAAGGCGTCCGCCGATGGACTGACGGTCAGGGAGCCCAATGAGGCAGTCAAGGGTGCCGCAGTCGTCATGTTCCTGACGCCGGACATGGTGCAGAAGTCTCTTTACCAGTCGGTCGTCGACGATATCGGTGACGGTGCGACCCTGTTGTTCGCGCACGGCTTCGCCGTGCATTACAAGCAGGTCGAGCCGCGCAGCGACCTGAATGTCGCGCTGATCGCCCCGAAAGGCCCTGGCGGCCTGGTAAGGCGCCAGTACGAAGAGGGACACGGCGTGCCGTGCCTCGTCGCCATCCACCAGGATGCGAGCGGAGACGCGCTTCGCATCGCGCTCGCTTACGCGGCCGGGATTGGCGGCGCGCGTGCCGGTGTTATCGAGACGACGTTTGCCGAGGAAACCGAAACCGACCTGTTTGGAGAGCAGGCGGTGCTTTGCGGTGGTGCAACCGAACTGATCGTGGCCGGGTTCGAGACGCTCGTGGAAGCCGGATACCAGCCCGAGGTCGCCTATTACGAGGTCATGCACGAGCTCAAACTGATTGTAGACCTGCTGCACGAGGGCGGCCTCAGGAAAATGCACAAGTTCATCAGCGATACGGCTGCCTGGGGTGACATGGTCAGCGGGCCACGCGTCGTTGACGAGTCGTCGCGCGCCGCCATGAAAGAAGTCCTCGGTGAGATCCAGGATGGCACCTTTGCGCGCAACTGGATTGCCGAGAACGAGAACGGCATGCCGGAGTTCAAACGCATGATGCAGGCGGATCTCGACCACCCTATCGAGAAAGTCGGCAGCGATCTGCGCGGACGCATGGACTGGCTGCAGGACTAGGCAACGACGACCAAACACCGGAGGGGACACCCGATGTCAGATGCGAAGTCAGATAGCAGGATTCGAATTTTTGACACGACCTTGCGCGACGGGGAGCAAGCGCCGGGCTGCAGCATGACGCTCAGCGAGAAGCTGCGCGTTGCCAAAGCGCTGGCAGAACTGAACGTCGACATCATCGAGGCCGGATTCCCGGCAGCCTCGCCGGGCGACTTCGAGTCCGTCAAGGAGATTGCCGAGCGCAATTTCGGACCGGTCATCTGTGGGTTGGCGCGCTGCAATCCGGGTGATATCGAAAAGGTCTACGAGGCCGTGAGGGGCGCCGACAATCATCGTATCCACGTGTTTGTCGCGACGAGTGCCATTCACCGGGAACACAAGCTCAAGATGGCCAAGGAGGAGATCATCAAGAGCGCGGTCGGTGCCATCAAGATGGCGCGCGAGCTGGTCGATGACGTCGAGTTTTCGCCCGAGGACGCCTCGCGCACCGAGCTCGCGTACCTTGCCGAGGTGGTTTCGGCGGCTATCGAGGCCGGCGCTGGCACGGTCAATATCCCGGACACGGTCGGCTACACGGTTCCGGCGGAGTTCGATCGCCTGTTCCGCTATCTCAAGGATCATGTCGAGCGCATCGACGACGTCATTCTGAGTGTGCACTGTCACAATGACCTCGGCATGGCCGTGGCCAACAGCCTCGCCGCGGTGAACGCCGGCGCCCGCCAGATCGAGTGCACGATCAACGGTATCGGCGAGCGCGCCGGCAATTGCAGCCTCGAAGAGGTGGTCATGGCGATCAAGACCCGCTCCGAGTTCTTCGGGCTGGAAACCGGCATCGATACGACCCGCCTGTACCCGACATCGCGCCTGGTATCGAGTATCACGGGCATGCATCCACCACGCAACAAGGCGATCGTCGGCGAGAATGCGTTCGCTCATGAGGCCGGGATTCACCAGCACGGCATGCTGCAACACGCATCGACCTACGAGATCATGCGGCCCGAGGATGTCGGACTGTCGAATTCGAATCTCGTGCTCGGCAAGCACAGTGGCCGGCACGCTTTCCGCGATCGCATCGTGGAACTGGGATTCGAGCTTGACGATTTCGAGACCAATCGCGCTTTCCAGGAATTCAAGAAGCTCGCCGACAAGAAGAAAGACATCTATGACGGCGACCTCGAAGCCATCATCATGAATGCCAGCGCCGCTACTTCAGGGCCATGGACACTGCAGTCGCTCGAAGTGCAGACGCATACCGATCAACCTGCGACGGCAGCCGTATCCCTGCTCGACGAAGATGGCACCGAGAAATCCGAGGGCGCGCATGGCGACGGGCCGATCGCGGCCGCCTTCCACGCCCTCGAGAAAGTCACGGGCGTCGAGCTGACGCTACGTAATTTCGAGCTGCACAGTGCCTCGATCGGAGAGGATGCCCAGGGTGAAGTCACGGTAAGCGTCGAGCACGAGGGTCGCAGCTATCGCGGGCGCGGCGCGAGCGTGGATATTGTCGAAGCAGGCTGCCGAGCCTGTCTCGAAGTCATGAACCGAATCCTGCGACGCAAGCGACACTCCGGCCCGGGCAAGCCGACGCCCGAGCAGGCGACGATCTAGGCCCGCCACCTCGTGAGCACCTTATTCGAGAAAGTCTGGTCCGACCACCTGGTCGTCGACGAGACACCGGACACTCCGGCGGTTCTTTATATCGATCTGCATATCATCCACGAAGTGACAACGCCGCAGGCCTTCACGGTGCTAAGGGAGAAGGGACTGGCCGTACGCCGACCCGACCTGACGCTGGCAACCATGGATCACTCGACGCCGACGACGCCCGTCTCGAGCTTCAAGGACCTGGCAGTAGTCGGCGACAGCGCTGCCAGGCAGATTCAGCAGATGGAACAGAACTGCTCTGATTTCGGGCTGGACCTGATCGGTTTCGGGCATGCCAACAGGGGCATTGTTCATGTAATTGGGCCCGAGCTGGGCGCTACGCAGCCCGGCAAGACCATCGTCTGCGGCGACAGTCATTCGAGCACCCACGGTGCATTCGGCGCCCTCGCCTTCGGCATCGGCACGACCGAGGTGGGACATGTGCTGGCCACGCAATGCCTGTTGCAGCGCAAGCCAAAGACGCTGGCCGTCAACCTCGACGGCCGCCTGCCGGACGGCGTATCGGCGAAAGACCTGATCCTCGCTGTCATTGGCGAAATCGGTGTCGACGGTGGCACCGGACATGTCATCGAGTACCGCGGCGATGCCATAACGGCGCTCGACATGGAGAGCCGCATGACGGTCTGTAACATGTCGATCGAGGGTGGCGCGCGGGCAGGAATGATTGCTCCCGACGACACCACGTTCGAATACCTGCACGGTCGCTCGCGGGCGCCGCAAGGAAGTGAGTGGGATGCGGCGCTGGCGCGCTGGCGCAAGCTTCATAGCGACGCCGACGCCGGTTTTGATGCATCCGTTACCCTCGACGCATCGGCTTTGCAGCCGATGGTGACCTTTGGCACCAACCCGGGCATGGTCGTCGGAATCAACGACCCGGTGCCGTCCGGTAACGATGCCAGCTTCCGGAAGGCTCTCGACTACATGCGGGTGGAGCCTGGCAAGCCGATGACCGAAAACTCGGTTGATGTCGTTTTTGTCGGCAGCTGCACGAACGGCCGGCTCTCGGATATCGAGGAAGCGGCCCGCATCCTGGAGGGGCGCAAGGTTGCCGACGGGGTCCGCATGCTTGTCGTCCCTGGATCGCAACAGGTGAAGCAGGAGGCCGAAGCGCGCGGACTGGACAGGATCATCAAGAGCGCCGGCGCCGAATGGCGCGAGGCAGGCTGTTCGATGTGCATTGGCATGAACGGCGACACGGTCCCGGCCGGCAAGCTCAGCGTCAGCACCAGTAATCGCAACTTCGAAGGGCGCCAGGGTATCGGCGCTCGCACGGTGCTTGCCAGCCCGGCAACGGCGGCGGCATCGGCCGTGCGCGGACGCGTGGCGGACCCGAGGACCCTGCCATGAAGGCCGTCAAACGTATCGTGTCACGCACCGCCGTCCTGCCCACAAGAGACATCGATACGGACCAGATAATTCCGGCGCGCTTCCTGACAACAACCACACGCCAGGGGCTCGGAAAACACGCTTTTCACGATCTGCGTTACAGAGGGGATGGCAGCCTCAACCAGGACTTCCCCCTCAATCGTGCCGATGCCGAGGGTTGCCACATACTGGTTGCCGGCAATAATTTCGGCTGCGGCTCGTCGCGCGAACACGCGCCATGGGCCCTGCTCGATTACGGTCTCGTGGCTGTAATTTCAACCGAGATCGCCGATATCTTTCGTAATAATTCGCTCAAGAATGGACTCGTGCCGGTTGTCGTCGACACGGGCACGCACGACTGGCTGCTCGAGAATCCTGGCATCGAGCTGACGATCGATATCAACGACGCGACCTTGACCTTGCCGGACGACTCTGTCGTAAGATTTCACATCGATGCATTCGCCAAACACTGCCTGGTCGAGGGTATTGATCAGCTCGGCTTCCTGCAGCAGCAGCAGCAAAAGATCGACACGTTCGAGGAGACACGCAATTGGAAGCCATGATTGTCCTGTTGCCCGGAGATGGCATCGGGCCTGACGTTACAGCCGCCGCCAGGCAGGTGCTCGAGGCCGTTGCCGATAAGTTTGGACATCGCTTCACCTTCCGCGAGGAATTGATCGGCGGTGCGGCCATCGATGCCTGTGGCGATCCGCTGCCGCCCGCGACTGTCGAAAGCTGCGAGGCTTGTGACGCCGTTCTGCTGGGTGCGGTCGGCGGGCCAAAATGGTCCGACCCGAACGCAAAGGTAAGGCCCGAGCAGGGACTGCTGAAGCTGCGGTCGACACTGGGTGTTTACGCCAACATTCGACCGGTCAGGATTTACGATGAGCTCGCGGCCGCTTCGCCCATCAAACCCGAACTCCTCGACGGCGTGGACCTGATCGTTGTCCGTGAGCTCACGGGAGGCATCTATTTCGGGGAGAAGACCCGAGACGAATCGTCTGCCAGTGACCTTTGCGTCTACAACACCTACGAGATCGAACGCATCGTGCGTGTTGCGGCGAAACTGGCCGCCGGTCGCCGCGGCAAACTCTGCTCAGTGGACAAAGCCAACGTGCTCGAAACTTCGCGCCTGTGGCGGGACGTCACCGACAGGCTCCTTGCCGATGAATTCCCGACTATCGAAACAGAGACCCTGCTCGTGGATGCGGCCGCGATGCACCTCCTGAGTCGTCCCGCCGATTTCGACGTTATCGTGACGGAGAACATGTTCGGCGACATCCTGACCGACGAAGCGTCGATGCTGGCGGGCTCGATGGGCATGTTGCCCTCGGCGTCACTGGGTGACTCCAGGCGCGGCCTTTACGAGCCGATCCACGGCTCGGCGCCGGACATCGCCGGGCAGGGAATCGCCAATCCCTGCGGCACAATTGCAAGTGCCGCCCTGCTGCTGCGACACAGTCTCGGACTGGACGAAGAAGCGGCTGCGCTCGAATCGGCGATCAGCCAGGCCATCGCGAACGGCGCGAGGACTGCCGATATTGCGGCCCACGACGAAGCCGTCGAATCCACGGCCGAAATGACCGATGTCATTATTCGCTGCCTGAGCTGACGACTCTCAATTTCGCGCCCGCCCTGTTCGCGGAACGGAAGCGCGCGATCATTTCGCCCAGCGCCTCGGTCTCGATGAGGAAACCGTCGTGGCCATGAGCGCTCTCGAGCACCTCGTAACGCGATTCGGGCAGGTGCTCGGCTAGCAACCGTTGTTCAGCAGGCGGATACAACGCGTCGGTACTGACCGATACCACGAGCGCTGGTCGACGGATGTCCGATAGCACGTCCGGAAAGACGCCGCGCCCGCGAGCGAGGTCATGTGAGTGCATCGCGTGTGTCAGCGTGACGTAGGTGTTGGCATCGAAACGCTGGTTGATTTTTCGGCCCTGGTGCCTGAGGTAGGATTGCACCTGGTACTGCTCGTCATTGCGTTGTTCGCGGCCGAAACGCGCTTCGAAGCTGTCGAAGCTGCGGTAGGTGCATACGGCCATCATACGTGCTGCTGCGAGCCCTTTCTCGGGTGGGCTTTCGTCCGAATAGTAACCACCCTGCCAGTTCGGGTCTGCGGCAATCGCCGCCCTCTGCGCCTCGCTGACGCCGATGCACCATGCGGAATGACGTCCACCGACGCCAATCGGTACGACACTGCCAACGCGCTCCGGGTAGCTTGCAGCCCATTCAAGCGCCTGCATTCCCCCGAGTGACGGACCGGTGACGAGCTCGACATGTCGGACACCCAGTTCATCGAGTAGTCGTCGCTGTACTTCCACCATGTCGCGCACCGTGATGCGCGGAAAATCCGCGCGATATCGGTCGCGTCCGCAGGGCTTCAGGCTGGCCGGCCCCGTGGTGCCGTAACAGCTGCCGAGGATATTGGCGCAGATGATGAAATCGTGCTCTGGATCGAAGGTCTTTCCCTCGCCGATGATGTTCGGCCACCAGGCCTCGACGTCCGCCGATCCCGTCAGCGCGTGACAGATCAGAATCGCGTTTTCCGCCGCGTTGCGCCTGTCGCCCCAGGTGCGATAGGCGATCTGCACCTCGTCGAGTCGCGCACCACTCTCGAGCGTGAACGGCCCCGGTAGTGCCAGGAATTCTGTCTGCGGGGCGATCTGCTCCGTCAGGTAGGCTGGCAGGCTCATCGTCTTCAGCCGCAGACAGCCGCTACGGGCTGCACCGAGTTCGCGTCACGCACGGCCTCGAGTGCCTCGAGCACGTCTGCGACGAGATCCTCGGAACCCTCGAGCCCTACCGACAGCCTGACGAGGTTGTCGCGAATGCCTGCCTCCGCAAGCGCCTCCTCGCTGACGGGAGCATGCGTCATCGTTCGCGGATGACAGACCAGGCTCTCAACGCCGCCCAGCGACTCGGCCAGCGAGAAGTACTTCAGATTTTCGACGAAGGCGCGCACCGCGACCTCGCCGCCGAGAATTTCGAAACTCACCATTCCACCGAAACCGCGTTGCTGTCGCCTGGCAATGTCATGGCCGGGGTGTGATTCCAGGCCGGGATAATAGACGCGTTCAACGAGCTCGTGTTCGTCGAGTACATTGGCGAGCAGGCAGGCACTCTCTTCGTGCTGCCGTATACGCGGGTGCAGGGTTCGAATCCCCCGCAGCGTCAGGAAGCTGTCGAACGGCGCGCCGGTGATGCCGATGCAATTCGCCCAGTAGCCGATCTGCTCGGCGAGCTCGTCGGTCGCCGCAACGACGCAGCCACCGACAACGTCGCTGTGCCCGTTGATGTACTTCGTTGTCGAGTGGATAACGAGATCCGCACCGTGCTCGATCGGATTCTGCAGCGCGGGCGACAGGAAAGTATTGTCAACGGCGAACAAGGCACCGCACTTCGCGGCAATCGCCGCAATCCCGCGCAGATCGACAATGCGCAGCAGCGGATTCGACGGCGTTTCGGTGAGTATGATCTTCGGACCGCACTCGCAGGCCTTCGAGAGAGCCTCAAGGTCGCCCTGGTCCACGAAAAGGACTTCGAACAGCCCTTTCGCCGCCTGCTGCTCGAACAGCCGGAAGCTGCCACCGTAACAGTCGTGCGGTGCGATTATCGTGTCGCCCGGCCTGAGTAGCTGCGTCAGGAGCGTCAATGCGGCCATGCCCGACGACGTGACCACGGCGCCTGCGCCGCCCTCGAGTTCGGTCAGTGCTTCTGCGAGTGCATCGCGCGTGGGGTTACCAGAGCGAGTGTAGTCGTACTGGCGCTTCTCATCGAAGCCTGCGAACGCAAAATTCGAGGAAAGGTGCAGTGGCGGCACGACCGCACCGTGCTGCGTGTCCGATTCGATGGACGCACGAACGGCGCTGGTGGCTTTGCTCTTGAACGATGTCATTGTCGGTCTCCGCTGGTCGATTCCAATTCCTTCTCATCGGAACCCTGCGAAGCCCGCAAGGGAGGGGTTGCTCTGCCCTTCATCCAACTCCCGTCGGAATGCTGCAGTAACCCTCATCTCTCGATGTCGTCGCGCTGTCGCGTCGCATCGCAGGAGTTGGCACCTTTTCAGGATGGTTAGTCCTGAAGGTTGCCCCGGCGTCGTCGGGCCTATCCCTCGACCGGTCTCGATGAG
>Ga0209567_10001647_pt1 | contig 11271 bp, 5 predicted proteins | sample COG_12_FD_184756 | JGI IMG/M metagenome (GOLD analysis project Ga0209567, IMG submission 184756) | Pelagic marine sediment microbial communities from the LTER site Helgoland, North Sea, for post-phytoplankton bloom and carbon turnover... | ecosystem: Environmental > Aquatic > Marine > Neritic...
GAATGTTTTTTCATGAAGCAAAATAGTATCGAGATAAACGTTTCATCGTCATTTGCAATCAAAGTTATAGAATATTCCTTAGGGTCACTATATTCATTTTCTGTCGAAGAATCAGGAGATGGTGTTTTGTTATTGTGGCAGAGTCTTGTTTTCATCATTTCTATATCATTAGTAGGATCTGGTCTCGTATAGGAAAGTATAGGTTTAAATATGTATGTGTGCGTGTGTCCTATTGGCTCGATTGATAGCAGTATGGCCGTGTCTGGATATTCCTCTTTCTCGTATGTGTTTGGTAAAAACACCAGCGGAGTGGTTACGTCCTCATATGGAAATAAAACTATTGGAACTTCGAACAAATGTGCAGCAATGTACGCATCGATATATGAAGCTTCTATTTGACCAGCAAGCATGTTGTCAAGATAAGAAGACAGATCAGATGACTTGTCATATTTTGGCTTATCGTGGCTAAAGATACCTGCGAAGTGTGATTTATTTTTTATACCATGTGATCGTATTGCTTTTTTTAAGATACTGGTACCTTTCTCTTCTCCAAATATTACCATTGATAGGCTTCTGTAGAAACTAGATACTTTTTCAGAAAAAGTATAGGTCTCAAACGGCCCATTATGCACAACATATATATGCTGTTTTGGTTTAGGGTAATCTACACCGGGATAAAGGAGATCCCACATTTTTTTTCCAGCATTGAGCTGTTGCTCATAATTAATAGGATATGCTACCCGGGGAATGTAAGACTCCATAATATTACCACTGAATGTTTGCTTATAACACTTTATTGAAATCTGCTTTATATATTTTTTTTTCATACAACTTTGCATCTTTTTGAAAATAAACATGACATGTAATTGAAAATACAGTGGACATGCAAGTTTATATTTACAAAACGTTTATACAAATATATCTTTGAGTCTAGAAACCATAAATAAGACCACCAAAACCCATGAAATAAATTGTGAACGTCTTTTTATCTATCTACATATAAGCGTCAGTGCGTATATCTTAATTTATTTTGGCACGTTTGGTCAAAAATTGATATTCACTATCGTCTCTCTCGTCATTTGGGTCAACATGCATAGTAGGCACATTACTATAAGTTGAACTATCCTGTGTACTAGTTTCCTTTTCAATACCTCGTCTTTTACGTTTCAGCACCCTGGAATGTATTTCTTTTATTCTCCTTTCCATAAGTTCGACTTTGCTTTGTTCATGGCTGAGATATTCTTCTAAAACAGTTTTTAAAAAGCGTTGAATATTATCATTGGCGAACATGCTTGGAGGAAACCGTTCATCAAAATCTCGCATCATATCGTTCAATATTTCTTTCGTATACCGGCTTTCGATATATTTAGCTTCATCAGAAAATGTCATCTCAAAAAGATTATCATACAGTTGTTTTCTATTCTTCTTAATGTACGATGTATATGCGACATCTTTTTCAAGCTTAAATTGTTCCTGGTCAATAAATTGAGATAGTAAGTTGGTGTTTGCTAAATCTTTAAACCTACTGTTTTTCTCACCAAAGGGCATGTAAAAGATGGGCGCACCAGGGTGCACCTTATGACCAGAGAACGTATTCAATAGCTCGTTTTCTGTATCCAGATATTTACCCGAGCATTTTCTGAATAACAACCGTTTTCCTGAAATGTCGGCAGCATATTCAATGACATTGCAATTTTGTGCATACAGACTTTCGTGTTTGTTGAAATCGTCACACAAAACATTTTGTACAAAACGGTATCTATTGTTTGGACGTTTTTTTAACCTGTTAAATGAAGGGTATAACATTTTTTCATAATTCGGTGTAAATTTCAAATATTCTAACATTTTCGTTGCGGCTATGAGATGTAGTAAAGTTGACCATTCTTCTGTTCTTAACTGATTTACATATTTGAACATAGGAGCATATTTGTCTAGTTTCTCATCGCGTATATCATTTAACACATCCCTACAATAGTCATCTTCAAGAATGTCTAAAGTTGCACAAGCTCGTTTTGCAGCAAAATTCTTGAAATTGAGAAAACTGTTCTTACATGACGCTACATGTCCGCCTCCCATTTTTCTGTTACCTATATTTTGAATATGGTTGACCGCGTTTTTCCTTTTTCCGTTGGCCTTGTTTTCGTCATATCTACCGTAAAGATATGATTTATTTTTAAAACTCACTTGTGTAAGAATATCAGATAGCTGGTACATCTCAACTATTTTACTTTCTATGTCTATTTTCATACCATCTGATGTATAACTCTTCACTGCCAGTTTAGGTAAGGTGATATTTTTTAAATCCTGATGGCTGGACACAGAAAATCCAGATTTATTATCTAATAAAAGCGGTAGAACTTTGAGAAATATGTCGTTTACAGATTGTTTTTTACATTTCACTTCCCATAGTTGCAAGCAGTGTAAGATATAAGCCAAACTTTCTCCCATCAGGACGTTAACAATGCCTCTATCATAAAAGTTGCTTATTTTATAAGAGTTCTTAATTTCAGATTCTACGTTAGTCACACGAGCTACGGAAGAGTCATCCTCATCTAGTTCTTTGCAAAACTGATCGCAGAAGTTCATTACATTATCTAACTGTTTACAAATCACGTCTAAAATATTTTCAGCCCTTTCGTCAATATTGTCTTCTGTGGTTGGACTTTTTTCAACATGTAGTGACAAATCAAAAGTAAAATTGTCAAGCAATGAGCGAAGGAGGTCATTGAAATGCTTTTCCCAAATAACTGAATTTCCAGGTTCTGGGGAAAGAAACGAACCCGATAAATTTCCTAGTGGTGTGACTCTATTGTAGTTGTTTGCTGTATAAAAACATAGAAGTGCATTAGATCTGTCCTTTTTCGATGTTCTTCTGTTGGTCGAAAATGTAAACAGAAGAGATGGTCCGCCTATAGCACATGTCTTCTGCATGCATGACTGACACATGGAGCGGTTTTTCACTTCAGAAAAAAACATCGAATATGTTAAAATGTGGGTCAACCAACTTACATTATCATAAAACGCTTTTCTTAGTTCTACAAAGGGATTAGTGTAAGGATCAGTGCAAACTATGGCAGGTTTACCATCTATACTCTCTGACTTTCGTAAGTTTTTCATATTAACGCAAGATCCCATGTCAAGGAGCATTAAAAGTTGAAAAAGTATTTTCTGTCGTATTGTTTCTTTATAGTCAATATCATTTATTATTGAGTATGTCTGACTAACCTCTTCTGCCCCAAAGACTCTCGATAGATAAAGTCTTAAACTAGACAAAGCATAGCTTTCTACATTTTCTTCATTTGAACACTCTATATATTTCAATTGATCGTTGTATAAGTGAGATATATTTTCTATGTATTGTCGTATGTCCTTTGAAGGATGCTTTTCAAACCCAACAAACAACTGTGTGAATGTAAGTAGTTCCCTTTTGATAGCTTCTGTTATCTGTGATGATAATTTTATAACGCACGAATCATTTGTGTTGTACCCACTGAAATTTGCAACTACGTTGTTTTGCAGGGATACGAAATGTTCAGTTTCAATGTCACCAAAACGAAGCTGACGCACATTCGCCTTTTGTAAACTAACCGAAGAACTCTGTGTCAAGAATATCACAGTATAGTAGCCTTCGTTTTCATTCAGAAACGTCGTGGTTTCAGTGTCCTCTAAGCTTGACAGCATGCTGTCTTCGTTAGGGTAACATATTGTTTGCTTCATTGCTTCCATGTGATGTAAAACCGACGTTTTCATTTTAGGATAAACTTCACTATATGTGTGACCATCTTCAGATGAATTCAATATTTCGTCGTACAGTGCATTCAAGTGTCCAACTTTGACATTTTCAGTCAAAAGAAAAGCGTATGGTAGAAATGTATCCAGCTTTGGAACTTTCGTATTGTGCGTTTTATGTTCCATGAAAATATTTTTTCCACGAAACATCTCTGGTAAGAAAATAGACGTCGGTATAAGATGTAGATATTGAGAATATGCCGATTTAAACGCATCCCCATACATGCACTGCTTTTTTAAATCTGCAAGATTAACATCTTTTTTCTCAATTTGAAGTAGAAAACATCCCTCATTGAGAACTATAGACTTATTTGTCAAAGCGCTCTCCAAATGTTTGCGTTCTTGTTCAGTATTCATACTTGTATGGGATAGTTTACTGAATTAGCAGTATTTATTCACTGCGCAGCTACAGAAACCTTAACATTATTTTTTGACTCTTTTAATATAGATTTTGTCTCCTTTGGCGCATTTGAGATTTGTTGGTTTTCATCACTGCAGCATTTCTGTGTATTCGTTGAAATGTTCAAAAGTGAATTATTGGAGATATCTTGAGAAACAGGAACGGAACTAGACGACATCTGTGTTAGTGTAATTGGTTTTACGAGTTCGCTACATTCCTTTTGTCCAACAAGATTACAAACCAGTTGTTTTTGAAGAATAATAGCATCAGTGTATTCGCCGTTGTGGAGTGCACCTAGTTTAAGTTTCTCATTTAATCTTATGTTAGTTAAAATACTATTTAATACATTCAAATTTGTTAAGTTTACAGTCTTCTCCGCGGGAGTAAGATTTTGGTCAGTTAGATCTTCCTGTATGATCTTGACTCGCTCAAGACATTTCATTTTTAATTCAAACTCGTCTATTTGATCAGTCAAAAATTGAGAGTCTATTTCTTCGTTCATAGAGTATTCTATCTGTGAAGATACATTTTGTTGCTTTTCAAGGACACAGATAGTTGTATCTGAAAATTCATCATCACTATCGTCACCAAACCCGTCGTACATATTTATATTCAACAGTGGCAGAGACTGTTCTTTTGGTTTAGATCTGAAAAAGAAACAAGCCAACAAACCCAGTTCTCCGCAGCATCTACTAAACATGACTGTGTATAAGTTTAAAGCTTTGACATTACCAGTATACTATCTTAATCGGACAAAAACACAGACAGTATATGAAGCGGACACAGATTTGCAACTCTTGTTTTTACATATATATGAGGAAATACAAAGTGACACTTGTCAAGTTGAGCTTGAACTTCATCTACTGTCCAAGGAAACTGGATCTACCTTCTCGTCTCCTTACCGAGTTTTACAATTTGACAAGAAGGAGTTTTATATCCAAATAATGAATAACAATTGTATTCTGCCAAAAAGGTACTATACTTCAAGATGCAAGTATGACTTTATACCAAGTAAATTTCAAATAGAAAATAAAACCAAACATCAATTTACGAAACTATTTGTAAAAACCTACATAGATTTTAATAGTTTTTTTACACATTTATATCGCAGTTTAAATTACAGACCGTGGAAAATGTTTATGTTATCTTTCTATTGTTTCGTATATGGACTAGAAATACCATTCCATGTTTTGAGTGACATATACGATCAACTTCATGAAACAGCGAGATACGCTCTTAATTTAAAGGAACCTTTCTATTTAATGACCTTCCTGATTAGGCAATATACTGAGAAATCATTTCGGGAATTAGATTCTATTTTGTCGCTGTTTGGTAAACAAGTGCATTTATTTTATGAGCAATCTATACAGACTTACACTAAGCTTAATCAAATTTCAAAAAGTTACACACATGAGGATACGGGCGGTGTAGTTTGCAGTTATGCCTTAGCTAAAAGTTTTCAAGGCGTCACATCATTTGATATCATCAATTCATCATCAGACAATTTTCGCCACATGATAGAGTCTTTCAAGCAAACAATAGAATATAACGAAAGCATTAAGTATGAGGAAATAAACCAGAAAATTAGAAACGGAATGTCTATGAAGACTGTTTGCTTGAATGACTTAACACGATACATTTTGAAAAGCTATTCCGATCCATTATTTGGTTTTACTATAAAGAAGGGAGATTTAAAACAAAAACTATCATCTGCTATTCTGAAATACTATGGCAATTTTCCAACTCCTCATATTGAACTTAAGGCCTCTAGTATTCTTTGCGAAATGATGGCCGGAGCATATAACAATAAGAATGAATTTGCTTCAGTCGAACTGTTAAACTTAAAGCCGTTTAAGCCACTGCTTGTCGAGAATAAAGGCAAGGAGTTCAATATTGTAGTGTTGAATGGATTGAATATTGACAAACCGTTTCCCCATCATGTCATCAAACTCATTGAAAAACATATTGAAACTCCTTCCATTGAATCTTATCTAAACTACTGTTATGAAATTGTTGATCATATAAGTAGGTGCTATTACTTTTATCATGAAGTCATAAATCCATTTCTTCCTATTTACACAATTAATATGGATATTGACATTTATGACAAACAATATATTCAAAGCTTTTACGAAAGCAATGAGCAATGGGAAATTAAAGAAAATATTTTTGATAATCTTAAGCAGCTTGTGTTATTTGTCACAAGCCAGGTAATGAAGTTACCAGTTTCAAGCGATAATACAACTTTTTATCTATATGAATCAGTAAGGACTGACTTGCATAAAATAAACTCTGCCAAATTTAAACTTGGGTTTCGTTTAATAGTTAAGTTTACAACAATATGTTTTTTAAACAGCTCAGTTGTGGACAAGTATTTGAAAATTCTAAATATTTACAGGTATAAATTTCAACATTTAAGTAGCATAGGTGATGATAATATTTTCGATTCTGCTATTTACGGACAAAGAAATCATGAAATTAGGCTTCCATTAAATGTAAAATCGGACGGCTCCAAACCTCTTGTTCCAATCTTTTTCCGCGATCATAGACATTCCTTTCACGATGCTTTACGTATGACAAGTGCATTTGTACATTATAGAAACTACACACAATCCAGTGAAACCATTCTTTTTGTAAATAAGGTACCGTTGCCAAATGCAGAAATCCTCGATGAGCTTGGTGAATCAAATATTTATAAAAATATATACAGTGTCAAAAGTAATACCAATGCATCAAGTGACATCTCTGATGACACTTTTAAATCATTTAAATTCTCTGTAAAACAGAAACAAAAAATGATCAATTCATTAGATAGGTTTTCTATGGGGCGCTTGAAAAGGCGTGAAAATAAGAAGTTTTTGCAGATATTTGAAAACAGAGATTTAAAATTTGAAGGCCGAAATAAGTTCTCTTGGTTATCAGGTGTAAAGTTTTGCGCCATTACTGAACACGAAAATGCTTCAAGAAATCCTTGCAGCTATTTTGTAAAACTAAACCCTCGTTATGACATGCGTTACAACAAGAGAGAATGTTACATCTTTTGCCATTGTTTCAGCACTACTTGTAAAGACCTAACACGAAATTTTTGTGTTGGTAAATGTTTGATTTGAAACTTATGCTAATTAGATATTTAGTCATTGTGTCACATGTTCCTATGTTATTATGATCACGGTGAACAAAAATATGTATTTAAATGGATTGAAATAAAATGGCTTGCTTAAAGGAAAAATATTGTAACTTATGGATGGTGTATGTCCCAAAGCTGTCATGTTGAATTTGTTTCAGTTGAAACAAACTTTGAACGATTCAATAGAACTGAAAAAGACCATTTCTACCGATCAACGACATCTGTTTGGTAAAAAATTGATCTCTTATGGAAAGGACATAAATTCAGACGAAAATTACATTGAGGACATTAAAAATTCTATTCAACAGAACATTCAAAATGTACCAGACAATTTTATAATAGATGATGCAAATACATACATGACACATAGATTGTCGAAAGATAAAGGCATGTACAACAATTTGGCAAAATGCATATCGTATATAATTACGGGAAGTGAAGACGAATGGTTTGTTGTATTAACTGCAATGATGAATTTTGGTACTAAATTTGCGAAACAATTTGAAAGGGTTTGCAAATCTAGAGGGTTTAAAGATTTTTATGAATATTCTATTATATATGTAGAAGCTTCAAATTGGCATAATGCGGATGAACATATTGATCTTCTTGTAGCCTCATCGCTGTTCAACGTACACATTTATATCTTTAATGAGGATGACATTACAAACGGTCGACCTCCACTTGAAATTAAACCACTAGGACTGGAGTGTTCGGATTCTCCTCAATATGCGTTCCACATACACAAAACAGACACGAAGGATGTTTATCAACCAGTAATAAAATTCAATCGCATTTTTCCCATCAACTCTCACAAACAAAATATCGTTCAGAGTAGGACTGACTTTACCTTACAGAGTGAACAAATGCTTATATCTACTAGCAATCAAGACGAGTTGTGTTTAGATTCTTTTTCATCAGATGATAAATGCAATAAAACGCAAACACCAGACCATCTCGTAGAATTTGAAAGGCGAAAACTTAAACATATGATAAATGAATATGTAAATAATTGTGGCGAGAATACTGCTGATTCGTTTTCATTAAAAGAAGTGGATTTACCAAAGTTTTCGAGTCGGAGTAAAATTTTTCAGACCCTTTCACTTAATCAAGATGGAAATGATTTTTATGGAAGCCTTTCTCTTTTCTTATTTGGAACTGATGAGCATCATAATTGGATACGACAGGCTCTCTTCATGTTTATGACAGATCTGAATCGGAAACAAGTTCTTGACAAAATAAGTTGGATGATAGATTTAAAACCAATTTCATCCTACGTAAGTAAACGAGGTGTTCAGAAAACAGGAGTATCTGCTAAAAATGTGGAAATCCAATGCGCTGCAGAAATGTTTGAAGTTCCAATTATTTTATTTTCGTCTGAAATAAACGAAATGCCTATTATATTCAAACCAAATGAAACAACAGTAGTAGATAAGAATTATGGCTTCATTTTACAACACGATGATGGGTATTTCAATCCTGTCATTAGATTTGATAAAACGTTAGAACACGGTCTCCAAATGCCGTATGAACCTACTTTCACAACTTCTACTTCCTCTCCAGAAATTCAGACTTCCTCATTAATCAATCAGCATGAATCACCATTTTGTTCAACTAGTGGCATTTACACTGAATCAGAAACTGCTACAGAAACAGGAACTGCGACGGAAACAGAACCAGAAATAAATGAAAATTATGATGCCGAGCCAACACGCACCTTTGAAAGTGATATGTTAATTTCTACTAATTCAAATGCTACTCAAATATTTGAAGGTGTTGAAAAAGAAAGCGAATCAACGGCTTCAGAAACTTGTGATAACTTTGAGTGTGGATTGAGTTCAGCTACTTGTACATCTTCTTTTTCAAATGTAGATATTGAACCAGAAGAATCACCCTTGGCCATAACGGAGGATTGTGAAATTGTAAATTACCATAGGTTTTTATCGAAACACTCGGATACTAATTCTAGTTTACAGGTTACTGTTTCAAACGATTATACAAAGTCAAAAGAAGCAAACAGAAAAGAGATGATTGATAAATTGTTTAAGAAGTTAAATAGACCTGATCAATACGCAGTCCCACAACCCGTAGTAAATGAGGATACTATTCTTAAATTAAACAAACTGGTACCGATTATCAGTTATTTAAACAAACGACCAGAACTGGGAGATAATATCAAAGTTTATAAACATGTTGAAGATCTTCTCCGATTTTCTACACTTTATGAGTTAATATCCTGTCATATAAATCATGAAAAATTAGACGATTTTAAAGGAAAAATGATTTCCATTAGAACAAAACTTGTTCCATTCAAGAATCAATACACTGTTGCAACTGGTGAAGGTTCTTTGAAACTTGCCTGCTTGGCATTTCCAAAGTCATTCAAAGATGATTGTGTTGCGTTTTACCATGAAGGAAATGAGAAAGACTGTTGGATAAAAATACCTATTAATCCTAATGTATCAAATGTGGTTGACTATTTTAAACCAGGACGTACAACAGTCACTGGTCAAACTGTTTATGTTTTAAGTGAAACAGCTATAATCATTGTCAATCTATTTGATACTTCCAATGTCAAATGGATCCCCTTCTCTGATAAAGATAAAAAGGGTAAATTAAAACTAGTCCAGTCTAACACAGGACAAGTTTATGTTTTAGACAAATCTCACCAGCGGATACGCTTAGTTAAACCAGATGAGATTCAACCTTGGACTCGACTCAAGGAGTTGATAAAACATAGACTTAAAATGAGTTCCCAATTGACTATGATTACGTCTGAAAACACTGAAATAGTAGTAGTGCCATCATCTTCTAACGATAAACATACCATTTTAGCTGATGTGTACGTTGAGGAATCTCCTCAAATAATACCCCACAGAAATGAGTATGTGATACATCTTCATAAGAAAAAAAAGAAATTTATTGTCTCAACTCCAGAGATATGCTATTCGCAAATAAAATTAGGCTCATACGACGAAGATCCTGACACAAGATACTTATTGATAGGTGAAAATTGTTTGAATAGGTTTGTAGCAAAACTGGGAACCTCAACTTCTGTAATGTAATGAACTTATATTTTTAATTCGTTTGAGTCCATATGTATGTATATTGTTTCAATATAATGGTGTCAACCGTTTCACTGTACTTTTTCATTCTTTCTTTTCAAACAAATATTTGTATGACGACGTTTTTGTAGTGTATGAAAAAGTTCAGTGATACGGTTTAGCAAAAAGTTAGTAATTCAAAGGAAACAATAAAATTGACAAAGGCTAAATCAAATTTCACGAATCTTTTTCGCCAACCAATCTAGTGACATTACATTCAGCAAATCAATGCGTTTTTCAACATCAGGTTGCAAGCAACACATCACAAACTCTCTGTACTCAAGTGAATACTTGGGATCAAAATACATGTCCTTGACATTTGCCTGTCCTGTGTATCTCTTCCAGGGTTCGTTAGAGTGTAGCATCAGATACACCACCATGCCAAGAGACCAGACAATACTCTTCGTAGGGTAGCATCTATCTTCGAACAATTCCGGAGCGTTGTAAAGATATGTCCCTATATATTCCACCGCCAAGCTGTCTAGATCAGAAGGAACACATTGTCCAAAATCACACAGTTCAATGACTCCAGTGGGTCTGTCAACTAAAATGTTTTCAAGTTTCAGATCCATATGGATCATCTTAACTTTTTCATGCATGTCGATGAGAATTTTCACAAGTTTTTCAGTAATCAAACATGCCAATGTCTCTCCTAATTCGCAGTCACAGCAGAATTGATACAAATCCATTTCTTTTTTCTCGAAGAGGATCCAGTATTCAGATAGGTCTGAGTGGGTCTTCTTTTGTTCCTTGAATCCGTAGGTAATCATTTTGTTGATTCCTTCAACGTTGTTTTTCCATAACAGTCTGTTAATAGATATCTCCTTGGGCTCGGTGTTGTCTTCGGTTTTGAT
>Ga0209567_10001648_pt1 | contig 11270 bp, 10 predicted proteins | sample COG_12_FD_184756 | JGI IMG/M metagenome (GOLD analysis project Ga0209567, IMG submission 184756) | Pelagic marine sediment microbial communities from the LTER site Helgoland, North Sea, for post-phytoplankton bloom and carbon turnover... | ecosystem: Environmental > Aquatic > Marine > Neritic...
ACCCTCGGCTTAGAAGGCCGATGCTCTATCCAGTTGAGCTACGGGCACTCTATTCCAATATAGCCAAAAATCCCGGTGGTCGGGGCAGACGGATTCGAACCGCCGACCCTCTGCTCCCAAAGCAGATGCGCTACCAGACTGCGCCATGCCCCGCTGCCGGAATTTTCGCCGCGTGCAGCCCGGCCTGGGCCGGATTGCACGCGGGCTGCGATAATACGGGCGAGCCCCGCAACGATCAAGCGATGATCCGGCGAGAATCTGTCAACAAACTCGCTTTCCGCGGGCATGGCCGCCCTCCACCGGCTCTGGTATCTTGCCGCTACCGGCATTGCCGACACCCTGGAGAAACCATGAGAAAGACCCTGGTCACGCTGTTGTTCGCGCTGTCGTCGAGCCTGGCTCTCGCGGCGGACAAAGTACCCGCGCATCCGCATATCGAAATGGTGACATCCCTGGGCACGATCAAGCTCGAACTTGACGGCAGACAGGCCCCCATCACGGTGGCCCACATCCTGAAACTCGTCGACAGCGGCTTCTATGACGGCACGATATTTCACCGCGTCATCCCCGGCTTCATGGCGCAGGGAGGTGGGTACACGCCTGGCCTGAAGCTCAAGGAAAAGGGAGCGACCATTGCCAATGAGTCCGGCAACGGCCTGACGAATCTGCGCGGTACGATCGCAATGGCGCGCACCGGCGATCCGCATTCTGCGAACACGCAATTCTTCATCAATGTTGCGGATAACGACCGTCTGGACCCGAAAAAAGCCGCCTACAACGGCAACTGGGGCTACACGGTCTTTGGCTCAGTTATCGAGGGCATGGAGGTTGTCGACGAGATCGCCAACACGAAAACAGGGCCCGCCGGGGAATTCTCGAGGGACGTGCCCGTGGTTCCGGTCATTATCAAGAAAGTCGCTCGCATTACCTACGAGTGATCTGAGTCTGCATGACTACACTCTTCATTTCCGACCTGCATCTTCAGGCAAGCAAGCCGGAAATCGGCGAACAATTTCTGAGCTTTCTCGAGGGTGAGGCCACTCAGTCGGAAGCGCTCTACATTCTCGGCGACCTGTTCGAATATTGGGTTGGCGATGATGACCCCGATCCGCACTACGCCGTCATGAAAAGGGCAATACGGGACCTGGTCGACGCCGGCGTTCCCGTGTTTTTCATGCACGGCAATCGGGACTTCATGATTGGCGAGCAATTCGCCGAAGAAACCGGGGTGACGCTACTCGGCGACCCGGATTCCATAGAACTCCACGGAGAAAAAGTACAACTGAGTCATGGCGACGCGCTCTGCACAGACGACAAGCACTACCAGCAGATGCGGCTCATGACTCGCAATCCGGAATGGCAAGCGATGATGCGTGCCAAACCCCTGGAGGAGCGAATCGCAATTGCCGAAAGCGCCAGGCAGCAAAGTCAGGAATACAATGCATCGATTGACGAGGACATCATGGACGTCAATCAGGATGCCGTCGTCGACACCTTGCGCGAGCACGGCGTCGATATTCTGCTGCACGGACACACGCATCGCCCCGCCGTCCATAAGGTGGGTCTGAAGGGCAGGACGGCGTTACGCATCGTGCTTGGCGATTGGTACGAGCAGGGAAGCGTCGTGCGGTGGGATGAGAATGGGCCGCGCCTGGAAGCGATGCCGAGATAGTTGGGGACATTCTGCTTTATTGCTGCAGCAATAAAGCAGAATGTCCCCTTTTTCCTTTTTAGATCGGCTTGCCCGAATGAAACCGGAATTCCGGGTCCGGGTCAGACACGAGCCGCGCCTCGACTGCCTTGAGTTCGAGCAACCTTGCTTCGATCTCTTCGTCACTCACACCGCACTCCGACCTGGCGAACGCCAGGTAATGTTCGAAATGGCGTGCCTCCGAGGCCAGCAGACCGCTATAGAACCTGCCCAGTTTCTCGGGCAGCCTGGGCGCGATCATCGCAAAGCGCTCACACGAGCGCGCTTCGATCAACGCGCCGATCAGCAGCATGTCGAGTAGCTTGTAGGGTTCCGTTTGGCGAGCCGCGTCGCGCAGCTGCCCCGCGTATCGAGAAGCGCTCAGGCGTTCGAACGGAATTGCCATCTCATCCATGATGGCGCGAACCTGCTCAAAATGCCGCAGCTCTTCACGCGCCAGTTTCGACATGCGCTGCGCGAGCGCCGCGCGATCGGGATAGCGGTACAGGAAACTCAACGCTGTCGACGCGGCCTTGAGCTCACAGTTCGCATGGTCGAGCAGCATCTCCGGCAGACGGCGGCAGGCCTCATCGAGCCACTCGTCGGGCGTCGGTTCGTCCAGGAACCGGGCGATCGGTGCCGGTACCTCGCCTCCTACAGCCACTCTTCAATCTCCCCTGCGCTCTGCAGGCGATCGTCAGGCTCTTTGGCGAGCATCAGGTTGATCAGCATCTGGTACCTGCCAAGCCGTGCAGGCAGCAACGGAATCGGCGCGTGCGCATGCTGGTAAACGATACCCATCGCCGTATCCGCCTTGTAGGGCTTTTCACCGGTGAGCATCTCGTAGAAAACCACGCCGAGGCTGTAAAGATCGCTGCGCTCGTCGACGCTTCCGCCGTGCCCTTGCTCAGGACTCATGTAGTAGGGCGTGCCGAAGATCTCACCCTTGTCAGTTATCTCGTTTTCGAGCTTCGCGCGCTTCGCAAGGCCGAAATCAATCAACGCCAGCGAACCGTCCTTTCGCAACATGATATTGCCGGGCTTCAGGTCGCGGTGCAGCACACCCTGGGCGTGCACAGCCGTCAACGCGCTGGCAATCTGCCGCAGGTAACTGACCGCATTCTTTTCGTCGATGCCTTTCACCATTCTCTGGCGCAGGTCACCACCATCCAGGTATTCCATCGCGATGTGGGCGTGATCGTCAGCGACGCCAAGATCGTAGATCTGCACGATATTAGGGTGGTGCAATCCTGCAATCGTCTCGTACTCCTGCAGGAAACGATCGAACTCGCCGATGCTGTCTTCGCGATCCGCCATCTGCCGCAACACTTTAAGAACGACAAGTTGATTGGTCGAATCGCGTTCAGCCAGGTACACGCCCGAATGTTCGGTCGCGCCCAGCTTTGTGATAAAGCGATAGCCCTTTATCAGAGGATGAATGCCGGTCCGCATGTCGCCAACGAACAATGACTCCGTCGATGAGACGCGGCGTTTCGCCATCAAGGCGTCGCTGAGCCGGACGATCAATGCATCGTGATTAATCTGATCGCGCATGAAATGCGCATCGGGATCCAGTTTGCGGACGGCATCCCTGTCCGCTTTGGAACCAAAATAGACGACCGGTGGAAAACTGCTCTTCGCAACGAAACGTTGCAGGACTTCGATGCCTTCACGATCCTCGCCATGCCGGTCCCCGAGAAGAACCAGATCGTTACCGGCGCCCGAGAATTCGTCCGGCAGGTGGCCCGCCTCGGTCGGATCGTAGGCAGAGATGATGGCGTCAGGCCAGTGTGTCGTGACGTGATGCATGAGCAGGCTGCGAAAATCCGCCTGCGCATCGATGATCATTATCTTGATACTCATACGAAAAGCACCGCAAACAGGCTTCGCGTGCCGGGGCGCGCGCCTGCAGCCGATTGCCTACAACGCAACGACGTTGGACGCTCGTTTCTTTTTCGTCCGACGCGATTGCTTTGCCGCATCGTTACGCCGCATTTCGAGGTCATGTAGATATTCTTCCGTAATGTCGCCGGTCACGTATTCTCCGGAGAAACAGGAGGTATCGAATTCGCGGATCGCCGAATTGCCGTGGCGAACCGAGCGAATCAGGCCATGCAGGTCCTGGTAGATGAGCCGATCCGCGCCAATGATTTCCTGAATCTCCTCCACGTTTCGGCCATTGGCGATTAGCTCTGATGCCGCCGGCATGTCGATGCCGTAGACGTTCGGATAGCGCACCGGCGGCGCGGCGGAGGCAAAGTAGACTTTGTTGGCCCCCGCTTCACGCGCGAGCTTGATGATCTGCTGCGAGGTCGTGCCGCGCACGATCGAGTCGTCCACCAACAGCACGTTCTTGTTGCGGAACTCCAGGTCAATCGCATTCAGCTTGCGCCGCACGGACTGAGCGCGCTCCGCCTGCCCCGGCATGATGAAGGTCCGACCGATGTAGCGGTTCTTGATAAATCCTTCGCGGTACTTGACGCCCAGGTGGTAAGCCACCTGCAGTGCAGATGTACGGCTCGTGTCAGGAATCGGGATGACGACGTCGATGTCGTGATCGGGGAAATCGCGAACGATTTTCCCGGCAAGCTGCTCTCCCATGCGCAGACGTGCCTTGTAGACGGACAGATCATCGAGAATTGTATCCGGCCGCGCGAAATACACGTATTCGAATATGCACGGCGTGTGGCTCGTCTCGCCGTCAAAGTCCCGACAATGCAAGGTGCCGTCGTTCTCGATGAAAACACATTCGCCGGGTCCCACATCTCGCAGGCGCGTGAATTGCAATATGTCCAGGGCAACGCTTTCCGACGCGACCATGTAGTCCGTCTTTCCTTCCTGTTTGCGCTCACCGAGTACCAGTGGACGTATCCCGTGAGGATCGCGGAACGCCACGATCCCGAAACCGACAATCATGGCGACGACGGCGTAGCCACCCGTGCAGCGTTTGTGAACGGCATCCACCGCGTCAAAGACGGTGGCGGCTGTTGGCCGGCCGGTTACGCGCTTCTGCAGTTCATGCGCGAGTACATTGAGCAAGACCTCCGAGTCCGAGTCCGTACTCAGATGACGACGGTCTTCGCGAGTCAATAGCTCCGCAAGCTCATCGTGATTCGTCAGGTTCCCGTTATGACCCAGGCAGATGCCATACGGTGAATTCACATAGAATGGCTGTGCCTCAGACGACTTGGAGCCTCCCGCGGTCGGGTAGCGAACGTGCCCGATGCCGACATGACCGCTCAGGTTCATCATGTGGCGGTGTCGAAAGACGTCGCGCACGAGACCGTTGCTCTTGCGTTGCTTGAGTCCGTCCTCCTCGCTCCAGGTCACGATGCCCGCTGCATCCTGGCCACGGTGCTGCATTACAGTCAACGCGTTGTACAACGCCTGGTTGACCGGCCGTGCACTGACAATCCCCACAACGCCACACATAAGTCGATCTCTCCGTAACCGTCAGGTCGATTCAGGTTTCACAAGTTCTGCCGCAACGTTGGTTGGCGGCGAATCCGCAACATCGTCCGGCATTAGCAATTCAAATCCCTTCGGGGCCATGACCTTGATCCAGTCGGCCACAACCTCGACATGCGGGATCAGGCGCGACCCCAGCCACCAGTCATCGTTATCGAAACCGGAAAATTGCCCACCAATAATGAACAACGCCAGAAACACCACGCCCCGGGCCGCACCGAACAGCGAGCCCATCAAGCGGTCTATGCCGCTCAATGCGGACAGCCGCACCAACTTCGAGATTCCCCATCCCAGCAAACCTCCGACGGCCAGAACGACGGTGAATACCAGGATTCGGCCGAACCACATTTGCAGCTGTTCGGAACTAAACCAGTTGTCTGACACGTTGCCGACGGACGGACCGAAATACAGCGCCGCCCAGATCGCGATCAGCAGGGCCGCAACCGAGATTGCTTCTTTGACAAAGCCCCGGATGAATCCAACGACTATCGAGATGACGATGGCAACCGCGATGATAATGTCGATGATCGGCATCGGAGATGTCGTTTCAGTTCGGCACGTAACAGGAAAGTGAGGGCAGGAATTCTATCACGGGTGCGGCACGACCTGCCCTTTGTGACCCGCCTTCAGCAGGCGGCTGGCCGTGGCCTCGGCACTCTCCCGATCCTTCTGTGGCCCGATACGCACCCGGTGCAGCTGGCCCGAACCGGTTGCGAGCTGGCTCAGAAACGCGGCATAGCCCTGCTTGCGCAGATCGGCAGCCAGTTTCTCGGCATTTTCCTTGTTCGAGAAGCTGCCGAGCTGCACCGCCCACATGCCCGTGGCAGAGGCCGCCGGCGGCGTCTCGACCTTCGAAATCGGCTCAGTTGTGTCAACCTTTTCTGACATAGCGGGCTTTTCCGTGACGACCGGCGGCGTTTTGTCTGCGGTTTGTGCTTTCGGCTGCGCGGACTGTGGCGCCGGCTGGCTCGGCGCCTCCGTCGCATTGTTGGCAAGCGGCACGGGCTCCGTACGATTACGTTCGAGAACGACCGTTTGTGTTTCCTGGTCTTCCTGACCCGGTAGCAAAACGCGCTCAGACACCATCTCCGTTGCATCCGGCGGACCGTCCAGAAAGATGGGTACGACGAGCACAACAAATAACACGAGAATGGCAGCGCCAATGATGCGTTCTTTCAAGGCTCGTTCCATCATGATTCGGGACGCGAGTATAGCTCAAGGTTCAGGAGCGCGGGACCGACCAGATAAAACGATCCCGTTACGAGTAATCTGTCATTTCCGGTTGCGCCGCGCCGCGCATAATGCATTGCGTCATCGAGCGAGTCCGCGATTCTGCAAGGTCGGCCACACACGTTCGCGATGCGCCGCGCGAGTTCTTCTGCCGGCACCGCGCGCGGGTTGTCAGCAGTCACCGCGATCCAGTGGTCAACCTGGTTGTTCAGCGGTGCTGCGATGCCCTCGGCGTCCTTGTCGTCCAGTAGCCCTATGATCGCCCAGGTATTGCCGGTCACCGGTGTCGCCGCCAGCGTATCCGCGAGAACCGTTGCAGCTGCCGGGTTGTGCGCAACATCGAGCAGCCAGTCAGCGTCGGCTGTCGTGTAAGCCTGCAAGCGCCCGGTAAGCGTCAGATCGGGCAGAACGCGGTTGAGCAGAGGCCTGTCCAGCGCCTTGTTCAGCCCTGCAGCTTCGATGAGCGCCAGCACACCTGCAGCGTTACCGAGCTGAAAATCTCCCTGTAAACCGGGCACCTCGAGGGAATCCCTGCTGACCTCCCGCCCGGTCCAGCTCCAACCGCGATCAGCGCCGCGCTCGAAGTCAAAATCGCAGCCCACGAGCAGGAGCTCTGCTCCGATCGACTCCGCGTGCTGCCGCAAGGAGCGCGGCACCTCACGGGACCCGAATACGGTTGGAGTGCCTTCTCGCATCACGCCAGCCTTTTCCATCGCGATCGCCTCGATATCATCGCCAAGCCAGGCACAGTGATCCAGCGATACGTTTGTGATGAGAGAGGCGCTCGGATCGATGACATTGGTCGCATCGAGGCGACCGCCCATGCCGACTTCCAACACCCAGACATCGAGATCAACTGTCCGGAACACCACCATTGCCGCCAGAGTGCCGTATTCGAAATACGTCAATGGCACATCGTGTCGCGCTGCCTCGACTCGCTCGAAAGCCGCGACGATTTGCTCATCCGATGCGGGCACACCATCAACAGCGATGCGCTCGTTGTAACGAATGACGTGGGGTGACGTGTAAGTGCCGACCCGGTAGCCTGCGGCACTCAGGAGCGCCTGGATCATTGCCACACAGGAGCCTTTGCCATTGGTTCCCGCGATCAGCAGCACGTTCGCGGGAACCTCGAGCAACAGGCGATCGAGAACAGACTGGACGCGGTCGAGACCAAGATCGATTTCTTTCGGCGACAGTGTCTCGAGCCAGGTCAGCCAGTCGGACAGTGACGAACCGGCGGGCAACATCATTTTATTTCACGGAGTACTATGAGGCAGTGACGGGGCTTGGACGACGTTCCAGCTTGGCCAACAGGTCACCGATCGCTTCCCGCATCTTGCGGCGGTCGACGATCATGTCGATGGCACCGTGATCCAGCAGGAATTCGCTGCGCTGGAATCCCTCGGGCAGGCTCTGCCCCACAGTCTGTTCGATGACGCGCGGACCGGCGAATCCGATCAGGGCGTTCGGCTCCGCGATATTTACGTCACCCAGCATCGCCAGGCTCGCGGAAACACCGCCTGTGGTCGGGTCGGTCAAGACCGACACGTACGGGATACCTTCGGCGCCCAGACGGGCCAGCGCGGCTGACGTTTTCGCCATCTGCAGCAGGGAAAACAAGGCCTCCTGCATGCGCGCGCCACCGCTGGCGGAAAAACAGATCAGCGGCATGTTATTGTCGGTCGCGTGCTCCGCGGCACGCGCAAAACGCTCACCAACGACAGAGCCCATGGAACCGCCCATGAAGCCAAACTCGAAGGCGCAAGCGACGACGGGACGGCCGAGCAAGGTGCCGGTCACGCTGATCAATGCATCCCGCTCACCCGTTTTCTTCTGTGCCTGCGCAATCCGATCCCGGTAGCGTTTGCTGTCGCGAAACTTCAGCGGGTCCTCGGGTTCGAGACTCGACGACAATTCCTGCTGCGAATCCGGATCGAGGAAAAACTCCAGGCGCTTCCTCGCACCGATGCGCATGTGATAATCGCACTTGGGGCAAACCTGAACGTTGCGCTCCACCTCGTTTCGGTAGAGCTGTGCGTCACACGTTGGGCATTTGATCCACACGCCTTCGGGAACGGACTTCGAACGACTCTCGGTGCTGATGCGCGACGGCATCAATTTCTCGAACCAACTCATGTCGACATGATATCCGTATAGCGAATCAACGGCCACCCGCAGGCAAGCTGTGGTTCGCCGCATCGGGAATCTCAAACGACGCCGGGTAATCCACCGATACCAACGTCAGCCCGTGTGCCGGCGCGGCAATGCCGCCCACCTTGCGATCCTTGCTTGCCAACACTTCGCTTACCCATTCAACATCCTGCTCGCCAAGTCCGACGGCCGCGAGGGTGCCAGTGATGTTGCGAACCATGTGCTGCAGAAACGCATTTGCCGTGACCGTGAGCGTCAGCCAGTCGCCCTCCCTCTGCACGGCAATACTCGTAATCTCGCGGACTGCCCTCGATGCCTGGCAGCCCGCCGCGCGAAACGCGGAAAAATCATGCCTGCCCAGCAGCCGCTGGGCCGCTTCATGCATCGCGATCGCATCAAGTGGCTGATAGACCCACCAGGCACGGTCACGATGCAGAGCGGATCGTTCCAGGCGATTTATGATTTGGTAACGATAGCTGCGGGCGGTCGCTGAGAACCGCGCATGAAAACTGTCGTCGACAGGCTTCGCCCACGTAACGCTGATATCGTCCGGAAGATTGCTGTTTGCGCCAAGCAGCCAGCCGCGTCGGCTGCGTTCGCTGGAGGTATCGAAATGGACGACCTGGCCGGACGCGTGCACACCCGTGTCGGTACGACCTGCGCAAACCACTTTGACCGCTTCATTCGCGACCAGTGCCAGAGCTTCCTCGAGACGTTGCTGCACACCAAGGCCGATCTCTTGACGCTGCCAGCCGTTGTACCCAGTGCCGTCGTATTCGATGCCGAGCGCGATGCGAATCTTGCTTCCCTGCTAGCCAGTGCTAGCCCGGCAGGGAATCGAGCAGCTGCTGTGCCTGTTGGCGCTGGCCCTCATCACCTTCGTCGAGAACTTCCTCGAGAATGCTGCGGGCGCCGGCAGGATCACCCATGTCGACATACGCGCGCGCGAGATCGAGCTTGGTGCCAACTTCGGTCATCGTGCGAGCTTCGTGCAAATCGTCGCTCATGTCTTCCGGCCCCAACTCCATGGTCGGGATTTCCGAGGTGCCCTCCGGTATTGAGGGGCGTGGTTGTTCCACGGTCTCAGCGTCCCGAATCTGGTCGATCGTATCCCCGATATCACTGACCTTCAGCGCCGCGGTAAGGTCATCGAGATCGACGTCGGCATCAGTCTCGTCCAGGGCCGGCATCTCGCCGGTCTCCTCGCTGTCCGGTCCCTCGAATGCATCTGGCGGCAGGGCCTCGGTCTTTGCGAAATCGAACTCGTCAACGCCCTCTTCATCATCCAGCGATGCAAGCAACGTTGCCTCGTCGTCCGCTAACAGAGCATCGACGTCAGACTTGGTGTCAACGGCCAGGTCGTCACTGAGCACCTGCGTCATGCCCGTCGCGTCGAGAAGGTCCTGATCGATAATGACTTCCGTCTCCTCCATCGAATCGTCTGCGCTGTCGAGCGACGGCCTCACTCCGGTTTCATCAGCGGCCAGAGGCATCTCTCCGGTATCTTCCCCACCCATAAGGTCGTCAAGGTCCAGGCGCTCGCGCACGCCCGTCGAGTTCGGGTCGATCTCGGGATTCTTGCCTGTCACAGAACCCGTGTCCGTGAACATATCGTCCACAAGCACCTCGTTGGTACCCGTATCGTCGAGATCATCCATCGATGCGAGTTCGGTCTCCGCCAGTTCGTCAATACCGAGATCGAGATCATCGAGATTGATTTCGGCAGTCGCCTCGGTCTTGTGGCCCGCATCGGAGGCCGCGTCGCCCAGGGTATCTTCCAGCGATGGCAATTCGGATGTGCCCTCGAAGTCGCTGAAGTCGTCCTCAATCGTCGGTGTATCGACCGTGCTTTCGTCCGACAGCGCTTCCGCCGGCGCCTCGATCGTTTCCGCAGTGCCCGTCACTTCGACAGTCGGACTCTCGACTGTCGCCTCGACGGTTTCCTCCGGCATCTCGACGGTTTCCGCAGTGCCCGTCACTTCGACAGTTGGACTCTCGGCGGTCTCCTCGAGGCCGATATCAAGCTCGTCTTCGAGCGCAGCATCGTCGAAGACAAAATCAATGTCATCGTCGGCATCACTTTCGTCGGCACCCAGGTCGACGACGTCACTTTCGTCGGCGCCCAGGTCGATGATGTCAGCCGATTCGTCATCACCGGCACCAAAGTCCATGTCGAGCGCGCCGGCTTCGCCGGTTTCAGCCTCAAACGAGAGGTCAACCGCCTTCGTTGCAGCCGCCACACCAGCGCCGGCAAACATCTTGTGATCGGCAGCTATTTGCTGACCCATGATGACGATCTTGTCCCACTCGGAGCTTTCGCCATCTCCGACTGCAGACTTCAACTTGCTTGCCGCGTCGACAAACGCGTCTCGATTGCCCCAAACAAAATAGATCTCGCAAAGCTTGGACATCAGGCCCATATCTTCAGGGTTGGTCTCCAACGCGCCATTGACCAAATCGGCCGCCTGGTCGTAGAGACCGTAGGCCATATGGAAATCGGCTTCCGCGAGCGGGTCAGTCTGATCGAGGTTGACCGCGGTATCGCTGCTGAACGTATCCTCGATAGAGGCAAAGGGTCCGGTGCCCTCAGCTGTTGCTCCCGGAGCCTCGGCGGCCGGAATCTCCTGCGTCTCATCCGCCTCCAGCGGGCGAATGGCCGAGTCCTGCTCAACGACCACGATGGAGGCGGATGAGACGCAGGAGATTCCGGCCGCCGAGGCTCCGGGAG
>Ga0209567_10001649_pt1 | contig 11269 bp, 9 predicted proteins | sample COG_12_FD_184756 | JGI IMG/M metagenome (GOLD analysis project Ga0209567, IMG submission 184756) | Pelagic marine sediment microbial communities from the LTER site Helgoland, North Sea, for post-phytoplankton bloom and carbon turnover... | ecosystem: Environmental > Aquatic > Marine > Neritic...
CGCGGCGGGTTTCTCGATGTCTATACTTTCACGCCAGAGTTTCTGCCCAACGAGCGTATTGCGACAAACGGCAACCCCGTCGAGATCACGGCCTACCGGGCCGCCGTTAACTGGAACGCTGCCGCAAACCTGAATGTCTACCTGACGGCGAGACAGCAAGACGCCGAGCATTACTGGACTACCCAAGAATACCTGGACAGGACGCCGCCCGGTGGTGACCACCTGGAGTTCCTGGATGAGAATTTTTCGGCCACGTTCAATACCGTGCAGCAGTACGAGAGTGACGAAAACTGGGCGACGCTTCGTGCAACCCTGGATTTCGAAGCGCTGACGCTCAGCTCGGAGACGACGCTCTATGACAGGGATATCGATATTTTTGTATTCCGCGAAATCCCTTCGGCGAATTCCGTACTGACCAGCAACGTTAACATTCCCTCAGAGCAGACGAACCTCTCCCAGGAGATCCTGTTGACATCGGCCGATGACGACAGGTTCGAGTGGATCGCAGGCGCGTACTGGCGTGACCTGGATTGGACAGAAATTGCTGTGTCTGAGGACCTGTCATCCGGTGTCGTGGCTTCCTTCGATACTTCCGAGCGTCGGACCCAATGGGCGCTATTTGGCAGCGCAACGTACAGGCCATTGCCGACGCTGTCGCTGGAGTTCGGGGTGCGGCTGTTTCGCGAGGATTACGATCGTGGCAACACGACCCTGATCGAACTTGACGGGACGCCCTTGTTCGACGAACAGGCAAGCGGCGACGAAACGTTTGACCAGGTGTCCCCCCGTGTCGCGCTGTCGCTCGACCTCGGAAACGATAGGCTGCTATGGGGCAGCGTCGCCACGGGATTTCGCGGTGGCGAGATTCAATTAGCTGAAGTTGTCCCAGAGGAGTTGCGCTCATCGGACCCCGACGAGAACATCGCCTACGAGATGGGTTTCAAGGGCCGCTGGTTCGACGACCGGCTAGCGGGCTCATTGGCTGTTTTTTACAACGACTGGCGCGATATCCAGGTCCTAGTTCTTCGGGACTTCGATGGTGTTCTAGCTGGCGTGCCCGTTAACGGCGATTCGGCCTACAGCGCGGGCCTTGAGGTCGAGCTGAACTGGCAACCCGTCGAATCCCTCAGGCTGTCCGCGAGGGGTCACTACATGGAAACCGAACTCGAAGACACCGTGCGGAGCGGACAGGGTGCGGGCACGTTTGTCATCGCCGAGGGCGTGGAGCTCACGGACGCACCGAAGTACTCATTCGCACTATCCGGTGACTATACTCAGCCGATAGCAGGAAACTTGGAGGGCTACTTGCGCGCCGATCTCCTGGCCAGGGCGGGCGTCTTCTCGCAGTTGAGCAACGCGCCGGTGAGTGAGTCCGACAGCTACCGGGTCGCAAATGTGCGGCTGGGCGTCCAAACCGATCATTGGACCGTATCGATTTTCGCTCTGAACCTCGCGAACGAACGTGCCGTTATCTGGCAGTTTCCGAGTCGTCTGAATACTGCTTCGGGGGTGGGGAATCCCGTCATTCCCCGCAGGATCGGCCTGGCCGTTCGTTATCAGTTCTGAACGGCCCGGCCGACGGGGGACCCTGCGAGGAGGACGGTACCGAGGTAATCGGTGCGATCAGTCCATGAAGTAGCGCCAGCCGATCTCGAACGTGAATTCCCGATCGCCCCGCGCGAAATCGGGATCTACGCCGAAACCGGGTTTCAGGTACACGACGTTCTTGCCGTCGTCGCCGATCATCTTGCCGAATTCGGGGCCGACCCAGAACGAGAAGTGGCTGTTCTCGAAATCGTAGATCGGCTGGAACTCCGGCAGCGTGTAGATCTTGTACTTCTCACTGAGCGGCAGCATGACGAACCAGCGACCCACGTACATGCTGGTATCGTCCACGTCGTCGTCACCGTAGATGTCGAAGAAGTAGAAGTTCATCAACGCCATGAACGCACCTGGGCCTGGCCATTTGGGTATGTCATGTACCCAGATGAACGCCGGGGCGAGACGCGCTTGCTCGGTGCCGAGGAAATTCTGCGTGGCCGTGGGCAGGTCGATCTGCAGCGCATACATGACATCACCACCGAACAACTTCTGATCGGTCGCCAGCATGAATCGCAGGTTCATGTCGCCCATGCCGGTTTCCTGGCAGTTGCCCTGCACGCCCGGAATCGGGACCTGCGGCAAACCCGGACCCGGCTCGAAAGAGCCGCCCGGTCCGCAGGTGTCGTCGCCGTTGTTGATTGGCGTGCCGCTGACGTCGAGCTTGTAGGCGACCGGGATTTCATACGTCATCGCGAACTTCGGCGTGAATGCGTACAGGCCGAATAGTGTCAGGGCATCGTTCTCGAGGCCATTCTCGAGTTCGGTGTAGCGGTAGTACGGCATGAACTTCGGTGCGAAGTCACGCGGGTCGGTGCCAGTCTCCTGCGCGGCAGCCGTAGTCGGCAGAAAAGCGCCGAACAAGTAGACGGCTAGTACAAGCAGGTACGGTAGTCTCATTTTGCTCACGGCAGTCTCCTGAAATTGACGGAAACGTGACCTGATTGGTCATCCGCGTGTCCAGACGAAACTGTCCAGCAAAACTACCTATGGATGCGGTCGAAGGGGTACTTCTAAGGGGACGTTGCGTCCGATTCGTGCCTGATGAGGATACGGTCACTCTCGCGTATGACCTGGATGGGAAGCAGGGTTTCCAGTGCGGTCAACATCGAATCCACCTCGTCGACATTGAACGACCCGCCAACCTTGAGTTCCGCGACTTTGCGGCTCGTGAGCACGATGGGCTTGTCGAGGTAGGGTTCGAGCTCCTTGACCACCTCGACAAGTGTACTGTTCTCGAAATGCAGCCAGCCGTCGCGCCAGCCGGCGGTTTTCGATAACTCATACTCGCTGAGATCGATGGGTACCGCTCCGGCCGCTAGAATCAATTGCTGTCCGGACCGTAACTCCACTTCGTGACCTGATCCCGGGTCATCGATAGCTATTGCAACCCGCACAAGACCCTCGTGCACGGTGACACGAGCGGGATCGTCACGATAGCGGACGTCGAACGAGGTTCCCGTGACGGTCACCCGGTGATCGCCGACACTCACCGTGAACGGACGGTCCGGCTCCGCAGCGACGTCGAGATACAGGTCGCCGCTCCAGAGCGCGACCTGGCGTTCGTCGTCGGTCAACGTCACGGAAATGCTGCTGTCGGCATTGAGTGCGAGCGACGAGCCGTCTTCGAGGTCGATCGCCTTGCGTTCGGCGACCGCCGTCTCGTAGTTCGTGGATTCGGGTACCTGCTCGCTTCCCATGAAATAGAGCAAGGGAACGATCAGGGCCACCAGCACCCCTGCGGCGAGCGCCATCTGCCGTGGCTGCAAAGCCCAGGCGCGTCGCGCCTTGCCTGGGCGAAGACGTACAATCTTCGCATCCTCGGATACAGACGCTATGTCGGGTGCGCTGTCGTGCAGGGCCTGCAACATTGGATCGTCGCCGAGCGACCTCAATGCACCTGACATACGCTCCAACGACTCGAACGTGTCGCGATGCGCGGGATCCTGCTCGAGCCATGCCTCCAGATCCCGCCAGTCTTGCGACGTGACATCGTCCGCGGCAAGGCGTGCGTGCCACGCAGCAGCCTGCTTGATGATCTTTCGGTTGTTGTCGGATACGTTGCTACTCACTACACGATCTCGTCCGAATGAACCGTACTTCGATCATCGCCTGTGTCCGACAGGTGTTCGAAACACCAGGCCAAACCCTTAGCGACATGTTTTTCCACCGTCCGCGGCGAGATCGACAACGCCCGGCCGATCTCTGCATAGGTATAGCCATAGACCCGGCTCAGGACGAAGGCTTTTCGCACCTTCGGCGACAATGAACCCAGCACGGAAGCGAGTCGGTCAAAAAATTCCCGCGATTGCAGCGAATCGCTCGGAGACCAGGTCTCGTCTGCATGCCGAAACTCCTGGAATTCGAGGACGATGCCCTGGTCGCGTGCATTCTGGCTGCGGTAGAAGTCGGCTAGCACATGACGTGCCGTCGTTCGCAGGTACGCTTCGGGGTTTCGGATCTCGCTCCAGTCGGAGCGTTGCATCAATCGGAGAAACACTTGCTGCAGCAGGTCTTCAGCCTGTTCCGGACCTCTCACGCGACTACGCAGAAATCCCAGGATATCCCGGCGATAATCTTCAAAATGCTCGGCTACTTCGTCGAGGCTGTTTTTATCCACGGCTCGCTGCTGGGCTGCTGGGACCATTTCGTCTGTCCCGAGGTCGCGTAGGAGCACGAAAAACAATGCCATTTCGCGAGCAGCGGGAGTTTGATCAATATTGTACAGACGATCTGACATAGTCTAGCCAACTGACCGGTTGGTGGAAAGCTGTCGCCTGGCCGTGTGCGGGCAGGCAACGCTTAAGCGAACATTTATCTTTGCTCTCCTAGTATTTGAACCTCACACCCACGCCTACACCCCAGTCGAATAGCTTGTCGCCACCGACCCCTGCGATCCCGTCGACGTACAGCGCGACTTTTTGATTCACGTTCATTCCGAATTGCAGTTCGGCCTGGACCGGGGCGGTGTCGGTCTCCCAGTCGTACGGAAGAATGACATCCGCCTTTACCCACATCTGCCTTGGCAGTGGCTGCAGAGCGATCACCCGTGCGGCCGTGATGTTGACGTCCTCGCCGCTGATGCTCACGAATTGCTGTGCCAATGGAATCAAAACCAAGCCACTTGGCATTGCGAGCGCTATGCCCCCAAACGGTCCGATCTGATCGGCGCCCATCCCGATACCCTTATCCTGGTTGTCGAAATCTGCGATCAGGTCCACGCCAAAGGCCAGTCTGTACTTAACGCCGCTGTCCCGAATGCCTTCCTTGGGAAAGTAAATGAGCTTCACCAATGCGGACTCGAAGTCGCTCTCGCTGGATCCGGTGATGTTGGTTTCCCAATAGTGAAGCTCGTACTTGAGCTTCGTCTTCGGGTTGATCATGAACGAGCCATCCACGAAGTAGTCGTTGATTCGACCCAGGCCGTCCACCAGGTCGAGGTATTGCCACCTCACATCGGTGTTTTTGACTTTGGCCAGTGGATTGCTCGCATTTTCGCCCCCTCCGGCCAGTTCCGGGCCGTCGAGGTCGTCCAGCTCTTGCTCCTCGCCAAGCGCCAGGGGCGCGCAGGCGATCAAAAACGCGAAGCATAAGACGCGAAGATAGTTAATTAGCGTGCTCACAGCCTTCTCCCTTGTCTCGCTCAGGGCGGTTTCCCTGATTTGGCAGAAGCGAGACCTAAGTGGTTATCCGCGACTCCAGACGTATCTGTCCGACGAGACTACCTACGGATGCGGTCGGCCAGGCGCTTCTATGGGGAGATCGCCGTCAGCAACGCGCCAGCATTACGGCACTCGTTACAGGACCGGTGAAGCCAGTCGCGCCAATCTCACCGCGACCTTGAACCAGTATGGTTTGGCATCGAACTCGCCAGGCTCCATCAGGCGAGAGCGGGCAAAGTCGTCTTCGAACATGCGTTCGACGTCTTCGGCAAATTCGGCGTTCGCGACAACTACCGTGATCTCGAAGTTCAGGCGGAACGATCGGTTGTCGAAGTTAGCCGTTCCCACGGTGGTCACCGTATCGTCGATGATCAGTGCTTTATGGTGCAGGAAGCCCTCCTGGTAGCGATAGAACTTCACTCCTGTCGACTTGACCTCGTCGAAGTACGAATAAGCTGCGAGCTTGACGAAACGGCTATCTGAGACCTCCGGAATCAGGATGCGGACGTCCACGCCGCGCAATGCGGCGAGTTGCAGCGACTGCACGATCGCATCGTCGGGCACGAAATAAGGGCTTGCTATCCAGATTCGACGCGTCGCAGCGTTGATGGCCTGCGTAAACATGAGGGATACGGTTTCCAGTTCGTCGGCCGGCCCGCTTGCAATGACCAATGCCTGAGCGTTGCCGTCAGCGGACACGGTTGGCGTCCAGCTCAGGTCGGACAAGGTTTCGTCGGCCGCCCAGCGCCAGTCCTCGACGAATGCGACCTGTGCGCCCAGCGCTGCGGGCCCCTCGAGGCGCATGTGGGTATCTCGCCAGCGGCCATAGGTCGGGTCCTTCCCCAGGTATTCGTCGCCAACGTTATGACCCCCAATCCACGCGCTGTGTCCGTCGACGACAACCGTCTTGCGATGGTTGCGGAAGTTCAGCTGGAAGCGATTGCCGGAACCTTTGCGGCTGTGGAACGGCAGTACGTTCACTCCGGAACTCCGTAGGTCGGCAAGGTACGAGGCCGGCAGTCCGAGACTGCCGATCTCGTCATACAAAAAATATACCCGGACTCCACGCTTCGCCGCGGCATTGAGTCGCGATTTGAGCTCTGTACCGAGACCGTCTGCTCTAACGATATAGAACTGCACGAGGACATAGTCTTTCGCGGAGTCGATGCCCCTGAAGATACTGTCGAACGTTGATTCGCCGTCGATGAGGAGTTCAACGCTATTGCCGCCAGTAAACGGCAACCGGGCAAGCCGCTCCGAACCGCGTATCGCCGTGCTGCCCCACTCCGTACCTGCCACAAGGCGCTCTACACCGTGCATGGCCTCATCGGCAATCGGATCGATCAGATCATCGTCGGCACGCCGTTCAAGCACGTAGCCCTGGAACTTGCTGCGGCCAAAGACCCAGTAGGCGGGCACCGTCACCACGGGCACGGTAACCAGCGACACGGCCCACGCAATCGAGCCCTGCGGCGTTCGAACATTCATGACCGCGTGAATCGCAGATATGACGCCGAGGATCTCGAACAGCAGGACGATGGATACGATCACGGTTTTCCTCCGTCGTCTCAGTGCTTCAAAGTGCTTGCGGAATTTGAACATACCTATTCGGGAGGCGCCGGCGGGCGCCAAGCTCCGGGAGTCACAGGCCAGCCAACGCCAAATGCGTGCAGTGACTGGCCTGAGTACCGGGCAAATGAAAACGCCCGTCCCTGGCTTACTGATCCAGGCCGAACCTCTTGTTATAAGCCTCGCGGGTCTCCTTTTCAGCTTCAGTCGTGTCGAAGCGCCCATCCAGAATGAACTTCGTGGATTGCTTCGGGAAGTCGGGATCAGGTGGACTTGGCCGCCCTGGCCCGGGCACATCCCACGCATTGTCCGGGCTGACGGCCATGCGCTCGATGATCTCATCCCTTCGGACGTTCCAGACCATCATGTCGGTCGCCATCGACACCGGACCGTCATAGGTCTGTCGGACGCCTGCGTACTGGTTGTAGCGGGTCCCCTCTTCGTTGAACCAGTGAAACATCACGGCGAGCCGAGGCTCTATGATGCTCATCACCTTCCCGAAAGCCGGAGGGCAGGTGTGGAAGCCGCAGGCAGCACGGATTCCCAGTTGCGGCGGCTGGTTGTAGAACTTCACCATATCGCCTGGCATGGGCATAGACTCGTGGATGACCACGTCTGCGTCCTTGGCGTAGTCGAGCGTCCACTTTGTCGCTGTCGTGTCGCCACTGTAGACGATCTTGTACCCGTTCCATTCGAGGGCGAGGCTGACGGGACCGTCCCCCGCGTGGATGGCCGGCCAGGAGCGCACCGTCACACCATTTTCCTGGTAGATGATCTCGTTCTCGCCCTTGTAGTCGAATTCATGAACCGTGATCTTCCCCGGCACGGGATTGATCTTTGCCGCCCGGGTCATGTAGTCCCAGTTGTAGGTCTGCATGAAGTGCTCGACAGCGTACTTGGTGCCCATGTCCGGGCGGGCCCCACTCGGCCCCCAGACTTCGAGCGGAACCGTTCGGCCCGCCGTCCAGCCCCCGGCCCAGAGTGTGGCGAGATCGCCCCAGTGGTCCGTGTGCAGATGACTGAGGAAGACTTTCGTCAGGAAGTCCATCGGGATCATCATCGAGGCGACATTTCTCATCGAGCCCGTACCAATGTCGAACAGGAACTTGTCGCCGTTCCCAAGCTCGATCAGGAAGCAACTTGCAGCCTGTCCACGACGGGCAGCGGGCAAGCCGGTTCCGCATGCTGTAATTCGAATCTCGTCTTTTTCGAGTGCTTCCGTGCCCGGGTAGTAAACGTAGCGATCTGGCGCTACGCCGTTCGGGTCCGTGACGACGCCGCCGGCCGCAAGGGCTCCAACCGGCAGGAAAAGCAGGGTTGCAAGGAAAACGGAGCAGTGATGCATTAGACCGTTCGTTAGGGCTCTCATCATGTTTCTCCCCATTGGCTTTTTAATTCTGGAACGTTAGACAGACGTAACGACCGATCGAAGCCCCCTATGGCATCAGCGACAAAAGCACGGCGATAGGGGATTTTGTCGCCGCAATGCGTCAGAACCTGCAGCGGAAGCTAATTGCCGTAGATGACAAAGACAGGAGAGCGATAATGACAAGAGCGCTATTGCGGCTGGTAGTCGCCGGTTGTGTGCTCGGCCTCGCGTTGGCGAGCGTCGCAGATGAATTAATGATATTCCCGAACTCCGGCCAGTCGGCGGAGCAGCAGGAACAAGACAAGTTCCAGTGCTATAGCTGGGCGAAGGGCGAGTCCGGATTCGATCCGATGGCACCGCCCACCGCGACCGAGCCGCCGCCGCAGGAACAGGCCGCGAAGGGTGGTGGGGGCAAGGGCCTGATACGCGGTGCAGCGGTCGGTGGGATCGTGGGTGACTCTTCGAAGAGCGCCAGGCGTGGCGCTGGAGCCGGCGCAGTCACGGGCGGCATGCGGCGGCAGGATCAGAAGCAGAAGGAGGCGGCGGCTCGCCAGCAGTGGGAGCAGGACCAGCAGCGTATCTACGCCGAGAAACGCAACCGCTACAATCGCGCTTATTCGGCCTGCCTCGAAGGCAAGGACTACACGGTACGATAGGGGAGAAGCAGCATGAATTCGAAACAATTCCTGGTACTTGCTACAAGCCTTTTTGGCGCCGCAGCCGTTATGGCTGACTTCGACGGTTCAGAGCCACTGATGTGTTCATTCGGTGAGGCCATCGAATGCGATGATGGAGCCGAATGCCGCGAGGTGAGTCTCGAGTCGATCGATGCACCCGATTTCGTCGAGCTCGATTTCCGCAAGAAGCGGATCGTATCGGTGCTCGCCGGAGAGGACGGCGCGCCGGATGCCATCGATAATGTCGTTGATCTGGCGAACTACCTGGTCGTACAGGGTGTCCAGGGCGGAGACAACAACGATACGCTGGGTTGGTCCTTCTCGATCAGCCATGAAACCGGTGACCTGGTTGCTTCCGCGTCAGGCGAGAGGGCGGCGTTCGTCATCTTCGGTGCTTGCACTCCGCAATAACGAGTGGCGGGACCCTTTTCCATTAAGGGTCCCAATTCCCCCACGGAATCAGCGAACAACTCGGCGGCTATTGACGCCGACCGTACACCTTCTGGCAAGTCGATTTTGGGATGAAGGAGCGTTTCCAATGAAAGCAACGACAGTGATCTTCGTCAGCGCAATACTTGCTCTGGCTCCATTGCCCGGCAAGGCTGCAACCGCGATGCAGGAGTGCCTCATCGCGAGCCTCGAAACTGCAGACGGCAACGCGACTGTCGGCAGCCTGCGAAGCCTGTGTAACGAGAAGGTCGGAGCGCCCGGCCCCAAACGAAAAGATACTACGGTGCTGCAGAAACTCCACTCGGACGCCGACATCGAGAACCGCAAGTACATCATCAGCGTGCACAAGCAGAATTACATCCTGCCTTACACCAGCAACAGCGACCTCAACAGGGAGCCATGGAACCAGGCGACGACGCCCGAGAATGCCGCCGCATTTAAGGATGAGGAGGCGATATTCCAGGTCAGTGCCAAATTTCCACTGTATCGAAACCTGTTTTCGAGGAACATGGACCTGTATTTCGGCTATACGCAAAAGTCCTGGTGGCAGATCTACACGGATGAGGCTGAACTGTCGGCGCCGTTTCGGGAGACCAACTATGAACCGGAGGTCTTCGCGCGCTATTACGGCGGACCCGATCTCCCCGGATTTGGTCGCGTTTCCGTTATGGACTTCGGAATTGTGCACCAATCCAACGGCCGCGCCGACATCTCCGACGGGGCACTCAACCGCAGCTGGGATCGCGTCATGGCGAAAGCCGTACTCGATTGGGATCAATTCGCATTGAAGGTGCGGGGCTGGTGGGCCTACGAGGAGAGCGACGACAATCCGAACCTGTATCAATACATGGGTTACGGCGACGTGCGCGCAATATGGGCACCGAATAAACACACCTTCGGCCTGATGGTCCGGCCGGGAACCAAGAAAGTCGGCATCGAGGCGAGCTGGAGCTGGCAGTTCACAGACGTTATGAGGCTGTATGCGCAGTACTACACAGGCTATGGTGAGAGCCTGCTCGACTACAACGCAAAAACGAACCGATTCGGCATTGGGATCATGATGACCGACTTCCTGATGAACGACTGACCCTCAGTATTCAGTTCATCTCGACGACGTTTTCCAGTTCGGGCCTAATGAGCTGGGTGTGGATGCGTGAGTTACCCTGAATGCCTCTTATGAATACGCCATTCCGTAAACAGCGCTGCAGCTCGATGAAATTGACGCTGCATCTCCTGCTGCTCGGCCTGCTAAGCGCCTGTGCGACGCTACCGGAGGATTACCCGAAGGAAGACAGCTTTGCCATCCCGGCTACCGCAGAGACCCGGCTCGGCCTCTCGGCGACAGCATGGACCAGTTCCCACGACGGCCGGTCCGGCTTTTTCCCAATGCAGTCAGGCAGCGTTGCCCTGGCGGCACGCCTGCGCATGATCGAGCATGCTGAAGTCAGCCTGGATGCCCAGTACTTCCTGATGAAGCCCGATATCGCCGGACATATCTTCTGCCAGGAATTGCTGCTCGCCGCAGACCGGGGCGTACGGGTGCGCTTTCTGCTCGACGACATATTCACTGAAGTCAGCGACGAAGAACTGTTCATCCTGGACGCACACGAGAACATTGAAGTGCGGCTTTACAACCCAATCGCGAAGAAAGGTTTTTACTACCTGAATTTTCTCGGCGACTTCAAGCGTGCCAACCGGCGCATGCACAACAAGTCTTTCACAGCCGACAACCAGCTCACGATCGTGGGCGGCCGCAATATTGCCAACGAGTATTTCGATCTGAACATCGACACCGAATTCGAGGATTTCGATGTGCTCGGTGTAGGAAAAGTGGCGACAGACGTATCGGTGACTTTCGATCTGTTCTGGAACTCACGACGATCACTGCCGCTCGAAGCGCTGGATGTGGAATTCACCGAGGCGCAACTCGACAAAGTCCGGCA
>Ga0209567_10001650_pt1 | contig 11268 bp, 8 predicted proteins | sample COG_12_FD_184756 | JGI IMG/M metagenome (GOLD analysis project Ga0209567, IMG submission 184756) | Pelagic marine sediment microbial communities from the LTER site Helgoland, North Sea, for post-phytoplankton bloom and carbon turnover... | ecosystem: Environmental > Aquatic > Marine > Neritic...
TGAAGACAGGAATCTCGAGTACCTGACCCAGGTTGTGAAGAAGATCTGGAAGGTCATCACGGGCGCCGAGAAGATGGTCATGGAGAAGTATCCCGAGCTCAAGGATCCGCGCTTCCCGCCGCTGCCCGAAGAGCTGCATTTCATCCATGCCGAGGAGATTCTCGCGAAGTACCCGGACCTGCCGAGGAAAGAAAGAGAGACCAGGATCATCGAGGAATACGGTGCGGTCTTTATATACGGTATCGGCTGGGTACTCGAAGACGGCTACCCGCACGAGATGCGCGCAGCCGACTACGATGACTGGGTAACGGAGACGATCGAGAAAGACGGCAAACTCATGCACGGTCTCAACGGCGACATCCTCGTTTACAACCACGTCACAAAACGTCGTCACGAATTGACGTCGATGGGTGTTCGCGTAACCATCGATACGCTCAAAGAGCAGATGAAGATTGCCGAACGCGAAGACGAACTGACGCAGCCGTATCACCAGATGATTCTGAATGATGAGATTCCGCTGTCGATTGGTGGCGGCATTGGCCAGTCACGCGTGCAGATGCTGCTGTTGCGCAAGGCCCATCTCGGCGAAGTCAGCACGACGGTCTGGCCGAAACAGCTCCACGAGGTTTGCGAGAAGCACAATATTCACGTGCTGAAGTAAATACCGGCTCGAGACGCGGCCAGTGATTTCATTGGCCGCTCTTTGGGTGGCGAGGGCTCAGTAGTCCTCAACGAGTACGAGTTTCCCGTCGTCGGTCCTCCAGTGTTTCGTGACATAGATTTCGGGTATCTCGGCAAACGCCTGGTTGCGGCCATGAGTGTAGTAACCGACGACAAGTTTCCCGTAGTCGTCCGGATGAATCGGGACACCCGTGAGCCGCGAGACCGAACCTTCCCCATAGATATCGACGTAATCGAACCTTATTCGATCACCGAGGAATGCTACGCGCGCCGCCGATCCCGGGTCGTTGGTGAGTAGCACGTTGAGATAATAAAACGTGCCGGTTCCGCGGCTGCTGTGTACGAGAATTGCGGCCTGGTCTGCTACTGCATCCCCATCGAGATCACCCGATGCCGACGTCAGCAGGGAGATCGTCCCGTCATCTCCTGTGAACAAACCGTTCTCGAGTTCAACGGACCTGCCTTCGATCGAGTAGACCGGCGTCTGCTCTGAAGCAGGCAGTCGATTGTCGCTCGGCGCCACGCTGCAGGAGGAGAGCGCGAGAACGGCAATAAGAACAGACAATCGAACGTTGACCACGGTACGGGACTCCGGTGTTAGGTGCGTTTTCTCAAGGTGCCCATAAGGACGGGTTCATCCACTGGTGGGGCAGTACCAGTCTTCCGGCAATTGGCGTCGTCGAAGCACCTGTTCTCAGGGACTGCCAGGCGTCGTGCCACTCGGGTGGCAGCGGGTACGGTGGCTCGATCGACGACTCGGGCACGAATCCGAAGCGCCCGTAGTAGTTGGGGTCCCCGAGCACGCAAACAACGCCGACGCCGGACGCCTCCATGCGCCGCAATCCGGCGTGCACGAGCGCGCTGCCGATACCTTGCCTTTGCCAGCCTGGCGCGACGGCAACGGGCCCGAGCAACGCGGCGCTCGCATCACTCTCGCTGACGCCGCAACGTGTAAAGATCACATGTCCCGCGATCTGCGAACCGATCGTCGCAACCAACGATACGATGTTCGACATGTCGTGCAACAGGTCTCGCACGAGCGGCACGAGATCCTCATCCGGGAATGCTTCGGGATACAGGTTCTCGAGGGCAGCGAGATCGCCTTGCACACTATTGCGATACGACGGTCGCGCCTTCACTGCTACTGACGGGTACCGGGCATGATTTCGAACAGGGGGTCGAAGTCGACAAGCGTGTTCGAGAATTTCCTCAACAGCAGCCCGTTACCTTCGAGCTGCGCTTTGCCGTCCTTGATCTGATCCGCGAAAGTTTTCTGTTGCATCATGACGGGCAGCAGGTCTGAGCGATTGATCGTCAATGTCACGTCTGCGTCGGCTGCTGTATAACCGACGATATTGGTGAGCGTGCCGTTGCTCATCTCGACGACCAGCTTCTCGCCGTTGTCCGGCGTGATGAAGTTGAGCTTGAAGTTCAGACCGTCGGCCTCCTGGCTGTCGACTCTAATGGCGAGCGCGTCCCACCATTGCGAGGTCGTCACCGCACGGATTGCGTCTGCCCCGCCCGTATCGATGCCCAGTGAATCCGGAACGCCGTCACGTAACTCTTTGGCCGCCGAGAGAAACGCATTGCGCATGCTGGTGCTTTCGTACTGGTAACCGAGTTGTTCGAATGTATCGGCGAGCAGGCTCTTTGCATCGTCATTGTCGGGCTCCGCATAGACGAGCTTGTTGACGATTTCCATAGCATGTCGATACTCGCCTTCGTTGTACAGCTGACGCCCCCTGGCGAGGATTGCCTCGGCGCCACCCATCATCTCGACGTAAAGCGGTGCCGAATCGTAAGGCGACAGCGGCGCCAGGTTTGCCGGGTTGCCATCCCAGTAGCCGAGGTAGCGATTCATTACCGCGCGAGAATTGTGGAACTCGGAACCGTGATACTGGCGCACCGACCATTGCTGCTGCAGACTTTCGGGAACCTGGTACTCGTTGTGAATCTCGTTGATCGTGACGCCCTCGTTCGCCAGGTGCAAAACCTGGTTGTTGAGATTCGCGTAGGCGTCGCGCTGGGCGCGCATGACTTCCTGTATGCGTTCGTTGCCCCATCGCGGCCAGTTGTGCGACGAGAGCATGACCTCGGCCTGGGCGCCGAAGCGGTACAGGGCCTTGTTGATTTCCTTTGACCACTTGAGTGCGTCGCGCACGAGCGCGCCGCGCAAGGTGTAGATGTTGTGGATCGTCGCCGTGATGTTTTCCGCGGCCCAGAATGCCTTTAAGTCGGGGAACCAGGTATTCATTTCCGCGGGCGCTTCGGTGCCGGGCGTGTTCTGGAACACCATGCGCACGCCGTCGATCGTGTGTTCTTCGTAGTCCTCCTCGATAACGCGAGTCGGGGCGATCAGGGTCACCTTGCCGCTGGCCGTTGCCTTGCCGATAGCCGAGTCGATCTGGCCGAATGGGCTGATCGGTAAATTGCGACCGTACTGGTAGCCGGCTCGCCGCGCCATGGCCGTGCCCGCGTAGATGTTCTCGGCGATGGCATGCTCCATGAATCCGCGCGGCGCGAGGATCTGCACTTTGCCGTCGAGGACGTCTGCTTCGTCGACAACGCCGCGCACACCGCCAAAGTGATCCGCATGCGAATGTGAATAAACGATCGCGACGACCGGTCGTTCGCCGAGTTCGCTGTTCGCAAACTGCAGCGCGGCTCTTGCGGTTTCCTGAACGAGCAACACGTCGAACAGGATCCAGCCCGTGTCGCCCTTGATCAGTGTCATGTTCGACAGGTCGAAGCCGCGCACCTGGTAGATCTTTCCGGGCACGACTTCGTACAGGCCGTAGTTCATGTTCAGTGTGGCCTGGCGCTGCAGTGACGGGTGGATGCTGTCGAAGTCCTCACCCGACAGCAGGAAGTCATACTGTCCTATGTCCCAGACGAGACCGCCTGAGTCGTCGGTGATGCGGCGGAAGTCCGGCACGGCGACAAGCCCATTGCTGTGTTCTTCAAAATCGCGGCGGTCGTCGAAAGGCAGTTGCGAGCGCAGAGATTCCTGCTTCCTGACCGTGTGGCTCGACGGTGCGTTGCCATCCGTACTGAGCGGCGGTTCGGCGTCCTGGGCGCAGGCCGCGAATACGACAGACAGGAACAGCCCAAGGTAGACAGGGTGTTTGTTCAAGGTTCGTCCCCGAAACTGCATACACGTTCAAAGGTCGCGACAGTGAGGCCGGTGTCCTTCGAAACAGATGCTCGCTTCATGCCTTCCGAATTGTAGTGCATCGCAATTTCGCCTCGACTCGTTACGGCGATGATTCCGCCGTCGCCGTTCAGCCGTTTTACTTCGTCCAGCATCTCGATGATCGCGTCATCGAGCGACAGGCCGGATCGGTAGCGGAACGCGATGGCTGCGGCTCCGCCGGATCGAATGATGTGTTCGCCGGTGCCCGTGCAGGAGATTGCGATGTGATCGTCGGCCCAGGTGCCGGGACCGATTAATGGAGTATCGCCAATGCGGCCGTGCAGCTTGCCGAAGGTGCCGCCCGTCGACGTGGCCGCAGCCAGTCCGCCATCGATGTCGAGCGCCACGGCGCCGACAGTGCCGTGCGCGATATCCTCGATATCGTCGCTTGTGACACCGACCGGCAGCCTGTAGTAATTCGCGGGATCGAGAACTTCCTCATAGTTGTGAGCGCGGGCGAACTCCAGTGCACCCGACCCGGCGAGCATGACGTGCGGCGTCTTTTCCATGACGCCTCGCGCTATCTGCACCGGGCTGACAATATCCCTTATCGCCGCCACGGCGCCGGCCTCGCGAGACCGGCCATCCATGATCGACGCATCGAGCTCCATGTGCCCGGCGCTGTTCGGTGCCGAGCCGCGGCCGGCGACATACAAGCCGCAGGTCTCGAGTTCATTGACGGCATGCTCGACCACATCGAGCGCGCCGCGGCCTTCGCTCAGCATGGCCTCGCATTCACCTGCCAGCTCGTGCAGGTGTTTCTCGGTAACCGCGTAGTCGCGTCCCGCGACGGCCCCGGCACCGCCGTGCAGGGCCAGTGCATAATTGTTATTGGCAGACATGTCGCAAATTTACTCTTGTGCATCCGCCAGTGCGAACACGAAATCGACGTAGGCTTTCTCGATGTCGGCGAGTCCTGCAGCCGCGACGCCGTCAGCCGGCTCGATGAGCATGATCTCGTTGGGCGCGTGCGCGCCCGTGCCGAAGCCCATGCCTGTCGGCACCAGCGGCAGCCCGAGCCGTTCGGTGAACTGGTAGAACGGCGCGCTGCCCGCGATGCGCGGTTGCACGGTGACGTCGTTTACGTACTTCGAGAACACGGATATCGCCGCCTGGACAGCCGGGGCTTCAACCGATGTCTGTGACGCCGGGTAGCCGCTCAGCTTCTCGATCTCGATGTCCGTATAACCCTGCTGGTCGAGGAAGGCGCGGATTTTTGCGAGCACCTCATCGGGATCGAGGCCGGGCGGCAGGCGCGAATCGACTTTGGCCGTTGCCTGGTGCGGGAGTATCGTCTTGACGCCTTCGCCCGTGTAGCCACCCCAGATGCCGTCGATGTTCAGCGTTGGCTGGTAAAGCAATTCGATGACTGCGTCCGTGCCCGTCTTGCCATCGATCCAGTGATCGACGGACAGCAGCTCCTGCATTTTTTCGTCGTCGCGGTTTTCGACGCCGGCATTGATGAGCTGCGATTCTTCTTCGGTCGGTTCCAGTATGCCGTCGTAGTAGCCGGGGACGAGAATCGTGTTGCCATCTTCGGACGTCATCGACGAGAGCGCCTTGATCAGGCGCCAGGCGGGCGCATCGACGATTGCCTTGTACGAACCGTGGATCTCCGCTTTCGACGGTCCGCCCCAGTCGCCGCCTGTCGCCGTCATTTCAAAATACAGGATGCCCTTGACGCCGAGGATCATGTTGATCTTGCCGTCGGGTGTTTGCGAATTGAACGGGAACAGAACGCCGTCCGCGGTCCGCAGCCTGTCTTCGTAAGCGTCGATGATCTGCGGGTAATGCGGCGAGCCGAGTTCCTCTTCGCCTTCGGCAGCAACCATGATGTTGACGGGCAGTGTGCCGTTGACCGCGATAATCGATTCGAGTGCGTTGAGAAAGGCACGTTGCGGACCTTTCTGGTTGGTTGCGCCGCGCGCCATGAGGACCCGGCCAAGATCGTTTTCGATGAGCTCGGCATCGAATGGCGGGCTTAGCCAGTCGTCGGGATTGACGGGTTGCACGTCGTACATCAGGTAAACGACAAGCGTCTTCTCGGCGCCGGCATCGTAGAAACCCCATACGCCGGGATGACCGTCCGTCGGCACGAGATTCGCTTCGGCGAAGCCGAGATCTTCGAGATCCTGGCGTAGCATCTCCGCCATTTCGCCGATACCGACATTCTGTGCCGAGATCGATGGCTGCTTTAACCATCGCCTGATCGCTTCAAGATGAGCCGCCAGGTTGGAATCAATGTAGTCGTAGACGGCGTCATGCTCATCGCTATACGCGGGAATCCTGCTGAAGTCGTACGCCTCGTTACTCGTGAGCGCGAACGTCGGCCTTGCCTCGCTCGCTTCGGGAGTGGGCGCGGGCGGTTCGGCGGGCTGACAGGCGACCAGGCACAGGGCGAGCAGTGGCAGGAAGAGGTTTTTCATCAGGAATTCTCCGACCGGGACGGCCAATGACAACGAGATTCTAACAGCCTCGCTGTCGGAAAAAGGCGCCATTCGGGTGGCTTGCGGTGTGCCGGCCGCGCCCTTGATCGCTCGATGCAAGTCTGATGCGCAGATACAACAATCGTCTTTCAACGGGTCCGAAAACAGGGCCGTGTTGTAAATATACGACACAGAATCGAGGGGTTTTTGCGCATTTTCTGGCCGAATCCGGACGGCAAATGTCGAAATCCCGGTGAAACATAATCTCCCCGTAAACGAACGCAGGGCAGAAAACATTAAATAAATGAATGAGTTAGTGCACACACCGTCGCATCGTGAAGTGAATCGCTGCAATTGTTCGATGTTGTGTTTTCACAACGATGTTTTGGATTCTGGCTTTTTTGCTACACTCGTGCCTTGGCGTCGAAGCCGGTGCGTGTATGTGGCACCGGTTTCTACGTGTAAGCAAACAGCATAAGGGGAATAATCAATGCGTTCTTTTAAACTAACTGGACTCGGGTTCCTGGTTAGCGCGCTAGCATTGCCGGTCGGCACTGCAGTCGCGCAGGACCAGGATGAAGAAGTACTCGAGGAAATCGTAACTACGGGCTCGCGCCTCACGGCGAACCCGAATCTCGCGGCTGCTACACCCGTGCTTAGCGTGACTGGCGACGAAGGCATGATCCGCGGCAATGTCCGGATCGAGGATTTCATCAACGTTCTGCCACAGGTATTTGCCGGCCAGGCTTCCGAAGTGTCGAACGGCGCCTCGGGCACCGCGACCCTTAACCTGCGTGGCCTGGGTTCGGTGCGGACGCTCGTGCTGATCGATGGCAAGCGGCTTCCGTACGGCTCGTCGGGCATCAGCTCTGCCAACATCGACCTCATTCCGTTGCAGATGGTTGAGCGCGTAGACATCCTGACCGGTGGCGCTTCGGCGGTATACGGCTCGGATGCTGTCGGCGGCGTCGCCAACTTCATTCTCAAGAGTGATTTTGAAGGCGTTGAGGTTGGCTTTCAGTACGGCCAGTCCTACAACGAAAACGATGACGGCAAGTGGGAAAACGTTCTCCTAGCCGGCGGTCAGCCGGTCCCCGGCAGCAAGACCGACGGGGATGAGCGGGTCATGTGGTCAATGATCGGCGTGAATACCGGCGACGGGCGCGGCAATGCGACCGTGTACGCCGCTTACGAGGATCGCGACCCCATCTTGCAGAAGAATCGTATTTTCTCCGGGTGTGCGCTCGGCCAGGATGACGGACCAGAAAGCTACGAAGGCTTCGGGTGTGTCGGCTCGGCGAACTTCCGTCTGTTTGGCGGTCCCGGCGGGTTTGCCTTCCAGCAAGAGAACGGCGACATCGACGCCTTCGCGGGCGGCCCCTCGCAGACCTTCAACTTCGGCCCGTTCAACTTCTTCCAGCGTCCCTCGGAGCGCTACAATATCTATGCGAAGAGCCATTACGAGATAACCGAAAACCTCGAGGCATTTGCCGATGTCTCGTACATGAACAACACCAGTGATGCCCAGATTGCACCGACTGCCTCCTTCGGCATCGGCGCTTACTCCATCAACTGCGACAACCCGCTGATCCAGAGTAACCCCGGCACCCTGCAGTTGCTCGACGTCTACGGCTGTGATGCCGCCGATGTTGCGGCCGGCACGGTCGTTAGCGGCGCTACGATGTCGCACCGCAACGTCGAGGGCGGCCCGCGTAATTCCCGCCTCGAGAACAGCGCCTGGCGCATAATCGGCGGACTTCGCGGAAGCTTCGCCGATGATGTCTGGAACTGGGAAGCCTTCGTTCAGAAATCGGAAACCCGCGACCAGAGTGAGTCCACGAACGACTTCGTCGTGGCCAACCTCCAGCAGGCGCTCCTGGCGACCACCGATGCGGACGGCAATGTGGTCTGTATCGACCCGTCGGGTGGCTGCGTTCCGTACAACATCTTCCAGCGCGGATCCAGTGGCGAGAGCCTCGTGACTGAAGCACAGACCAGCTTTATCCAGGGGATAGGACTGGCCAACGGCGGCACCGAGCAGCTCGTGACCGGTGGCAGCATTCAGGCCGACCTCGGTGAATATGGCTGGCAACTGCCGACCGCTGACTACGGCGTCGGCGCGTTGTTCGGTTGGGAGTACCGCGAAGACAAGCTTTCCTCGCGGCCCGACGAGATCAGCCAGGTGCCCGGCGGTGGTTTCACGGGTGTCGGCGGCGCGACCCTGCCGGTTGCCGGTGAAATCGACGTTACCGAGTTCTTCACAGAGTTTGAGGTGCCGCTCCTGTCTAACATGACGGGCGCCCAGGAACTCACGCTGCGCGGCCAGTACCGCTATTCGGACTACGATGCGGATGGCGACACGGGGAGTAATACATACGATACCGATGCCTATGGCTTCTCGCTGGCGTGGGCGCCCATTGACGAACTCCGCATCCGCGCCCAGTATCAGCGGGCCGTGCGCGCACCGAACGTGATCGAGATGTTCTCCGGGCAGAACACCAACCTGCCAAACCTCGCCTCGGCGGGCACCAACGCCAACGGCGTTCAGCTGTTCGACCCGTGTGCCTCCGATGCTCCGATCCTGGATCTCGCGACGTGCGCAAGAACCGGCGTGACGGCGGCTCAGTACGGCACGATTCTCGACGTGATTTCGGGCCAGACGCAGTCCCTGACTGGCGGTAACCCGGATCTCGACCCGGAAGAGGCAGATACTTACACCTTCGGGTTCGTGTGGACGCCGACCTTCGTTGAGGGTCTGTCCGTCAGCGTCGATTACTTCGACATTGAGGTTGACCAGGCCATCTCGGCCGGAATCCCGGCGCAGACCACGCTCGACAACTGCCTTGCCACCGGTGATGCAGCCTTCTGTGACCTGATCGTTCGTTCTTCTGTAGGCTCGCTGGCTGCCGGAACGTTCGGCGTCGGCTTCCAGCAGACCAACATCAACATCGCTGAGCTCAAGACCGAAGGTGTGGACCTCCAGGTCCTGTACGCTTTCGAGTATGGAGATCATGGGTTTAACCTGGACTACGCTTCGACCTTCCTCGATAAGCTGGACACAATTCCGTTCCCTGGTGGTGACACAATCGCGTGTTCCGGCAACTTCGGTACCCAATGTGGCAGCCCCAACCCTGAGTACCGTCACCGCTTTGTCGGAACCTGGGTGACGCCTTGGGACGTTGACGTAGGCCTGACCTGGCGTTACTTCGACGAAACCGACAATGACAACGAGGGTGACACTCTCGAGTCGAAGCTTGATGATGTCAATTACGTCGACCTGTCCGCCACCTGGTACCTCATGGAAGACATCACGATTCGCGGCAGTGTGCTGAATCTCTTCGCAGAGGATCCGCCGATCTACTCGAGTGCCGGTCCGGCCCTTGGTAACGGCAACACCTATCCGACCGTGTATGACACAGGTCGCGCCATGATCGCTTCCGTGCAGTTGAACTTCTAGGACGATCGAAGACTATCTTGGGCCGGCGGGGTAATCCCGCAGACTGTGTAAATAGTCAGGGCCTTTGAGAAAATACCCGCAGTTCGCTGCGGGTATTTTTTTTTGCCTGTTCAGGGACAGAACCGGGGCCAGGTGACACCTGGCTGACCGCTTCACCTCCAGGACCGGCCGCTGGAACGGCTGCATTCGGGGTATGATGGAGTTCTGCTGATGACCCATTGCAGCCGTTCCTCCAACTGCGCTTAGACCATCTCTAATTTTAGGTAAATTCCAGAATTGACCGTGGCCCCGGTCTTCCGTGAAACTGATTAGTCGACAAAGGCAAACCTGACCAAAGTCAGTGACGCAAAGCCACGGGTCCTCGCTTCCTCCGCGACGCATTCCGCTACGCCACGAAGGACCCCAAGATCGCCGGGCTGCCGCAAATCTAAGGGAGAACGATTATGAAGAGACTATTAGGCTGTGCGGTCGCCTCCACCCTCGTGCTCGTGGCCGGTGTGGCGCTCGCTAAACCGCCGGTACCGATTTCGGAATGCGGCACGGTGATCACCGAACCCGGAAAATACCGAGTAACCCAGGACCTGTTCTGCGAACCGGATCAGCAGGGAATCGAGGTATTGGCCTCGGACGTTACTGTGAACCTGAAAGGCCACACGATAACCTGTGATGCTTCCGGAGAAATCCCGGTCGGCGCCGTACTCGTCGGAGACTATTTCGACCCGGACCTCGTTGTCGACAACGTCTGGGTCAAGAATGGCACGATCTCTGGCTGCGACGACGGCGTCATATTCTTCTACGGCCAGTCCGGCAAAGCGACGAAGATAACAGCGACCGGCAATGTGGAACGCGGTATCACCGTGTTCGAAGCTAAAGACACGCTCATCAAGAACAACGTCGGTTTCGGCAACTGGCAGGCCATCGCGACATTCGACGGTATCGGCAGCGAGATAAAGGGTAACGTGCTGTACGATAATTTCGACGTTGCAATAGCCTTGGAGGGAGAAACAGATTCGCTCGTCGCGTGCAACACGTCCGAGCGCGACTTTTTCGGTGTGCGGATCGGGCCGTTCAGTTCCGGCAATGTCGTCCGCGGTAACCATATCAGCAACGGGGCCTGGGGAATTGGTTTGTACGGTTTTGGAGCAACGCCCGAGCAGATCTTCCTGCCAATGGCCTCTGGCAACCTCATAGAGAAGAACATTGTTCAAGTCAGCGGCGTGGTTGACCTGGCCGAGGGCATGGGCAACCCCTTCACAGGAGATTTGTTCGTTCTGCCAGAGTGCCTGAATGCCTGGATGAAAAATCAATATGTATCGGCTTTTGGGCCGGTCGATTGCATCGCTCCGCCGGTCGAACTCGATTATGACGACGTCTGCGCGCTCGATGACGACGACGATGACAGTGATAGCGACAGCGATAGCGATAGCGAGGATTGAACTAAGTCAAGAAAAGCAGTCAAAAGACCCCGCTCCGGCGGGGTCTTTTTGTTCTGGTGACTGACCGCTAGTGGC
>Ga0209567_10001651_pt1 | contig 11267 bp, 9 predicted proteins | sample COG_12_FD_184756 | JGI IMG/M metagenome (GOLD analysis project Ga0209567, IMG submission 184756) | Pelagic marine sediment microbial communities from the LTER site Helgoland, North Sea, for post-phytoplankton bloom and carbon turnover... | ecosystem: Environmental > Aquatic > Marine > Neritic...
GTGCATGTGCTTTTCCGCGACACGTTTGATGGCCCGGTCGACCGTCGCCGAAAACAGCAGGGTTTGACGCTTTTTGGGGAGCCTTTCGATGATGGCGTGGAGCTCTTTGGCAAAGCCCATCGACAGCATTTCGTCGGCTTCGTCGAGCACCAAGAACCGCAACTGCGACGCCTTGATCGTCCCGCGCTTCAGGTGATCGAGGACACGGCCCGGCGTTCCACTGATGACGCGTGCGCCCCTCTCGAGTGCGCGGATCTGCTGCTCCATCGAAGCGCCACCATAGACGGCAACGGTGTCGATGCCACGACGGGCACCGAGCTTTTCAATCTCGCGCGCGCTCTGCAAGGCGAGCTCTCTCGTTGGCGCGAGCACGAGCGCTTGTTCGTTTCCGTCTTCGGTGATCAGTCGATCGACGAGCGGAATTCCAAACGCCCCGGTCTTGCCGGTCCCCGTTCGGGATTGCACGATCACGTCGTGTCCGGCGACGGCAAGTGGATAGGAGTCACGCTGCACGGGGGTGGGGGTCTCCCAGCCCATCTCAGCCATGGCTTCGAGGACGTCCTCGTGTATGCCAAGATCTGCGAAGGTCTGGGCGCCTTCCGATTCGGGCGGCTCGGTCATGGACTGGGCTCCGGGGTCTCGGGTGATGGGGTAACCGATTTCGAGCCGAGCGCTTCGCTGACGCGATTGGCAAGAGGCGCGTCCTCACGCATGTACCTCTGGAGGCCGAGCTCGACTCGGTGTCGGTATTGATTGAGCAGGTGGACTTGGTCCTGGTCACACCGTTTGGCCAGCGCGTTTAGACGCAGATCCCAAGATGCGAGGGCCTTTCGAAGCTCGGTCTCGTCCGTCGAGTTGGTCGAAAGGTAGGCAAGACGGAGCTCATCCACCTCGTGGCGGAGAAGCTGCAAGCCGTCGGCGCACTCGAGATCGAACGACTCATCACTTTCAGGCCAGAAAACCTGCGGAATCACCGAGGCAAAGCCCACGACGACCAAGTAGATGAGGGCGATCGAGTAAATGCCAATCGCCAGTCGGCGGCCAAGCCCGCCTCGTTGTTCGTTTCGCGGCAAAGACTCTCCTGGTCCACCAACGTTGTCTCGAAAGCGGCTTGGTTGTAACGACCCGCCTGCACCAGGTCAAGACGGCGGCCGATCGCGGCGTTTCTGCTTCTCACGATGGGTTCCCCAAATGAAAAGGCCGACACCCACGATGACGGTGAGCGCGACCACACCGCCACACAGCCCGTACCAGAGGAAGGTGGTGACCCCGGTTCCCACGCGCTCAACACACGAGTTTGTAGCCGACGCCGTAGACGGTCAGGATATGCACTGGGCGATCGGGTTTCGGCTCGATCTTGCGGCGCAGCTTGACGATGAAGTTGTCGACGGTGCGATTGTTCGGGCCTGCTTCGAGGCCCCAAATCTTTTCGAGAATCTCGTCCCGCGACACCGGTTCGCCCTCGCGCTCCCACAAGAACTTCAAGAGCTCGACCTCATAGAACGACAAATGCATCGTGTCGGAGCCGCGGGTCAGCGTCTGTGCACCGGTTTCGATGTTGATGCTACCGATTCGGATTTCGGCCTGAGAGGGCCGGACCGAGCGCCCAGCGCGCCTGAAGAGCGCCCGGATGCGTGCGACGAGCTCGCCGATCGCAAAAGGCTTGGTGACGTAGTCGTCGGCGCCGGCTTCGAGGCCGCGGATCTTGTCCGATTCCTGACCCCGGGCAGTGAGCATGAGGATTGGCAAAATCGGATCGGTTAGACGGATGGTCTCACAGACCTGGTAACCGTTGATGTCGGGCAGCATCAGGTCGAGGATCACGCAGTGGATGTTCTCCGAAGCTGCGAGCTCGATCGCCTTTTCGCCCTTGGCCGTGTGAACGACCCGGTACCCTTCGAACCGCAAGCTGTCAGAAAGGCCGAGTGCGAGAGCCGGGTCATCTTCGACGAGCAAAATTCCGCGTCCGTTTTCTGACATTGCGCCGAAGATAGCCGCAGACTAGCGCAGCGGCAAAGACGCTTCGCTCACACCTTGGCGATCGGAATCGTGAACCCGACGACGGCGCCGCCTTCGGGGGCGTTTTTGGCCCATGCACGTCCCCCGTGGGCTTGTGCGATATGCTTGACCAGCGAGAGCCCAATGCCCGATCCGCGAGTTGGGTTGGCATGAGTTCCTCGGTAGAACCGTTCGAACACCCGACGGAGCGAATCGGTGGGAATTCCGGGTCCGTGGTCACGCACGGCGACGTCAATGGAGTGGCGTTTGGCGGTGAGCTTGACCTCGACCGGTGTCTGTCCGCCGTACTTTGCGGCATTGTCGAGCAAGTTGATCACGGCCAGAGCGATCGCCTCCTGGTCGATCAGCACCGCGGGCAGCTCCGCGGCCCTCCTCAGTTGAATCTCCACTCCGTCTTGCTCCCCGCGATAGCGAAACGCCTCGAGCGCGCGGCCAACAGCCTCTCCGAGGTCGCCTTGCTTGAGCCGATACGGCCCCTTGCCACCTTCGAGCGCAGAGAAATCCAACACGTTGTCGATCAGCGAGGTGAGACGTTCGGACTCCCGACAAATGATGTCGAGGTATTCGAGCCTGCGCTCCTCGCTCGGAACGCGATCGGAGCGAAGCATGTCGGCGAACATCCGCACGACAGATAGAGGGGTCTTGAGCTCATGCGACACGTTGGCCATGAGCTCGCTCTTGAGTTGATTGAGGCGACGCTCTTTCTCGGCGGCATAGATGATGAGAATCGCGCTGAGCAAGATGATCGCGAACGACATCAAAGGCAGCGTCACTTCGCCGCGCATGCGGGAGCGTCCCTGTGCTTGAAGAAGGACGGCGTGGCGCGGAGCCACCTGGAGGCGCCAGCCGTCGAGCGTGGTTGGGAACCGGTGATCGACCGTGTACACGCCTGCTTCGGAAAGGTCGGGTCCAAAGATGAGCTGGTTACTTTCGTCGACGATGTTGTAGAGCGGCGTCGTGCCATCCGTGCTGAACATCGCCGGGAAGACTGCTTCGACCAGGTACCGGGTGTCGTGGACCGCCACGATGTACGTCGTTTGGCCCGCGAGCGTTTCGTAGGCCTTGTAGGACAGAAGATAATTGCTCCCTTCAGCTTCCCGGTGCACGTGTTGGAGCACTCCAGGTTCCGGTGAGTCGAGCTCGAGGGTTGCCGCGAGCTCTTGTCGAAACAGCCGAAGAAAGGCCCTTCGCGTCTTCTTGTCTTCTCGGCTGGCCCACTGAATGACGTTGCCTTCCTGGTCGACTAGCAGGACGGACCTGACGCTTGGGGTCTGCGCTTCCGCTTGCGGGAGCCAGACGGAATCGATCGTGCTCGAGTCGTTCGGATCGATAAGGCGGAAGACCGTGCCGTCCGCGATGACGATGTATCGCTCGATTCGCTCGACGCGTTGCTGCGCCACCGACAGCAATGATTGCGCGATCGTCTGCTCGCCGAGCTGCGTATGCTCTCGCGAGGAGCGAAAAGTGTAGTACCCGAGGATGCCTGCAGCGACGAGGATCGCCGGAACCAGGATCAGATACAGCAGGCGAAAGCGACCGCCTTCCATTATTCGCGCTCGGCCCTCATCGGGCGTGTCATCAGGTCGGTTACGGCCTTCAAGGCTGGCTTTCGTTCGTAGAGCATCGCGTAGACTTCTTGTGTGATTGGCATCTCGACGTCTAGTCGCTCGGAGAGGGCCTTCGCGCTCTTGGCTGTGCGCACACCCTCGGCCACCATTTGCATGCTGCCGAGGATCTCTTCGAGCGATTTCCCTCGTCCGATCTGAAGTCCGACGTTTCGATTTCGGGACAGGTCACCAGTACAGGTCAGCACGAGGTCTCCCATCCCGCTGAGTCCGGCCAGTGTCAGCGGATTCGCCCCCTTTGCAATCGCGAGGCGTGAGATTTCGGCGAGCCCGCGCGTGATCAGACCGGCTCGTGTGTTGTGACCGAAGCCGAGGCCATCACCAATGCCTGCTGCGATGGCCACCACGTTCTTGAGCGCTCCGCCGAGCTCTACACCCACGACGTCCTCTGTGCTGTAGACGCGGAAACGATCCGTGGTGAAGGCCGCTTGGGCCGCCGCTACCATATCAGCGTCTTGCCCTGCAATGGAGACCGCCGTTGGAAGGCAAGCGGCGACTTCCTTTGCGAAGCTGGGACCCCCGAGGTAAGTGAGTCGTCGATGCTGTGCCTCGGGGAGGATGTCCTCGAAGAGCTCCGAGACCAGCATCAGGCTGTCGATCTCGATCCCCTTGGTGGCGCTGACGATCGGTGCCTTGCTGACCAGGAGTGGAGCCGCAGCTTTGAGCACTTCCCTCAAGCCGTGGGTCGGCACCACGCAGACGATCAGCTCGCTGCCGTCGAGCGCGTACTCGAGGTCGGAGGTGGTCTCGAGCGTATCGGGCAGCGCGAACCCCGGCAAGTACGCCTGGTTCTCGCGGTGCTCTTGCATGGACCGGGCCATCAACGGGCGGCGCGCCCAGAGTCGAGTGGGATAGCCCCGATCCGCAAGGAGCTTGGCCAATGCTGTCCCCCACGAACCTGCACCGAGGACCGTAGTCTTGATCTCAACCATGCGCGGACAATATCACGCCCGGATGTCCTACGGTGAGGGCTGAACCGGCTCCGACTCGCCCTTGTCGGGGCGCGGATCGCTGAGGTTGAGCTTCAGGCGATCCGGGTCGAGCAGGGCATTCGCAAGCACGGCGTCCATCTTGGACACGGGTATGAACTCGAGGGTTTCCCGAACCTCCTCCGGAACCTCGTCGAGGTCGGCGGTGTTGCGCTCCGGAAGAATGACGCGCTTGATCCCTGCGCGATGTGCCGCGAGGACCTTTTCTTTGACGCCGCCCACCGGAAGCACACGGCCTCGCAACGTGATCTCGCCGGTCATCGCTACGTCGTGGCGCACGTGAATACCGGTCAGCAGCGAAACGATCGCCGTCATCATGGTGACGCCTGCGCTCGGCCCGTCCTTTGGCATCGCCCCCGCCGGAATGTGAATGTGGATGTCGCTCTTCTCTAGGAAGTCCTCGGCAATGCCAAACGCCTTTGCCCGTGTTCGCACATAGCTCATGGCCGTCTGGGCGGACTCCTTCATGACATCGCCGAGCTGCCCGGTGAGTTGAAGCTTGCCCGTGCCGTGCATCTTGGTGCACTCGATGAAGAGAATCTCGCCACCGACGGAGGTCCAGGCTAGGCCGGTTGCAACGCCGGTTTCGGCCGTGCGCTCTGCGATCTCCGAGCTGAAGCGCGGGGCTCCGAGGTACGGTCGCAAGGACTCCTCGTCGGAGATCACCCAGGGCCCCTCTTCGCCTTCCGCGACCTTCACCGCTACGCCTCGAATGACGCTCGCGATTTGCCGCTCCAGGTTACGAACACCGGCCTCCCGCGTGTAGTGATCGATGATCGACTCGATCGCCGCATCTTCGAGAGTGACCTGCTCGGGCTTGATGCCATGCTCATCGAGCTGCTTCGGCACCAAATGCACCCGGGCGATGTCCGCCTTTTCGCGGCGTGTGTAGCTCGGAATTTCGATGATCTCCATGCGGTCCCGAAGCGCTGCCGGGATGGTGTCGCCCATGTTGCCCGTGGCGATGAACATCACCTTCGAGAGGTCGTAGGGGATTTCGAGGTAGTGGTCGCTGAACGTGTCGTTCTGCTCGGGGTCGAGCACCTCGAGAAGCGCCGCCGCTGGGTCGCCGCGGAAGTCGTGCCCGATTTTGTCGATCTCGTCGAGCATGAAGACCGGGTTGATCGTCGTGGCCTTTTTCATCCCCTGGATGACTTGGCCGGGAAGGGCGCCGACGTACGTTCGTCGGTGCCCGCGGATCGCCGCCTCATCGTGCACACCGCCGAGGCTGATTCGGTGGAACTTGCGCCCGAGGGCGCGCGCAACCGAGCGGCCAAGCGACGTCTTGCCGACACCGGGCGGACCAATGAGACAAAGGATGGGGCCCTTCTTGTCGGCCTTGAGCTTGCGGACGGCCAGGTACTCGACGATGCGCTTTTTGACCTTGTCGAGGCCGGAGTGGTCCTCGTCGAGCACCTTCCGTACCGCCGCGATGTCCATGTTGTCGGAGGTCTGCTTGCTCCACGGGATGTCGAGAATCCAGTCGATGTAGGTACGAACCACCGTGTACTCGGCCGAGCCGACCTGCATCTGCCGCAAGCGCTTGAGCTGCTTGTGCGCGACGTTGTCGGCCTCACCCGGCAGGTTTGCCTTGGCCATGCGCTCCTCGAGGACGTCGAGGTCGCCTTGATCGCCTTCTTCCTCGCCCAGCTCCTCTTTGATGGCCTTGAGCTGCTGGCGAAGGACGTATTCGCGCTGGTTCTTGCCCATCTCCTCTTTGATTTGGGAGTTGATGCGCTCCCGCATTTTGAGGATCTCGAGCTGGCGCGTGAGCAGGCGCAGGACCTTGCGAATGCGTTCCTTTGCGTCGAGGGTCTCGAGCAGTTGAGACTTCTCGTCGACCGGTGCGTCGAGATTCGCCGCAACCAAGTCGGCAAGTTGGCCGTGCTCTTGAATGGAGTCGATGAGTGAGCCCGCCTCGCGAGGCAGCTCGGGCATCAGCTGAATCACCTGCTTGGCGATATCTCGGAGGCTCATTGCAAGCGCTTCGCTCTCGACGTCTTCGGCGCCCGGCTCTTCCAGACGCGAAACGCGAGCGCGAATGTACGGCTCGGATGTCACCACCTGCTCGAGCCGGATGCGCACCAAGCCCTGAAGAATGAGGCTGTAGTTGCCTGAGCTGTGCTTGAGCGCCTTGAGGACGCGCGCCGCCACACCGACCGGGTAGAGGTCGCTCTGACCCGGATCGTCGGTCGAGGGGTCGCGCTGCGCCACGATCGCGATGATCGGCTGGTCGAGGTTCTCGATGTCCTCGACGAGCGCAACCGACTTCTCGCGGCCCACGTCGAAGGGGGCGACGGCCGCCGGGAACAGCACCGCATTGCGGATCGGCAATACGGGCAGCTCGCTGCCGAACTCGATTTCTCCCGTATCCGGGGGCGGAATCGATGTAATTGTTTCCTCTTCGTCGCTCATGCTGCTGTTCTACTCCAACTCGGTCGGAACCCAAGTTTTTCCAATACTGTGGCGAACATAGCCACGCACCATTTGGCTGGCAAGGGTCTCACTTATGGCGCTTCCCGGGCGCGTCAAGGACGTTGGGCCGATAGTCGATTGAAGCACGGGGGTCCCCGAATTAGGCTCGGCGCGATGCGACTCTCAGTAGTGATTCCGTGTTTCAACGAGGAGGGGAATATTGCTCCTGTGGTGCTGCAAGCCGCCGAAGTCGGTCGCCGCATCGCCTCCGAGCTCGAAATCATCGTCGTGGACGACGGCAGCACCGATGAGACGGGACAGGTCTTGGCGAGGATGCAGGCCATGGTCTCCGAGCTGAACATCGTGGCGCACGCGCAAAACCGGGGATATGGGGCCGCCGTGAGATCCGGACTCGATCGGGCAAGGATGGACTACGTTTTTCTGACCGACGGCGACGGCCAATTCGACATAGACGAGCTTCCGGCCGCGGTCCGGCTGCTCGGCGAGCACGATCTGGTTGCGGGATATCGGACGCATCGCCAGGACGGTTGGTGGCGCCGGTTGTGGGGCCGAGTCTGGACGTCGTTGGTGAACCAGGTGTTCGGCCTGCGAGTACGGGACGCCAACTGCGCCTTCAAGCTGATCCCACGAAGCTTGCTGCGTTCGAGCAACCTGCGAAGCGAGGGCGCGCTGATCAGCGCCGAGCTCTTGTTTGAAGCGCAGCAAGCGGCGCTCAGCGTGGGGGAGTGTGCGGTGACCCACTACCCACGGCGGACCGGTCAGCAGTCGGGTGCTTCCCCTCGAGTCGTCGTCACCGCGTTCAAGGAGCTGTTTGCTAGAAGCAGACTTGGTTTCGGCCGGCTCGTTTGGCCTCGTACATCTTATCGTCGGCGGCCTTGAAGAGATCCCAAGCGTCTTCGTACTGCTCTTGCCACTCGGCTACGCCGACACTCACGGTGACTTGGACCGCAGAGCCCTCGAATTCGAACCGAGTGTCTCCGATCAATCGATTGATCTTGCCTGCAAGCTCCGCGGCGCCATCGAGGGTCACCTCCGGTGTGATGAGGGCGAATTCCTCGCCACCGATCCTCGCCAACACATCGTTGACGCGAAGCCTACCTAAAAGGACAGCTCCGAGCTGTCGCAAGATGGCATCGCCCGCCAAGTGACCGAAGCGATCGTTGACGTCTTTGAAGTGGTCGAGATCGAACACCAGCAGGGAGAAGGTGCGCTTGTATCGTTTGGCGCGTGCGACCTCCCGGTCCAGCATCTCGTCGAAGTATCGCTTGTTGTTGAGTTGCGTGAGGCCATCGGTCGTCATCAACCGATAGATCTCTTCATGGTACTGCACCTCGACATCGTCGCCGACGATGAACTTCAAGATCGTGCGCCCGACCTTGACCTGGTCGCCGTGACGAAGGCGCCCGTGCAAGCCGACGAGATCGTCGTTCACGTAGGTCCCGTTCGTCGAGCCGAGATCACGAACCAAGAACTCTCCGCCTTCGAAGTGAATCCGGCAGTGCTTGCGCGAAACGCTTTCTTGGTCGATGTGGACTTCACATTTCGGTGACCGCCCGATGGTCAGAGGTTCAGTACCGACGTGGACGCGCCGACCCATCTCGTGTCCGTAAATGACGATCAGACAACCGTTCTGGCTGGCGGGACCCGGGGCGCGAGCGTCTTCGACCTCGGTGAGGACGGTCTGGCTGGCGCTCGTCGTCTGATCCTTGAACGGCACTCTCCCAATATACAGCGGACTGGGGCTTGCGTTAAATCAGTGGCACGTGATTGCAGTCACAGCGGACTGATGGGTTTGTTGACCCCTAGAACCCGGTTCAATAGCTTAGGCACGTGCGCGACGTAATTACTCACTCCTCGGTATGGGGGCTGGCAAGCCTTGCTCTGATTCTCGTGACGCCGCTGGCTCTGATGGCGAGTCCACCGACCGCTCAGCGAGCTTCGACGAACGTCGCCCGTGTCGTGACGCCGCCGTTCACGGATGTCGACATTGCGCGGGCCAAGCCTGGCAGCGAGGGATGGGTGGTTGCTCGGCGTGACGGGACCCGCGCGGTACTGACCATCGACCATGATCTCCAGTCTCACATCCGAAGCCTGTTCAATCGCTACGAGGTGCCGGCCGGTGGCTTGGTCGCGATCGATCCGAGGACCGGTCATGTACTTGCCTACGTCGGCTACGAAGCGGGGAAGGGCGACAGTGCGCGGGTGGTGACCGACCCAGGTCCTCCCGCAGCATCGATCTTCAAGATCATCACCGCTTCGGCTCTGTTGGACGCGGGGGTGAAGAGCTCGACTTCGGTCTGTTATGGCGGAGGGACTCGCGGCCTGGTGGCGGCCGACTTGGTCGACAGCCCCCAGCGTGACCGCTGGTGCGCAACGATGGCCGATGCGCTCGGCTATTCGATCAACGCGGTGTTCGCAAAGCTTGCTGATCGGCACATCGACGAGGCACGCATGACGCAATACGTGTCGGCATTTGGCTTCGGTCAACGCTTGCCATTTGATCTGCCCGCGTCGCCGAGCCCAGTGGACGTGCCCGACAGCCGGCTGGAGCGCGCGCGAATGGCTGCCGGATTCTGGCACAGTCAACTCTCTCCGCTGCACGGCGCGTTGGTGGCCTCGACCATCGCGAATGACGGTCAGATGCCGTACGCGGCCATCGTCGATCGAATCGAAAGCCAATCCGGAGAGACCCTCTACCAGCATACGCCACGCAACTTCCGCCAGGTCGTGCCGCGGCAGACTGCGCGCAGCACCGGCGAGATGATGACTCGAACTGTGACCAAGGGAACCGCCAAGAAGGCATTTTGGGACTCGAAGGGGCGCCCCTTCCTTCCTGGTATCGCGGTCGCCGGCAAGACGGGCACGCTCAGCCGCTACAACCCGCATCGCACGTACAACTGGTGGGTCGGATACGCGCCGGTGGATGATCCTCAGATCGCGGTCGCCGCGCTCGTCGTGAACGAGCCGAAGTGGCGGATCAAGGCGAGCTACGTGGCGAAGGAAGCGCTCAGGAACTACCTGGTTCGGTAGCGCCAGCGGCAGTGGCAGCGGCAGTGTCAGTGCCAGCGCCAGCGGCGGTGTCAGCGGCAGCGTCAGTGTCAGCGTCAAGGCTCCGGATTTTCGGCATTGCCGTGCGCCGGGCCTGGGCTAGGCTTCGGCCCGATTCACCACCGAAGAAAGGCAAGCTTCATGTTCCACAGTTTTCGACTCTTTGCGTTCGCCGCGCTGACGGCAATTTCTTTGCTCGCATCTACCGCTGCCACCGCGCAGGCGCCGGTTCTCAACCGTGTAGTTAAAACCAGCACCCTTCGAGTTGGAATGTCTGCCAATCAGCCACCGCTCAATGTGAAAAGTAAGAGCGGCCAGATGATCGGCCTGGAAGTCGACCTCGCCAACGGGCTTGCCTACGCGCTCGGCCTGGAGCTCGAGGTCGTACAGAAGCCGTTCGGTCAGCTGCTCGGCGCGCTCAAGAAGGGCCAGGTCGACATGGTGATGTCGGGCGTCGATATCACGCCGGAGCGCACGAAGGACTTTCTCTTCGTCGGTCCATATTTGCTGTCGGGCAAGTCGCTCGTGACGACATCGAAGGCGCTGGCCGGCGCCGATTCCGTAGACGATATCAACCAGCCGGACGTGATCTTCGTCGCGTTGAAGAACTCGACGAGCCACACCTTCGTCAAGAAAAACCTGCCCAAGGCCAAGCTCATCGTGGTCGACGACTACGAGAAGGGGGTTGCCATGGTCATCGACGGGAAGGCCAGCGCCATGATCGCTGACATGCCGGCCTGCGCGCTCGCAGTTCTCCGCAACCCTGATGCCGGCCTCGTCACTCTGGCCGAGCCGATCTCCGTCGAGCCAATGGGAATCGCAGTTTCCGCAAGAGACATGCGCTTCTACAACCTGATCGACAACTACATCGATGCAATCGAAGCGACGGGTATCCTTTCGGCGCTCCGCCAAAAGTGGTTCGAAGACCCAAGCTGGCTCGAAGAGCTCCCCTAAGAGGCGCTGTACAACTGGAGAACGGCTCGGGACGGGCGTGCTCGCGAGCGTACCGGGGCGCGGCGGAACGCGACACGGGGCTGCATCGAACGGCTCGCCTTGCAAATGTGGTCGGATGCACTTGAGGGCTTTGACCACGCAAGGCTCGCCTCGGCGCGCGCGCCAATCGGGGCTAGTTGCTGTCTTGCCGATTGGC
>Ga0209567_10001653_pt1 | contig 11259 bp, 7 predicted proteins | sample COG_12_FD_184756 | JGI IMG/M metagenome (GOLD analysis project Ga0209567, IMG submission 184756) | Pelagic marine sediment microbial communities from the LTER site Helgoland, North Sea, for post-phytoplankton bloom and carbon turnover... | ecosystem: Environmental > Aquatic > Marine > Neritic...
TGGCCGCTGCCGGCGAGCGATGGTGCCAGGCAAGCAACGACCCAGCTGGTCTCTGGTCTTTGCTCGAAAGGCGTCGCCATCGATCTCTTGGCGATCATACCGCGGGGAGAAAAGGTCTCCGAGGATGAAGCGATCGAGGCGCTGGGCGTTCGAAGCGTGTTCGTAGTTCACCGCCCCGTCCCTGGCCCCACTCTGCACCTTCGAAATTTGCTCCGGCATCCGTTCCGAGCGTTGACCCTTTCGCAGTATTCCACGCCAGATGTGAGCCAAGCGCTTCTCCGTGAAGCGTCCGAGCTCGACACGGTCGTCGTGTTCGACGGGTTGCACACCGCGGCCTGGTTACAAGAGCTGCCTGAGTGGCCGTCGGTTCCTTTCATCTTTCGGGCTCACGATGTCGGAGCCGACCTTTGGTCCCGAGCAGCCTCGCAGAAGAAAGGGGTGGCCGCGCCATTCTTGCGTGCGCAGGGTCACGCGGTGCAGGGATTCGAAGCCGCGCTCTGCGCGGCATCTCGAATCGTATTCCCCGTTTCGGACGCCGACACCGCGCGATTTCGACAGATTGCCCCCGCGGCCCGCATCGAAACGCTGCCCATCGGCATGGATAGCAAGCCTCAGCGCGAATGCCCGGCCGATGCCGACAAGCTCCTCTTCATCGGCCGATTGGACTGGCCGCCCAATCGCGACGGGCTCAAGTGGTTTCTCGAGAGAGTCTGGCCCAACGTCACTCGACCGTTTGCGCTCGACATCGTGGGGTCCGGAGAAAGCGGGTGGCTCGCTCCCTATTTGTCGGATTCGAGAGTTCGCTTTCTTGGCCAAGTCGACTCGGTGACGCCGTACTACCACTCGGCGATCCTCAATCTCGTGCCGATCTTCTACGGGAGCGGGACCCGCGTGAAGGCGATCGAGAGCAGCCTGTTCGCGACTGCATGCGTTTCGACCGAACGAGGCGTCGAAGGCATTGGCCTCGACCCGAACCAGGACTACATCCGAGCCGAATCGGAAGCGGAATGGATCGAGGCCCTCAACACGCTCGAGCCCGAAGCCGCAAGGCAGAAGGGACAGCACGCCCTGCAATGCGTGGCTGAGCGGTATGACCGAATGCGCGTCGCCGATCACTTCCTTCAAGCGACAAGGACATGGCTCGAGTAGAACTCCAAGGAAGCAACCCAACCAGAACTATGACACAAGCACGACCTCACCGCGTCGGCCTCGTCGGCGCCGGCAACATCAGCGAGCATCACGCCTACGCGCTCCAGGACCTTCCCGGCTGTGAGCTCCTGGGCTTCGTCGACCTCGATCGAGACCGTGCCGAGGCAGCCGCCGAGCGTCACGGAGCGCGCGCGTTCGAATCCCTCGAGGCACTCGTCGACGCGGGCGCAACGGTCATCCACGTGCTGACTCCGCCCAGCACTCACGCCGAGATGGCCCTCAAGGCCCTCGAGCACGGGTGTCACGTCCTGATTGAAAAGCCGCTTGCCGAAGATGTTGGCGATTGCCGCGAAGTCGGCGAGCTCGCCCGAGAGAAGGGCCTGGTCGCATCGGTCAATCACTCGCTGCTGTATGACCCACAGATCGTTCGTGCACTCGACGCCGTACGGGCGGGCAAGCTGGGACGCATCGTTTCCGTGGATATCTTGCGGGGCTCGGAGTACCCGCCATTCGAAGGCGGCGCGCTGCCACCGCAGTACAGGAGCGCGGGCTATCCGTTCCGCGATCTCGGGGTCCACTGCCTCTATCTGATGCAGGAACTGCTCGGCCCGATCGAATACGTGGAGGCCGCGTGTCAGAGCTTGGGCGGAGATCCCAACCTGGCGTTCGACGAGTGGAGGGCGCTCGTGACGTGCCGCGATGGGCTGGGCCAGTTCCAGCTGTCGTGGAACGCCAAACCGATCCAGAGCCAGCTCGTCATCCACGGCACGGAAGGCATCTTGCGCGTCGACCTATTCGCGATGTTTCACGCCACGCGTTCGACGACTCCTCTGCCGAAAGCGGCGGAGCGCGTCATCAACACCGTCACCGATTCGGTGCAACCGCTGGTGGACTTGCCGCGCGGGGTCTGGAAGTTCGCGCGCAAAGAGATCAAGGCGTTCCAGGGGCTACGGAACCTCATCGCCGACTTCTATCGTCGACTCGACGCAGGCCTACCGCCCCCCGTGACGATCGAGGATGCAACGGTCGTAGTCGACTGGGTGGAGCGGGTTGCGCGACAAGCCGAAGAAGCATACGCGGCCCGCACTCGCCAGTTCGAAGTATCCGAGGATGTGCCCGTACTGGTCACCGGCGCCTCGGGCAAGCTCGGGCGCGCCGTCGTGAAGCGGCTACTACACGACGGCGAGCGAGTGCGCCTGTTTCAACGCCGCGCCCCGGGCACGCTGGCAACCAATTGCGAAGTCGTCGTGGGCGATCTGGGCGATCCCGACGCGGTAGACCGCGCGGTCCGAGGCGTTCGGACGGTCATCCATGCGGGCGCAGCCGTCAAGGGCGGCGCGGTGGAGCACGAAACCGCCACGATCAAGGGAACCCAACACGTGCTGGACGCCTGCGAGCGCCATGGCGTCGAGCGGCTCGTCCATATCAGCTCCATGTCTGTCGTGGATTGGGCGGGCTCGTCCGACGCAGATCCGGTGACGGAGAACACTCCGTTGGAGCCACACCCAGACCAGCGAGGCGCCTATACGCGCTGCAAGCTCGAGGCGGAGAAGCTCGTCACCGCACGCGCGGCGTCGGGCGCGCTCGACGCCGTCGTTCTCCGACCCGGACAGATTTTTGGCAAGGACTTTCCGCTGGTCACCGGGGCGGTCGCCCGACGCGTCGGTGGTCGCTGGCTCGTGCTTGGCGACGGCGAGCTGCCGCTGCCGCTAGTCTACATCGACGACTTGGTCGATGCCATCGTCCTCGCCAAAGACAGCGACCTGTCGCGCGGAGAGGTGCTGCAGATCGTCGACGCAGAGTCGATGACGCAAAACGAAGTGCTGAACGCACTGGACAGCGAGGCGCACGTCATACACGTGGGGCGACCCTTGGTGTTCCTTGCGGGCCGACTGTCCGAGCCCGTGTTCCGCGCGCTCAATCGCACCTCTCCAGTCGGCGTGTATCGGCTCAAGTCGGCGCTGGCAAGGCTCGAGTTCGACAGCGATCGCACGAGAGAGCTACTCGGATGGCAACCGCGCGTTGGCGTGCGGGAAGGCGTACGCCGCGAGGTCGAAGCGAGCCGCTTCAATCATTGAGCCGCTCGGTGGGACTCGCTTCGAACCTGACCGCGGATGCTCGATTCACGTCGTCATCGCCCGCTCACGTACGCCCGCGCCACGCCAACGTCGTCCTCGGCTTTCGACCGCTCGGCGTCGAGGCTCCAGATTTCGTACATCGTCGCGGCCTGCGCGAACAGAATGAAGAGGAACCAGCTCCAACACTGCGACAAGAAGAACGCGGCGACACAGAACCCAACCATGGATGGGAACAGCGATCTACGAACCGCTCGTTCGATCGAACTGTCCTCGGGCACCTCCGCTTTTCGACGACGGTATCCGATTCGGAACGTCAGAAGCACGAGCGCCATGAACGGAACGAAACCCACCAGTCCCGTCTCGGCGGAGGCTTTGATGAACGAATTGTGTGCATCATGCTCACCCCAGATGACGGGACTCATGGCGTAGCTCTCGTAGTTGTCGGGGAACTGACCGAAGCCCACGCCGAAGACGGGGTTGTGAAGGGTCATTCGGACTCCCGACGACCACGTATCCAACCGGCCCTGCGCCGAAGCGTCGAGCTGGCCAGCCCTGAAAGCTCCGCTAGACCTATCGTTCCACCCTGCGAGAACCAGCATGGCGATGACGACTGCGACGAGTGTCGGCGCGAGCAAGACTCGAAAGCCCAACCGGCCGCGGTCGTAGAAGCTGAACGCGACCGCCGCGATCAGTGCAAGGGCGCCTCCCCGAGAGACCGTCATGAAGATGCCGGCGACGAGAATTGCGAGCAGGAGGCCCCAGGCAAAACGGCGTTTACCAGTGTCCCCCATGAAAAGCTCGATGAACAGGGGGACGTAAATCACCAGCACGAGGGCTAGATCGTTCGGATCGCCGAGCAAGCCGACGATCGCAGCTCTGTTGCCCTCGATCGTGGCTAGTCCCGACATCCGGACGTAAATCGCGAGGAGCGCCAGCCCTGCGGTACAGAGTCCGAGGACGAGATTCAGTCTGACCGACTGTGCTTTCGTCGTGACCAGGTGCACGAGCAGCCCGTACATGATCAACATCTTGACGAAGGCGTCGCCGAACAAGTCGAGGCTGGCTGTCGGATTGGTGCTCATCAACGAAGAAAGCAAAACGCCAACGGTGAGCGCGAGAAGCCACTTTCCATGGGGTGCGCGCGACAGGCGCATGTCTCTGTGAAAGAGCTTCGTAATCAGCAAGGAAAGTATCGCGACCAATCCGATCAACTTCGCCGGCTGCATCGAGGCGAGCGCCGGGAAGTGATCCGCGGGCCGCAGGACCAGCACGATGATGAACGCGAGGGTGGCGTTGAGCGAGTTCGATAGCACCCAGGCGATCGCTGCAATGCCCACTGCGATGCCGAGTCCAGCCGTTGGATGCAGTGCCACGGCGGACGCCCCGACCGCGACTGCAACGCCTCCGAGCAGGGCGGCGCCGCGCACTTACGCCTCTCCTCGAATGATCCCCTTCAACATGGGCGCACCAATGGCGGCGGTGAGATTCCGCATTGGCTTAGCCTACACTACGCCTTGGCGCGTGCACCTAGAGCAATCGTGTGGTGAGCTGGCTCACGTTCCAAGCCTTCGGCGCAGGAAACCAGCTCTGCGAGACCCACGCGCTCCAACAGCTCGATAACGACCGATGGAACGTCGACCAGCTGCAAATCGCTACCCCGAACTCGGAGATGCGAATAAAGGCGCACGAGCATCGCGAGCCCCGCTTGGTCCATATGGCGAACCTTTTCGAACGAAAGCACCACTTGCCTCGCGCTCGCGAGATCGCCGACGGGAAGCCGTTTCGCGAGTTCGAGCGCGTTCGGACCCCAGAAGTCTCCCTCGAGCTCGATGAGAAGTCGATTGATGGCTTCTGTACGCGTCTTCATAACTAAATCGTTAAGCACGCACCATGCCAAAATGGGCGCGGTCGTGTCTATCGGCTGGGCTTCGCGATCCGCGCGAGTGTATTGCGCGCCAGGCGTGACTTGTCTAGGACAAACTGCAGCCAACCTAAACCGGATTGTGTGCTCTCTCACAAATCCGCGCCTGCCGCGCGTCGAGACATCGCGCCGTCGACTCGTCAACGGGTGCTGCTCGAAGATCTCCACTCGGCCTATGAGTCTGCCTGCTGCGCACGGGCCTACCGCACGGCTGTGCGTAGCCAAGCGGCGCAGTTAGGCCTCTCCGCCCCGCGGCATCCTGCCAAGAGAGGGGGCGCCGAGCGCGCCAGCGAGCTCCTCTTCGCTGCGCACGGCGTCGTCAAACGCGGCGAAGAAGGCCACTGCGATCAACGCCAGAAGCAGACCGGCAAACAGTGCAATGGGAAGAATGAGCCAAATGGAAGGACCTAGGGGATGGGTCGGCAGTACGGGCTTTTCCACCGGCCAGACCGGGTTTGCTTCTGCGTATGAGGACAGATCCTCCGTCAACAGCCGGCTCCGCAGCAGCTCGACTTCCGCGGCCAACTCCTTTTGCGTCAACAAGAGCGCCCGGTGCTCGACCGCTTTGTCGGAGCGGTCGGTCTGCTTGAGTATGGCTCCGGCGTCCTCCCGCTCCTGGTCGAGCGCTTTCTCGAGCCGGTCGACCCGCCGTTCGACAGCGGCTCGCTCGGGATGATCCCTGCGATAGGTGTACTTGAGGGCGTAGAGGCGCCGACGCGCGCTGGCCAGTTGTTTCTCGAGCTTCGATTCCTGGGGAGTTCGCTCCAGAAACTTCTCCTCGTATAGCTTGATCTCCTGTTGCGCGCCGGCGAGATGCGCCTCGGTTTCAGCAAGCGCGCGCCGTACGTTCTGCGTCTCTCCTGGGCTGATTTCTTCGGCCTCTTGGAGCTGGGCGAGCCCGGGCTGGACCTCGGTTTGCGCGCCCTCCCCGCGAAGCTGCTTGAGCTGGTCTTGGAAGAAGATCGCCGAGGCACGGACGGTCTCCCGCTGCGGCCGAACGATCCGCTCTGTGAAGGTTTGGATCAGCGCGTTTGCGGCATCATACGCCTCGGCGGGAGTCTTGCCCCGCACCTTGATCAGCACGAGCTCGCCTCCGAGCCCAATGACCTGGAAGGTGTCTTGAAACTCCATCACCGCGAGGTTTATTTCTTCTGGGGTCGCGGCCGCGTCCAATCGACCGAGCTTTCGCAGCACCTGCTCCGAGGTGTCGTGACTCTGAAAGATGCTGTCGACCAGCGGCATCCGCTTCTCAGCGGACCACTCCTCGACCATGTCCTTCATGAAAGGGTTCACGGTCTGTTGATCCTGAATCAGGAGCCGCGCGGTCGATTCGTAGCGAGGAGGAACGACCTGCCATGCCAGCCCTGCGGCCACCACGGCAAGCAGGGGCAGCAGTAAGAAGAGATCCCAGCGCCGCATGACGAGGTGGAACAAAGCCTCCGGAGTGAGATCTCGGACCGCCCTGCTCATGACGACCGCCTAGTCTGGCGCGCGAATACCCCGGGAGGCAGCCTGGGCGGCCACCTGCGCAGACCCTCTTTGAGAGCGCGAACAGCTTCGGCCGGAGGCGGGCACTCGAATGAATTCCAGATGCCACCGAGGACGGGCATGTCGAGCGCGCGAAGTCGTTCTCCGCATTCGCCGAGCTCAGCCCGGGTCGTCACCAGGCCTCGGGCAATGAAAAACGCACCGTCGAACGGTGCGCGCACCGAGGGGGTGAGCACACCGGCTCCCGCCCCTTCCAGTAGCGCGACACCGTCCACCCACACGTAGCCCGTCCGGCTTTCGTCGGCGAGCCATCGGGATGAAAAATTCTGCACTTCACACGGCTCGTCGGTCACGACACTCGCGTGCCGTTGGATGCATCGGGCGAAGTGGGTCTTTCCCTCGCCACTGCGCGCGGAAACTAGAAGTATGCGCCGGGCGTCGGCGTCTTGCGCGCTGTGAAAGGCCCGAGCGACGAGGCTATGCTCGGCTCGAAGCGTCCTGAAGGAGGTGCTCACTCTCTCGAATCCGTAGGAAAGGACAACATAGTACGCAAGATCGGGGCCGAATGGCCAGAGCCCGCGGCAGGTACGCGGTTCGCTCTGTATAGACACATACCCCGTTTCAGCACGAGACACCCGTCCTTCATTCTGTATCGGTTTGGCACATCACAACGCCGGGTTTTGTGGCTCGGTATTTGCTTTATAAAGCGGTTCCCGCTAAGCAGCCGCCAGCGCTCTCGAAGGAGCCCTCATGTCCCGCCGCCCTCTCCGCGTGGCTCACCTCATTCAGTATTTCGAAATCGGCGGGCTCGAGCGCATGGTCGAGCGACTGAGCGTGGGGTCTAAGTCGCGCGGAATCGAGAGCCTGGTCGTGGCCTATTCAGGCGATGGTCCGATTCGACCGGCGCTCGAGCGGCAAGGCGTTGAGACGCGTTTTCTTCCCAGCGGACCTGGGCTACGGCCACGCCTCGTCGCCCAGCTGTGGGAGATCCTGCGCCGGGAGAGGGTCGACGTGCTCCATACCCACCACGTTGGGCCTTTCATCTACGGGGCGCCCGCCGCCATCCTGGCGGGCTGTGGGCACGTACACACGGAGCATTCGCACGAGCTCTACGACACCCGTCGGCGCAAGCTCGTCGGTGCGTCGATGTCGCCATTGGCTGAAGTCGTCGCGGTGACACCCGAAATCTCGAGCTTTCGACGACGCTTCCCCGGCCGATGTCGGGTGATCCGGAACGGGGTTCCCGTGCCCGAGCTCGAGCTGTCGGATCGCATCGAGGGTCGGGAACGGCTACGCGCCGACCGCGAAAGCTTCGTGGTTGGCTGCGCCGCCCGGCTGTCCGAGGAGAAGAACCACGCGGGACTACTCGACGCGTTCGCACGCTTGCTCGAGAAGGAGCCCCACTCCATTCTCGCGTGCGCGGGCGACGGACCGCTCAGGGATGCGCTGGGTGCGCAGGCCGAGCGCAACGGTCTGAGTCGGAGTATTCGATGGCTGGGCGCGCTGGAGGATATGCACCACTTCTACGCCGCACTCGACGCTTGTGTCCTGAACAGCAACCGAGAGGGATTGCCGCTCTCGCTGCTCGAGGGGATGTCGTACGGGATTCCAGTGGTCGCCACCAGCGTGGGGGGCGTCGGAGAGCTCCTCTCGGACGAGTGCGGCTTGCTCGTGCCACCGCAGTCGCCCGATGCTTTGGCTAGCGCGCTCGGCTCCCTGTGCCAGGACCCCGACCTGGCTAGCACGCTCGGCCGCAACGGCAGGGAACGCATTTGCGAGAGCTATAGTGTCGACGCAATGGTCGACCGCTACGTTGACCTCTATCGCGAGGTCAAAAAGCCACCTTTTTTTAGGCCTCGAGTCGAGTCTGCACGGTGCGGTTGAGCCACATCATCGCGCCCGGGCCGATGGCAGGCGCGGAAAACGTCGTACTCCAGGGTTGCCAGGCACTGCTGGGGAGCGGGGCCACGCTCTGCCTGTTCGTCTTGGTGGACGAACGCTGTCCATCGCATGGCGAGCAGTTCGCCGAAGCCGCCCGCGCCCGGAACATCCCAGTACAGACTGTTCAAGTGCGTGGTCGTGTCGATTTACGCGCACTCATGCAGCTTCGCGGCGCTTGTAGGACGCAAAGGCCCGACGTGATTCATTCCCATGGGTACAAGGCACTCGTGTATTCGATGCTTGCGCGGCCCACCGGAACGGCTCTGGTGGTCACGCACCATGGCGACACTGGGCACGACCGACTCGCGCGCTTCTACGAGGGGCTAGCACGGGCGCTCTATGCGCGTGTGGACCTCGTGTTCTCGGTGTCCCACGCGACGACCGATCTGCTTGCAGAGGCCGGCGTGCACCACGCCAAACTGAGAACGGTTCCGAATCCTGTTTCCCTCCCCCCGCCAGCCCGGAGCGATCAAGGGAGCGGCTCCCCTGGGGCGCTGCTCTTCGTCGGTCGCCTGAGCAGAGAAAAGGGCCTTCACGTGCTCCTGCGTGCACTTGCTTCCGATGGCATACCCGAAGGGCTCCGCCTCGACGTCGCCGGCGACGGCCCTTGTGCAGGCGAGTGGAAAGCACTTTGCACGAGCTTGGGCCTCGATGGCCGGGTTCGCTGGCTGGGCATGCGCAGCGATATCCCCGATCTCCTCGCCGAGTCGGAAGCGATGGTGTTGCCCTCGCTTCGCGAGGGGCTGCCGCTGGCGGTGCTGGAGGCGACCTCATGCGAGATTCCCGTGATCGCCAGCCGAGTCGGGGGCGTCCCCGAAGCGGTCTGGGAGGGGGAGAACGCCATCCTCGTCGAGCCAGGGGACATCGAGACCTGGGCGCGCGCGCTCCGATCCCTGCCGGAACAATCACAGATGCTTCGCGAAGGGGCGCGCCGCCGTGGCTCTGAGGTTCGCGCGAGGCATGCACCCGAGCGCTGGGCGCTGCTCATGATGGAACATTACCGCGAGGCCACAAAGCAATGATCTGCCCATGCGCGAGCGCGTTGAGCTGGAGGTCCTGGACGCTGCCGCAGATTGTTTCATTTCGAACCCCACCGAACGCTCGTTGTTTCGAAAGAACGCATCTCGTATGAAGACCTAGACGCGACTCGGAGCGCACTCGACGATTCTCGCGCCCGCAGGTTGGTGCGGCGGTTGCATAGCCTTAGGTGCCTCGGGCGCGCACTCGTATTGCGCGACAAAAAAAGATCTCACCATGCCGGTCTGGATCGACATCCTCATCATCGCCTGCCTGCTTCTCGTGTTGGCCTTTCCGTACGTCGTCTATCCGCTGCTCGTCCGGTATCTGATTCGGCCAATCACGCGTGTTGCTCGGCCCTCGGCGCCTGAGGTGCCCACGGTGAGCGTGCTCATACCGGCGCACAACGAGGCGCCCCGCTTGGACCAGAAGCTGAGGAACACCCTCGCCCTTCTGTACCCAGGCAATCGAATCGAGATCCTCGTCGCCTCGGATGGCTCGGCGGACCTCACCGCGGCGGTCGCGCGACAGTACGAGGCCGGAGGGGTGCGCGTGTTCGAGCTCGAGGAACGCGGCGGCAAGCTCGCAGCGCTCGAATACCTGCTCTCGCACGCGCAGGGGGATCTGATCCTGTTCACGGATGTGGGCGCTCACTTGCCCGCCAACTTGCTCATGGAGCTGATCAGCGAGTTCGACGACCCCGATGTCGCCGTCGTCATGCCCCGTTACGCTTTCGTCGCCGAGACGGAAACCGGGGGCGCGGAGGCTGCGTACTGGAGTCGTGAGACGCGCCTCAAGTCCCTCCAAGCGGAACGCGACATGCTTCTCGGTGCCCATGGGGCCTGCTATCTCATGCGACGTAACGCGATCGCCGAGGTGCCCGCGGACACCATTCACGATGATTTCCTTTGGCCCTTGCTGGCGCGCGCGGCTGGCGCATGGATCGTGTATCGCGCCGACGTCGCGGTGCCCGACGTCACACCGAATCGCCTGTCGACGGTTTTCCAACGCACCGCGCGCATGGCGCATGGGAATCTGCAGCTGCTTTGGCGTAAGCGTTTTCTCATGCACCCGCGCCACGGGCGAGTCGCCTTCAGCTTGTTCGGGCACAAGCTCCTGAAGACGCTCGGGCCGCTCTGGATCCTCGGATTGGCGATATGGGTCAACGCTCGAGCGATTACGGGATCCGCGTTGACGCCGCTCGCAGTCGCCGGCGACACCGTCTTGGGTTTGCTTCTCGCGAGCTTGGCGTGGCGGAGACTCGGGCTACCGTTGCCTCGAAGTCTCGAGCGCGGTGCCTATGCGCTCGTCGCGCAGTCGGCGTGTGGCGTTGGAATACTCCGCTTCCTGGTGGGCATCGATGGGACTCGGTGGCGTCGCCCCCCTGAAAACCAAGCCCTCGCCCTCCATCGCCCGGCGCGTCCACCGCGTTCGGTGCGTATCGCGAAGCGCTCAGTCGACATCATCGGCAGCTCGCTCGCGATCTTGGTCTCCTTGCCGCTGATCCCCCTGGTCGCGCTCGCAATTCGGCTGAACTCGCCCGGCCCGGTCTTGTACCGTCAGGAGCGCGTCGCGAAAGACGATGCGGGAAACGGCTACCAGTTTCTGCTCTACAAGTTCAGGACGATGAGGCTCGATGCGGAGGCCGACGGAGGCGCCGTCTGG
>Ga0209567_10001654_pt1 | contig 11251 bp, 3 predicted proteins | sample COG_12_FD_184756 | JGI IMG/M metagenome (GOLD analysis project Ga0209567, IMG submission 184756) | Pelagic marine sediment microbial communities from the LTER site Helgoland, North Sea, for post-phytoplankton bloom and carbon turnover... | ecosystem: Environmental > Aquatic > Marine > Neritic...
CCGAAGTTTATTAAATCTGTAACCCTGTTTAAGAAGTTTTTCTGTGATCGTTCGATTACGAATATGGAAATCTTCAACAGAGGAACAGGCCCTAGCAAACCGGATAAGTTGTGAAATGGAAACCCCGTAAGATGCAGCACGAGGAACATCTCCATCCAGATGAGGCCACTGGCCAGATTTGAATCATGTTTTGTAGAAATAGTCTTTAGGTGACCATTTAGCAAGATTGCAAATTACATGATTATATATCGAAAAGATGGCCGATAGGCTATATAGAAAACCTTGAAAATCGTCTCCAAAACCACAGGCCATATTTTTATGATATTTGGAATATTTTTATGATATTTGGCAAAAATTGTTTTTATGTAACCCTCCACCAATTTCAAGTTATGGTGATATCCTGAATAATGGCCGCAAGGGGAGTGGCCACTTTCATTATATGGCTATATAGAACACTTTGATTACCCTTTCCTCCAAAACCACTTGCCAGATTTGAACTAGAACTGACACTGAAGGTGACAACAAATACCTTCGAACCCGGTTATAGTAACGACAACAAAACAGCTCCACCAATTAACATTTTGGCCATTCTTTTTGCGAAGTTGATGGGCCAAATTTTACAATTACCAACATAAGTGTGGCAAAAATACGTCTACTACACTTGATTAGCATTTGTGGCATGTATACAATAAATCAGGCTATTAGCATTTGTGGCAGGTGTCAGTTGAATTAGGTAGTAAGTGGATGACTTAATTAATGTTCGTTCTGGAAGGTCCACTGTACCAGGTTTTAACTTTATGTGTGGCCGATGACTCCCGATATATACACCTCATAGATGATACCGATTTGAAAAAAAATCTTTGTTTCAACTTTCACAAACCTTTTTTTAGGGACCGGTTAAGACTATCTCGCGACACACCTTTCATTTGAAAATAAGCATGTTTTTACAAACTATTGTGTCAGAAAAGCTGACTCGGGTCTGACTTATTTTATATTCATATTTATTTTTTCCTCTCAAATGTATTTCGTAGGAGTTTTTTAAGTTCAATATTTTGCTGTTTCGTTGACATTGTAATCCGTTATAATTCTGCGCAATAATATATCATGAATACTGCTAATATAAAAATAAATGTATTTTACTCTCAATTATAGGGAAAGGTGGGGTGATTCTTAACATGTATGCAAATAATCAAGTGAATCAGGTTGAAACTGTAGGATGAATTCAAAGGACAACTGTATTTGCAGACAGACCGCCCGCACGCCCGACCGACAGGCTAATTCCAGTATGCCCCCAAACTAGTTTTGGTGGTATAAAAATATGTTTGGGGGTATAATAATATTAGGCAAAATACTCTACAGATGAGCCTTTAACAAGATTGCTCAAATCATGATGGTATCTAAACACACTGCCACTAAGGGCAGGGCAAATTTCCTCGTGTACAGCTATATAGGTAAGATTTTAATGATATTTGGTAGAAATAGGCTTTAAAGGTAACCTTCTACCTAGATTGCTCCAGTGAACGTGCTATCCTGAAAAATATGCCGACATCAGATTCTTTCAAATTTAGGGCTATGGTAATTGAAAAAATGGACTTTTAATGCCTATAGCTGAAAATATAAGTATATCTATTGCGTTTTAGGGACAACAACAAATACCGGGCCTTTTTTAAAAGGCTTGTGTAAAATATGTATTATGGGCTTTAACGAACAACATAAACATATAAAGATCCGACTTAGCTCTAGGTCCTATCAGGACTGTTATTCCTGTGCATGATAAAACACTCTCATAAATAAAATTATGAATTTCATACCATTAATGATTGTTGGCTACTTTAGAAGAGTGAATAGAAGATCGTGCAGGTGATACAATATACACAACGAGCGACGCTCAACAAACACACAAAGTCAAAAGAGAAAACAAAGAGGGGGAGCATGGGTGTTAAACAGTATGACAATGTAAAACAGGAAAGACACACATTACAATGGAGCATACATAAAGATAGAAAACGATGGGATTACCGTCTTGGAACGGTCCGCGGCTAATGCCACTGGGGTTAAAACCAGGTTTAAGGGCGGCCAACCTCACACTTGCTACCAACACATCACCTTGGTAATATATCTTTGATAATTACCAACATCCACCTTGATAATATATCTAATCATCCAACGCCGATGGTAATTCATTTAAGCATGGGGTCGAACGAAGAAGTGCTTCAGATATGTGTTGCTGTAATTTTCAAAAGTTCTGATTTGGCCGATTCCAAAGTTGTGCCCATTTATCAGAGTTGTCTCTAAGAGTCAATGCTGACTAATGATAACAAGCAACAGTGTGGGTAATTACTTACTTTTAATTTCTCATTTGATAGCTACCATTTTTATTCTGCAAATTCTTAAGTTTTAAATTCAGGGTATTTTGCCAAAAATGTACATCCATAACGGGAAAGGTGAAAATTATGCAGCCAGACTAGGGGCGTCTTTCCCAGCGAGAAACCGGTTTCGGTTTCATTATTTCAATAATTCACTATACAGAAATTAAACACTTAAAAAAACGAACGCTGGTATTTTCAAAAATAGATGATATTTTTAAACCGAAACATATTTTTTTAATATTTTACTGTTGCTGTTATTGTCATGTGAATTATTGAAATTATGAAACCGAAACCGGTTTATCGCTAGGAAAGACGCCCTGAATCTCTCCAGGAGTTATTTCTCTTATCACTGTATGCTAATAATTTCGAATCGTAATGTAAATAAAAGTATTCCTATAATATATGGGGCCATTTGACTAAACTTGTTTTAAAAAACAGTGCCTTGTTTGTGTGCAATTTATAATTCTCCTGCATATATGGTTCCAAAGAAGTTAACCGAAAATCCGGAACTTATAACTCCAAATAACATATTTTATGTTTATATGTATTGCCGCCGACGCAGCTATTTTTCCTCTCATTAACCTATTTCATCTTGCGCGGTTTTTCTTATTGCTCACATTTATGTCTGTATTATTTGCAAATGTTAAAGAATGCGAGCGCATTTAGTTCAGTTTTAAGTCATCTCAATTGGCGACTGTACTGATGACATATCTAATAAGCATTTGACCTTGGTCTATACTGTTTGGAAAAAGCCTGCATTTTGATGGGCTTTCTCGTTGTACGCATGAGTTGTGTGAACAGCTAATCTGTGACTGCTACTGTTTTCGTGTTGTTTTCAAAGTAAATGTTACGTTAAAATCGTTACAATAAGCAATATACATGCCCTTCATAAACGTGAAATTGGTAATAAAATAACCAATGTCATTTATGCTTTTTCTGTTCTAAACTTCTAAGATTTATGATAAAAGGAATGCTTTTAATTTCAACATTGTTAACTTTCCTTATCTCGATAGGGACGTTCCAAAAGCTACGTCATATGGAGTGTATTCTTCTCAACTTATTCGTTTTTCTATAGCATGTTCTTCGGTTAGGATTTCAATATAAATAGGGATAGGTTACTAACGGAAAAGCTGCTCTTAATCATTTAAGAGCACATTGAATTCCTTTTCTTCGACCATAGCTTTTGCTTTTAAACTGTTATTTCCATTCCTCGATGGATGCTGTTTCCATTTTTTGCAATAAAGATGTTCAAAATAATTGAAATAACTTGTTAAAAGAGTAAAGAGAAAGCGGACGTGCATGAAGCACAATATACACAGCATCTATCCATCCGAACAGCACAAAACCAAGACATACCGGTATAAACAACATGAATATGTAAATCGATAGAAAAACACACACAGGAGACTCACAGAAACACGAAACAAACATGTGTTAAGGGACAAATGGGAGTACCGCCTTGGAACGGTCAGAGACAAAAGCCGCTTGGGGCTTAAATCAGGTTTACGAGCGCTCAACCCCACCCTTATCCTATCACTAATGCGACAATCATGTAGACACGTTCACACACATGCATACACCTAAGACGGGTAACTGAAATACGGCTCGTTTAAAATGCCTGGTCATTTAAGAGCACATTGAAATCATGTTATTTGGCCGAAGTTTTTGCTCTTAAACTGTTCTTTCCGTTCCTCAAAGGATGCTGTTGCAATGATTTTGCAATGAAGATTTCAAAACAGTTCAAATGGCTGTTTTGTTTTCATTTTCAATATTATTTGCACAACGTTTGCATGATTTCCGGCCTTTTTATTATTGTTTTTCCTTCTGTGGTGTCCCATTAGTTCACTTTGGTTTCCGCTTTCTATAGCGTTGTGTACGAGTACGGATCATCCACATAAGATGCTGGTGGTTGTTGATGTTCAGGTAGTGTCATTTCTGCAGAGGTTATTGTTGCCACTGTTTTGGAATGCGTCTAGCTTTGGTGAATTCTTTGGCCATCCGACTTGTGTTTCCTGGAACCTCAAACTCTAAGAGCTCTCCGCCTCCCTGAGGCAAAAGTACTGACTGTTGTTTGGGTGGTGTCAGATCCTCTGTTGTAGTAACGATTGACTCAGGCAGACAAATAGTTCGTTCCGAGTCTTGCCTGGTCTCTTCTCTACCTTTATTATTAAACCTGAAAATAGAGAATGCAGAGTGATATGCACCGTATAAATTATATAAATAAATTAAACGGCCGTAAGTCAAAATTGTCTGGTGGGATTCAGCTGGTTATCGTATTTGACCTCAATCTCGTGGTAATAAAACTTTCTGAGAAATATTTATGAAGATCAGATAAAAACTGTTTGATTCAGAGAACGAAAATCATGGCAAGCCCTACGTTTGATAAATTTGAGGACCAATGTGCCTGGTGGGATTTATCCGGTTATCAAACTTGGTCTCTATTTTGTCCTAACAAACATTTTCAGAAAGTTTGGTAAAGATTGAATGAACAATATTTGAGTTAGTTTAAGGTTCCGGAACTGTAATGGTCATATGCCATATCTTGAAACTGGACGGTCATATGTCAATGAAACTTTGACACATAAAAGAGATTCAAAAATAAAAAGGTTTCACCGACAGCTTTATCAGATTTTATTAATTTTGGGGGAGATAGTCGATATTTAAGTTAACATTGAAGCCTATGCAAAATACATAATTTCTGTAATTATGAAAATCTGCATTTTATTTTCGGGTAAAACTTGCGGTAAAAAGCTGCGCTATATGATACTGTTTCAAAATGCAAAAAGAAATCAACAATTCACCGTAGAAAAATGGAGAAAATCAACTTTTTCAGTTTTCAAGGGAGATATCTCAAGTTAATAAAAATATCAGGGGGAGGTAATCAAAATACGATCTGTCACTATATGATTTGCCAATTTGTTACTTGGAATTCCATTTTTTGATATTGTTTAAGCTTACATTGTCAAGTTATATGCATGATTTTGACGGTCTTTTGATGGAATTGAGGGCTGTTACAGTTCCGGAACCTTAAATAGTATTTTACTCACCAATTGCAACATGGTAATAAAACATATTCTCACATAACTTCCCTTATCTCCGCGTTAGAAAATGTTTATCTTCGAAACGTTTAAGATAACCTGTGACGTCATGCTATACAATGTAGAGTGTGTCTATTTTAGAACTATCAGTTACTGCAGACTAGCGCAGAAAGAACTAAGTTTATTTCTTTTAAATAAGCGATTTGGTGATTATGTGAGAAACGAATCCGACAGTCGTTGTCTCTTGAGATCAATAGTTCTTAAAACTTGTTTAAAAAGTGTTATTGAACTAGTTTAAGAACGGTTGTTCTCATGAGACAAATTTAACTCATGACAGATCCGCTATATAACAGTACAGTTGTAATTACATAATGCAAACAGTGAAAAGGATACAGAAGAAAGCAATTTGCTTATGTTAATCTGTTAACTTATGGTTAATTAATTAAAGTTGTGTTGAGAGTTTATACTGGAGCAGTGTGTTTTGTTATTTATTATGAGAGAGAGAGAGGGGGAGTGAAAGAGGGGTAGAGAGAGAAAGAAAGAAAGAGAAAGTGAGAGCGTGAGAGAGAGAGAGAGATAGAGATAGAGAGAGGCCGAATCGTAGTTTTGTTTGTTTGCTCGCAAAGGATTGATGTTTCAGTTTTATTGCCAATTTGCAAATAGTTTTGTTTTCAAGATGAAGTCGATTACAACATTTAGCAGTCTTAATGAGGAAGTCTCAGTTAAGTGTTTATTTCCATGTAGGAAGTGCTGGGTTCAGGAAATGCATATTTGAGATACATTTAAGAAATAATATACGTTCTGTCTTGATATAACGGCTAGTATACCACGTTTGGAAGTTGTGACGCGCATGAACGTACCACGAAGGCCGCAGGCCTGAGTGGTTCATTCTTGCGCGTCACAACGACCAACCGTGGTATACAAGCCGCTATATCATGATAGAACGTAGATTATTTCGATTCTAACGTGACTAACTAAATCAATTTAGTTCGGAACTTTTTTTCCGCTGTGGATAATTAGAGTGAGCAAATTACATATTTAAACACGTGTTTTTGGTTACTATAAGTAATAACTTAATAGGAATCCTCATAGTTCTACATAAGACATTTAAAATAAATGAACAACGGCATTTTATCCGGATCCAAGGTGTTTGACACTAAGATTGCATATTAACCAACTAAAAGCGGCTGAAATTGAAGGAAACAAAAAATAAGCAGACGGCAGATAGCCGTTATTGGCAAGAGTAGAGTTACGGGTGTTGGGAATATAAAGGGAGGTAATTTACATAATTCATAATACATAATATGTTAAAAAAACAAAACAATATGTATTTTAAAATATTATTAATCACACAATTATTTCATTTTATTATTTCTTACAACATAAAAATATAAAATTGCTTCTAACTTTATGAACAATATATACGATACATGTTTTGCATATAAACAGACAACACCGTTTTGAAATAATACTTTTTTTATTGTTAGTATAAAAATTACACATTGAAGTATTGTGGATCTATTTTCTTCAAACCATGATATAATGCCCTAGATAACGCATGGTAAAATTATTCTTTGTCTATATAGAGAATTTCTACGGTCATGTTAGAATGGTTAATAATTCTTGTCTAAGATGGAAATAATTTGAACACTGAAAGAAAAAATGTTTAGTCTCTTCTATCATCCCACATGAGCAGAGGGGACTGTCTAAAAAGTTATGTAAGAGGTCATTTTAGTGCACTACAATTCGTTCGGAGCGTTGTCAGATAAACCTGGCCCATACGACACCCTTCTTTATAATAGTTTGGGATTTCATAGACGTGCTTTTGTTTGGCTCAAAAAGAAAAAAAGTGATGGACGGTTTTTAATTTCATCGGGGAGACTGATCCATTTGAGTACGGTGGAGAGAGAAAGGAATCTTGGTATAATTTTTTTACAAGGTATTGTTTGCAGATCTGTGTCGTTTCTAAGATTATACCTCAATTGATTCCAAACTTTGTCGGGGACGAGAGAAGACAGGTATGGAGGAGCTTGCTTGTGGACCCTCTTGTAAAAAAGTGTTAGTATATGAGATCTACGTCTAGAAGATAATAGTTCCCAACCGGTGTCTATATACATTTTTTCTATAGAAACAAGTTTTGTTGTACCTGTGACTATTCTGCCTGCTTCGTGTTGTATCTTTTCGTATACGTTAGCTTCATAGTGTGTACAATTGTCCCACACGACATCTGCATACTCTAATAAGGGTAGATACTGTCAAATAGATACTTTAATTTCCTCATAAAATTAATTCTTGTCCATGTTTTTCAAGTGTTAGGTCGATGTGAGTGTGCCAACCTAGTATTTTATCGGATGTTAGTCACATTTGCTTGTGCAAATCAACTGCATTACTATTTTGACCATTCCTGTGAACTGGTGTGTTGGTTTATTTTTCTTGAGAAGAGATGGGATTCGGTTTTGTGAGGGTCGAAGGATACAAGCCGTGAGGTAACTAGGTGTGGACCAAATTTTGATAGATTTAAGGGCAATAACTCCAATGTGCCTAATGTGATTTAGCTGATTACCTAAGTTGGCCTCCATTTTGTACTAACATTCATTTTCAGACAGTTTGGTGAAGATTGGATATAAATTGCTTGAGTAAGACAATGGAAACAAAAGTGTGACGAACAGACTGGCAGACAGGATGGACTGACAGACAGACAACTCTCACAGAAACAATATATTCCCCCATTATAAATGGATGGAGACCTAAAGACATGTGAGAGCAGTTGAAATCCGAGACTTCAAGACTTTAGATACATGCTTTTCAGAAATATTTACACGGCTTTAAATTTTAATGGTTATTTGGACTTGATATTGAATCCTTCCATAAGTTCTAGTAACAACTGCCACCGCTTATCTGTACTAAACATGGGAATTATTATCACCATACCATGTTTGTAGGTTTTTTTCTGGCTGATCTCAGGAAACTGCAGGTTGGTTTTCTCCATTACAGGTGCACTGCTGAGAAGTGTCGTCCTTATATTGTCATATGCCTCAAGTATAAGAGACCACCTTGACCAGAGCTGACTACATGAATCTCTTTTATGCCTCTCAGGATAGGCAGCACATAAACGATAGAGCTCAGCTTTCAGGTACTTGTTCCAATCTTGTGGTTTTGCAGCAGGGATTGAGTCTGGACCTCTCGTGCTTCTGTAATAACATCAACATATGATAAATATATAAAATAAGTATAGGATAATTGCTATTTTCGGCTTCAGCATTCATATGATACTATTTCCTACATGTATCTGTGTTAACCTGATCAATACAAGAGCGGTTATTTTGTAACACAAGCAGATGTCTCCCTCACCCCACCCCCATCCCTTGTATCAGTACCCACACAAACACAGGATCTCTCAACATACTGATCATGCTTCATGCTGTACAACTGCATAGCTAAGATTTTTAAGAAATAGAAGGGAAATCACCAGAAATTGAAGGAGTGTAAATAAATTCAGGCGTTTTGAATTTGAAAAATTGATGGAGCGGAAATCAATGCAAAGACCAAATGAAGGACCCGAAATATAAGTCCATTTTTTTAGAATTACATGGACCATAATTCCAAAGTGCCTGTAGGGATTATATAATTATCGAACTTGGCCTTCATTTTTTGACAATACACATTTTCATAAAGTAAGGAGAAGATTGGATCAAAGCTGTTTAAACTAGAAAGCGGAAACAAAAATGCAAAGTCCAAATGAACGAATATGAAGGACCAGTACACATCTTTTTAGAATTGTAAGGGTCATAGCTCGAAAGTGCCTCTTGGGGTTTAGCTGATTATCGAACTTGGCCTCTTTTTTGTGCCAACACATATTTTCATTACGTTTGGTGCAGATTTGATACAAACTGTTTGAGTTAGAGAGTGGAAACGAAAGTGTGACGGACGGACGGACGGACGGACGGACATACAAACAGACATACCATATGTCTCCCCGATTATAAATTGGTGGAGACATAATAAGAGGCTATTCGAGTGCTGTCTCCGCATATCTCATTTGAGTTTACAAAACATAATGGTATTGCTCATATACTGTCTAGCCGTATCAACGGAAAAACGATGACCGTAACGTCTGGTCAAGTCAGGAGAATTCCGTAGGCTATCAAGATGGTACTGATGCATTGTTTTCAAAGGTTTAGGTATTTCTCTGACTTATTTTGAGCATGCTACTTCGAATTCACATATGGTCAAATAATGACATAGTCCTTAGTACATTTATCTATACTTTCTAGTCTTTCGGGATCATCTTATGTAATTCGGTGTATTCGAAAATTTAATACCATTTAAGCCGATGCTAGGGAGCATTGACAGCGTTGTACCTTTCATAACTGTCAATGAATAGTCTGAATAATTCCCAGACTGCAGTTTTTACTCTTCTATTGCATTTTTTGCTTCCGGGAGATCACATCACCAGAATTTATTTGTAATGATTATAGATTGATCCATCATAGTTTCAGTGATACATGTAAATGTGTATTCACACTTATCAGGAATGGTTTAACACTCATTTGTAGGTTTTATTTGTCTTAGGTCTCAATCTGTGCAAATTTTATACCAGTTTACTCCCTTTTATAAGTTTATTAATATGTAAAACTGCCTTTGATTTACTCAATTTGTACTTAAAGCCAAGTAAATAATGAATTTGATAAGCAGTAGTCATATAGCTCAGAAGGCGGTGCTAATGAGCTGGCGTATACAGTCTAGACGGTTTTCAAAGTTCAAATATACTTAGTATCACCACATCAACAAACTCCCCTATGGTATACATGTAAGACTCACACCGTGGGCCGGTCCCAGATCGTAGGCCGATTTCAAAATCGTGGGCCATATTTTTCGCGTTATCCCAGACCAAGGGCCGACGTCATGACAACGCCATAGTAAATAATGACGCTCTTATGACGTCATACTTTTAAAATAATTACAATATGCGTACGTACATCTAACGGTCAGGCTTGCATCAAAGTTATTTCATCAGCGGGCTGCCGCCCCCGAACCCCTACAAGGAATGTTTTTTATCCAGGGGACCGGAAAAGAAAGTTCGACCCGAAAAGCATGCCACGCCGTCAGTCTCAACGCAGCGGTTAAACAGTACGCGCTAAATTGGTACGCGAGTTAAAAAGCTGCCCACGATTCGAAAACACGATGTGGGACCAACCCTCGATAAGAGTTACAAAGTCTCATTACACTAAATCTGCATCAATAATTCATTTTCTAAATGATGGCTTCATGTTTTTCGTGAGTCTTCTGTTGTATTTTTTTATTTCTATTTACATCAATGTTTTTTCTACGTCTTGTTTATCTGCTGTTCGGATTTTTTCTGTGGTGTATGTTGTGTCTCTGTATGAGCTCTATCTTTGAATTTAAACGAAAGAAGCATATAGTTTTGAATGATTTTGAAAACAGAATGAACGGTGAATGATAAGTTTTCTGCAGTGGAACATAATCTAATGCCCAAATTTTCACAATGTTTTCAGTGATCACACGTCTCAAATATGTCACCTCTATCAAATAAATGGTTACGACTACGAGAATATGTTGAACAGTTGTTTGGACAATATCAGTCAGCGAATGTTGTGCAAGAGCTAAGATAACATCTAACTGGCTAATGTACGAGTACATACATGTACCTAGTTCACTGACATTTGCTTTCTGAAGAAAGAAATCTTAGCTAGGAATTAAGCTAAGTTTACAGTATACAGACATACAGACAGACAGACTGACAGACAATAGTTTTATTTTTGTCTCATCTTCGTACATGCTACATAATAGTACATATACAGTTCAACAAAAATAAAAACATGT
>Ga0209567_10001656_pt1 | contig 11246 bp, 7 predicted proteins | sample COG_12_FD_184756 | JGI IMG/M metagenome (GOLD analysis project Ga0209567, IMG submission 184756) | Pelagic marine sediment microbial communities from the LTER site Helgoland, North Sea, for post-phytoplankton bloom and carbon turnover... | ecosystem: Environmental > Aquatic > Marine > Neritic...
ATTGGCGGACCTGCCGCTCAAACAGATCGTGACCGTCTATAGCATCGGTCTCGAAGACGAGCCGGCCGGCCAGGCGGAAAAGGCCGCGGCGGCCGCACGCCAGCCGGTGCTCAAGGTCAAGCTCGGCGCGGACCGGCCCGTGGAGCGGATCGAGGCGATTCGCGCGGTGCGCCCGGATGCCACGCTCGTGATCGACGCCAACCAGGGGTGGACTCTCGACCAGCTGAAGGAGGTCGCCCCCAGACTCGAGAAGCTCGGCGTGAAGATGATCGAGCAGCCGTTGCCTCGCGGCGCGGACGAGGCACTCGAGGGCTATCAAGCGCCGCTGCCTCTTTGCGCCGATGAGAGCTGTGTGCACGGGGGCGAGCTGGAACAGGCCGCGGGGCGTTACCAGATGATCAACATCAAGCTCGACAAGTGTGGCGGTCTGACGCACGGCCTGGAGCTCGCCCGGGCCGCCCGGGAGCGCGACCTGGGGCTGATGGTCGGCTGCATGTGCGGCACGTCGCTCGCCATGGCCCCGGCATTCGTGATGGGCCTACTGTGTGACTTCCACGACCTCGACGGCCCGCTGCTCCTCAAGAACGATCGTGCCTGGGGGATGACCTTCGACAACGGCGTGGTCGGGGCACCATCGACCAGGCTGTGGGGATGATCGACCAGCCGATCCAACTCGCCGCAGTCTTCCTCGGACTGGTCCTGCTCTCGGTGTGGCTCGACGCGCGGTACGCGTGGGCCCGCAAGATCTCACCGGTGGTCCTGATCCTGTTCTTCGCGGGCCTCGTTTCCAATATCGGCTTCATCACGGACCGTTCGGCATTCTATGAGGGCCTGGCTGGCTTTACCGTGCCGTTCGCGGTCTGCTTGATACTCTTCACCGTCAACCTTGCCGATCTCAAGCAGACCGGTGGCCCTCTGCTGGCGGCCTTCGCGATCGCCTGCGTCGGCACCATCATCGGGGTGCTCACGGCAGGCGTTCTGGTCAATCCGCAATTGGCCAGGGTGCTCGGGGACGAGACCTGGAAGCTGGCCGGGCCCTTCACCGGTACGTACACAGGCGGAAGTCTCAACTTCTTCGCGCTGTGGGATGGACTCGAGATCGGGAATCCCGACCTCTTCGCGGCGGCGAACGCGGTGGACAACCTCACGCTGTTTCCGCTCTTTGCCGTGTGGGTGCTGATCCCTGGCTGGCTCGGCCGATACTTCCCCGCCGGGGAGCGCTGGGGGACGATCGGCGCCATCGATGAAGTGACAGAGCCTGAAGCGCCCACGGAATTCAGGATGCTCGACATCGTGGCCCTGGCGTTCGCCGCCCTGGCCATCATGGTCGCGAGCGAGCTCATCAAGACCCACTGGATCGGCAGGTTCATGCCGAGCTTCCCGACCATCCTGATCGTCACCACACTCGCCCTGATCCTCGCCCAGTTCCGCTTCATCGGGCGGCTGCAGGGTGCATTCGAGATGGGCAATCTCTCGTTCTACCTGTTCTTCTGCGCCGTGGGCGCGATGATCAACGTGAAGATGGCCATCGTGCTATCGCCGATTCTGTTCATCTACGTGATGATCATGGTCGTGGTGCACCTGGTATCGGTGTACGGCATCGGCCGCTTGTTCCGGCTCGACATCCGGGTGCTTACCATCGCATCGGCCGCCGCCAAGACCGGACCACCGTCCGTGATTGCGCTGGCCAACGTGCACGGTTGGAGGACGCTCGTCCTGCCGGGGGTGGCGATGGGGTTGCTGGGCTACGCCGTGGGGAACTACCTGGGCTTCGGAGCGGCGTATGCCATGAAGGCGATCCTGGGACAGTAGGCAGGGCGCGTTCAGAAGGTAGCCCCCGGAGCAGTCTCCACCCCCGCGCGCTTTCTCAGGCGGTTCCAGTGCTCGTTGGCCATCTGCCTCTTCTGCGACACGTCGCCGGGTAGGAGATCCTTAGCGAGTTCGCTCTGCGCGGCCTCGGAGATGGCCCCGGAATCGATGATCTCGCGTCCAGCCTGCCGGACCGTCTCGAAGAAGTCCTCGAACAACCCCTGAAGCGCCCGCAGCCTGAGGGGCTCGGCGAACGGCCGGAGTATCTCTCCCGCCATCTCCATCCCGTGCATGCGAGCGATGTGCCGAAAGGTGTGGACCAGAGCGTCGAAGTTGTGGAACCCGGGAAAGCCGCATGGCGATACGAGGACCATTCGGCCGGGTTCCGCGCAGCGGGCGGGATGTACGGATCCTCCCTCCACGTGTGGGCTGGCTACCAGCCACGGCTCATACCGGGGAAGAAGCCGGTCGAGGAAGGTCTTCATGAGGCCCGTCATCGATCCGTGATACACGGGAGTTCCAATGACCACGAGGTCGGCCATGCTCCAGGACGCGAGTCCCCGCGTCATGCCGTCCACGTGAATGCACTCCCCCGGCGTCTGTACCCAGCAGGAGTAGCATCCGATACACGGCTCCAGGCCGAGGTCACGCACGTTGACCAGCTCGGTCTGTGCTCCCGCTTCTCTCATCCCCGAAAGCAAGGGCTTCAGGAGCTTCGAAGTAGCGCCGGCTCCCGCGCGAGGGGAGCCATTCAGGGCCAGGACCCGGACCGCCGACATCAGAACTTCACCATGGCGGTGACGAGCACGGCGATCGCGACGAAGTTTCCAGCGATGGCAGCCAGGCGCGTTCGCCTTCGCCAGCCGTCCACGTTCTCGATTCGAAGCCTGGCGGCCTGGCGGGGCAGGACGGCGGTGGTCAGGATCGCCGGGACCAGGAGCAGAAAGCGGGTGAACCCGAGCGTGGTCGCCGCCTCCGGCCAAAAAAGTGCCGCCACGGCCAGCGACCCCATCGTCACGAAGACCGCTCCCCACAGGAACGTGAGGACCCGGTTCACGTGCATGAAAGTACTGTTTGCGGCGAGCGACGCCGCGTGGTCCCAGCGGGAATACTCGGCCGTGAGGGGGCTGCGGGAATGCAGCAGGGACGTGAGCCAGATGATCCCGAGCGCGAGACTGTCAGCCGCGCCGCCCCAGCCGGCCAGCGCCACACGCCCGCCTTCGGTCATCGAGACGACCGCTCCGAGCCCCAGGAAGAGTGCCGATCCAAGCTCGAACCACGTGGGTCGTCCGGCCAGTGCGTGATATGCGGCGAGGGCGGCTGCCAGCAGAAACGCGACCCGCAGTCCGGCCGAAATGTCGAAACCGAACAGGGGGCCGAACCACAGGACCAGCCACGGGATGAAGGCCACGGTCAGCCATCGTGACCCCCTGAGGTGGAGGGGTCCAGGGCGCCGCCGCGTCGCAGGTGCCGCGACCGCCTCCTCCGGTGCCCGCCCGAAGAGCCGGTCCATTCGCATCAGCAGGGAGGCGTCGCCCCGCACCTGGTACAGGCCATCGGTCAGTGCTTCGCGACCCGAAAGCTCCCCGAAGCTGACGCGCTCCCAGACCTCGGACGGTGTCGCGATCGTCAGCGTGGGTGCCGACGCGGGGCCGACGCCGAACTGGCAGCCACCGTCCGCGATGTCCAGGTGGTACACACCGGGCTCCGTGCCCGACACGTCGAACTGGATGCTGGCCGCGAGATCGCCCGCCGCCTCGCCGTCGAACACCAGTGTCATTCCCTCGATCGCCTGCCTCGCGGTTCTCATTCCAGCCTCCCTACCGTCTCGATGGCCGCCTCCAGCCATTCCACGTACATGCGCTCGTTTCGCTCGCCGAGGTCGCGAACGAGCTCCCAGAACACGGCGGGGCGTTCCAGCCGCGGCTCGCTCGCCGCCACGGCGGCGATCATCTCCCGAGTCTCCGCATGAGCGGTGAGTTCCTTGCGATGGAGCTCGAGCTGGGCGCGCAGCTGACCGAGCGCCTCGTCCCGCTCCAGGTAGCCGGCGAAGAAGAGTTTGAGCAGTCCGGCGTGCCGACCGCGCGGCAGCTCAGCCAGCGGATCGGCGAGCCAGTCCAACATCTCGCGTCGCCCGGTTTCCGTCATGCGGTAGACCACGCGGTCCGGCCTCGCCTCCTGCGCTTCGACCGTACTCGCGATCCAGCCCTCGTCCTCCAGTTTTCTGAGGGTCGGGTAGATCTGGTTCAGTCCGGCGTACCAGAAACTCTGTGTCGATCTGTCGAGCTGCTTCTTCAGGTCATAGCCCGTCATGGACCCCAGATTGAGGAAACCGAGAAGGGCGTATCGCAGGGACATGTTTGCCTCGTTGTATATATCAGAAATGATGTATCATTAATGATATATTAACTGATCGCGCCGTATCGTCAAGTGTGAGGCGGTGGCCGACCGTCGCCTCTCGGCCCACCGGCTCCTATGTTTCCTGAGATATCGGCCATCTCTCTCCGACCCACCTGGCCGCGGAGCCATGCCTGAACTGCTAGAGGTTCTCCGATCTGGCCTCGAAGGCCGGTACGGCGTCGAGCGCGAACTCGGGCGAGGCGGCATGTCCACCGTCTTCCTGGCGCGCGACGTCAAACATGATCGACGCGTGGCTCTCAAAGTGCTGCGTCCGGACCTGGCATCGGTCGTCGGTTCAGAGCGGTTCCTGCAGGAAATCAAGCTCACGGCGTCGCTCAACCACCCGCACATTCTGCCGCTTCTCGACTCGGGAGCGATCGACGGTCTCGTCTACTACGTGATGCCCTTTGTGACGGGCGGCTCACTTCGCGGACGACTCGGCCCGGGCGTCTTCCTGGACTTGAACGACGCGCAGCGTCTCGCGCGACAGGTCGCGGCGGCTCTCGACTACGCGCACCGGGCCGGGGTCGTGCACCGGGACATCAAGCCCGAGAACATCCTGTTCTCAGAGGGTCTTGCTGTCGTGGCGGACTTCGGCGTCGCGAAGGCAGTGAGCACCGTCGATCGCCAGACCCTGACACGAAGCGGCTTTCCCGTCGGCACGCTAGGCTACATGAGCCCGGAGCAGGCGGCTGGTCGCACGAACCTTGATGAACGAACGGACGTGTTCAGCCTGGCATGCGTCGTCTACGAAATGTTGGTAGGCGACACCCCTGCAGGATGGCCGAGTCCGGAAGATTCGCGCCTCGGTCGATTCCTGGAGGCTCCGGACGACCACCGGGAGGTCCTCGATCGGCTTCCCGGCCGGGTGGAGCAATGCCTGACCCGTGCACTGGCCCTCCGGGCGCCCGATCGGTTTCAGTCACCGGGTGAGTTCGTCGAGGCACTCGGCTCGGCCGGTCAGGGAGGGGATCCGATCCCCGACGAGGAGATGCGGGCGATCCTGGCGCGAGCCGCGGACCTTGAGGCCGGGCGAGCCGGCCGCGTCGAGCAGGGCGACCGTGCGCTGACCATGGGTTCCGTAGAGCAGGTGGCGGCTGAAGTGGGGATTCCGCCCTCCCACGTACGAGCTGCCGCGGCTGAGGTGCGAGGCCTAGCCGAATCAGAGGTCGAAGCAGTCCGCCGGATTGCGACGGAGCCGGCGCTGCCCATCCGGAGGAGGAAGCTCGTATTTCCGCGTGCACCGGACGTATCGTTCGCGAAGGAACGCCTCACGGCGGAACGCTCCGTAGAAGGAGAGATCTCCGAGGCGGCCTATCCCGAGGTCGTGGACGTCATCCAGGATGAGTTTGACCTGGTCGGACATGTCTCGACCGTGGGGCGAACCCTGACGTGGAGTCCGGCCCGGCAGGGCACCGAGAGCCGGCAGATCGTCGTCACGGTGCGCCCGCGCGACGGCGTCACGGACCTGCACGTCGAAGAACAGATCGAGATGGCTGGATGGCGGATCTTCGCCCCCGGTTGGGGCGCAGGGGCCGGGGCGATATTCGGGCTGGCAGTGGCAGCGATGCTGGGCATGCAGGAGGAAGCGATCCTGGTATTGGCCCTGCCGTCGGCCATCTTCGGTGCGATGGCTACCGTGAAGGGAATGGTCAACACGAAGGCCCAGAACGCGAGCCCTCAGTTGCAGGGCGTCCTGGACCGGCTGACCGCAGTGGTGAAGCGAAGACCCTCTGAGAGCTTCCCGCCCCCACAGGAGTAGCCTAGCCGGGCGCAGCCGAGGGCGCCGTCGCACGACAGGCCTTCCCAACGTCCGGCGGAACGTCGATCTTCTGGAATGTCCGAAACCCCGTCGTACCAGCGATTGTTTGCCGAACTAAAGCGCCGCCGCGTGTTTCGCGTCGCGGCGGTGTACGGCGCCTCTGCGTTCGTCGTCCTGCAAGTAGCCGATCTTCTGCAAGAGGGCCTGCAGCTTCCACAGACGTTCCTGACCGTGGTCACGGTGCTTTCCCTGGCGGGTTTCCCCATGGCGTTGTTCCTCGCCTGGGCCTACGAGCGCACACCCCAGGGGGTCGTGCGGACTCCCGACCCAAAGCCGCACGAGATCGACGAGATCGTGGCCCAGCCTCGCGCCCGGCGTTGGCCTGTGGGAATAGCGGCGGCCGTGGGTACCGCGCTGCTGCTGGTGAGTGCGTGGTGGGGGCTCGGAAGGCCAGAGGCGCCGGGCGTCGACCGCGGAGACTACTCGTCGATCGCGGTCCTCCCGTTTGAGAACATAAGCGGCAACCCGGATGACGCGTTCTTCGCGGACGGGCTGTCGGAGGAACTCTTGAATGCCCTCGCCCGAATACCTGGACTTCGAGTGGCCGGCAGGACTTCGTCGTTCGCGCTCCGCGATGCCAACCTCGATCTGAAGACCATCGGGGATACCCTGGGCGTGGAGACCGTACTCGAGGGAAGCGTCCGGCGCTCCGGTGGCCGGGTGCGCGTGACGGCCCAGCTCATCGAGGCGGAAGACGGCTTCCACCTGTGGTCGCAGGACTGGGAACGCGAACTCACCGCGGACAACGTGTTCGAGATCCAGGACGAGATCGCCGGCGCCGTGGCCGCGGCAATGGTCTCCGGCGAGGCGCCGGCCGCGACGGCGGAAGCGCAACGAGATCTCGTTCCGGCCTCGGTGCGCACGGCGGATCTCGATGCCTACGAACTCTACCTGGCCGGCAGGCACCATTGGGCGACACGGACTCCTGCGGGGCTCGCCGAGGCGGTGAGGCTGTTCGAGGCGGCGCTGGACCGTGACTCGATGTACGCGCCCGCGTGGATCGGCCTGTCGGCGGCCTACAACGCACTGCCCTGGTACACCGACTACCCGGCCAGCGAAGCGGCCGAGCTCTCGAAGTCGGCGGCCCGGCGAGCGCTGCAGCTGGATCCGGACAACGCCGAGGCGTTGTACACGCTCGCGTCTACCACCCACGAATACGATCTCGACTGGGAGGAAGCGGCGCGTCTGTTTGGGCTGGCGATCGGGCTCGATCCCAACTACGCACAGGGCCTGACGTGGTACTGCTGGTACCTCGGGGGCATGGGTCGCTGGGAGGAATCACTTCCCTGGTGCGAGAGAGCGGTGGAACTGGATCCACTGCAAGTGCATGCGTTGGCGCAACTCGGGGAGCTCCAGCTTCTCTTGGGCCGACTGGAAGATGGACTCCGCACACTTAGCCGGGCGCTCGCGGTTCAGCCGGACTTCGGCTTTGCTCGCATGCGAATGGCGCTTGGCCTGGCCATCACCGGACGCCTGGACGACGCTGAAGCAAGCCTGCGCCACTGCGCCAGGACAACAGGGCTTCCGGGTGGTGAGACCTCGGCTTCGGCCATCGTCTCGGGTCTTCGCGACCCGGCGCTTCGTGACGAGGCCGTGGCCGCGGTGCTGAGCTGGCGGGACCATGAAGAGACACAGGCGTACCTGATTCTCGATTGGCTGTTACTCCTCGGGGCTCGCGACGAGGCTCTCGACGAGGTCGATCGCATAGTGGACATGGGCGGAGAGCAGACTTCGACCCTCAACGCCACGTTCTCGACGGAGACCCTTCGAGGAGAGCCGCGCTTCGACGCGGCCATCGCTGGACTTGGCATTCCCGACCCGCCGCCCGCGGCCGAGAAAGTGACCTGGTGAGCGGCACGCCCGGCTACCAGCGGTTCTTCGCCGAGCTCAAGCGACGCAGCGTCTTCCGGGTTGCCGCGGTGTACGGAGCCGCGGCGTTCGTCATCATCGAGGCGGCCGACCTCATCTTCCCCCGCGTTCCGCTACCCGAGTGGACGATCGCTCTCGTGGTGTGGCTCGCGCTGCTCGGTTTTCCGGCGGCCTTGGTGCTGGCCTGGGCGTACGAGAAGACCCCGGCGGGGATCAAGGCGACCGATCCGCTCGAAACCGTGGAGATCGAGGCGATCGCTGCCCAACCGCGCCGAAGCCGGTGGCCTGCCGGCATTGCCGCGCTGGTCGGCGTCCTTCTTCTCGGGCTCGGCGCCTGGTGGACACTCACCCGCACGGGGCCCACAACGCGTGCGTACGACTCCATTGCCGTATTCCCGTTCGCCAATCTCAGTGGGAATCCCGACAACCAGTACTTCAGCGACGGGCTGGCGGATGAGCTGCTGAACGCCCTCGCGGGTGTGGAAAATCTCAAGGTGGCGGGCCGGACCTCGACGTTCGCCCTTCGGGACCAGAACCTCGATCTGCGAGCTATCGGCGATACCCTCGGTGTCGAGACCGTCCTCGAGGGCAGCGTTCGCCGCTCGGAGGACCGGGTGCGGATCATGGCTCAGCTCATCGACGCGGAGACGGGCTTCCACCTGTGGTCCCAGGAATACGACCGGAACGTCACCGACATCTTCCTCGTCCAAGAGGATCTGGCACGGTCCATCGTCAGGGCCCTCATCCCGAGACTCGCGGGTGGTGGGGAAGACCTCTACCGGGGTGGGACGTCCGATGTCGAGGCCTACGACCTGTACCTGGCAGGCCGAGACAAGTGGTATACGCGACGGCTCGATCTCTTGTGGGAGGCTGTGGATGACTTCGAGGGGGCCATCGTGCGCGACCCGGAGTTCGCCCTCGCCTGGAGCGGACTCGCGGATGCCATCGATGCCATAGCGTATCGGGATGCGAGGGGGAAGTCCCTGGTCCCCCGAGCGAAAATGGCGGCACAGCAGGCCGTGCTGCTGGACCCCGATCTGGCGGAAGGCTGGGCCTCCTGGGGCACTCTGGCGTCCGAGGCAGACAGGGACTGGGGGACGGCCGAAATCGCGCTGAGGCGGGCGGTCGCCCTCAAGCCTTCGTATGCCTATGCGAGGGCCATGGCGGGAGACGTGCTGCGATACCAGGGGCGGTTGAAGGAAGCGATCGAGCAGCATCGAAAAGCGCTGGCACTCGATCCGCTCTCACCGGTAATCAACGGAGTGCTCGGTATTTCCCTGGTGGCCGCGCACGAGTTCGAAGAGGGCCGGGTCCAGTTCGAGCGCACGCTTGCAACAGGAGGGGATCCGGGGGCTGCCCATTCTTCTCTGTTCCTCTGGGGTGCGCAAATGGGATTGACCGGCGAAGGAATTGCCTATCACGGCGTGACTCTCGCCCGGCGACTGGGAGCCTCGGATCCGGAACTCGCGGTCGTGATCGGGCACGCTCTAGCAAGCGGTGGGGAAGACGAAGAGATTCTCTCCGAGGCGCGGGCCGCCGCAGACCGAATGGTCGCCGACAGCATCTTCCCCGTCCGGCAGATCGCAGCGCTGTACGCGGGTCTCGGAGACTACGAGACGGCCCTGCAGTGGATCGAGAATGCCGACGCGAACAGCGACATTTCCCTGGGCCTCCTCGGCATCGACCCGACGCTCGATCCGCTGCGAGATGATCCACGCATGCAGGCCCTCATGGACGAACTCGGCCTGCCGAACGGGTATGATCCGGCGGCCGATACCTACGAACCCCAGGGTTGAGGTGACCCGTTGACCGGAACTTCCGGCTATCAGCATTTCCTGGCGAAGCTCAAGCGGCGCGGCGTCTTTCGCGCCGCGGCGCTATACGGCACCGCGGCTTTCATAGCCATCGAGGGAGCCGACCTCGTTTTCCCTAGGCTCGCGTTCCCCGAGTGGGCGGTCACTCTCGTCGTGTGGGTGGCCCTCTTCGGATTCCCGGTCGCCCTCGTTCTGGCCTGGATGTATGAGAGAACTCCCGGGGGACTGAAGACGACGGATCCGGCGAACACCGTGGAGCTGGACGCAATCGCATCCCAGCCCAAGCGCATGCGTTGGCCGGCAGGCATCGCGGCGCTCGTTGGCATCGCACTGCTAGGCCTCGGGGCCTGGTGGACGCTCACTCGGACAGGACCGGGCGCACGAGACTACGACTCGATTGCCGTACTCCCATTCACCAACATGAGCGGTGACCCCGACAACGAGTTCTTCAGCGACGGTTTGGCGGAGGAGTTGATCAACGCGTTGGCCGGTGTCGAGGACCTCAAGGTGGCGGGTCGAACCTCCTCGTTCGCACTCCGTGACCAGAGCTTGGACCTGCGCACCATCGGTGACACGCTCGGAGTCGAGACCGTGCTGGAGGGGAGTGTCCGGCGGTCGGAGGACCGGGTCCGAATCAGCGCCCAGCTGATCGATGCCGAGACGGGTTTCCACTTGTGGTCCGATGAGTACGATCGGGACATCACCGACATATTCCTCGTGCAGGAAGAGCTGGCGCGCGCCATCGTGCGGGCGATGCTCCCCAGGCTGGGCGGCGACTCCGAGGAACTCCACCGGGGAGGGACGTCCGATGTAGAGGCGTACGACCTGTACGTGACCGGCCGGCAGAAATGGTACACGCGGAGCGTCCCGCTGCTGTGGGAGGCGGTGGAGGAACTGGAGGCCGCGGTCGCACGTGACCCGGAGTTCGCCCTCGGATGGAGTGGGCTGGCGGACGCGATCGACGCCCTGGCGTATCGCGACGCCCGAGCACAGCCATTGGTGCCGCGAGCCAAAACGGCGGCACTGAGAGCAGTGCTCCTGGATCCCAACCTGGCCGAGGGGTGGGCATCGTTGGGCGTCCTGGCCTTCGAAGCTGACCTGGACTGGACGACGGCGGAGCTGGCGCTCAAGAGGGCGATCGAGCTCAAGCCGTCCTATGCGTGGGCCCGTTCCTCGCTTGGAGACATGCTTCGGCAGCGAGGGCGAGTGAAGGAGGCGATCGAGCAGCAACGGAGGGCGCTGGAGCTCGATCCTCTCTCCCCGCAGGCCAACTCGACGCTCGGACTGTCTCTGGCTGTCGCCGGCCAATGGGAGGAATCGCGCGCTCGCTACGAACGCAGTGCTTCGCGCGGAGACTCAGAGGCTCAACCCGCCCTGATGCTGTGGGGGGCGGAAATGGGCCTGACGAGTGACGAGGTCGGGGATCGGGCGGTCGATTTCGCGCGAACGATGGGGGCGGGCGATCCCGAGATCGCCCGGGTGCTGGGGGCCGCCCTTGCTGTCGCTGATGCGGACGATGCATCGCGCGGCGC
>Ga0209567_10001657_pt1 | contig 11235 bp, 8 predicted proteins | sample COG_12_FD_184756 | JGI IMG/M metagenome (GOLD analysis project Ga0209567, IMG submission 184756) | Pelagic marine sediment microbial communities from the LTER site Helgoland, North Sea, for post-phytoplankton bloom and carbon turnover... | ecosystem: Environmental > Aquatic > Marine > Neritic...
TTTTTCGGGGCGCTCGGCGGAGCCTACTTTCAGATGTGGCAGACCGAGCTGGGCACTATGTCGATGGACGGCGCGTTCCAGTATTTCGCGTCATGCGCCCTGATCCTGATCTTCGTGAATATGCCCGATGAATAAGCGAGGCCGGGGACGCGAGGCTCGACGCTAGAGGAACGGCTCGGCCCGTGTTATCAGGTCCTCCAGCCCCGGCTCGTCCGGATCAAGCGGCTTGCCCGGATGGATGATCGAGACCTGACAGCTCTCCGCGGCCTCCACGATCTGAGCATAGGTACCGGCGTCGCGGTCCGCGATATAAGCCTGACGATTATCGTCATAGACAAACATCTTGTCGTTGATCTCGGTGCACTCGTTGCACGTCGTGCAGCGGGGTGTCTCGATATACGCCTCGTCCGGTGACGGTTCTGCTGCGACCTCGATGGGCAGCTCTTCGGACTGCTCGGCAGCAGCCGCCTTCTCTGTGGGCGACTCGGGCGCCGAAGCTTCTGCCAGTTCCGCTTCCTGCTCACGCTCCCTTCGCGCTGCGGCCAGCAGTCGCTCCGCATGAGAATTATGGATGCCACCGAGTTCCTGCAAGCTGTGCCAGGCTTCGCGGCACCGGCGCGCCTCGCGGAGCAGTTTTTCATCGACCAGCACATGCTGCAGATTGTCCTGCCCGTCGACCATCGGAATACAGGGGATCTTCTCGGTCCCGCTGTCGTTTTCGGCGGCAAGTGCCTCGCTGACAGAGATCATCTGCTCATCCCGTGCATTCGCCGGAACACGGGCGAGGTGCCGGGCGAAGCGTTCGTCCAGCGCTGCGAAATCGACGAAGGTAAACGCGATCGTCTCCGTGACGCCGCGCCGGTCCCGATCCTCGTAAGAAAACACATGCAGCGGCCAGTCCACATCCGGTTGCGGATTGCCGGTCAAAAAGAAACGCGAAGCCAAATCCGCACCGGCTGCCGGACTAAAGGCGAATATCGGGAAAGCCCGGGATTCAACGGCTGCCGCCGCCAGCAGATAAGGCGGCAGATTACCGGCGAACGGCGAGGCCCCCGAAAACACGCTGAAAATCGCGGTCCCCGGAAAGACGAGCCCGCTGGCGATCTGCTCTCTGCAGCGGAGCAGGTGAGAGGCGGGCACCTGCAGCACATAAACATCGTTCAGACCCATCGCCATATTGGCAAAATGCAACGCGCTGCGGCCGAACCCATGGGACTCCAGACCGGGCAGCGCCGCTTCCAGAATATCGTCGGTCTGCACCAGGATTTTCATCGGCAGACCCGACGACAGCAGCTCCATCAGCGCCGCCTGCTCGGTGGCGTCCATGGTAGCCGCATTGACGCACACCAGATAATCGGCGAACGGCGCCAGGTCCTCCGGTGTCAGCCCGTCAGTGCCATATTCCTCGAAGTATGAGTCGTGCCGATCTTCCCGGTAGTCGCCGGCGATCTCGAGGTCCGCCATGGCGATGGCTCGGGCAACATCGATCAGGATCGGAAAGCGCTCACGCCAGACATTGACCGCGGACACGCAGCTATCGAAACGGAATGCTTGCGGCTTGAAGTCATAGGATTGGAGCGCGTTGACCAGTCGCTCCAGCCGGCGGCGACGCGTTTTGGTGATGGTGGTCTGGTTGGCGGTGCGGACCAGCACCTGCGACATGGCCTGGAAGTCGAATTCCAGGGCATCCGAACCACCGATGGCCGCCTCCAGCGATTCGGGGCTGCGACCGCGTTTCGAGCGGGCGACGTCGGCTTTCAGGATGTCGCTCAATCGCTGCACCAGTCTGGCGATCTGGTCGCTGAGCCGGCCCGCCTTCTCCTCCTGAGCCGCTTGCCAGAGGTGGGAAAACACGCGTGACGGCAGCCCCACATCGCAGTCCACAAGCTTCCCGTCGACCTCGAGCGCCGCGCGGGCCCGCTCGAGACTGTTACGCAGACCCTCGTCTTCGTCTGCGCCGATCTGCGTTGCCGCTGCATCCCACAGCGTCGACAGCGACTTGGCAGCACCAGCGGTGGCGGCCTGGCGCAGCGCGTTCTCGATACGTAGCACATGACGGTTCAGCTGCTCGCCGTCCTCACCATGCGCGATCTTTTGCAGCACCGCGTCAATGAGCCCCGACAGAGAGTCCACGCAACTTGCCGGCTGGCCACTCTCCAGCAACACCAACGGATAGTCGTGCCGCAGCGAATTCAGATCACGGTACCGGGTCAGCAGCGCCGGGGAGAGATCCATGCCTTCGACAGGCTCGAGTTCGGCCCCGGGCCGCTTACCGGTCAGATAAAAAGCCACCCGGGCCTGACGCGCGGTATCCATGTCCTGTCGCTCCGTTAGCCCCTCATGCGGACGGCCACACCGTGAACTTGTCGAGCTCAGCCTCCAGCCCCGACTTGACGAATTCCGTGGTGCGAAGGTAATCGGTGTCACGCAGGTCTTCGTAACAGGGCACCTCTCGATTCCGATAGAGGATACCGACCGGAATGGCGTCGGTGATCGACGCGATCTCCCGGGCCCGGTCGAGATCGGATGGATCATGCTGCTCCTGGTTGCGATAGACGCGTGCCAGAGCCGGGCTGATTTGTATTCCGTCCTCATGGTGTAACAGATGGATCCGGTCCGGATCGTGCAGCCAGGGCTCGAACAGACTGGGCAGCCATTCGGGACAACGCTGGACGATGCGGATAAACGAAAAGCCGCGGTGCTTGAATGCCGCCGAGACGATGTCGTAGAGAACCTCCGGGATCCAGTCCACGGCCTGGGCGACAAACGAAGCATTTTGTACACCCAGGGTCACGGTCAGAGGCTGCATCGCCTCGAGGAACGCGCCATGGGGCGTGGTGTTGCTCTTCAGCCCCTTGGGCGAAGTCGGCGACGCCTGCATCTTGGTCAGGCCATAGATCTGATTATCGTGGAGGAACACCGTCATATTCATGTTGTAACGGATGGCGTGGATCCAGTGGGCCGCGCCGATACTGCAGCAATCGCCGTCGCCGGTGTTGACGAACACGTGCAGGTCCTTGCGGGCCATGCGTACGCCCTCGGCGAGTGGTAACGCGCGCCCGTGGATACCATGGAAGCCGTAGGTCTTCATGTAATGGGGGAAACGGCTGGAGCAACCGATCCCCGACACGAACACGGTCTTCTCTGGTCTGAGCTGCTCGTCACGACACAGACGTTGTACCGCCGCCAGGATCGCGTTGTCGCCACATCCGGTGCACCAGCGTGGCACGCCACTCTGGTAATCCTCGAGTTCGTGGCGTTGTTCGTAGAGTTTGAGCAGACAGCGGCTTGCGGCAGTGGCCATGGACTTATCCCCGTGGCGGCTGCTTGCCGCCGGTCGCATCATGTGGATCGAGCCGTTCCCGTATCACCTGACAGATTGCGCCGGGCTTGATCGGCGCGCCCCGTACCTGACCCCAGCAGTCTATGTCGACCAGATAGCGGGCTCTCAGCAGCATCGCCAGCGCCGCATGGCGCCGGTTGTGCTCGTCTATAAACCGGTCCTGCACGCGATCACTCCAATTCGATTCGATGGTCATGACCTTGTCGAAACGTCGCATGATGTCATCGATACCCGGGGCCATCGGCTGCAGGAATTTGAGGTGCACCGAGGAGACCCTGTAACCCTCGGCGCGCATGCGCTCTACCGCCTCCTCGATAGCACCGCGGGTGCTACCCCAGCCGATGAGGAGCAGCTCGCCGCTGTCGTCCCCAAAAACCACCGGCGGCTTCAGGGTTTTCTGCAGCGCGGCCAGCTTGAGGCTGCGCGCACGCAGACCTTCCTCGTTGATGTCCGGGTCATAGGCCACGTGGCTGTCACGATCGTGCGCCAGCCCGGTCACCGTGTGCATGCCGCCGGGTTGACCGGGGATGATGCGCCTGGCCAGTCCGGTGTCCGGGTCCCAGTCGTAAGGCCGCGTACCGGCCGCGACCGGGCTCTGATCCACCGGCGGCGCCATCCAGGCTTCGTTGAATTCAGGTCTCGGGAAAGGCGTCTGCCCGGTCGCCAGGCTGGCATCAGACAACACGACCACCACCATGTTGAAGGTCTCCGCGATCTTGCGCGCCGTGATCACCGAGTAAAAACAGTCTTCGACCGTGCTCGCGGCCATCACCACCTTGGGTGCGTCGCCATGGCTGCCGAACATCGTCGTTAGCAGATCGCCCTGTTCAACCTTGGTCGGCTGACCGGTGCTCGGCCCGCCCCGTTGCACGTTCACCACGACCAGCGGTATCTCGGCCATCACCGCCAGGCCGATGGCTTCCTGCTTGAGCGAATACCCGGGACCCGAGGTGATGGTGACGGTACATTTGCCGACATAGGATGCGCCGATGGCAAACGCGCAGGCGGCGATCTCGTCCTCGGCCTGATGCACCACACCGCCGACCTTCTCGAACACCTCGGTCAGATAATGAGAGGCGGAGGTGGCCGGCGTGATCGGATACATCGCGCAGATCTCCATGCCAGAGGCCAGCACGCCAAGCGCCAGCGCCGTGTTGCCGTTGACGACGATCTGCGCTTCGGTGGCCGGTGTAGCCGGGATGCGGTATTTGAACGCAAGATTGTGTTCCGCCCACTCGTGGCCGGCGTCCAGCAACACGATGTTGCTATCGATCACTTCGCGGGATTTCTTGCGGAAGGTCAACGCTATCTGTTCCCGCGCCAGAGCCATATCCAGGCTGTAGATATTGCACAACATGCCGAGGGCGAACATGTTCTTGCCGCGACGGGCATCGGGAGCCGCGCGTTTGCATTCCCGCTCCATCGGGATCTCGATGACCCGATACCCGGCAGCTCCCAGTTGCTCGCAGGTCTCTGCATAAGCAGAAGCGATGCGTGGATCGGTCTCATCACGCCACTTGTCTTCGAGCAGGATGGTGCAGCCCGGTTTCAGTTCTCCGGCGCGCACGCGCCCGAGCAGCACCTGCTCGTTGAACGCCACCACCAGATCGGTCTCATCGCCGCCGTTTGTCACCCGCTTCGAGCCCAGGCGGATGCGGTTGCCGCTGGCGCCGGCGACGCTCCTCGCCGGCGGCCGGATCTCTGCCGGAATAATCTCGACGGTCCAGACGCCGTTGCCCATGCGTGCCGCGATAGCGCCCAGCGATTGCCCGCAGCGTTGCGCACCCTCGCCGGAATCGCTGATGATCTCGATTACGTGTTGCTCGATGTCGGCGACTGCTTTGACCAGCCGCGGCGGGCGCGAGCTGATTGGCTGTGGGCGTGCGGTCGCGGATGGGTTGCTCTGGTTCATAGGCTTCAGTTGGAGGTCTGTATACGGACGAAGTTGCGCTCCCTCAGGTCGATACCGAACAGGGTGTCAGCGCCCCGGGCCCGATAGGGCGCGTCGGCATCGCGGATGCCGAGATAGCGGCGCATGCTACGCGCTGCCTTGCGACCCGCGCCCATCGCCTCGATCACAGTCGCGGCCCCGGTGACGATGTCGCCGCCGGCAAAGATACCGGGCATCGACGTGACGAGATCCTCGTCGGTCTCGATATAGCCCCACTTGTTGAGCGCCAGCTTAGACGTCTGTCCGATGATCGGATTGGCGTTGGTACCGATGGCGACGACAACCAGATCGACTTCGATATCGTGCTCGCTGCCGGCCACCGGCACCGGGCGGCGCCGGCCGGAATCGTCCGGCTCGCCCAGTTCCATGCGCACACAGCGTATGCCACTCACGCCACCCTCGCCATCGTCCAAAACGGCGACCGGATTGGTGAGCCATTTGAAACGGATGCCTTCCTGCTCCGCGTGATGGACTTCCTCGGCCCGCGCCGGCGCTTCCGCGCGGCTGCGTCGATAGATACAGGAGACTTCTTCGGCGCCGAGGCGCAGACACACGCGCATCGCATCCATCGCGGTGTTGCCGGCGCCGACGACCGCGACATGGCGTGCCGGCGGCATCGGTGTGTCGTAGTTGGGGAATTCCCGGGCATGCATCAGGTTGCAGCGAGTCAGGAGCTCGTTGGCCGACAACACGCCGTTGAGTGAATCACCGGGTACGCCCAACATATTGGGATACCCGGCGCCGGTGCCGATAAAGACCGCATGGAAACCGAGTTCGTCGATCATCTGCTCGATGGTGAACAGTCTGCCCACCAGCGTGTTGCACTCGAAGTGCACGCCGAGCTTCTCCAGGTTGCCCATCTCCGCGTCGATCACCTCGTTTGGCAGACGGAAATCGGGGATGCCATAACGCAACACGCCACCGGATTGATGGAAGGCCTCATAGACGGTGACCTCGCAGCCGGCTTTCGCCATGTCGGCGGCACAGGCCATGCCGGCCGGACCGGCGCCGACGATGCCTATGCGAAAACCCGAAGATTCAATATAGGGGACGTTGGCCCAGCCGGCGGCGATCGCCATATCACCGACAAAACGCTCGAGCCTGCCGATGGCGACCGGCTCCAGGGTATCGCCAACGGTGCACACACCCTCGCATTGGGTCTCCTGGGGACACACGCGCCCGCACACGGCCGGTAGCAGGTTGGTGGTGGTGATGACGTCGTAGGCGCCGCGGAGATCCTTCTCTGTGACCTTTTGGATAAATGCAGGGATATTCACACCGACCGGGCAGCCCGCGATACAGGGCTGCTCGGGACACATCAGACAACGATCCGCCTCGACCAGCGCTTCCTCCTTGCCATAGCCGTGGGAGACCTCATCGAAATTCCTGATCCGCTCGCCCGGATCCTGTTCGGCAACAGGCGTGCGCTCCTGCGGGATCGTGCGAATGGTCCGTTTTTTTGCCACCGGCGGTTATTTCTCGGGCGCCGTCGGGGGCGTCTTCACGCCATCAGGCTGCTGGGCCATTCGACAGTGCTCCGACCAGCGCTGCATGGCCGCTTTTTCCTCATCCGAGAAACGACGCAGCCGGGCCATGAGGTCGCCGAAATCCACCTGATGGCCGTCGAAGTCGGGGCCATCGACGCAAGCGAATTTGACCTGGTCGCCGACCTTGACCCGGCAGCCCCCACACATGCCGGTACCGTCTATCATCACCGGGTTTAGCGACACCATGGTCTTGATCCCCTGGGGACGGGTCATCTCTGCGGCGCCCTGCATCATCACCGGCGGACCGATAGCCACGCATTCGTCGATATCCGGATGCTTTTCCAGCGCCAGCCGCATGCCTTCAGTCACCCGGCCCTCGAGGCCAGCGGATCCATCGTCGGTGCAGACGATGACTTCATCGCAACAAGACTCGAATTTCTCTTTCCAGAAGATCAGGCTGCTGGTGCGGAAACCGAGCACGGCGATGACGCTGGCGCCATTCTCCTTGAATCCCCGTGCCTGAGGATAGATCGGCGCGACACCGAGACCGCCGCCGACACACAGCACCTTCTGCCCCTGGCCGATCTCGCTGGGCATGCCCATGGGACCAACCATGCCGTGCAGACAATGACCGACGGTGCAGATTTGCTGCATTTCGCGGGTGGATTTTCCCACCGCCTGGATGACGAGGGTGATGGTGCCCTCATCGCGGTCATAGTCCGCGATGGTCAGCGGAATCCGCTCGCCGTGCTCGTGAGCCATCACGATCACAAACTGGCCCGGCCGGGCCGCCTTCGCCATAAGCGGATGATAAATCTCAAGCAGATAGGTGGCGTCCGAGAAGTCTTCCCGCGCCACGATCTCGAATTTCGATCGCTGGTCGTTATCCATCTGGGCAGGTGCTCCGTCTGCAGCCGGTGGCTTCCGGCGGGTGCGGATCTTATCCATACCTATCCTAAGCCTGATCGGGGGTAAATTCACACCTAAATGTCAGTCGTACCGGCAGGGGTGTCGATCAGCGCCAGCTTCCCGAGCCACGGGAATATGCCGGCATTCCCATAAGGCCCTATGGGTGCTGATGGGTGCCGGGGAGGGGCCTTGCCGCACAAATCGGGTCAATCCGCCGGCTTTCTGAACAGCAGTGTGAATCGGTCCGTGTTGCCCCGGACCGTGCGCCGGCCCACTTCGTAGCGCAGCGCGTCGTCGGCGCGGTAGTGGAGATCGCTCCAGGCGACGAACTCGAATCCCTCCTCCAGCGCCTCGTGGATAATCCGTATCGGATCGACCCGCCGACTGTTCTCGGGGCCGTCGGGCTCCATGTGACGCCGCGAGTGATCCACGACGCCGTACAGCCCACCGGGGCGTAGCGACTCGAACACCGCCTCGTTGAGACTGGCCCGACCCGCCGGGGTCAGGTTGTGAGCATTGCGGAAGGTCAGGACCAGATCCAGGTCTTCCAGCCAGAACGAGAACGGTTCCAGATCGAAGACGCCGTGGGTGCCGGTCGAGGTCATCAGCGGGTTTACATCGAGCACCTGGGCCGTGGCCAGTTCCGGCGTCCGGGCGATCACGTCCTGGATCCGGTTTGTGGACAGCGCGAGATACAGCTCCCCGCGTTCCGCCAGCACCGGGGCCAGCAGCTTGGTATACCAGCCGGTGCCGGGGAACAGCTCGAGCACCCGCATATCGTCACGAAAACCGATGAACTCCAGCGTTTCCACCGGGCGGCGATTGGCGTCCCGGGCTTGCTCTGCATCGGTGCGCATGGGGCTGTCCATTGCGGCGGCCAGCTTGTCGCGCCACGGCGCGTCCTCTGCCGCGGCGGGCTGCAGGGCCAATAAGCCCGCGATCGCGAGCAACACGATTTTTCTCATCAGTATCTCCTTTCGACCGGGCGATGTTCTAACGCAGCGCGCGCTATCGCAAGCCCGCTGCTCAGTCCCAAAGGATCGTTCGAAGTCTCTGGGCTGTACTATCCTTTGCAAGGGAACCAACGCGGATCCGGCTCCGGCGACGCCGCGCCCGTATGCGCCGATTTTTTGGGAGGAATAGGGATGAAAAGCAAGATTCATACTGCGCTGTGCTGCGCTCTGCTGCTCGCCATATCGGCATCGGCTGCTGCCGAAGACGCAACCTTTGAGATCACGGTGATGACGCCGGATACCGCGCTCAAGGTTGCCCAGGCCGCACTTGCGGACTGCCGCAGCAAGGGTTATCAGGTGGCGGTGGTCGTGGTCGATCGGATGGGCGTGCCCCAGGCGATGATTCGCGACCGCTATGCCGGGCCGCACACGCCGGATACCGCGTTCCGCAAGGCCTGGACCGCCGTGAGTTTCCGGGAGGCCACCCTGCTCATGTCCGAAAATACTGCGGCGGGGTCGCCCCAGGCGGGAGTCAGGCATGTCACCAATGCGCTGATGCTCGGCGGCGGTGTGCCGATCGAGGCGGGTGGCTCGATCGTCGGTGGCGTAGGCATTTCCGGCGCCCCCGGCGGCGATGCTGATGACGCATGCAGCCGGGCGGGGATCGAGGCCGTTATGGCCGATCTCGAGTTTTGATCAGGGCCTGACCAGGATGTAACCCTGGCGCACGCGCTCGACCACGTGGGCGACTCCCGTCTGGGCCGGGATTGTGTGCTCGTTTAGCTCCGGCCGTTTGCCGGTGCTGCGCTCCATCGTATCGACCGTATTCATGCAGCCGATAAAACGCACGCCGTTTTCGACCAGGCTGGAGATCCGCTGTTCGCGTTTGTTGCCGGCCAGCAGCAGCGTCATGCCCGGACCAAAGGCTATGATCTCGATATCGACCAGATCCGGGCTGCCGTAGTGCTTGATCAGGTTGTTGGCGACGCTCAGGACCGAGTCCTGCTTGTCCGGGTCCTGATCGCTGAGCTGCAGGATGATAAAATTCTCGGCAAAGGGTTTATCCTCGCTGACCGGTCCGCCGTCCTCCTGAGCCATGGCCATCTGGCCGCAAAGACCTGACCAGGAGAACACGGCCAGCGCGAACAAAATTGACCGCAGTGTTTCGGATCTCAGTGTCATAAATGGGTCCTCCTGCGCATGTCAGGAAGGATAGTCGGAAATACCCGGATTATTCGCAACATTCTTCAGCACCGGCGTATTCAGTCGATCGACGCTGATGGTTTTTATTGAACGCAGATACTCGGCCACGACATCCCAGACCGGGCGTCCTGGCGATTGTGAGCCGACCGTGGCCCAGCCGGTGACCTTGTAGCGCTTGCCAGCCTCGACGAGTGCGCCGGAGTCCAGCGTCATGTTGCTGATCCGTTGGCCAATCTTCGCCAGCGGGTCGCAAACATAGTTCATACCGCCGAGGCGGACCATGTCGCCACCCTGCTGATAGAAGGGGTCGGGGTTGAACAGGTTGTCGCACACGTCCTCGAGGATCAGCTTGAGTTCCTCTCCAGTCATCTCGCGGACGTAGGTCTCGGGATAAGTGATGCAGGTCTGATCCAGCAATCGCTCCATAGTGATCGGCTCGCCGGGCAGGATACTGGTCCCCCAGCGGAAACCCGGCGACAGAGCGATCTGGGCATCTTCTACCACCATCAGCCCATCGCAGATCACCTGGTCGAAGGTGCCGTTAAAGTTGCCCCGGCGGTAGAGCACGCTCTCCGCCACCGCCAACGTTTCCCGCAATTGCTCGTTGTAGGGCGCGCGCACAGCGGTGATGTAATCGGCCATTTCCGCATCGGCGGTCAACAGATCCGAAAATACCGGCAGCAGCCGGTAGCGGAAGTCCTTCAGCCGGCCGCCGTCCAGGTCCAGGTCCAGCACCGCGAGGAACTTGCCGTTGGAACCCGCGTTGGTGACCACCGTGCGTCCACCACCAGCATTGGCGACGATGCTTGGTACCGGCACACCATCATGCGTATGACCGCCGAGGATGACGTCCAGCCCGGAGGTCACCGAGGCCAGTTTCAGATCTACGTCCATACCATTGTGCGAGAGCAAGATGACCGCCGCCGGATTCTCCCGGGCACGGATATCGTCAACCAGCGCCTGCAGCTCCTGGGCGCGGATGCCAAAAGTCCAGTTCGGGATAAAGCGGGACGGATTGGCGATGGGTGTGTAGGGGAAGGCCTGACCGATCACCGCAATGCGCTGGCCGCCCATCTCGCGCAGGGTGTAGGGCGGAAACGCGTGTCCGCTGATCTCGTCAAAGGCGGGAACATCGAAGAACGCTGCGTCGTCGGTCAGCTTGATGTTTTGCGCGACGAACTCACCGTCGAACGCGTCGATATTGGCGCGGACCTCATCTTCGAGATAGGTGAATTCCCAGTGGCCGGTCATGATATCCACGCCGAGCAGATTGCAGGCGTCGACCATGTCCCGTCCACGCGTCCACAGCGCGGTCCCCGAGCCCTGCCAGGTATCGCCGCCATCCAGCAGCAGCGCCTTGCCACCGGGTGCCTCGGCACGGAGCTTCTT